>ERZ779877.340-NODE-340-length-53368-cov-6.956746_pt1 | contig 53368 bp, 36 predicted proteins | sample MGYA00511556_ERZ779877 | MGnify/ENA primary metagenome ERZ779877 (study PRJEB29588, sample SAMEA2159338) | human gut metagenome | biome: human gut; feature: human-associated habitat; material: faeces | place: Denmark | collected 2008/2010 ... | reverse complement strand
TGTTACACATCAACTTCTCTAAGAGTTATTTGGAAAAGTCATAAGAATATATACGATTTTTTAACTTAAATGTATCAGAATGAGAATATAAGGGCTGAAAAATGAAAATATAGTAGGCTTAAATAGAAAAATATTATGCTAAATATGGATAAGTTATTGAATGATAGTGGGCTAAAAATATACGAATTTTAACTAAATGTAAAGGTAGATGATCGGAGCGAAAGAGTGTGGATTCCCGGTCTGAGAATACGGCTTTAATGTGATTTAACTGAGATTTTTGAAAAGAAATGAACGTTTTTCAAAAATTTTTAATTCTCGTCCTTGAGACCAAAATGCTATCAGATCATAACATTCTGATAGCATTTTGTAATAAATATAAATTGATTTTAATTTAGATGCACTCATTCGCTTCGTTAAAAGCCTATCATACAGCTTAAAAAGATTTGGATTTATGAAAATTAATCGCAAACTTTGCAATTCGCACGCACATTAAAACGCCCGTTTTTTGGTGCACGGACTCGATGCTTTCGGACGAGGTGCGGAGCAGTAGTGAATGTGAAAATCGCATCAAAGGTATTATATGTTTAATTAAATTTTTGCTTATGAAAAAAATCCTTCTTTTTTTCGTGGCCATCATGATGTCCGCCGGACTTGCCCTCGCGCAGAACAGGGAGATTTCCGGTAAGATTACCGACGCCTCTTCAGGCACAGGCATCCCTTTCGCATCAGTTCAGGTCAAAGGCACAATGATTGGCACATCGGCCGATGCTGAGGGAAATTACAGCATCCGCGTGAAGTCAGATGATGATGTGCTCGTTTTCGTTTCGGTCGGCTACAAGCAGGTAGAGGCTGCGACCGCCGGTTTGAAAGTTGTCAATGTTGAACTTCCGGTTGACGCCACCGCACTCGATGAGACAATTGTCATCGCGTTCGGTACTGCGACAAAAGAGTCCTTCACAGGTTCCGCAACAGTCGTGAAGTCATCTGACATCGCCAAGGTGCAGTCCTCTAACGCGACAAGAGCGCTCGAAGGAGTCGTTGCAGGTGTGCAGATGACCACTTCTTCAGGAGCTCTCGGCTCGTCACCATCCATACGTATCCGTGGAACAAGTTCCATCACCGCAGGTAAATCTCCTCTTTATGTGGTGGATGGAGTTCCATATCCTGGCGACATCAATAACATCAACCCTGCGGACATCGAGTCAATGACCGTCCTCAAGGATGCTGCGTCAAACGCCCTCTACGGAGCACGTGGAGCCAATGGTGTCATTATGATTACCACCAAAAAGGCAAAGCGAGGCGAGGCGGTAGTCAATATCGACGCAAAATGGGGTGTCAACACAAAGGCTCTCAAGACCTACGACTACATCACCGACCCCGGGCAGTACTACGAGACGCACTATGCGGCTCTCAAGAGCTACTATATGTCTAAAGGTTTCTCGGAGAGTGACGCCCATTTGAGAGCTGCCACAAATGTTGCCGGCAGTTCAAAAAATGGTGGCCTTGCCTACAATGTATATACTGTTCCGGAGGGACAGCTTCTTATCGGAAGCAACGGCAAATTGAATCCTGCGGCGACACTCGGACGCAAGATTACTTACAAAGACCAGGAATATCTCGTCCAGCCTGACAACTGGCTTGACAATGTTTACACTCCTTCTCTTCGTCAGGAGTACAATGCCAGCGTTTCCGGCAGCACTGAAAGGGCATCTTTCTATGCGTCTCTCGGTGTTCTTGACAATAAGGGTATTGTAGAAGGCCAGAGTATGAAGCGTTACACTGCAAAACTTCGTGCCGACTATCAGGCAAAATCTTGGTTGAAAGTCGGAGGTAACGCAAGTTATGCAAAATATAATTGGAAGAATGCCAGCCCGGATGAGTCTGCAGGTTCCACGGGTTCCGTTTTCGCAATGGCAATCGGAATGGCACCTATCTATCCTCTTTTCATCAGGGACGGAAATGGCAATATTCTTTATGATGCACAAGGCTACAAGAGATATGACTTCGGTAACGGCCAGAACGCAGGTTTGACACGTCCGAATGCAACAAATTCAAACGCGCTCTGTACCAATCTTTTGGATCTTGACGTAAGTGAAGGAAACGCTGTTAACGGCACCGGATACGCAGAATTCAAATTCCTCCGCGACTTCACCTTCACTCTCAATGGTGGTCTCGGTCTTGATGAGACGAGGTCGAGGAGTATGTCCAACCCATATTATGGTCAGTTCGTGACCAATGGCGGTAACATCTCGGTGGGACACGGAAGGTCATTGTATTTCAACTTCCAGCAGCTCCTCAATTGGAACCGCACATTCGCCGGAGTTCACACGGTCGATGTCCTCCTCGGACACGAGTACTACCGCCAGCACTCATATTCTCTCTCTGCATCGAAGACCAAGCTCTTCTCAACCACTAACCTTGAACTCAATGGTGCTGTTGTTGATGCAAAGAAAGCTGCGTCTTCGCACTCTTGGTACAACAACGAAGGATTCTTCGGAAGAGTGCAGTATGACTTTGCGAACAGGGTTTATGCAAGTGCTTCCTATCGTCGCGACGCATCTTCGAGATTCCATCCTGACCATCGTTGGGGTAACTTCTGGTCACTCGGAGCAGGCTGGCTCATCAATCACGAGTCTTGGTTCAATGCCTCTTGGGTGGATATGCTCAAAGTGAAGGCTTCCATCGGTTCGCAAGGTAATGACAATATCAGTAACTACCTCTACACCGACACCTACGAAGTCACAAATTCAAACGATGAGGTCGGTGTAACTTTCGTAAGCAAGGGCAATGAGAACATAACTTGGGAGACAAACACCAACATCAATGCGGGTGTGGACTTCGAGTTCTTCAAGCGCAGACTCAACGGTAGCGTAGAGTTCTTCTACAGGAAGACTTCCGATATGCTCTTCTTCTTCACCGTTCCGACTTCCCTCGGATATGACGGCTACTACGCTAACATCGGCGATATGAGAAACCGCGGTATCGAGTTCTCACTCGACGGTGACATTATCCGTACAAAGAATGTCGTTTGGTCGGCTAACCTCAATGCCACCCACTACACCAACAAGATTCTCCGTCTTCCGGATGAAAGAAAAACTGTCACGATGGAAGGATATCAGGGTTATGCAAGCGGCACCTATTTCTATGGCGAGGGACTTCCTCTCTACACCCGTAAGATGCCGAAATATGCGGGAATTGACCACGAGACCGGTGAACCGATGTGGTATATGGATGTAAAAGATAAGGACGGAGTCGTAACTCAAACCACGACAAAGGATTACTCAAAAGCAACCGACTATCTCGCAGGTGATCCTACTCCAAAACTTTATGGAGGTTTCGGAACTTCTCTTTCATTCTACGGAGTGGACCTTTCTGTCCAGTTTACCTATCAGATTGGCGGCAAGTACTATGACTCGGGATATGCTGCTTCGCTTAATGCTCCAGGCACAAAAATCGGAGAAAACATCCACAAGGACGTTCTCAATGCTTGGACCCCGGAGAATAAGAACTCAGACATCCCTCGTTTCCAATACCTCGACAAGAACTTCAACTCGACTTCTGACAGGTTCCTCACCGATGCAAGCTATCTGAACTTCCAGAATGCCCAGATTGGCTACACTTTCCCGGAGGCACTCACCAGGAAGATCAAGATTAGCAAACTGCGCCTTTATGTGGCGGCTGACAACATCTTCTATGTTTCAGCAAGACAGGGATTTGACCCTCGTTACAGTTTCAATGGTGAGACAAGTTACACGACGAATTCAACGATTCGCACGGTTTCCGGAGGTATCAACATCACATTTTAATTAGGAGGCGACAATATGAAAAAGATATTTTTTAAAACAATCGGAATCATAGCGCTCTGCTCCGTAACTGCCGGCTGTATCAAAGAGACTCTGCCGGAGGGAGCGACTCAGACGAAGAAGCAGGTCGCAGAGTCGACATTCGCGCTTGAGGGAATCCTTCGTGGTCTCCCTGCTGCGATGATGACTTCGGGTTGGTCAGGATATTATACCACGTATGAATGGCATACTGACTTTGGAATGCCGGCAATCCATCTGTTTACAGAGTATATGCTCAACGACCTCGCAACAATGGGTGATGAACCGCTCTATAACAGGTTCTATCAGTCTGCGATGAATTCTGGTCAGGATGCGAGATATGCTGTGACTGCTTATTATTGGGACTTGTACTACAAATGGATTAAGATTGCAAACGACCTCATTGTTGTGGTTGACCCTTCTTCTGCAAACAGCGCCCAGAAGGCATACCTCGGTCAGGCTCTCGCCTACAGAGCCGCTTTCTACCTCGACCTTGCGAGACTCTATTCTCCTAAAGAGGTGACTGACCCTTATGCTTTGGGCAAGGGTTATAAAATCCCTGATGCAATCAAGGACCTCACAGTTCCAATCATCACAGATAAGACCGACGAGGCGGCTGCACGCAACAACCCGCGTGCTACGAGAAAGGAAATGTATGAGTTCATCCTCAAGGACCTCAGCGATGCCGAGGAGTACCTCAAAGGTCAGACATTTTCCTACACTGTTCCTTCTCTCACGCTCGTCTATGGTTTGAAGGCAAGGGCATACATCGAGATGGGCTACTGGAGCGAAACTCCTAAGGAGGATTTCCAACAGGCCATCAAATATGCCAATCTTGCAATCACAGAAGGCGGACGTACTCCTCTGACAAAGGACCAATGGCAGGACCCTACCAATGGTTTCAACAACGGCGCTTCAAACAGCGCTTGGATTTGGGGGCAGACACTCGCATCTGAGAATCAAGCCAATATCATAACTTTTACAGCCCATCTTTCAAACGAGGCTGCGTGGGGATATGCTGCGCCTGCTCAGATTGGTGCAGATCGCAAATTCTACGAAAGCATCAGTGATACCGACTGGAGAAAGGCCAGCTGGCTCTCGCCTGAATTCATTGCAGACCCGGAAGCGGAGGAGTTTGCAGATGTCTATAAATTCTCCGGAGGAGCAAGCGGAAGAAAGGGTTTCATCTATGGAACTTCGGAGAATCCTCCGGCAAAGGCCTATGAAAGCATCAAGTTCCGTCCGGCTCAAGGAAACGTGAGCGACTATAACGTCGGCAACTGTGCGGACCATTGTCTTATGAGAATTGAAGAGATGTATTTTATTCTCGCTGAGGCCACAGCCCAGGTTGAAGGACTTTCGCAGGGCAAGCAAAAGCTTGAGGAATTCGTTCAGAAATACCGTGACCCTGAATTCAAATGCGGAGCAAACAGTCTGGAAAACTTCCTTGTTGACGATCTGCTCTATCAGAAACGAATCGAGTTCTGGGGCGAAGGCATCCTCATCTATGACTATAAACGTCTTAACGGAGGCATCGAGCGCGGTTATTCAGGAACAAATCAGGCTCCTGCATATCGTTTCAATTGCACGGGACGTTCACCTCAGTGGAACATTGTCATCACTCGTGGCGAATATCAGAGCAATACCGGTGTGACAGAGGAACTCAACAATCCTGATCCTACCGACAAGATTGAACAATGGTTGGAATAATTGAAAATTGAGAAATTATGAAGAAGTTTACAAAAATATTTGTTGCCGTGACGGCACTTTCCCTTCTGTTTTCTTCTTGCGTAAGGGAGAAGATAGAGGCGGGAGAGCCTGAGAACGACAGCTATGGTGTTTATTTCGAAACACTCTCTCCTGCTCAGTCTTCTTTCGAACTTGACCCTGCGGAGGAGGCTGTCCTGACTTTCAAAGCTTTCAGGCAGAAAAAGGACGGTGACATCACCGTTCCTCTCAAACTCACAGCTACCATCGAAACCGAGGAGGGAATCGAGGAAGTCAAGACCATCTTCGCTGTTGGTGAACTCTTTTTCGAGGACGGCCAGGAGGAAAGCGAATTTAAGGTGGAATTCCCTAATGCACTGATGGGTACAACCTACAGCGTTGCCGTTGAGTGCACAGACAGGGAATATGTCCACATCTATTCAGACAAACCGACTTCAGTTGCCTTCGAAGTCACAAGAGTGAAATGGAATCTTGTCAAGGGAGAAAAAGGCGAGGAGTATGGTTCGTGGACCGATGATATCATTTCATCTGCTTTCGGAATCCCGGGCAAATATGCTGTCAATGACAAGATTCAAATCTACGAAAGGGAGGACAAACCGGGCTACTATCGTATTCCTGATGTCTACAACCCCTATATGCTTGCGAAACTTTTTGGAGGACAGTATCCTGAAAAAGAGTTTGAGGAGAATTGTACTCCTGGGACTTTCACCTACATCGATGCCACTGACCCGGACAAGGTTTATCTTCCATATCAGACAACAGGTGCAACACTCGGTGACGATGGTTATGTTGAAATAGCAACCTTCTGTCCTGAGGCCGGTTTCCCTAAGGGAAATGTTTATGGCAGTATGAAAAACGGAGTCATCAAATTCCCTAAGGATGACGGAATACTCATCACTTTTACTGCCGATACTAAATGGTATTCCGGCAATAGATCGGGCAAGAACGTTATTGTTCTCCCGGGTTGCAAAGACAGTGACTATACTCTCAAGGCAAAGGCCGGTCTGACAACTGCCGGCAAGCTGCCTCTTGCAATTGAAATCGGGGCAGACGTGGCTTCTGCAAAGTACAAGGTTTTCGAAGGTGTTCTTGCCGCTGCCGATGTGCCGTTCAAGGCTACAGAAATTGCACGTGACACCAAAGTGGATTCTGTGACTGTCACTTCAACTGTTCAGCTTGAACTTGAGAAGACAGGCATCTACACCTGCGTTGTCGTTGCAAGAAACGCCTCTTGGGAGGAAGTCGGACACACAACTGTTCAGTTCAGCTACCTTAAAGATGGTGACACAAAGCCTGTTGTTGCCAACTGCGGAATCGGTCCTGCAACAAGATATGTGGGACAGGGCTACAAGACAGACAATACGGTGGAAGTCTGGGCTTATGGAGAAAAACTCGAAAACGCGTGGCTGTCTGTTGTGCAAACGGCTAAATATACTGCCGACCCTGAGGCTGCAGTCGCCCAAGTCAAGGCTTCTGCACCGGTTAAGGCGGAGGTTCTCGAAGCAATCAATGACGGTGGCTATGCGGCACCTGTCACCGGTCTTCTTCCCGGGACTAACTACACTCTTGTTTTTGTTGCCACCAACGGCTATGAAATAAAGACATTTGTCACTGAGTCTCAGCTCACTACAGGCGACCCGCTTCCGGTTTATGACGAATTCACTGTTGACAGCATCAAGGAAGAACTCCTTCCTGAGAAGTCCGAAGGATATTTCGGCAAATACAATTTCTATGCTGTCGACAAGAATAAGAAAGTCGGATTGAGGGAGTACATCTCCAAGGTTACGATTGCAGACAGTAAGGTTCCGGACAGTGAGCCGGATGAAGACGGACTGATTGACGAGTATATGGACTTTTCCGGAATGTTCTCTCGCGATCTGACCAAAGACGAGAAGTTCGATGATACAATGGTTTGGGATTTCTATGGTGGACTGATATATTCAGTTAAGCAGAAGTTGGGCCAATATTCAGACTACTGGCTTTCTCCTTTCATTACTGATAAGACACAGGGTCCATTCTCGCCGGATTATAGTGGTCTTCTTCTTGGCGGCTTTGTTGACGAGGGTTACATTGCAATAATGGGAAATCCGGGCTATGAGGAGCAAGGATTCTACTTTGACGGCATAGCTATGGTTGCCTTCGAAGATAAAGAGTATTCATCGCCGCGCGGTCAACTTCTCTGGTACACCGATCTTCTTCTTGTTGAAGAAAGCAAGGATGACAACGGTCTTGCACCATCACCTGCTGCGAAGGCAAATCTTGACAGGCTTCACGCGGTTTCAGATTTGTCCAAGACAATGAAGTTTAACTATGTGGAGACTTCAAAGGGTCGTATTAGGTCTATGATTGACGCTTCAAAACGTCAGATTAAACTCTACGCTCCTGAAGAGGGAGTTATCTTCAGCAAGCCTGTCACTACAGCATCCTACACCGCAACAGTGGTTCCGGGAGTGCAGGGAGATTTCTCCAACAACTTCAGCAAGGGCAAGAGTCTCAAAGCAGAGCTTGATGCGCTTCCTGCTGTTGTGCGGTAGCAAAATAGATTGAATATCAATAACTTAAAAATGAGGGCGGCTGACGGGTCGAAAGACTTCCGGTCACCCTCATTGTTTTGTGAAGGTTTTTGTATAACTTTGACTTCTATGAAATTTAAACATTTAACTCTTATTTTTCTTTGCTCTCTGGCGGCACTTTCCTGTCAGAGGGAAATTCTATCTCCGGACGCTCCGGCTGTCAACAGTAAAATCACCGGTGGCGACTCCGACGATATGGACGGGACTTCGCTGCTGTTTTATGCCGGGGCTGATACCCCTGCCGGTCTTGACAGCATCGCAGTGAGTCTCGGGGCGAAGGCAGTGCGCAGTCTTTTTGATATGAGCAGTGGTAACATAGCCCTTAAGCGTAGCCACGGCCTGCACCATTGGTATGAGATATTCTTCGAAGAAGGAACTCCCTTGCAGGAGAAAGCGGAAAAACTCGCGTCGTTCTCAGATGTCCATTCGGTGCAGTTTAACAGCAGGCTCTACAAATGCAACGTCGGGCCGGCAAGGCCTTACGTCCCTTCTGTGCAGACTAAAAGCATCGCCCCGACCAAGTTCAACGACCCCTATTCAGCGGACCAGTGGTCCTACAAAAACAGCGGAGACAAATCTTGGGCTCCCACAGCAAGGGAAGGCGCTGACATCAATGTCTCTCAGGCCTGGACACTCTGTGCGGGCGACCCGAGGGTGATCGTGGCTGTGATTGACGAGGCTGTTCAGACAGACCATCCCGACCTTAGGGCCAACATCTGGACCCGGGAGAGTGATGGTGTGCACGGATGGAATTTCACAAATAACAGTTCCCGACTCGACTGGAGCAGTGACAATAACTCCGGACACGGGACTCACGTGGCGGGAACAGTCGCAGCGGTGAACAACAACGGAATCGGAGTCAGCGGCATCGCCGGAGGTAGCGGGAAGAATGACGGAGTGAAGATTATGTCCTGCCAGATTTTCGAAGGTGGCGATGGCGCTTCGCTCTCAGCAATCGCAAAGGCCTTTGAATGGGCTGCCGACAACGGAGCCTGCATCGCTCAGTGTTCATTTGGAAGTGTATCCGGGGATTACAAGAATGACGGGGCTTACACCAATCTGGCGAAGGTCGAGGTGGACGCTATCAACTATTTCATATCCAAATCGAACTGCGCCGCGATGGACGGCGGACTTGTGATTGTCGCAGCAGGAAACGACGGCAAACCTTTGAGTTCCTATCCTGCCGCTCTCCCGCAGTGTATCAGCGTGTGCGCGGTTGCCTCTGACGGACTCCCTGCCTACTACACCAACTACAGCTTCGGCTGCAACATTTCAGCTCCGGGAGGAGAGTATTACACAGGAGGAAAAGTCGACAATGACAAAGGCGCAATCCTTTCCACGATGCCGACAGTGAGAATCAAACAAATTGATAAAGACGGCACAGTCTCGTACACCGCAACTGACTACGGCTATATGCAGGGCACATCTATGGCTTGTCCACACCTTAGCGGAGTGGCGGCGCTCGGACTCTCCTATGCTCTCAAAAAGGGATACCATTTCTCGTCGGATGAAATCAGGTCGTTGCTTCTCTCTTCTGTCAGTTCCATAAACGACCGTCTCTCAGGCAGCAAACAGACTCTTGTAGGCAATAATATCGGCAATCTTGCTCTCGGTCCCTACAAGAAGCAGATGGGAACAGGCACCACGGATGTATGGAGTCTTTTTATGAATATGGACGGCACCCCTTCGGTATTTGCGCTGGTTGGGCAGTCCAAACGCGTGGATGTTTCAGGCTATTTCGGCAAAGACGCGTCAAATCTTCTCTATCAGAGTGTTGAGGTGCTTGACAACGGAACCGAGGTGCTCGGACTTGCGGAGGAGCCGAAGATGCGTTACGGCGAGTTGCGCATACATCCCACGAAACCCGGTTGTGCGAGGCTGAAAATCACTGCTGTTGCGGGGTCTTCACTTCCTACACCTGATGCACCGGGAGGAATGTTGATTGAAAGGACGATTTCGGTGATTGCCAGACCGGAGTATTCCCAGAATGGAGCTTGGTTTTAATGTGACTTGAAAATAAACGGTATATGAAGAAAATCATCATAGTTTTATCCATTGTGCTGTCGGGAGTTTTTTCCGGCTGCACGAAAATGAAAGTCGAGACGGCAAATGTGCAGGGGGAGTGGAAACTGGAAAGTTTTTATGGTGTTGAAGCTGCGGGCTCTGTGGCGCAAGAGGTTTATGTGGATTTCAAGTCAGACGGAAGTTTCGAACTTTTCCAAAAACTCGGCGACGCCGGGCATTTCCGCTATTTCAAGGGCAGTTACTCGATGAACGGAACTGTGCTCAGCGGAGTCTACAGCGACGGCACCCCTTGGGCAGCGGATTACTCGGCAAAGAACGATGCGGGCAAATTGAGGCTCACTTCGACTCTCTCTTCTGGAGCGGGGGAGTATGTCTATGTGAAAACTGAGATTCCGCAGTCCGTGCGCAAAGACGCCGAAGATTACGGCACCAAAACGGCAATGTTTGAGGAGTATTTCCCACTGCTCTAATCCCGCATTGTCTTTGCCGGTCAAAACTGTCTTTGTCGCAGCCGGCCATATAGTCCAATTTCAAAGATGTAAAAATCATTTTGAAATATTCAAAACAGATTATTATATTTGCGGACTTTTTTTTACGAACCGGATAATGCTCCGGTTCTTTTTTTCCTGAGTTATAAACGCAGAATATGAAAAACAAATTATTCAAACTTGCTGCGGTTCTGTCCGCAGTCATCCTGACACTCTCCTGCGCTAAAATTGTGGAGGAAGCATCTCTCGCAGGTTCGGCGGGAAATGCCGCGAGCGCCAAAATTATCAACAATCCGTCCGGAGCGGATGCGGCATCGCTGCTTTTCTGCGCGGAGGGCGTTTCAACAGAAACTTTGGACTCTCTTTGCAGGGAATGTGGCGCACAAAGCTGCGAACCGCTTTTCCAGAGCATCCCCGGAAATGAGGAACTCGAACGCAAATTCGGTATGCACAACTGGTATAAGTTGAGTTTTGCCTCAGCAACTGACATTCGGGGCAAGGCGATGAAACTCGCTTCCTGCGGAAGTGTGAACACCGTGGAGTACAACAAAAAAATGAAGAAGTGCAATGTGGGCAAACCCCGTCCTTATGTCGTGACACGCAGTGGCGGAGTGACACTCTCAGGCGCTTCAGCTCCGAAATTCAATGACCCGTCTCTTGCACAGCAGTGGCACTACTACAACGACGGAAAGAGCTACAAGAGCGACGGCGAAGTCATCAAAGAGGCCTATGAGGGTGCGGACGTCAATGTCAGCCGCGCGTGGAATCTTTGCGCCGGCAATCCGGAGGTGATTGTGGCTGTAATTGACGAGGCTGTTCAGTACAACCATCCCGACATTGAGGCCAACATCTGGAACAATCCACAATCCGGGACAAAACGCGGTATCTATGTCGGCGACAAGCACGGTTGGAATTTTGTGAGGAACAGCGCGGAACTCAATTGGGCGGACTTCGGCAACAGCGGACACGGAACTCATGTTGCAGGCACTGTGGCTGCGGTCAACAACAACGGCACGGGAGTCTGCGGATTGGCCGGAGGAAGCGGAAATAATGACGGCGTGAAACTTATGTCCTGCCAGATTTTCGACGGGTTCAATGGCGGAACTTCAGATGTTATTGCAAATGCCTTCAAATATGCCGCCGACAACGGAGCCTGCATCGCACAGTGCTCTTTCGGCGTAAACTCGGGAGATTACCAAAGCGATGACAAATACTACGAGGCGAGTTCAGCCGAGGTTCTGGCGATGCGCTATTTCATCGAGAAATCCAACTGCCAGGCTCTTGACGGCGGTCTCATCATCGTAGCTGCCGGTAATGACGGCCTGTCTCCGTCTTCCTATCCGGCTGCGCTGAGAGAGTGTATCAGCGTCTGCGCAATCGGAATTGACGGGCTTCCGGTTTACTACACGAATTTTGGTCCGGGATGCAACATCTCGGCTCCGGGAGGAGAACCCTACACCGGAGGTCAGGAGCGCGATGAGTGTCAGGTCCTCTCAACTATGCCTACAGACAAGATTGAGGATTATTATTATGAAGAAGATGACGAAAACTTCGAAAACCCTATTCCAAGCGGAGAATATCTCCCTACAGACTACGGTTGGATGTCGGGAACTTCTATGGCCTGCCCTCACGCAAGCGGAGTAGCTGCCCTCGGCCTTTCTTACGCGCTGAAGAGAGGCTATCATTACACAAATGAGGAGTTCAAATCGCTTTTTATGACTTCGGTCTATGGAATCGACGCTCATATCACTTCGGCAGATTCAAAGCAGACAATTGTTGACGTAGGCTTTTTAGGCCCGATTTACGGTCCTATGAAACTTTCCAAATTCAAGAATAATATGGGTACCGGTGTGCCTGATGTCTGGAGACTCTATATGAATATGGACGGCATTCCGACTCTGCTCGCTTCGACAGGAGAGGCTCAGAAGATAGACGTTTCGGGATATTTCGGCACAAGTTCGGAAAATCTGACCTATCTTTCAGTGGAACTGCTTGACGATGCGATGGATGTCCTCGGTCTTTCGGAGAAACCTATGATGAGATTTGGCAAACTCCAGATTCATCCGACAAAAGCGGGCTGCGCAAGGCTGAAAATCAAGGCTATTGCAGGAGGAAACAAGGTGGCGACCGGAAGCCAGATGGGAGGAACAGAGGTATCCAGAGTCGTATCCATCATCTCCAAACCGGGATTGTCCTCAAATGGAGGCTGGCTGTAGACCGTCTGCACGAGGATTTTGTGATAATCTTTAAAAAAGTTTAGAAAAATGAGAAATATAAAGATATTTACAGTTCTGATCTTGCTGCTCGGTCTGATTTCTTGCAATCCGGAGGGTAAAAAAGGCCGCATTGAAGGAGAGTGGAAACTCGAAAGCTATTACGGCAAGGCTGCGGAAAGCGCAACTGTTCCGGCCCAGGTCTATCTCAGTTTCCACAAGGGTCAGTTTGAACTCTTCCAAAAACTTGGCGGAGGTCATTTCAGCCGTTTTACCGGCAGTTACTCCTACAGCAAGGGCGCTCTCAGCGGGACATATTCCGACGGTTCTCCTTGGGCGCAGGACTACATCGTTTCTGTCAGTCACGGCAAGATGGAGATGACAGTCTATGTCAACGATGCGGAGCTGACCTGTGTCTATGTTCAGGCATCAATTCCTGACAGCGTCCGCTCCGATGCTGAAAACTACGGCGCAGTCAAATCGGGCGTAGAGGAAGAGACTTCCCCGGCTCCTGTAAGATGGCTGTAATTTGAATTAATCACATTGACTGCGGCGGGCTGTTGAGGCTTTGCCGCAGTTTTTTTAGAACCTGTCGGAGTGGCGCCTCAAGCTTTCGATGATGTGGTCAATCCGGTGGATTTCGTTTGGAATCCGGATGTTCTGCGGACAATGACTGACACATTTTTCGCAGCCGATACACCTGTTAGCCTGGCGGTTTTTCTCAATGGCGCGGTCGTAGCTGAGAAGATAGGCGCGCCGTGCTTTTCGGTAGGCTTTCATCTCCCGACTGAATTCGGCACTGTCTGTTCCTTCTTCGTTTGTAGGCTCTGTTACGACATAGCCTTCATTCACGCAACTGTTATAATGTCGGAAAATGCCGGGAATGTCCAATCCGTAAGGACATGGCATGCAGTACTGGCAGCCGGTGCAGGGGACAAGCGGATACTTGCTCAGGCTATCAGCGACTTTTCCGAGAAATTCCATATCGTCCTCGGTGAGCGGCACAAGCGGAGAGTAGGTCCTGAGGTTGTCCTGGAGGTGTTCCATATAGGTCATTCCGCTCAGTACCGTCAGCACATTCTCCGGAGTGCCGGCAAAGCGGAACGCCCATGACGCCACGCTTTCCGACGGCATTCTTTCCTTGAGTTCATCGACAATGCGGTTCGGGAGCTTTGCGAGCGAGCCTCCGCGCAGCGGTTCCATAATCACGACCGGAATCCCGCGTTTTTCAAGTTCCCCATACATGTGGTCCGCGTTGCAGTTGTTCCCCTCGGCGTGTGACCAATCGCGGTAGTTCATCTGAATCTGGATGAAGTCCCAATGGCATTTTTCATGGGTTTTCAACAGTTCGTCAAACATCTGCCTGTTTCCATGAAATGAATAGCCGAGATGCCTTATGCGTCCGGCCTCGCGCTCCTTGAGAAGAAAGTCCAGCATCCCGTTCTTGACGTATCTGTTTTCGAAATCTTCAATGCTGCGTCCGATGCTGTGCAGAAGGTAATAGTCGAGATGGTCGGTCCGGAAATTCTCGAAAGACTTGCGGTACATCAGCAAAGAGTTTTCCCTTGACCAGTCACTGAAATTGGAGAGTTTGGTGGCGATGTAGTAGGAGTCTCTTGGGTGGCGGCTCAGCGCAAGCCCGGAAGCCGCCTCGCTCTGCCCCTGAAGGTAGACCGGGGACGAGTCGAAGTAGTTCACGCCGCGAGCGAGCGCGTAGTCGACAAGTTCGTTCACCGACTCTTGGTCAATTATGTCCTTCCCGTTCTCGTCCTTGGTCATCTGCCAGCGCATGCATCCGTAGCCCAGCACGCTGACCTTTTCCCCGAACTTCGGGTCGGTTCTGTATGTCATTCCTCCGCCGGCCATCCCGTTGTCGCCAGCACTTCCTGCCTTGTCATTTTCGCTATTCTTCACCTTTGAGGCACATCCTCCGGCAATCCCGGTTGCCGCGGCCGCGGCAGCAGCCGCTCCTGTCATCTTTATGAAATCTCTTCTTTCCATAGCCTTGCTTCTTAATCCGCTCGTATTACCTGCGTCATCGTTATAGTGGTACGTCACGCTATAATTCCCTGTGTACGGAGTGTCCCTCGACATGAATCGCGCTGAAAGGGCTGACCGGGCAGTTGTACTCACACGCGCCGCAGCCGATGCAGCGTTCTTCATTCACTGATGGTATGCGCACGGACTCCGGATCGTCCGGATTCTTCTTTACGAGGTGGATGGCCCCGACAGGACAATGCCTTGCACAATTTCCGCACTTCTTGTCTTCGGCATTCGCAATGCAGCTGTTGTAGTCAACGACTGCATGCCCTATCTGAATCGAGGATTTCTCCTCGCGTGTGACACCGACTATTGCTCCCGCCGGACATACCTGAGAGCACCTTGTGCATTCAGGACGGCAATAGCCCTTTTCGAAGGACATCTCCGGCTGCATCAGGGTCTCAATTGCCATTGACGGCCTCAGTACCCAGCTGGGACATGATGAAACGCACAGCTGACATGCGACGCACCGGGAAGTAAAATGCTTAAGGCTGCCCGAACCGGCAGGCTTGAGCGGTGTTTCCCGATGCGGCGCCTTCTTCTGCGGGAGAGTGATAAGTCCGCCATCGACTTTCATCTGCTGCGCCGCGGCTTCAACCGGGCGCAGGACCTCGGCAGCTGCAACGGCACCGACTGTTACGGCCGTGGTCTTTATGAATTCACGCCTCGTGCCGTCCACCGGAGTTCCAGCGGTGACATTCGCCCCTGCTTTGCTCGTGTTTCCGGACACGTCTTTGCCTGCTTTCGCCATCGCGTGCTTCTTCCCGTATCTGAATCTGAACTTTATCGCTCCGTCGCGGCAGGTGGATATGCAGTCCATGCACACCACGCAGCGGCTATAGTCAATCCTGTGGTTTGCTGTGTCGATGCAGGAAGACTTGCAGCGTCTTCCGCACAGCCCGCAGTTCCGGCATTTGTCGGTGTCAATGACCGGCGCGAACAGGCTGAAGCGTGACACGAGCCCGAGCAGCGAACCGACCGGGCAGATGCTGTTGCACCATATTCTGCCCCATTTCCATGAGAGGAATGCCAGCATCACGAACATCACGACGGCCACGATGAGGGTCAGCGTGCTCTTTACCCACACATCGGTGGTGTAGAACGCGTAGCTGTCAAAATGCTCCGCAATCATCGCGAGCAGGTTGTTGCATCCCCTGTAAACCGGGGAGAACAACTCAGTCGCTATCCTTCCGTATGCGCTGTAAGGCTCGATCAGCACCGCTATAGACGTGGCTCCAAGCACCATTATCGTGAAGAATACGACCAGAACCGTATATCTGAGTACAGTCAACGGCCTGCGGTACTTGAGGCGGTAGAGATTCTTTTTCTTTGTCTTCCCGTGAACCCACGAGATGATGTCCTGCATCACTCCTAATGGGCAGATTACCGAGCAATATACCCTTCCGAGCAGCAGTGTGAGCAGCAGCAGTCCTGTCACAACGCCGAAGTTCAGCGCCAGCACCGCCGGAATGAACTGAATCTTTGCCATCCACCCGAGATAGAGGTGGACCACTCCCGTGAAGTCGAGGAAGAGGAGGGTGATGCATATGAAGAAGACTGTCGCAAGGGCAATTCTGACTTTTCTGAGCATTTCTTGATGTTTCTAATCGTTAGCCATATTTGTCTCCCACAGTGTGGGGACTACAAAAACACCGCAAAATTACTAAAATTGCCGGAAACCGCTGTCAATTCCCGAGTTTTGCGGCTTCCGGCAAAATGTATTTATGCCACGTCGTCATCGACCATTTCCAACCTGCTGGCGATGATGTCCGTCCCAATTCGCTCAATTTTATCTGCCCCGACATATTTGGTGTACCTGATGCGTCCGAACAAATGGACATTGCTACCTTTGTCTATTTTCGTGAGATCGGCGATGTTCTTGCCCTCCCACGCTTCCACATTGTGCCAGCATGCCTCGACGATGTTCTCTCCGTCCTTGTTCCGGCTGACTCTGTTGGTCACGAGCGAAAAATGAAGTACCTTTCTTTCGCCTGCTTCCTGCATCCTTACGTTGCCCACAGTTCCCTGTAGTTCAACCCTGTTGATTGTTTCCATAATTCCGATTTATAATTAACGATTTGTTGTGTGCGGTTTCCGGAACACCGCAGCCCCGGTGCCCGCGGAACACGACGTCCGTTCCTTTCGGGCAATGGCAAAGTACAGCAAAAAATTCCTGGCAGACAATGATTTTCCTTCATCCGATGTCGATTAATTTCTGTTTTTATATGTTTTTTCTTTTTCTTTAAGCCGCATATAAATTTTTCTTAACGTCGTGTATAAAAAAGAAATCAACCGTGATGTTTTTTTTGAAGCTTTCGTATCATCAAAGAATAATCATGATTTCAAAAAAGAGAAAAACTTTTGTCAGAAAGGAGTAATTATTTCACGGGCACTTGTTATTTTCGTCCGGCGTCGCCAATTTTGCAGCAGCGGAAACTCCGCGATAGAACTTTAGACTACAGATTATGGGACGACCGAAGAAAAAGAGACTGTGCATTGAATGTGGAAGCCCGATTCCGGACAGTAGGACTGACCGGCTTTACTGCTGTGACTCATGCAAGAACCACCATAACTACGAGACACGGCAGGTGAGTCGGCAGAGCCACGCCCGGGTGCTTGACATTCTTGCGGAAAACTATCGGATTCTTACAGACCTGCTACGGGGACGTGTAGAGAGCATCGGCGTTGCTGAACTGCTTTGCCGCGGGTTCAGCCCGGAGTTCATGACTTTCTGCCAGCGCCGTCCCAGATACAGTGAGTGCTGCTGCTTTGACATCCGCTATAATCTGACTGTAAGCAGAGTTTTCTCCATATCAAGAATTCATGGGTTGGGAAAAATTGAGTAACTTTGCAGTTTACTATATAATAAAGGTGTCGGTTATGAGAAAATTTGTATTTGTTGCGGGCGTGGCGCTCGCGTTTGTAACTTCTTGCAATATGGAAAATCCGCTTTTGACGGAGTCGAAGCTGCCTTATGGTGCTCCGCAGTTCGACAAAATCCGTAACGAGCACTATATGCCGGCCTTTGAGCAGGGAATTGCCGAGGCCAAGGCCGAGATTGATGCAATCACGGACAATCCGGAGGCACCGACATTTGAGAACACCGTGGAAGCCATGGAATATGCCGGACAGACACTTGAACGGGTGTCCGGGATATTCTTCAACCTTATGGAAGCCGACACGAATGATGAGATGCAGAGAATTGCCGAGGAGGTCTCTCCGAAGCTGAACGAGTATTCCATGTACGTATCTCTGAACGAAAAGCTCTTCCAGAGGGTTAAGGCAGTTTACGAGAAAAGGGAGACTCTCGGCCTGGAGCAGGACCAGATGCGTATACTCGAAAACTCCTACCGCTCATTTGTGCGTAGCGGCGCTAATCTTGACGGAGCAGACAAGGCCGAGTATAGCCGACTTTCAGAGGAACTTTCGCTCGCGACTCTTTCTTTTAGCAAGAACGTGCTTGCCGCAACCAATGCATACACACTGAATGTGACCGATTCCACTCAGCTTGACGGACTTCCTGCATACGTGGTTGAGTCTGCTGCCGAGGCTGCAAAGGAAAAGGGACTCGATGGATGGGCATTTACGCTCGACTACCCGAGCTACGGACCTTTCATGAAATTCAGCAAGGTGCGTGATCTCCGCCGTCAGATGTATATGGCCTATAACACGCGGGCAATCTCCGGAGAGTTCAGCAATGTCGGGAATGTGAAGAAGATAGTTGACTTGCGCATAAAGATATCCAACATCCTCGGTTACAAGACTTATGCGGACTATGCTCTTGAGGAGAGAATGGCAAAGAATCCTCAGACTGTCAATGACTTTCTTGCGCAACTCGTGATTCCGTCGCTCCCGTTTGCAAAGGCCGAGGTTGCCGAGATTTTGGACTATGCCAGGGAGAACGGCTTTGAAGACAATGAACTCATGCCGTGGGATTTTTCGTATTGGTCTGAGCGCTATCAGGAGGCGAAGTATTCTCTTAATGAGGAACTTCTCAAGCCTTATTTCAGACTTGAAAGCTGCATTGACGCAGTCTTCGATCTCGCACACAGGCTATACGGTCTGAACTTTACGCTGCGCAAGGACATACCCGGTTATCACAAGGATGTCAAGGTCTACGATGTCACTGACGGAGACGGCGTGCATAAGGCACTGTTCTATGCCGACTTCTTCCCGCGTGCGAGCAAGAGAGGCGGTGCGTGGATGACGGAGTTCCGTGGTCAGAGTATACAGAACGGCGTCGAGAAGAGGCCTTTCATAAGCATTGTGACCAACTTCAGCAAGCCTACAGCGGCTTCCCCTTCACTTCTCACACATGACGAGTTTACCACTTTCCTTCACGAGTTCGGCCATGCCCTCCACGGCATTCTTGCAGAGGGACGCTATCCTTCAATCACTGGAACTTCGGTGGCACGTGACTTCGTTGAGCTCCCTTCACAAATTATGGAAAATTGGGGATTTGAGCCTGAATACCTCAATACATTCGCAAAGCATTATCAGACAGGCGAGAACATCCCGTCCGAACTCATAGACAAGATTGTTGCGGCAAAGAACTATCTTGCAGGCTACTCGCAGGTTCGCCAGCTCCAGTTCGGACTGCTCGACATGGCCTGGCATTCACTCGCAAAGCTTCCGGAGACTGTGGATGTCCTTAGTTTTGAGAAGAAGGCTCTCGAGCCGTATGCCGTGAGTGTGACTGTGCCTGAAACCTGCATCTCAACCTCTTTCTCCCACATTTTTGCCGGAGGTTACTCTGCCGGCTACTACTCCTACAAGTGGGCGGAGGTTCTTGAGGCGGATGCCTTCTCCCTATTTGAGGAAAAAGGCATATTTAACACAGAAGTCAGTCACAGTTTCCGTGACAACATACTCTCTAAAGGCGACTCCGAGGATGCGGCCGTGCTTTACCGCAACTTCCGCGGACACGACCCTCAGCCGGAGGCTCTCATGAAGAAGCTCGGGCTTGTACAGAAATAGACTCGTGGGTCTCGGCTGACGGAGACGGAGAAAGAAACAAACAGGAAAGGAACGTCACTATGAAAGAGAAGCTTCTTGGGAAAAATATTGCTGAATTGCAGGAAGTTGTGCTGTCGCTCGGGCTGCCGAAGTTCACAGCCGGGCAGATTGCGCAGTGGATGTACCGGAAGAAGGTGCGGTCAATAGATGAGATGACCAATCTTTCAAAGGCTGCGCGTGCAAGGCTTTCCGAATGCTACGACCTCGGGCTCGTGGAGCCGGTGAGCGTACTCTCTTCAGCTGACGGGACAAAGAAATACCTGTTCCCTGTCTTTGAAAAGGGCGAGGACTCGGCAGTTGAGGCGGTGATGATTCCGGACGGAGACAGGGTCACGCTGTGCGTCTCTTCTCAGTCAGGATGCCGGATGGGCTGTAAGTTCTGCATGACTGGCAGACAGGGATTTCACGGAAATCTTACGGCAGGGGAAATCATCTCGCAATTCCTTTCGGTTGACGAAAGCGACGCTCTGACCAACACCGTTTTCATGGGAATGGGCGAGCCTCTTGACAACTACGGCAATGTGATGCGGGCGATAGAGATTCTTACAGCAGAATGGGGTTTCGCATGGAGCCCCAAGCGCATAACTGTCTCTACGATAGGCGTTCTACCGAATCTTAAGCGGTTTCTTGACGACTGTCGCTGCCACATCGCGGTCAGCCTTCATGACCCGTTCCCTGAGGAACGCCTTGCCATGATGCCGGCCCAGAAGGCGTGGTCAATCACAGAGGTGGTGCGTCTGCTTGGAAAATATGATTTCAGCGGGCAGAGGCGGGTCAGCTTCGAGTACACCATGTTTGCCGGCTTCAACGACACTCCACGCCATGCCGATGCGCTGATAAGGCTGCTGAAGCATCTCGAATGCCGCGTGAATCTGATACGGTTCCATCAGATACCGGATTTTCCGTACCACACGTCGTCGCCGGCAGTGATGGAGGCTTTCCGCAAGCGTCTGAACGATGCCGGGATCGTGGCAACCCTGAGGGCTTCACGCGGTGAGGACATACTTGCGGCCTGCGGGTTGCTTGCCGGGGAACACGCCTCGCGTGCGGGTAGTGCCGGCGGAGTTGCGGAGAGGTAATGCGTAGGATACTTACGAAACTTGAGTAATGGATATGAAACGTTTTGTGCCTTTTTTCTTCGCGTTTGCGGTCATTATTGCCGTATCGGTGTCTTTCAACGAATCGTCGGCTCGGCGTCCGGATTCGCGAAGGCTGTATTTCGGCCGTAGTGTCGCTCCGGTTGAGGATTCCATTGTCATTGAGAGGATGAAGCTACGTCTCGACTCCATCCGGCAGTATAGACCGACCGTGGCTCTTGTGATGAGCGGCGGAGGTGCGAAGGGTGCTGCCCACATCGGTGTGCTGCATTATCTCGACTCTCTCAAGATACCTGTCGATGTCGTGCTCGGGACCAGCATCGGTGGCCTGATGGGTGGCCTGACTTCAATGGGCTACAACTACCGTGAAATAGACACGCTCATCCGTAGCCTTGACTGGAATGCCCTTATGCGTGACAAGCTTCCGAGGGAGTACATCTCCTACAACCGGATGAAATACAAGGAAAAGTATCTCGTGTCGATGCCTTTCTACTACACCAGCGAAACCACCGATGTTGAACCGGCCGAGAGACATAGTGCGAACATTCGTCTCGACGCGGATGATGAACACGAACGCAATATGCTGAAGGAGAATCTTTTGGGGAGCCTCCCTTCGGGATATGTCTATGGACAGAATATTTCAAACCTTTTCAGTTCTCTGACTGTCGGCTATCAGGATCCTATGGATTTCATGGATCTTCCGATTCCGTACGCCTGTGTCTCGACAGATTTGAGTTCGGGAAAGACGAAAGTCTGGTATGATGGCCCGATTAATGTTGCGCTACGCTCCACGATGTCGATTCCCGGTGTGTTCACTCCGGTCAAATATGAGAATTATGTCCTCGTTGACGGTGGAATGAGGGACAATTACCCGACGGACATAGCCAAACAGCTCGGTGCTGACATAATAATCGGCGTTGATGTGACGACCCCTCCTAAACCGGATGCAAAAATCCGCAACCTCGGTGACGTAATCTCAAGCAGCATGGACATGTTGGAGAGGGAGGTCTATGAAAGGAATGTATATATCCCGGATGTTTCCATACGTCCGGATCTTATGGGACTGAATATGCTCAGTTTCTCCAAGGAGAACATAGACAAACTGATACGTAACGGATACGAGGCCGCAAGGCAGAACGACTCTCTTCTAGTTGCCATAAAGCGCAGAGTGGGGGATGACTCGTTGCGACTGGCCAGACCGCACGCCATAAATCTCCGCAACCGCCCAGTCATGGTCGGCAATGTGAACATTATCGGAGAGGGCGCAGCCGCGGCGAAGATAATCAAGAAAAAGGTAGGCATATATCCCGGAGACACGATTTCATACGACCGCATCTCCCATGCCATAGCGCAGATTTACGCCACCGGAGCATACGACTATGTCTCTTATGAACTGCATGGAAAGAAAGAGCCTTTCGATCTGGAAATTACCTGCAAGAAAGGTCCTGTACACCAACTCGGCATCGGAATGCGGGCGGATACGGAGGATTTTGTGACGGCGGTCTTTAATATAGGGCTGTTTGCCAACAGGATTCAGGGCTCGACGCTCAACCTTGACACGAAACTCGGCATGAATCCCGAATTCAAACTCCGTTATTCTTACGACGCGCCTAAGATACCGACGATGAATGCTTCTGCGTCAGTGAGGTGGACTTCTGCAAGAGTGTTCTCCGATCGTAACGACTGGCCGATATTCGACCTTCTTTCTTCGCGGCAGGAGGTCTTTATCTCGGGATTGAAGTGGTCCTATTTCGACGTAAGGCTCGGACTGCGTAACGACCTCTTCTATGACAATACGGCAAATCCTTATCTTACCAATTATTTTGGTTCGCGCTATAGGACAATGGAAACGCTGACGAACTACTCTTCCGTTTTCATTGACGGAACGGTTGATACGTTTGACCGTGGCTATTTCCCGACAAAGGGCGTGAAGGCAGGCATTTCATACAGCTGGCTCTTTACTGACTATGTAAACTCTTTAAAGGAAAACAATCTCCATATGGTAAACCTTGATTTCAAGGCTGTTGTCCCCGTAGGGAAGGTGTTTGCGTTCATTCCTTCAATAAATGCGCGCTGCCAGTTCGGCGCGAAGCCACCTGTCGTCCTCACGAATGCTGTGGGAGGCCAGATTAGCGGACGCTATTTTGACCGGCAGCTTTCTTTTGCGGGGATACCGAAACTTATGTTCCTTGAACGGAATCTTGGCCTGGCGAAGGCTGACCTGCGTTTCAATGTCGCGAAGAACCATTATCTGACAGGTACCGCCAACTATCTCTACACCTTTGATTCATTTCCGGACCTGAAGTCCGGCAGAGGCATGTACGGATTTTCCCTCGAATACTCCTACAACACTATTTTGGGCCCGATTACGGCAAACATCAACTGGTCGGACGTCATTCATAGGGTAGGTCTCTATCTGAGCTTCGGCTATAATTTCTGATGGCTATGTCTGAGACTGCTGCAGTTCAGAAGGTTCTTTCGCGCCTGCGTAACCAGTGTTCCCGTCGCGAGTATTGTGTTTCCGATGTTCGTGAAAAGGCCATGAAGGCTCTTGACGGGGATGAGCTTGCTGCGGAAACGGTCGTGGAATCGCTGAAAAGGGACAAATATGTCGATGACGTCCGATACTGTGCGGCATACGCCCGCGAGAAAGCTTCTATTTCCGGATGGGGTGCCGTAAAGATTCGTTATATGCTGTCCCATAAGGGCTTGTCTCGTGAAGATATTGATGCGGGAATTGCCGGAATTGATGAGAACGGAGCCTCCGCAAGGCTTGAGAAACTGTTGGCGGCAAAGTCCCGGACGCTGAAGGATGACCCGCAGCGGAAGCTGAAGTTGCTCCGTTTTGCCCTCGGGCGCGGCTATCAGTACGACGAAGTGTCGGCTGCCTTGAGTCATATCGAAAATGTAGAAATATGATGTTTACAACCAATGACTTATGAACTACAGAAAACTTACGGAAAATGAAGTGGCGGCGCTGGAGTCGCAAGCATGCTCGGCTGTAGACTGGGCGAAGATTGATGTTTCAGATGATTTTTCGACTGAATTCGTGAAGTCCGTGCGCTTCTCCGGCGACATAAGGCTCGGCTCTTTCAGAAAGGAATTTACGCTTCCGGGAGGGATGAAGAAGCATTCGGGGCTCTACCATGCTACGTTGCATAATGTCACGATAGGGGACGACTGCTGCATAGAGAACGTGAAGAACTATATCGCGAACTACGAAATAGGGCATGATACGTTCATCGAGAATGTCGACATAATCCTGACTGACGGAGTGTCATCGTTCGGAAACGGAGTGGAGGCGTCTGTCCTCAACGAGACTGGAGGGCGTGAGGTCGTCATCTTTGACCGCCTTACTGCACAGACGGCATACATTATGGCACTCTACCGTCACCGTCCGGAACTCATTGAGGAGCTGAAGAAACTCATAGGAAAATATGTTGACGGTGTCTCGTCTTCTATGGGGCACATCGGGGTACACGCCACGATTGTCGATGCGGGCTACCTTAAGAACGTGAAGGTCGGGGACTTCTGTAAGATTGAAGGCGCGGCACGACTGAAGAACGGAAGCCTCAACTCCAATGAAGTGGCCCCGATACACATTGGCGTGGGCGTGATTGGAGATGACTTCATTGTGTGCAGCGGCTCGTCTGTCGAGGACGGCGTGACGTTTTCCCGCTGTTTCATAGGACAGGCCTGCCATCTCGGACACAACTATTCCGCTTCCGATTCACTCTTTTTCAGCAACTGCCAGGGCGAGAACGGTGAGGCCTGCGCAATCTTTGCCGGTCCCTACACCGTCACCCACCACAAGTCAACGCTTCTTATTGCCGGGATGTTCTCGTTCATGAACGCCGGCTCGGGCTCGAACCAGAGCAACCACATGTACAAGCTTGGACCTATCCATCAGGGAATTATGGAGCGAGGCGCGAAAACCACCTCCGATTCCTACATCCTCTGGCCGGCCAAGGTGGGCGCGTTCTCTCTTGTGATGGGCCGTCATGTCAGCCATCAGGACACTTCGAACTTGCCCTTTTCCTACCTTATTGAGAATCAGGGTACTTCCTACATAATGCCGGGCGCAAACCTGAAGTCTGTCGGCACCATCCGCGACGCGAAGAAATGGCCGCAACGGGATGCCCGCAGGGATCCTGACAAACTCGATATGATAAACTACAACCTCCTGAGCCCGTACACCGTGAATAAGATGCTCAATGCGATTCACATCCTGCAGGAACTTCAGCGTACGGCAGGAGAGAATTCTTCCGTCTACTCCTACCAAAGCGGTGTAATCAAACGCAGTTCGCTGCAGAAGGGCTTGAAATACTATGGCCTCGCCATCGACAAGTTTCTCGGTAACTCATTCATAACGAGACTGATGAATTCCTCATTTGGAAATATGGACGAACTGCATAAGGCGCTTGAGCCCGAGTCTTCTACGGGGCTTGTTCACTGGGTGGATCTGTCGGGTCTGATTGCTCCGCGTTCCGCCGTAGAGAAACTTATGGACAGGATTCAGAACGGGGAAATGGAGACTGTTGACGACATAACTGCCGGATTCTCCGAAATTCATAGGAAATACTACGACTACGAGTGGACATGGGCATATAGGATTATCCGTGAATATTACGGAATCGACCTTTCGAAGGCCTCGGCCGATGAAATGCTCGGTCTTGTCGAACGTTGGAAGACCTCTGTGACGGCTATTGACAACATGGTCTATGAGGATGCACGAAAGGAGTTCGGCCTTTCGGCGATGACAAGTTTCGGAGCGGACGGAGGGGAGGCTCGTCGTCTTCAGGACTTTGAGCAGGTGCGTGGTTCAAGCTTTGAATCGAATTCGTTCGTCATGTCAATCCGCGAGCATATAGATGTGAAGTCGAAACTCGGCGCGGCAGCTGCGGACAAGATTAGGGAGGTGTTGTGAGATGAGAAAGTTCTGGAGAAAAAGGTCTGTAGCTGGAGCTGACACCTATAAGGCTGAAACAGAGGAAGAAAATGTTGACGCATGTAGCGAGACTGTAGAAAGGGGGAAATATATATTGATTGCGGATAGCGGGGCGACAAAGTGCAACTGGGCTGCAATCGGACCTGACGGGAAGGTCAAATTGTTTGACACTCCGGGAGTAAACCTGTCAGTAAATTCTCCGGAAGCGATTTCTCTTGCAGTACATTCTGTTTTTGTGCAGTTCCCTTTGCAGTACCCGTTGGAGTGGCACCTTGTGTCATTGGGGACGGATGAAAAGGGAAAGCCGGGATTTGTAATAGAGTGTGTCACGGAAATATGGATTTATTCTGCCGGGGCAACGTCGGATGAAACGACAAAGCTTATTGAGTATGCTTTCGGCGCGATGTTTCCGAATGCGGAGGTGAACGTTTTCTCCGACATTTTGGGGGCAGCGCGTGCCGTGTGCGGTTCTGAATCTGGAATTGTGGGAATATTGGGTACCGGCTCGAATAGCTGTTCCTATGACGGGAAAGCTATTGTGAAACAGGGACTTGGCGGAGGATATGTCCTTGGTGACGAGGGCTCCGGAGCCTGGTTTGGGAAGCGCCTGCTGTCCGATTTCATCCGAGAACTGCTGCCGGAGGAAATGGCGGAGGCCCTGCAGAAAGAATATTCGCTTGACTATCAGACAATAGTGGAGAATGTCTATCGCGCAGAGGCTCCAAGCCGCTACCTCGCGTCTTTTTTCCCTTTCGTCCTCAAATGGGCGAAGCCTGTAACGGAAGGAACATCCGTTGATCGAAAGACACTGAGCGGGCATGAATATGCCGAGACCCTTCTTCGCGAGGGAATAGGTGAATTCCTTGACAGGTGCATAGCGGGGCGCTACGACTGTCACGTTCATTCTCTGAACCTTTGCGGCTCTGTGGCGTGGTTCTGCCGTGACATGATTGCCGAATGCGCCTCAGCCCGCGGGATGGTTCTTGGCAAGATAGTGAAGTCGCCGATAGACGGGCTTGTCGCCTATCATTCCTTGCGAAAATTTAGTGAGTGACCATGAAAGTAACTGAACAGCCATCAAATTACAACAGTCTGGACACGATGTCAACAGAGGAACTTCTTGAAGGCATCAATAACGAGGACTGTCGCGTCCCGGAGGTCGTTGGGGAGGCAATCCCGGAGATAGGGATGCTTGTGGACGGCATTGTGGAACGAATGAAGCAGGGCGGCCGGCTCTTCTATATAGGTGCCGGCACCAGTGGCCGCTTAGGAGTCGTGGACGCATCTGAAATCCCGCCTACTTTCGGCGCTCCGTCCGATCTTGTAATCGGTCTCATAGCAGGAGGTGACGGAGCCATCCGGAAGGCCGTCGAAGGTGCCGAGGACAATCCGGAGCAGGGTTGGAAGGACATTGAGGCCTTTTCTCCGACACGTCAGGACACTGTTGTCGGCATAGCCGCCTCTGGAACTACCCCGTATGTGATCGGTGCTGTGACGGCCGCCCGCAAGAATGGTCTTCTCACCGCCTGTATCACCTGCAATCCGGACACGCCTCTTGCCTTGGCTTCCGCGATTCCGGTTGTCGCAGTCGTTGGGGCCGAATTCGTTACCGGAAGCACCCGCATGAAGGCCGGCACTGCCACAAAGCTGATTCTTAACATGATTTCCACTGCCACGATGATACGTCTCGGTCACGTCCGAGGCAACCGAATGATTGACATGCAGTTGACCAACGCCAAACTCATCGATCGCGGCACCCGTATGATAATGTCCGAAACCGGTCTTCGTGACTACGACCGCGCCCGCGACCTTCTTCTTGAGCACGGCTCTGTCCGCAATGCCGTAGCCGCATACGGGAACTCAAAATAACAGAACAAAAATTAGACGATTTTTTAGTATCTTTGCCTCCGCTGCTGACACATAGGTATTCATTAAGGAAAACTTCAGATTTGTCTTTTTGGAGGTTTCCAAACACTAATTTGTTAAAAGGAATGAAATTCAAGACATTCTTCTCAGCGCTCGCTCTTACTGCGGCGATTGCGCTGCCCGCAGCCGCAAAGGCTGATTCTTCAATTCCGAGACCGGAATACCCGCGTCCTCAGTTTGAACGTGCCGATTGGGTTAATCTCAACGGCGAATGGACCTTCTCGATTGACAACGTTGCGTCAGGCTATGAGAAAGGATTCTTCAAATCGGACGGATTTGACGGAAAAATTCTCGTGCCGTTCTCTCCGGAGAGCAAGCTTTCGGGAGTCGGACACACCGATTTTATCGAAGGTGTGTGGTATCATAGGAACATAACCGTGCCTGCGGAATGGGACGGAAGGAACATACGTCTTAACTTTGGCGCTGTGTATTATAAATCAGAGGTTTATATCGACGGAAAGCTCGTCGGGCGTCATTTCGGCGGCACGAGTTCCTTCTCGTTCGACATCACTCCGTTTGTGAAAGCCGGACAGTCGCACTCTCTCGTCGTTTACGCCACCAGCGACCTCCGCAGCGGCAAGCAGCCGGCCGGCAAGCAGTCTCTTAAGCTCAATTCGATGACATGCAATTACACCCGCACCACAGGCATCTGGCAGACCGTGTGGATGGAGCCGGTCAGCGACGGCGGCTTGAAGCAGGTGCAGGTGGACACTGACATTGATCAGGGACAGATTGTCGTGAAGCCGCTCTTTTTCCATGAGGGCAAGTCCACGCTCAGGGTCACTGTCACAGACCCGACAGCACCGAAGAAGCCGGTGGCACAGAAGACAGTCGTTGCCACCAACAACTCCGTGGTAGTGCTGCCGATGAAGAAGTTCAGAACCTGGAGTCCCGAGGATCCATTCCTCTATGATGTTAAATACCAGGTTGTTGACGAAACAGGCACAGTCATCGACGAGGTCAGTTCCTATCTCGGAATGCGTAAGGTTCACCTTGAGGGAAACAAGATATATCTCAACAATAGCCCTCGCTACCAGAGGCTTGTCCTCGATCAGGGTTACTACCCGGACAGCCAGTGGACAGCACCTTCCGATGAGGCACTGCGCCACGACATCGAACTTTCGATGAAAGCCGGATTCAACGGAGCCCGTCTTCATCAGAAGGTCTTCGAGGAGCGTTTCCACTACTGGGCCGACAAGCTCGGCTACCTCACATGGGGAGAGAGTTCAAGCTGGGGTATGGACACCAACCAGCCGGAGACCGCGAGAAATTTCATCACCGAATGGGGAGAGATCATAGTCCGCGACCGCAACCATCCTTCAATCATTGTCTGGACTCCTACAAATGAGGAATGGTCACCGGACAACATCCAGTTCCCGCGTTTTATGGAGGATGTATATGCGCTCACCAAGCAGCTCGACCCTACCCGTCCTGTCAGCGGAGCCAGCGGCGGTGTCATAGTGAAAACAGACATCTGGACCGGCCATGGCTATGCTCAGAATCCGGAGACGTTCCGCAAGGATGTCTGGAACGACGGCAAGCTCTTCACCTACAAGAGCCGCAATCACGAGAAAACCGGCGGTCTCTATTCAAGAAACTACGGCTTCTCCCATGATGCGATTGCCGGAACTTACGATTTTCCGGAGTATGACGGCAAGATGCCTTATGTATTCGATGAATATGGCGGAATCAAATGGACGAACGAGGAGGATATGAAGCAGGCCGCCAACAATCATGGCGTTTCATGGGGCTACGGCAACTCTCCGCGCTCACTTGAGGAGTTTTACACCCGTCTAGAAGCCCTCACTGATGTGCTCTTGTCCCTGTCGGACTACATTTGTGGCTACTGCTACACCCAGCTCACCGATGTCGAGCAGGAGCAGAACGGCCTCTACTACTACGACCGTAGCGAGAAGTTTGACATGGAGCGCATCCATGCCGTGTTCTCCAAGGTCCCGGAGGATTATAAATAGAAACTCAAATTACAATTAATTACATATCAATATGTTAAAAGTAAATATGGGAGGCTGCGGCTCCTTTGTAAACGCCGCGGAAGTTAAGGAATACACACAGAAGGCTGTAGAGGCTCTCAAGGTTCTTGAAGACGAAACCGGGGCGGGAAATGATTTCCTCGGTTGGAAGCACTTGCCGTCCCAGACACCGGAGTCGCTCATCGCCGAGTGCGAGGCAATCCGCGACGATTGGAAGAAGAAGGGTGTTGACCTTGTCGTTGTAATTGGAATCGGCGGCTCATACCTTGGGGCAAAGTGCGCTCTTGAAGCTCTGTCACATTCTTTTGCAAAGCAGCTCGCTGACAAGGGAGGGGCTCCTGAAATCGTTTTTGCAGGAAATAACCTTTCTGAGGAATATATTGCCGAACTGATGGACCTCGTCGCTGAGCGCAATGTCGCGACGGTGGTGATTTCAAAGTCCGGCACAACCACGGAGCCGGCAGTTGCGTTCCGCATCATCAAGCAGTACATAGAAAATAAGTACGGAACGGCCGAGGCGGCACAGCGCATCGTTGCCGTGACCGACGCCCACAGAGGAGCGCTCAAGTCGCTTTCGACTCAGGAGGGTTACAGGACATTTGTCATCGAGGACAATGTCGGAGGCCGTTTCTCGGTGCTCACTCCGGTTGGACTTCTCCCGATTGTTCTTGCGGGATTCGACGTTCGCAAGATGCTTGAGGGCGCTGCGGCGATGGAAAAGGCATGTGCGGTTCCTTCGGAGGAAAACCCTGCGCTTCAGTATGCCGCAATGAGGAATCTCCTTCACGCAAAGCACGGCAAGGCAGTCGAGATCCTCGTCTCCTACAATCCTAAGCTTCAGTATCTTGGCGAGTGGTGGAAGCAGCTCTACGGCGAGTCCGAGGGTAAGGACGGCAAGGGTATATTCCCGGCATCCGTAAGTTTTACAACTGACCTTCACTCAATGGGACAGTACATCCAGGACGGCGTGCGCATGCTTATGGAGACGGTCATCACCGTAGAGAAGGCGCAGCGCAGCGTTGTAATCGAGAGCGATGCGCAGAACCTTGACGGCCTGAACTTCCTCGCCGGGAAGCATGTGGAGGAGTGCAACGCCATGGCTGAACTCGGAACAAAGCTCGCGCACATCGACGGCGGCGTGCCTCAGCTCGGCGTAAGCATCGAGAAGATTGACGAGTATAACCTCGGGGAGGTATTCTACTTCTTCGAGAAGGCCTGCGGAATTTCGGCCTATATTCTCGGAGTGAATCCGTTCAACCAGCCTGGCGTGGAGGCTTACAAGAAGAATATGTTCGCGCTGCTTAATAAGCCTGGCTATGAAGCTCAGGGCGAAGAGTTGAGGAAACGGATTTAATAAAAGGCGATCTGCTGCGTTGCACGCCTTGCATCTCATCCTTTTATTGAAATCCTTTTGACTAAGCTGTTTGTTATATAATGGAAAAAAAACAACTGTATCCGTTGAAGTTCATCCCCATCGCGTCAAGGCGCGTGTGGGGAGGGAACTCTTTGATTAAGGTTCTTGGGAAGGACTTCGTGGAGGCCGACGAGGACGGAAACGAGGTCCATCTGACGGAGAACGATCTCATCGGGGAGAGCTGGGAACTTGCCGACATGGGTGAGCAGGACTCTCTCGTGAGCAACGGTTGGCTTGCCGGCAATTCGATAGGGGACATTATGGAAACCTATCTCGACAGGATTACCGGAGACTCGGCATACGCATGGTTCGGGCGTCAGTTCCCTCTCCTGATAAAGTTTCTCGACATCCATCAGAAGCTTTCCGTTCAGGTCCATCCGGACGACAAGGTCGCTGAACAGCGTTACGACTCACTCGGAAAAGCTGAAATCTGGTACATCCTTGATGCTAAACCTGAGGCGAAGGTCTATATGGGCTTCAAACGCGAGACTTCGGCTCAGGAATTCTACGATGCTTGCAAAGCCGGCACAGCTCACGAGTTGCTGAATGTTGTTCATCCGAAAAAAGGTGACGCCATTTTCATCACTCCCGGAACAGTTCACGCTGCAGAGGGCGGTATCCTTGTCGCTGAGGTTCAGGAGTCTTCGGATATGACTTTCCGCCTCTACGACTGGGGACGCGAGAACAATCCTGCAACGGCCCGCAAGATACATCTGGAGGAGGCCATAGACCTAATCAATTTCGATAAGTTCGACCCTTCGCTCTACCGTCCGGCATCTTCAATGGATGACACTAAGGTGAACAACACTCTCGTCCAGTGTCCGCAGTTCACGGTGAACAAGCTCAATCTCAGGGATGCTCTGCGCATCAGCCAGGAACAAATCGGAAGTTATATTGTCTACATCTGCGTCAGCGGTTCTGCGGCCATCAATGTTCCTAAAGTTCCTGTCTTCGACGACAGTAAGGCAGTGGCGGCGTTCGGCACGGACGCGATGGATATCTACGCGTTCCGCAAGGGCGATACGATACTTGTTCCTGCCGACATGCCGGACTTCTATCTCGTTCCGACCGCTCCCGGCACGGTGCTTCTCGAGGCCACCGATGGTTTGCGTGAAGACATCGACGAGTACATCAATCCCGATGTACCGGCCGAACTTCCGGAGGAGTAGACAGTCTCCGGTCGTAACTAAAATCGTTATGGAAGAAGTAAGAATCGACAAATTTCTCTGGTCAATACGTGCCTACAAGACGCGCAGCGAGGCGACAGATGCGTGCAACGGAGGCAAGATTCGTCTTAATGGAGCCGACGTGAAGCCGTCCAAGGCAGTTCATCGCGGCGACACCATTGTAGTGCGCAAGGGACCTGTGACCTACACATATAGGGTCATTGAACTCGTTGACAAACGCCAGGGGGCAAAGACCGTCCCGCAGTTCGTCGACAATCTCACCCCGCAGTCCGAAATGGACAAGCTCCACGCTCCCGTGGAGACATTTTTCCTCAAGCGGGACCGTGGTGCCGGCCGTCCGACAAAAAAAGACCGCCGCCAGATGGATTCGCTTTGGGATGCGCTGGAATCTGCCGACGAGGATTGAACCTTTTCGAAAAATGATTGTTACAGCGAAGTGAAATAGTGCGTATTCATTTTCAAAAGAGAAAACTTTTGCGGCAGAAATTTTGCAGGTTCAAATATAATTCTTATCTTTGTTGCGTAGTTTTGAATAATTCAAAAGTAGGAATTGCAAGAAACTTTAAGTTAAACGATTAAATATTTATGGCTATGATTAAGAAATTCAGATGTATGGTGTGCGGTTACGTTTATGAAGGAACTGAACCGCCTGCAGAGTGCCCTCTTTGCCACGCAAAGTCAGACAAGTTCGTTGAAGTGAAGGAAGAGGAAGGAGTGATGTCTTGGGCTTGCGAGCACGAACTCGGAGTTGCGAAGGGAGTTGATCCGGAGATTCTTGAGGGGCTTCGCGCGCATTTCGCCGGCGAGTGCTCCGAAGTGGGAATGTATATTGCGATGAGCCGCCAGGCCGACAGAGAAGGTTATCCGGAGATTGCAGATGCCTTCAAGAGGTATGCCTTCGAGGAGGCCGAGCATGCTGCAAAGTTCGCCGAACTTCTCGGAGAGTGCGTCTGGGACACAAAGACCAACGTTCAGAAGAGAATGCTTGCCGAGCAGGGCGCATGCGAGGATAAGTTCCGTATCGCTAAGCTTGCCAAGGCGCAGAACCTCGACGCCATCCATGACACAGTTCACGAGATGGCACGCGACGAGGCCCGTCACGGTGCTGGTTTTCAGGGACTCTGGAAGAAATATTTCCAGAAATAATCCTTTCTGAATAGAGATTTTCCGCTTTCATAAAAGGATTTTTCGCGGTAGATTGTTAACTTTGTCCTCCGTGGGTCGTTTGGACTCGCGGAGGATTCTTGTATCCACGAATTTGTGCATGACCATAAAGACATAAATAACACAACGCAACACATCACATCATGGCAAAACCAAAGCATCAGATAATCACGGTAGGCAAGGATTTGGATTCCATATATCTCGGAATCAAGGAGTTCGCTCCCGACGTCATACATCTTGTGGCGACGAAGGAAACTAAGGGTACGTATAGGGATATGCTCCGTCTCATATCTCCGAAAATCAAGGTTTACGAATATGTCGTGGGTCCTTACGATGTCGAGGGGATTATGCGCGTCTGCGGCGAAATTCAGGAGGCCAACCGCGACTGTGAGTTCATCTATAACCTTTCGGAGGGTACGAAGATTATGGCGATGGCGGCAGGAAAGGTGGCGATGGAGTTTGGTGAGAGGGGAATCTACATCACTCAGGACGGTTACTGGATTGACACTTTCGACTACCGCCGTAACCCTCTGACTCAGACCATCAGCAACGCCGAGTATATGAAACTCTATGGCAACAGCGTGCGGGAGTTTGAAGATGTGGGGAAGATGAAGCCGCTGGATGTGAACACTGCCTACTATGCCAAGAAGTTCATAGAGAGACACTTTGATGTCTATTCTGAGGCGAAGAGATGGTTTCGCGCCCTGCCTGAGTCCAAGCGCGGGAAGTATTTCGCGGGCAGGTTGCGCTGCGGCTATCATATAGAGACAGAAGGTGGTACGCTGACCATTTACAAGGGTGCCGACGTGCTGTTCGACTCGGCCTGCAAGCGGAGCTGTGAGATTATGTTCATCGGACGCTGGTGGGAGATAATCGTTGCGGATGTTGTTTCCAGGTGGGACAGGGAGCGCGGCGGCGAGTCGGGGCACGGCATCTGGAGAGACGTGATTTTCAATGATGTGGAGAAGAATTCTGTGAAGAATGAGGTGGATCTGCTGGTGAATGACAAGCAGAGGCTGCTGCTCATTGAGTGCAAGTCGGGCGAGGTGCTCTCGGCAGACATTTTCAAGATTGACGGAGTACGGGAGACCTACGGAGGCACGGTTTCTAAGGCAATTCTTGTCAGCTATCTGCCTCTGAGCAAATCAATTGTGGAGAAGTGCGAAGATTTGGGGATATACTGGTTCGCGCCGAAGGACATGGCCTCGCGGGTGGGGCACATCAATCAGCTGCCTGAGTGGCTGGACGAGGTTGTGGCCCGGCATGAATTGTAGGACTCTCGGCTTCCGCTTTTTTATGTGCTTGTGAAACGGTTTTGCACAAGAGGGGATTATCTTTGCAGTGTTTGAAGAAAAAAACTAAAATATGACACCTTTCTTAAGACAGGTCGCGGAACATTATTTTTCGGACGAGGATTTCTCGCAATTGACATTCATATTCCCGAACCGGCGTTCATCGGCGTTTTTTCGGAAGCATGTCTGTGCCTGTGCTGCCTCTGCGGGAAGGGCTTCTCTGATGCCGGATTGTCTCACTATCAACGACTTCTTCGCCTCACTCACTCCGGTGCGCTCTTGCAGCAGGGTGGTTCAGCTGGTGCGGCTCTACGACTGCTACAAATCTCTCTACCCCGGGGCGGAACCGCTCGATGATTTCATCTGTTGGGGCGATGTCCTGCTGGGAGACTTCAACGATGTGGACAAATATCTTGTAGACCCGCGTCAGCTGTTCACTAACGTTTCGGATCTGAAGTCCATTGAGGACGATTTCAGCTACCTTACGGAGGCGCAGCGTGAGGCAATTCATTCTTTCCTGTCTCACTTCCGGGCGGAGACGCCCAAGGAGAAGGCTGCTGCGGGAAAGGTTTCTTCGGGCGGAGAGTCGACGGATGGTGACCGTTCAATTAAACTTAACTTCTTGAAAATATGGAACATACTGCTTCCGTTATATGAGTCGTTCAACGCCGTCCTTCGCAGCGGGGATATGGCTTATGAGGGGATGATTTATAGGGATGTGGCATCGTTGCCGGACTATGTGCGTGAGGCTTTGGAAGGCAGAAAATTCGTTTTTGTCGGCCTGAATGCCTTGAACGAGTGTGAGAAAAAGCTGCTGAGGCATCTGCGCAATTCCGGACAGGCTGAATTCTGCTGGGACTGGTCAAGCGAATGGATACGCGACCCGGAGAACCGGGCCTCATTCTTTATGGCGGTGAATGTCAGCGAGTTTCCACAGGCTTTCCGTCCCGATGTCGAAGGACTTGGGACTCCGGAATTCAATGTGGTGAGCGTGCCTTCGTCAATAGGACAGGCAAAGCAGCTTCCTTATATATTGACCCGGCTCGGACTGAGTCACTCGGCGGCTTCGGCGGAATGTGGCGCATCATCGGGGGGTCCGGCAGCGGATGGAAAATGCGGCGACCTTTCTTCGGAATGTGCGATTGTCCTTCCGGACGAGCAGCTTCTGCTCCCGGTGCTTAATTCGATTCCGGACGACATCCGGGACATAAATGTCACGATGGGCTATCCGATGAAGGGTAGTGACCTTTGCGTGCTCATGGGTGCTCTTTCCTGTGCGCAGATGAATGCGCTTGTTCGTGAGCGCAAGACCTATTTCTATCACAGGTATGTTCGCAGCGTATTGTCCAACAGTATATTCCGCAAAATTGCCAATGATGAGGACAACGTCGTCTGCTCAGCTGTATTGAACGGCCGGCGTAGCTATATCGAGGTTGCTGACTTCGCCGGTTCGCCGCTGCTCTCACTTTTCTTCACTCCTCTTCCGGGCAATCTCCTGGAGGCTTCGGCAGAGACTGTCCGTTTGTTTGCGGACTACCAGAAGACCGTGCTGAGCCGCGTGGGCGCCCTTCTTGTGGAGAACGGACATTCGGAACTTGACACAGACTTTGCCAAGGACTACTACAAAGCTGTCTGTATTCTCGGAGACATGAACCTTGAGATAAAGCCCGCCACCTACCTGCGGCTGCTCGACCAGTTGCTCGCACCGGTCTCCGTGCCTTTCAATGGCGAACCTCTTAAGGGACTTCAGGTGATGGGACCGCTTGAGACTCGTGCTCTGGATTTCCGCAACCTCATAATCCTCAGTTGCAACGAGGGCACATTCCCGCGCAGGTCGTTCAGCTCGTCATTCATTCCGCCTGAGCTCCGCAAGGGGTTCGGGCTTCCGACCTACGAGTATCAGGACTCTGTCTGGGCCTACTATTTCTACCGCATGATTCAGCGCGCGGAGAATGTCTGGATGCTCTTCGATTCCCGCACCGAGGACATTAAGTCCGGTGAAGAGAGCCGCTACATAAAACAGTTGGCCTACCTTTTCGACGCTAAGATTCACCGATATGTGACCTCTCCTGTTCGGGAGGATGAATACACGGAGCCTGAAATTGTCAAGACACAGGCCGACCTTGACAGCCTGCGCGACTTCAAGTTTTCCGCAACCGCGCTTCAGAACTATCTTGCCTGCCCTGCGAAGTTCTACTATGACAAGGTCCTGGGACTCAGTGACCTCGCAGAATCTGTCGACAATCTGGACGGAGGCACGCTCGGGACGGTGTTCCATGCCGTCATGCAGTGGATTTACGCGAAGCCGGGCACGCAGAAGGAGCCTGTCGGAAGGGTGGATGAGGCTTTCATCCGAAAGCGGCTCTCCAGGGAATTTGCACCGGAACTTCACTCACGCATACGTCGGGAAATTTGCGAAGCAATCAGGTCCGTTGAGGTGCGTGGTAAGGACATCGTGCTGTGCAGCGTCATCGAACAATATGTGCGCAGGACACTTGAATATGACCTTGAAATCATGAAGTCGCGCGGACTCGACCATTTTACGGTGCTCGCCCTTGAGAAGAACCTGCCGTTTGAGTTCGAAGGAGCGGCGTTAGACGGCGGCGTGTCCGGGGATGCGGCTGCTCCGTCGCACAGAAAGTATGCCTTCAAGGGCTTCATAGACCGGCTCGACAGCTTTGACGATGGCACTGTCCGGGTGGTTGACTACAAGACAGGAAAGGTCTCCGACGATGAGGCAAAGGTCATGGGAGAGGAAGGGAACGACCAATCAAAGGCCTCTGCCATATTCGATTCCGTATTCGCCGAAGACAGCAGGGAACGTCCTAAGATTGCCCTCCAGTTCTTTATCTACAATCTTATGCTGACGCTGAATCCGGAGGGTCGTGCGCTTGTCGGCGGACGGAAGGTGACGAATGAGGTCTATTCCGTTTCCGGACTTTTCAAGAACGAGCATTCGGAATACAGCCTGCCCCAAGGGGTCATTGATAAGGCCTCAGAGATGCTGAGAAGTTGTCTCGACGGCATCTTTGACATCGAAAAGAATCCGACATTCCGAAGAACCGGTGATACGGATGTATGTAATTATTGTGACTTTAGAATGATCTGTGGAAAATGATAACTATAGCAAAGGCGTCGGCTGGGTCCGGCAAGACATACACGTTGGCGAAGACGTACATTTCTTTGCTTCTCAAGTCGAGGGATCCTTATGCCTACCGGCATATTCTCGCGGTGACATTTACAAACAAGGCTACCGGGGAGATGAAGGCCCGCATTCTCCGGGAACTCGACATTCTCGCGCACGCCCCGACGGAATCGGACTACTACAAAGATTTCGTTCCGGCTCTGTGTGCCGATACAGCACAGCTCCAGAAGCGTTGTAGTAGTCTTCTGAACGGCATCCTGCACGACTATAGCGCATTCTCAGTTTTCACCATTGACCGTTTCTTCCAACAGGTTCTGCGTTCTTTCGCCCGTGAACTCGGCCAGTTCGACTCCTACCAGCTCGAACTCGACAAACCCTCCGTTGTGAGCGAATCCGTGGACCGGATGCTTGAAAATCTCTCCGACAAGGACAGCGCGATGATTGACTGGCTCAAGGAATCGGTGATGACCCAGATTTCCTCAAAGGGCTATTTCCAGTTGGAGTCTGCTCTCTACTCCGCAGCCAGCGATCTTCAGAGTCCTGAGTTCAAGTCATATATGTCCGAAAAAGGCATATCAGACCCGTCGAAAGTCTACTCAAAGGAAAATATGCGTTCGCTGCACAAGGTATGCAATGAGCTGATAGATAGATTTTCGCGCGATGTGAAAGCCGGTGCGGAGGTTCTGTTGGCGAAATTTACTGCAGCCGGAGTCCATCCCTCCGAGACTACGAGAAAATTCGCCTGTGCCTTGAACGGCTATGCGTCGGTGACGGCGCGGGATTCCATTAAACCTCCAAAACCCGGGTTCTGCGATAAAATCACTAATCGCGAGGCGATGTTCGCAAAGGCTAATGCCTCCAAGGCTGCCCTGCTGCCCTCTGACTTCGAAAGCGCGGCACGGAACTTCATCGGGCTCTTTTTTGACTTTGCATCGTCCGCGACCTGCGACGAGGCTTCTTCCGCTGCAGAGTGCTGCGGTGCGTCTCCATATTACCGGGCCTACAGTACAGCGCTCCAAATTAGGGACATGATTTACGGATTCGGCATATCCCGCGAACTTTCGGAGGCTTTCAACGGTCTTCTCAAGGACCGCAACATCCTGTGTCTTGAGGATTCAAATGGTCTTCTCAACCGCATCATCGACGGCTCTGACGTGCCTTTTGTCTATGAGAAGACAGGCGTTCGCTATGAGCATTTTCTTCTCGACGAGTTTCAGGATACTTCCGTGGTTCAGTGGGATAATTTTCGCCCGCTGCTGCACGAGAGTGATTCCAACGGCAATGACAATCTCATCGTGGGCGACGTCAAGCAGAGCATCTACCGCTGGCGGCAGTCGGACTGGAGTCTTCTCAACTCAGAGGTCGCAAAGGAGTTCCCGGACAGTCGCGAACTTCTTGGAAAGGACGGAAAACCAGCTCTTTCAACCAATTACAGAACGGAAGAGAATATTGTGGAGTTTAACGACCTCTTCTTTGAATTTCTGCGTGACCGCCTCGCCGGGGACTTCAAGGCCACTGCTGGGGAAGATGTCGGGAAAATCATTTCCGGTATCTATGCCGATGTCCGTCAGGCGGCAGCCCGCAAGGGGAAGCTTGGTGAAGTTCACCTTTGTTTCGCGGCTTCCAAAGGCGGCAAGTCTGGAGATGCAGGAGATGGCAATGGTGCGGAGAAAATGGACAAGGTGTTGGAGAGGACCGTGCGGCAGGTCATTGAACTTCATGATGATAAGGGGGTGGAATATGGGGACATCGCTGTCATCGTCCGCAACAACGCCCCTGGAGAACGGATTGCCAATGCGCTGATGGATAGGGGAGTACCGGTGATTTCGGATGACTCTCTTACAGTGAACAACTCTATTGTCGTCCGCCGTCTCGTCTCAGTGCTCTCTTCTGTGGAGAACACGGAGAATAAGGCTTCTGGCTATCTCGCCGCATCTCTCGGCTTCCATGCTGTCGGGCAGTCGTCCCTCATCGACCTTGCAGAGGACATAATCCGCAGCATGCGGGAAAATGATGCCCACCTTGTGGAATCCCATGCTCTCTACATCCAAGCTTTTATGGACTGGATGCAGTCCTGGGTGTCACGAAACGGCAACCAGCTCAAGGAGTTCCTCCGCGCATGGGACGAGAAAAATGCCGCCTCTCCGGTCAAGATAGCTTCCCCCGCATCCACGGACGCCGTTCGCATAATCACGATACACAAGTCCAAAGGATTGGAGTTTCCCTACATCATAATTCCATATTTCGAGGATATAAAGTTCTTCCGTTCTGGAAATGTATGGGCCGAACCGTCTGTCCCTTCTTCTTCCGAGAATAAGGCGGTCATGGATTTCGACAATGCCATAAAGGAAGGCATCTTCAAGCCGATGATTTCTTCAGCCAGCGCCCAGACCTATTTCGCCCCTGTCTATAACCGCGAAAGGCTATATCAGTGCATTGATGCACTGAATCTTATGTATGTCGCGATGACCCGTCCGTCCCGAGGCCTGCACATCATCTGCGGTGGCACTTCATCCGGTTTCAACAAGGAGGGCACCATAAATACCGCTTCCGATGCCCTCATGACCTTTGCACTTGAACACTCCGGCAATATCTCCGGACTTGATGGCTCGGCGGACTCCATCGGTGAAACTGCCAGTGCTGCAGGAGCATCCGGGACTATCAATTTCTCTGTCGCTGAGTCCGACTGGGGCGTCGACTATATCGCCGGAAAGTTTTGCGGCGATTCCGACCTCGAGTTCCGCAATGCAGGCAAAAAGGCCAAGTCCTACCGTAAGGACTTCTCTCAGAGCGTCCTCCAGAGCGGCTATCCTTCCTATACCACAGAATCCTCTCGTCTTCGCATAGACCACGACGCTGCCGACTTTTTCTCGTCCGACGGCACCGTAGGTCCCGATGCATCCCGCCGCCTCCGTGGTATAGTCCTTCATAACATCCTCTCCTCCGTGGTTGTCCCTGAAGACCTCAAACCCGCCATCAGCAAAGCCGTCGACTCCGGCGAGCTGACTGCCCTTCAGGCAGATGAGGCCTTCAGTCTTCTCTCCCGTCGCATTCTCGGCGCCCAGTCCCGCGGCTGGTTCAGCGAATCGCCGGACGAAGTTCTCAACGAGCGTCCTCTCGTAACGGCAGAGGGTGAGTCCCTGCGCCCGGACCGCGTCAGCATCAGAAACGGCGAAGTCCTAATCATCGACTACAAATTCGGCCGCCCTCACCCTTCCTATCTCGATCAGGTCCGCTCCTACATGGGAACTTACCGGGCCCTTGGCTACACCACCGTCCGCGGCTACCTCTGGTTCGTTCCCGACGACAAAGTCATTGAGGTTTTGGAATAGGCTTGCGGCGTGTAGGAAAGAGGGCGGGAGCGAAAAATAATTTTGCAGAAAAGGGAAACAGGGACTATCTTTGCAGGTTGGCACGCCGTGAAAAAGAAGGTCTCTTTGATGGCGTGTGGTTCTTGGTAAAAAATGTATTTATTTCGATATATGGAAAACAACGAAGAAAAGAGAACTTTGGTTTATAACACTGAAAAAGAGAGACTTGTGAAGCCGGAATATGGCCGTTCCATTTTGGAGATGGTTAAGAGCCTCAAGAAAATTGAGGACAAGGAAAAACGCTCCGAGCAGGCTAAGGCTGTCATCAAGGCGATGGAACTTATCAATTATGATGTTCACAAACAGGAAAACTTCGACCATAAACTTTGGGACGACCTGTTCATCATTGCCGGCTACGAACTCGACATCGACGCACCCTATCCGGTTCCAACCCCAGAGCAGGCGCTTGCTCGTCCTGAAGTGCCTTCGGTGGAGAGAAAGCCTATACGTGCATCGCAGTACGGACGCAACATTGAAAGTATGATTGACCTTGTGGCCGGAATGGAAGACGGCGATGTGAAGACGGCAGTAATTCGCTCACTCGCCATCTACATGAGGACCCAATACCTCATCTGGAACAAAGACAGCGTGGCCGACGAGACCATATTCCAGGACATCGAGAAACTTTCCGACTACCGGATTCATGTCCCTGAGGGCATCCAGCTCGGACGTGTCGGCGCCGATTCGAACTATCTGCGTCCTGGGCAGGCTCCTAAGCGGCCTAACAACAACCAGCGAAAAAACAATAACACCAAGAAGAAATATCGGTAATGGCATTGTCTGAAAAACAGAAGGAAAACACGAAAAGGAAATTTCGGTTCGGGCGTATTGTCTCATATTTCAGAAATATGGACCCGCAGACAAGAACTCTGATTGCGCGCGTCGTCGGTCTAGTCGTCGGCGTGTTTGCGCTTTTCACGATTTTTAGTTGCGTTTCCTATCTTTTTACATGGAAGAGCGATTACAGCATCGTGTCGTGGGGCGACATCTCCAATCCCGACAAAATGCCGGCTAACTCCGGCTCACGACTCGGCCTTAGATGGTCGCGTTTTTTGGTCGGAGGATGTTTCGGCCTTTCAGCCTTCTGCATTGCGGGACTGCTTTCTGTCCTTGCAGTGAAGATTTTTATGCAGAGGCTTGACTCGAAGTTCCTTCGCCCGTCGGTGCTGATGATTACGGCGGCACCGCTGTTTTCGTTTGTTCTTTCATATTTTTCCGGACTTGTCAGTTCAGACACATTTTTCGGTGGCGGACTCGGTGGCTTTGCCGGGGCTGAATTTGTCAGACTTTGTCAGAACCTTTCCGGGAAAATCGGGACAGGGCTGTTCCTCGCTGTCCTCGTGGTGATTTGGCTGCTGTTCGCAAGCGGAAAGTTCGCGCAGTGGTTCGCGCAGATTGGGACCGGGAGGAAAAAACATAAAGACTCGGACGAGGAGACAGCTGCAGTAGAGGCCGCAGAGGATGTTGAACTTCCAGATGATGGCACACCGCTGCACGGAGGCGCTACCGAAGGCGAGCAAGGCAATGGTGACAGTGTGTATGAGGAAGTCGGTCGTTCTGGGAACGACGTTTTGCCATCAGACCCGACAGAACAGAAACATACTGCGGAGCGTCCGGATTCTGGAGACGGAGCTTCTGAAGGAACGCCTGCTTCTGGCGCAGAGATAGCGGACGGTGGCGGAGACACGGCCGAGGCGGGACGCAAGTTTTCAACCGATGTCGTGGAGGAACTTCCTCGAATAGACAATAGAATGGAGTTGGAAAACTATCGCTTTCCGTCTCTTGACCTGCTCGAAGATTATGCCGACAAGCAGAACATCGTCACGCTCGAAGAACAGCAGGATTTCATAAATCGTATACGTCAGACGCTTCTGAACTTCAGAATCAAGGTCGAAAACATCACGGCCAAGGCCGGACCTACGGTGACTCTCTACAAGGTCTATCCGGCTCCGGGCGTCAAACTCGCCTCAATCAAGACCGTGGAGAGCGATATCGGAATCTCGCTCGGAGCAAAGGGAGTCCGTGTCGTGAAGCTTGACGATGCCGTCGGAATCGAGGTTGCCAACCGCAAGTCGTCCGTGGTGCCTCTCAAGGCCATGCTCAACGACAACTCCTTCCGCGACACTAAGGCCGAACTGCCTGTTGCCATAGGCTGTACAATAACGAGGAACGTCAAGGTGTTTGACCTCACGCAGGCTCCACACCTTCTCGTTGCAGGTGCTACACAGCAGGGTAAGTCCGTGGGTCTTAATGTGATAGTGTCTTCCTTGCTCTATGCCAAGCATCCTTCCGAGCTCAAGTTTGTGTTTGTCGACCCGAAAATGGTCGAGTTCACTGCCTATAAGCGTCTTCTCAAACACTACCTCGCTGTTCTTCCGACGGCCGGCTCTGAGGAAGAGGAGGCAGAGAATGCAATCATCAAGAAGGCCAAGGACGCAGCTGACGTGTTGAATTCGCTCTGTGTTGAGATGGACGACCGCTATGCGCTCCTCGCACTTGCAGGAGTAAACAAGCTCAAGGACTATAACGAGAAATACAAGGATCGTAAGCTCCTGCCGACCGACGGGCATAAATATCTGCCTTATATAGTGGTCGTTATCGACGAGTTCGCTGACCTCACGATGTCTTCCGGCTTCGGCTCCGAGGGTAAGGCAATGGCCCGCGGCATATCGACCGCCATCATCCGTCTCGCACAGAAGGGACGTGCGGCCGGCATCCACCTCATCATCGCAACACAGCGTCCGTCAGTCAATGTCATCACCGGTGACATCAAGACTAACTTCCCGATGAGGATCGCCTTTAGAACGGTCTCTCGTGTGGATTCCCAGACAATTCTCGATTCTCCTGGAGCAGAGAGTCTCATCGGTCGGGGAGATATGCTCTTCTATGCCGGAGTGGAGATGGAACGTGTCCAGTGCGCGCTCGTCGAGACGAAGGAAATAGACCGCATTACGAGGTTCATTGAGGCTCAGAACGGCTACAAGGAGTGCTACACAACGCCATACTACCTCCCGACCCCTCCAAGCCAGGACGACTCCTCATCGGCCGGTCCGATAGACATTTCTAACATCGATTCCCTTTTCGGAGATGCGGCGCGTATGGTTGTCAACACTCAGAAGGGGTCGACTTCCGATTTGCAGCGTAAGCTCGGATTGGGATATGCGCGTGCCGGAAAGATTATGGACCAGCTTGAGGCCGCCGGTATTGTCGGTCCGCAGGAGGGCTCGCGTCCGCGTCAGGTGCTTGTCTCCGACTATGAGGAGCTGGAAAATATAATAACTTCCTTTACTACTCAAAATGGATAACGGGACGTTTAAACAAATTATATTGTCTTTGAGCCTTGTGCTCTGCGGGTTTCTTTCTGCCTTTGCCCAAGAGAGACCGACTTCTGTTGCAGATGTTTTGGCATCATTGCCTTCGGACGGCTGCGTGTGTGCAGATTATAATCTGACTGTTTTCGCTCCGAAGAACACAAAGATAAGCTATGTGGGAAAGTTGTGGTGGCAGAATGGCGGACTCTTCCGGGTGGAGGGCGACGGGTATTCTATCTTCTGCAATGGAGAACACATCTGGACTGTAGATTCTGCTGCCGGAGAGATTGTCCGGGAAGAAGCGGTCTCTGTTGATGAACTCATCCCGTCGGCCGGTTCTGGAGAGTCTGAAATGAATGTCAGTTGGAGTCCCGACGGAAAGCGGCTGACAGAGATATACCTTACAATGAAAAACGGGACAGCCGTTTCAATTGCTGTCCCGTCAATGACATTCGTGGAGTCAAAGTCCTCCGATTTTTTCACATATAACGAAAAATCCATTCCATCAGGATTCGTCTTCACTCCGCTTGACTGATTATTCTTTTACGCAGCGGACAGATGCCCCGAAGGACTCCTTGTCGTGATGATCGATGCTCACATCCTGCGACCTTTCATAAATGACGCGGCAATAAGCATCGCTGTCGCTGTATGAATCAGCTGTCCAGAATACGGCATATTCTTTCACCCCGCTGAACTGCCCCGTGGCAAGATTCGCCCAACCTGTAGGAAGAACACTGAGGCCGGACTTGTTGCTGATGTCCATCCCTTTCCAGTAGGTCCAGAGTGTCGTCTGTTCGTAGTTGAACGTCGCGTCAAGCATCAGCTGAGGAGCGATTCCGACAATTGTCTTGTGGACTTCTGCGTCCGTAACTCCGAGGCTCTTGCCGAGGTTCACCCAATCCTCATCCGTCGTCAGTCTGTAGCCGGTAGGGCAGGCTGTCTTCGCGTCCTCCCAGTTCAGGTAGCTTCCGAAGACATCGAGCATCGCCGGTGCGCTCTGATAAGGCAGCCCCTTGTCTTTTTTTGCGACATTCCTCATCAGCCATGTTGCGTCACCGTTTTTCTTGGCGTAATACTTTATTCCCTCGTACCCAAAACTCTCGTCGAATCTCGGCGGAGTAGTCCAATTGATTGACCCTTCGGTCATTCCGCCCTTTACGATAGTAATGCTCTGCGTGCCCGTGGAGGAACTGTAGTAGCCATCGGCAAATGCAGAGGCGCTGACACTCACGGTCCGTAGCGTGTCTTCCTTGAAGTACTTTCTGTTGCTGAAGACATATTTAAGACTCATTACACCCTCGTCAAGCGTGTCCTTTGTTGTCTTGTACCCCTCAACAATCGTGATGGAATAGCCTATTTTTCCACCGTCCGGATGGGTTACGCCGTTAAGTGTGAGTGTTATCTCGTCCTGCGGATTCACGAAAGACGGAATTTTCTTGAACTTCAGTGTCCCGCTGAGTGATGGCAGGGTTGCCTCGCTATTGTCCTTTTTGCAGGAAAATACGGACGCCAAGGCCAGAGCGGTGAGTGCGGCAGTTATGACTTTTGACTTATGCATTCTTTCTTCTTAAAATACCAATCCTTTATTCTTGAGCGTCAGTCAATTAGAACTCTACCTTCGGAGCTGTCTGTGCGCCTTCTTCTGCTTCGAAATATCCCTTTACCTTGAATCCGAACACGGAAGCTATGATGCTCCTCGGGAACACGCGGATGGATGTGTTGTATTCCTGCGCTACCTGGTTGTAAGCCTTTCTCTCGACGGCAATCCTGTTCTCTGTGCCCTCAAGCTGCGCCTGCAGGTCGCGGAAATTCTCATTTGCCTTCAGGTCAGGATATGCCTCTGTGATTGCCATGAGTCTGCCGAGAGCAGAACCGAGCTCGCCCTGCGCCTTTTGGAACTCCGCAATCTTCTCTTCCGAGAGATCATCCACATTGACAGTCATCTGAGTCGCCTTTGCGCGCGCCTCAACTACTCCTTCCAGAGTCGCCGACTCATGTGTGGCATATCCTTTCACCGTCGCCACAAGGTTTGGAATCAAATCCGCCCTGCGCTGATAGACATTCTCCACCTGCGACCAGGCGCTCTTCACGCCTTCCTCATTCTTTACGAGGGAGTTGTAGGCACCGATGCCCCATACAACGATGACGGCCAAAACGATGAGTACGATGGCGGTCACTGACAATTTCTTCTTTTCCATAATAGTTTCTTTATTAAGAGTTACAAATCTTGTAATTTACAAATATGCACATTTTTTCTCGAATATTCCTAAATTTGCCGCAAAATACAGAAATATATGAATGGATACACCATATTGTCGAGGGCTATATGTCTGGCGGCGGCCGTCGTTCTTCTCAATTCCTGTGCCGCCCGTTACGGATATGTGCAGATTACGGGATATGCACAGGGCGGAACCTACAGTGTGAAGGCGGATCTCGACGGGACGGGAAAAACGCCGGAATGTGTGAAGGAGAAGATAGATTCGATACTTTCCGCTGTGGACAACTCCGTGTCCGGATACAACAAGTCCTCGCTCCTGAGCCGTTTCAATGCCGGGGAGAATGTCGTGAAGGACAGCATATTCACTGAACTTTGCGAGCTCGGCGACCGCTACGCAGCCCTGACGGACGATGCCGTGAACGTGTGGGCTGCTCCGCTTTTCGACATCTGGGGTTTCGGTTTCACCCGCGACTCTCTTCCGTCTCCAAAGCTTATCGCTGAAGCCAAAGCCCGTTGCGAATCTCGTAAAAAGGTAAATTTCAATGCTATAGCCCAGGGGTACAGCAGTGATATCGTCGCTGACTATCTGCGGAAGATAGGCGTAAAGAATATGCTCGTTGACGTCGGCGGCGAGATGTACGGGCAGGGCGTGAACCCGAGCGGAAAGAACTGGACTATAGGGATTGACAGTCCGGTTGACGGCAACTATGAGCCCGGGTCTTCGATTCAGGATGTGTATAAACTTCCTGTCGCTCCCTGCGGCATCGTGACTTCCGGAAACTACCGCAAGTTCTATGTGAAGGACGGCCGTAAATATGCCCACACCATAGACCCGCGCACCGGCCTTCCTGTCGCGCACAATCTCCTCAGCGCCACGGTGATTTCCTCCGACCCGTCCTCGACCCGCAACTCCACCGACGCCGATGCCTTCGCGACATACTGCATGGTTGTCGGACTGGAACAGGCACAGAAGTTCATCCTTTCCAACCCCCACCTCGAAGCCATACTCATCTACGACGAAAACGGTCAGATGAAGACCTGGCGCTCAGACCGTCAGTGACACTCACATCCCGGCAATGATTTCGAGGCTCTGACGCAGGGTTGTGGCGAGGAACTCCGTGGCGCGAACCAGCATGGACGGACAGATGCCGAGGGCGGAGAGAAGGGCGGTCAAGAGTGAAGACGGCAGGAGAATGCCGGTCAGTGGAAGGGAAATCAGATTCGTGAGAATGAAATACTTCGGGAATGTATTGAAATAGAACCATGCGGCTGGACTTGTGGTGAGTTGACAGGCCATCGATAGTGCCACGCTGTTCCAAATCCATCGGATGGGGGAGTGCTTCATTCCGGCCTGCGGAAAAATGCCGTGCAGGAGCGGATAGATGTAGGCGATTCCGGCGATGGCGAGGTAGGAAAGTTGGAAACTGACGGAATGGACGGCGTTTGCATTGAGACATATTTGGATGACAAATGCTCCACAGAGCGTGTCCCGGAGAGTGGCGGAGCGCCCTGAGATGACAGAAAATTCTCTTAACAGAATGAATAGGAATGCTCGGCTGATGGATGGTCCGGCACCGACCATGATACAGTAGACTCCTGTGGCTGCGATGGTCAGCAGCGAGCGGGACTTCACTGCTTTCGGTGAGTTTCCGAGAATCGCAAAGGCTTTGACGACAATGCCGTAGATGATGCCGAGATGCAGCCCGGAGAGGGCGAGGATGTGCGCGGCACCGCTATCTCTGAAGGCATTGGCTGTTTGCACTGACAGACCTGAGCGGTCTCCCGTGAGCAGGGCTTTGAGCAGGGCATTGTTTTCTTTGTCAGTCATGGGGATGTTGTCGATGACTCCCTGAAATTTCCTGCAAGTGGCATAAAGACAGTCAGATATATTCCCGAAGATAAAGGATGCACCGTCCCCGCTTAGCGACGTCGCCTCACAACGGAATACACATATTGCCGCACACAGCGCTGGCGTTGCAAAAAGAAGTGGCGACGGTATGTTCTCTGCACCGTATTTTTTGAATATCAGCAGATTCTGTAAAACTGCCAGCGAAAGAAGAAAGAGTGTGACTGAAGGCAGGAATGTTCCGATTCGCAAAGAGTGTGGAAACGCCATGGCAGCGACTGTCCCGACGAGAAAGGGAAGCGCGAAAATTTCAATCCTGTGTACCTTGGGCGTGTTCATACCATTGTCAATAACACCTCCATCCGGATAAACGGCGGGTCTTCGCCTTTGCCCGAATGTATAATTCCCAAGTCGCTGCGAATTTACGAATAAAAGTGCTAACTTTGCCGTGTAGTTTCGATTTTAGTTGGAAAGTTTCTTAATATGAAATGACCACGAAAACGCTGAAAACAATAATTTATAATAAAATAAATCGACATGATTATTTTAGTGCTCAACTGCGGCAGCTCGTCTCTGAAGTATCAGCTGCTGGACATGAAGAACGACGATGTCTATGACCTTCTCGCGAAGGGACTCGTCGAGCGCATCGGCCTTGAGATAGGATGTCTCAAGCATCAGGCTGCCGGAAAGGAGAAACTTGTGCGCGAAATGCCTATTCAGGACCACACCGTCGGCATTCAGGCCGTGCTTGACGCGCTGCTTGACAAGGAATACGGATGCCTTGGCTCGCTTGACGACATCGAGGCTGTGGGACACCGCGTGGTGCATGGCGGAGAGGAGTTTTTCTGCAGTGCCCTTGTGACGGACAAAGTGGTTTCGCAGATTCGCAAGTGCTGCGAGATTGCCCCGCTCCACAATCCGGCAAATCTCCTCGGAATCGACGCTGTGACGAAGGCTCTTCCGTCCGTTCCGCAGGTCGCAGTATTCGACACCGCATTCCACCAGACGATGCCTGACTACGCCTATATGTACGCGCTTCCTTATGAGTATTACGAAAAATACCGCATCCGTCGTTACGGATTCCATGGAACGAGCCACAAGTATGTTAGCGCAAAGGGTGCAGCTTTCGCCGGGCTCGACCTTAACGACAGCCGCATCATCACCTGCCATCTCGGCAACGGAAGCTCCGTGACTGCGGTCCAGAACGGCAAGTCAGTTGACACGTCTATGGGATTCACCCCGCTTGAGGGAATGATTATGGGAACCCGCTGCGGAAACATCGACCCGGACATCGTGACCTACCTCATGGAAAAGGAGGGCTTCACTCCGGCTCAGATGAGCACGGTTCTCAATAAGAAGTCAGGTTTTCAGGGACTTTCAGGCATATCTTCCGACGCACGCGACCTTAACGAGGCCGCAAACGGTGGCGACCGCAGGGCAAAGCTCACTCTCAAAAAGCTCACCTACGACATCACTAAGCTCATCGGAGCCTACACCGCTGCCATGAACGGAGTGGATCTCATCGTCTTCACCGGCGGAATCGGTGAGAACAATGCTCGTCTGCGCCGCCGCGTATGCGAGAACCTGACCTATCTCGGCCTTAAGTTCGACTATGACACGAATGCGGGCGAGAAGGCTGATGAGATGCTGATTTCGCTTCCTGACTCGAAAGTGAAGGTTGCTGTGATTGCGACTAATGAGGAGCTGATGATTGCGCGTGATACGATGCACATCGTTCTTTCACAAATTTAACAAAAGGCGAATTGCTGCGTTGTCGGGATAGTTTTTTTATTTAATTAGTAATCGTTAAAAATAATCTGGTAATCTTAATCAAATCAATATGTTTACAAAATTTGAACACATTTTCGCTGAGCTTGCCTCACGCGGAGCGAAAAAGAGGATGATTGTTGCGTGGGGTGTGGATGAGCACACAATCGCAGCAGCATCAAAGGCGATTGACCTCGGACTGATTGAGGCGACTCTCGTGGGCGACACCGCTCTCATAAACGACGTTTGTGAGAAAACCGGCATCGATGTCACAAAATTCACCGTTGAGCACAATCCGGTTGAGCTCAAGGCCATCTCACAGGCTGTTACAATGGTACGAGAGGGCTACGGAGACTTCCTTATGAAAGGTCTTTGCTCTACAGACAAATACCTTCGTGCAATCCTCAACAAGGAGACCGGCATCCTTCCTCCGAAGGCCGTGCTCAGTCACGTGGCAGTGCTCGAGAATCCTAATTACCACAAACTCATCTTCCTCAGCGACATGGCTGTGATTCCTGCTCCGGACATCAAGCAGAAGAAGGCGGAACTCAACTACCTCGTGAACGCGGCTCATTCTATGGGCATCGAGACTCCGAAGGTGGCAATCATTGCAGCAACAGAGCAGATGCTTGAGGGTATGCCTGCCTGCGTGGAGGCTGCCGTACTTGCAAAGAAGGTCGACAGAGGTGAAATCAAAGGTTGTGTGGCTGACGGTCCGCTCGCATTGGATGTGGCAATCGATATGGAGTCAGTTCAGATTAAGGGTCTCAAGAGCCCGGTTGCCGGCGACGCCGATTGCCTCCTTTTCCCGAACATCGAGTCTGCAAATGTCTTCTACAAGGCAAATTCAAAGCTCGCAGTGGGAGTGAAGCAGGCAGGTATGGCAGTGGGAGCCAAGGTTCCTTGCGTTCTTTCAAGCCGTGGCGACAGCATTGACACCAAGCTCAACAGTATCGCCATCGCCGCAATGGCCTGCAAGTAAATCATTTGTGCTGTACGGTGCGATTTCCGTACGGCGCGGACAACAGCGATTTGATGAACGGCAATTATCCGTCTAAACTGCTGGAAAACGCAGTCGAAGCAATAGGCACTCTTCCGGGCATCGGTCGGAGGAGTGCCCTTCGTCTTGCGATGTATCTTCTGAAGCAGCCGCAGGAGAATGTCCACCATTTCACTGAGGCGATTTCCGCACTGCGAGACAATGTGAAGTATTGCCGCGAGTGCCGTATGATTTCGGACACGGACATATGCTCCATCTGCTCGGACAAAACCCGCGACAGGGGCACAATCTGCGTGGTCCAGTCGGTGCGCGACGTGATGAGCATAGAGGCAACGGGGCAGTATCACGGTCTCTATCACGTCCTTGGAGGCGTGATTTCCCCAATCAACGGCATAGGACCCTCTGACCTGACAATCCGCGAACTGGTTGAAAGGGTCTCGAAATATGACTCCGGCACCCTCGAACTTATCCTTGCCCTGAGCGGCGACGTCGAAGGCGAAACCACCTCATTCTACATCTATCGTCAGATTTCCCAGTTCAATGTGAAAGTCACCTCCCTCGCCCGCGGCCTGGGCTTCGGCGACGACCTCGAATACGCCGACGAACTCACCCTCGGCCGTTCCATCATCGGGCGGCAACCCTTCCGCCCGTAGGCTTATGTCACTTTTTCATTATAAACTTACAGTCTATGGAAAGCAGCATATCCGGTATCGTTCCAAACGACACGCCTCTAATCTCGGAGGCTTTTACAGAGCGCTCCCTGATTGCCGAACACGGGATGTATATTCTCGTGAAGGCTAAGCGTTTGGGCAAGTGGTTCAAGCTGAAGGCCCTTTCGGGGCAGTTCGCCTCCGATTGTCTCCATCGTGAACTTCTGAAGAAGGAGTTTGAACTCGGCTTCCCTCTGGAGCATCCGAATGTCGTGCGGACATATGACTTTGTGCACGATTTGGAACTGGGCGACTGCATCGTTCAGGAATATGTGCAAGGCGTACGTCTTGACGAGTGGCTTCCGACCGCATCAAAGAAGGCACGGCGCAGGGCAGTCGGACAGATTCTGGATGCAATTGCATATTTCCATTTACAGGGTGTGGTTCACCGCGACCTCAAGCCGTCGAACATTCTGATTACGGACAACGGGGCCGATGTGAAGATTATCGATTTCGGACTTTCCGACGCTGACCGCTATGCCATTTTGAAGCAGCCGGCCGGAACGCTTGGTTTTTCCGCTCCGGAGCAGATGGGGCGTGGCAACGATGCCGGAAAAGAAGGGGCGGATGTGGAGAGTCCTTCACCAACAGTAAGTTACACCGATGTTCGTGCAGACGCCCAAGAATTAAGCGAAAAATTAGACAATGCGGAGGATGATTTATCGTCATCTCAGATGTCCCGATACATTAAAATTACATCGAAACTTGCTTCGGCGGCCGCGGATATTTCTTATTGATTTATAATGATGTTGAAAATAAATATATTGTAGAGCAGCTTCGGTGAATGCTCCGTTTTTTAATAGTTCCGGAGCAGTATTGGTTTCGGAACTATTCTATTTTGTGCTGAAATATGCGGAGCGTTTTATAATGATTTGACAAAGTCAATACTGAGACCGACACACTCGGCAATCACCCCCGGTGCGACTCCAGCCTTGAGCAAATTCTTGGCGGTTTCAATCTGGGTCATCTTCTTTCCTTCTTCCAGTCCTTCAGCACGCCCTTCTTTTCGACCATTGTTGAAGCCGTTCTGCACAGCATATTCGCGCTGTGCAATTATGTCACGTTCGCGCATCATAT
>ERZ779877.326-NODE-326-length-54244-cov-5.337910_pt1 | contig 54244 bp, 49 predicted proteins | sample MGYA00511556_ERZ779877 | MGnify/ENA primary metagenome ERZ779877 (study PRJEB29588, sample SAMEA2159338) | human gut metagenome | biome: human gut; feature: human-associated habitat; material: faeces | place: Denmark | collected 2008/2010 ... | reverse complement strand
GTAACCATATATTGCGATGAAGGCTCCAAGGGTTCGAATCCCGCCCTGCCACAAAAAGAGGCTGTATCATTTTGAGACAGCCTCTTTTTTATATTCAACCTATTTTAATTGCAATTTCTTTAGATATTATTTCATGTTTAAAATAATTTATGTTTTGTGTTTCATATAAAATTATTGTTATATTTTACATTTATCTTTTAGTATATTTATCATATCATCTTCATGCTCCTGACAAAGGGTGTTTCTCCATTCTTCATTTGAGCCGTGCTGGATAATTTCACCCATGATACGAAGTTTCAGACTTCCCTTCCTGACCATTTTTTCATAGGATTTCATTTTTGACTCAGGAGAAAGGTTGGAAAATTTTGAGTTTACACGTCGGGAAATGATGCATAAGTTTCCAAATGTATCCTTATCGTCCCAAGAAGCAAATGAATTTTCGGACGGATTTTGCGGGTACCAATGCTCCACAGAATTACGGAACTCAAATTCAAAATCCTCATATTTTTTCTTATCATTTTTCCATAACAGATAGTCCAGGAAATTAAATACGATGTGAGGAGTCTGCACACCCAGCTTATAATTGCCCCCATCCAAGAAGTTTCTTCGGGTTGCCTGTGCGGCTATTAACTCTGCGGCATCTATCAGTTTAGGATTTTGATCATCATCATTATTAAACAGCCATAGGAGGAGCTCAGTAATCCAGTGCATGACTTTGGGTGATGTATAGGACACACGGAGCGCGGACTGAATCATCAAACATTCTTTATTGCGAGGAGCATACGTTCGCTCCCACTCATTGCTATAATTCAACTTGGTATTGGAATAATATGCTTTCTTTTTGGAACCCTGCCCAGAAGTAAACAATTCTTTCAGGCTCCATTCGCCCTCATTATCTTCGCCCGAATATTCGCGCTTAATGATAAACTTATCGAAAAGGTATCGGGTCTGTAATAAATGAATGATAAACATTTGAGAAAATTTTTTCTTATCCATAGGTTTTCCATTCATTTTTCCCTGACTGATTACGGTCTTAAAATCCGAAATCAGTTTTTTATCATCCAGCAAATCACCCAAAGGTTTTTCCAAAGAAACTTCATTTAATTCCACAAACACCCTGAGGGCATGAAGCAGGAAATAAGGGAAATCTATGATGCTGTCAAAACGAACGTGTCTGTTATCGTCAAGCATGCCATCCACATCGTCTATCTTGAATTTGTTGCTGACAATTTCTGCTATGGTAGCACCTTGTTCCGATTCCTCGGTCACGCCGAAACAGGGCTGATAGTCTGCCCATTCGTCAGCAGGCCAAACATTCCACTCATTTCCGAAAACTTTCTCCCGATCGGCTGGCGAGAAATGCATCTGAACATAACCGGTCATATCGCTACAGGCATTCCATATTTTTGAAAAGAACTCCTGCTGTCCTCTATCATTCAGATATCCCATGAGCTGGGCTTTCAGAATATCGTGCTGCTCCAGCTGCTCTCCTCGGGTGTTCATGATTTCGAAATAACGATTCAGGTCGGTATGTTCGGGCACTTCTATTCTATAGAGAACAACATGTGCCAAGCGTGACACAAAATCATCTCTATTCAATCCTGATTTTTCTTCAAATTTTTGACGAATAGCCCGAATGCCATTCACAATAGGCTGCTCGACAGCACTTTCGTCATCTATCTTATCATCCAATATTTTCTGAATACGTGCTAGCGTATAGTTTGAGTTTGGACGGCAGTCAAAAGAAAGCGTCTGCCCCAACTCACCTTCCAAAGCTCCTTCGGAAACCAAATACTGCAGCAGAAGGAACAAGGTGGTAAGACGTTGCTGTCCATCAACTACTTCGTAGGTATCAGCCTTACCTTGGACTTTTGAAACAATAAGCGACCCGATATAATAATTTTCAGCGGAATCTATATCAATGTCATTAATATCATCTATCAACTGCCCAATTTCCTTGTCCTCCCAAGCATAAGCCCGCTGGTAACGCGGAATGACATAGTGGGCATCTGTATCGAAAAGGGTATGCCCGTCTAAAATTCTTAACTCTTCTACCATCTCAAATACTATATCCGTTTAATATACAAAGGTTGCTATATAATTCTTTCCATTCATCATTTGCCCGATCGTCGACGCTCAAAGTAAGCCTCATACCGGCAATTTCAGTATGCCTGCGAGCATAAGCTATCATCGCTATTACGGGTTTGGCATTGCTGTATCTGTCAAAATCGTTTCTCCCGATGGCATACCGGTTGATTGTATCAAAGCCTAAATGAGTCATGTCAACCCTGATCATCATAGCCCAGGTAAACAACTTTGTGACCGCCATAACATCGAAATTATGAAAACGGTCGTAATAGCACAACAAAGCGCAAAAGAACAGATTGCGGGCATAATTAAGCCCAGTTGATGAAGACTGGCAGGCCTTATCGAAAGCCTCGACAGAATCAGCGCCTTTCCCGTCTGTCAACATTTGCTTTATTTTATCGAAATTCGGATTGGTGATGATTTCCTCTTTTATGTTATGCAACATTTGCATATAATGATCGACCATTTCAAAGAAATCACTTCCGGAAATAAATGGCTCCGTAAGCAGGAAGTAAGGCATGGCCTTGTTGGCTCTGCGGGCATAGGTATAGCCCGTGTCCTCTTCGATACCCTTATAAATATCAATATCGGCTATGGTAAAATTTCCGCATTTACGACATTTGGCCCAGTTCCACAACGGAAAAAGATAATGATCAAACAACTCCCGAATGGCTCGGGGATCCTTTGATTCCCATTTTATCACCGCATGCTGCATCTCATATTTATCATGTATCTCTCTTAAATGATAGGCTTTAAGCAAATCGTGTGGATACAAAGCACGGCCACGGGTATTCTGGGAATCGAACAACTGAAAAGCTTCACTGATTTTATCGACCGTGATGACTACTACCTCCAGTATATCTTTCAGCGCTTTCGTAAAAAGTTTTTTCCCTTCCTCATCGACAGAAGAAAACCACTCACTTATTGTCTTATAGTTTGCTTGTATGTTCTTTTGGGTAATCTTATTAGAATACTCTACTTCCGACAAAGCACAAGTAAAACCGGGTTGTAAATACAGAGATAAGAGCAAAAAAGACAAGATACGCTGCTGACCATCTACCACCTCGTACTCGCCGTTTTCATTCTTATATAATATGACTGTACCTATACGGTATTTAAAGTTTGCATATTTTCTACTCTCTTCCATACTCTTCTGGATATCCAGGAGCAGCTCTACGATGTTTTTGTCCGTCCATTTATACGGCCGTTGATAATTAGGAATAACTAAATTGGCTTTCAATAACTTATCAATAGACCATATCTGTGGAATATTATTTTTTAACCTCATATTAAAGTCACAAATTATATCCAATAAACTTTTGTTTAGCTCGCAAAAAATCAAAATCTCGTCATTTTGCAAAGTACTCAGTCTTCAACCAATAGGCATAAATCGGGTCCTGAAACGAGATTTCACCGGCTTTATTATCAATATATCATTCTTGATAAGGGCTGCCTTTGAACGGGATATTGAGGTCGTTGAAGAGATTTGATAGCGATGCATCACTTCAGTCGAACTGATGGCTTTTTCGCCGGCAATAAGAGCCTTGAGATAGTTCAGTTGCTGTGTGGTCAGTGTTTCGGTGATTGTTACAAACAACAGACTTAACTGCTCCACCAATGCTGTGTGTGCCTCACGTACGATTTCAACGGTACATACATCCTTTGTTCTGAGCCATGAAAGCTGTGCCAATTGCTGTGCGTAATATGGATGGTTATCTACGAGCTTTGCAATCAAATGGCTTGCTTCATCGTCGATGTCCTTGCCAGTATCAGCGAAACGACTCTTGAAAAATTCCACAAGGCAAGGCGTGTCAATCTTATTAAGAAACATCAGGTTGCCAAACTTGTAGAATGGTTTGGATGAATCGGTAAATACTTCCATCATCATGTGGCGCTTGCTGCCATAGAGACAATAGGCCACACTCTGGTGCAGCTGCCAATGTGAACGCAATTTTTTCTGGAAATAGTCTGGGTCTGTAAATTCTGCGATATTTTGGAACTCATCTACGCAAATTACGATTTTCAGGCCTTTCTTCTTGGCAATCTTTTCGGCAAGATCGAGCACTTCATCGGGATTACGTTTTACCTCCTCCCAATCAAAGTCGATTGAAACTTCATTAGTGGGATCTGTACCGATTGAAATCTTGGGAACAAGATGCGAAAAGAAACTCTTCGCACTCTCGATTGCTTCCTCCCATTTTGTGGAAGTGGCGGCAATTACCTTTTGAGCGAGCAGCGAATAGAAATGCTCTTCGCTACGCACATTGAACAGGTCGATATGACAGATTCGGAGGTTGCTGTCCTGCGCCATCGCTAATTTTGCAGCCTTATTTACAAGCGAACTTTTACCCCAACGGCGAGGAGATATGATAATTGTATTGATTAACGACGTGAAGTTCTGGACCAAATCGGCTGTTTCTTTCTCACGGTCGGTAAAATTCTTCTCGGTAGCAATCTTTCCAAATATAAACGGAGTTTCCATAACGCTCTATTTTGATTTCAAGCACAAATATAATACATAAAATGTAACTACAAAAAAGGTTACAACAAAAAGTGTACATACATTTATTGTGTCATTTTACTGATTAGTGTCTTCTTTGTATAAATACCAAAGTAAAAGTCGTACAATCATAATTAGTTTCGCTTTCCTGCAAGAAACAATATATTGTTTGTTATAGGTGAAATATGAACTCTACGAATAATATAATAGCATTTAATACCTTAACGTCCAGTGATGTGGTCAAGCAGATTACGGTAAAAGTAAATTCGAAAATTTATTCCTATAAGACATCATAAAATAAAACAAAACCGCTATATTTGTATATTATATGATAGGTTAAACTATGACAAAAAGTACGATGGGTACCAAGTTGCCAAGAAAATTGGAGCAGAAGATGCAAATTGTGGGAGAACAAATCAGACTTGCACGATTGCGTAGAAACCTTAGTGTCGCTCAGATTGCCGAACGTGCTACCTGTTCGCCTCTTACTGTTTCACGCATCGAGAAAGGGGCACCGACAGTGGCAATTGGTATTTATCTTAGGGTGCTTTATGCACTTCAGCTGGATGATGATATTCTTCTGCTTGCAAAAGAAGATGTAATAGGAAAAGCATTGCAGGATTTGAACCTTAAAAAACGAGAAAGAGCATCCAAAAAAGAGTAAGTTATAAAAAGACTTGTAAAGCAAGACAATTAAAACTTTTGATATGCAACTACCTCAGTCCAACATATTGACAACCAAATACCTGAACAGAGTATTCGACAAAACCGTGGCGACCTATAAATATTATTGGTTTCTCGGTATCCTTGACTTGTGCGTAAAGCATGGGAAAACGAGGATGAATGTATGGGATATTATGATTACGATGGTGGCAAACGCTTGGTATCCGGTAATCTATTTCCGTCTTTCTTTTGGAAAGTCGGAATCCCTTTATGAGGCGATATGGGCTCTGCAAAAAGAGTATAGCATTCCCATCAATATCAGTATCCGAGATTTGACGGATTTGTTGCATGAGCTTGTCCAAAGGGCAGATGTCCGGAAACGGTTGAATTTCTTGCAAATGAATGTTCCTTTCCGTTTCTTACGTCCTTGGATTGATACATCCGATGACCGCCAAACGGTTGTCCGTTCCCAGTCGTTTGAGAACGGTTGCCTTTATAAATTGGAGAAACAGGACGGAACGCTATGGATTGATTTGAACCCTACATGGCTGGATTATTTGAGAGAGAATTATGATATTTTGAGCGCTTTTGCCTATTGGGGATTGTCAGGCTTCTTGCAGACGAGAAATCCCAACGTGCCGGCTATACCCACTAAGTTAGTGAAACGTGAGGAACGGAACTCCTTATCCGCGCAACATAAATTTTGGAATACGGCCATAAAACGTGGTATGGAGGTCAGATGTCCGTATACCGGAAACCTGTTAGAGGAACGTATGTATGATTTGGATCATTTTATTCCGTGGAGTTTCGTCTCCCATGACCTGCTTTGGAACCTGATGCCAGCCGATCCGAGTATCAATAGTTCCAAGAGCAACAAACTGCCCGACCTGGATCTGTATCTCCCGAAGCTGGCAATAACCCATCAGGCTGCTTTGCGTATTAATCTGAATGAGGGAAAGCAAGAAAAGTTGTTAGAAGACTATCTTTCCTTGGGGCATACGCCGCAGGAAATAGTTTCGACGGATAGAGAACATCTATTTGACTGTTTTTTCCAGACATTCACGCCGATGCATCAGATAGCCCTGAATATGGGATTTGAAACTTGGAAATACTAAACGATTATGGCACTAGAGAAAATCAACCATCCTTACCTGACGGCTATTAGACGCACGGACTTGTCTGTTCCTGTTCGTTATCTTCTGAGACACGATTTGCTGAAGGGGCGTATCCTTGATTTCGGTTGTGGTTTCGGATATGATACGGATGAGTTGAAACAGCGTGGATATGACATTACCGGGTATGATTATTATTACCGCACGGAATACCCTGAGGGTAAATTTGACACCATTTTTTGTGTCTATGTGCTGAATGTGTTGGAGCCATATGCCCAAGCCGAGGTGATGATGAATGTTTCTAATCTTCTTTCACCAAAAGGGACTGCATATTTTGCCGTTCGGCGTGATTTGAAAGAGGAGGGATTCAGGCTTCATGCCATTTATCGGGAATATACCTACCAATGTAATGTCCGTTTACCTTTTTTGAGTTTGGATCGCAATTCGAGTTATGAGCTTTACCAATACAATCATTTCAATAAACTTCCACGGCAAGAAGGAGAAAAGTGTCCCTTCTGTCGTTTGTCGCGCAGGGTGGAGGTGATTTGCGAGACGGCCACGTGCGTGGCTTTCTATGACGGTTATCCCGTTTCACCTGGCCATGCTCTGATAATTCCCAAACGTCATGTCGCCTCTTATTTTGATTTGACAAACCATGAACGTGAAGCTATGAATGTAATGCTTCAATATGTGAAACAGAAAATCGATGAACGTTACCACCCAGATGGCTACAACATTGGAATCAATGTAAATGAAGCTGCTGGCCAGTCGGTGTTTCATGTCCATATGCATCTGATCCCTCGTTATGAGGGGGACGTGGAGAACCCAAAAGGTGGCGTACGGGGAGTAATTCCAGAGAAACAAAGGTATTAATATATTTTTATATCTTAAATTCAGTTATAATGAAGAATAATAAAAGCATAAACGACATCACATTATTTCGATATTTGTTCAATCTCGATAACAGGAACTTACCTCAAAGCATTCTTAATTGGTATAATAACATAGGGAGTGTTGTTGATTCTAATAGAGAAAGTGCAATTAAAGAATTTTCTGGGATAAAAGGTAACTGTCGTAATTTAGTGATTTTTTCAAAAACATTCATTGATACAATGGATAAATCTTATATGAAATTTACTCAATTTCATATGGATATTCTTAATGAATTAGATAATGAGAATGGAATTGTTCGTAGTCCATACTTTCTTGAAGGTTGCTATGTTGTGTACAGCATAAAGAATGGTTGTCTAACATTATGGATATTTCAAGATAAAATTGACAAATATCTATCGATTCCAACATATTATATTTGTGTTTCGCCAAAGGATAAGATTAAAGGCGAAGGTCATCAGTTAGACTGTATGATTTTGCCTTTATTAGATAATTGCATGGAAGCTAATCTTAGAGACTATATTGATATGGTTTTGGATTATTTGTGTTTAAGACAATGGGCGGAAGTCCAATTGGGTAAAGTTTCAAGTACAGTGAAAAAAGAAATTAAGAAGAATAAGAAAACACAGGTAATAACAGAACCGGGGCTTGATTATTATCTATTTGATAGTAAATGGTACACTGAAATATGTAATGACGAATGTTTTCAGGTTAGTGGCCATTTTAGATTACAACCTTATGGTGATGGTACAAGAAAGCTTATATGGATAAACGAATACACAAAAAATGGTTATCATAGAAAAGCCACGATAGATAAAGTTAAAGATGGGGATATATCATTAACTTAATTACCAAATTATATATTTGTTATTCACAAATAGTTATAGTCGAAGAATATGATAAAATTGAAATATCGTAAGAATCAAAAGATGTCGTGGCAATATGCACTCGCTAATAATATTTTTTTTGATGAAGAAGATAATGATATGTTTTCATCTAAGAAAATGAATGGGAACTTTTATGAGTTAAAAAGAAAAAAGCTTCCCATGTATTTATATAAATTCTATTCTCCAACTATTGAAAATATTTCTGACGTACAAAATAGACTTTTGTGGCTAGCTTCTCCAGATACATTTAATGATCCTTATGATTGTAAACTCTTTTTTGATATTTCATCTTTTGAACAATATTATACAATAAGATCCTTTAAAAACAATCTTATTTTTTCTGAAGAAGAAAAGAATATAATCTATAAGACATTAAATACGAAACCTCATTCATATTTTGAATCTTTTCCTTATAAATTTAGACAGATTGTAGAAAATTCTAACAATGAAGCTATTCTTGCTTTTCAAAAAGAATTATGGACAAATACATCAAATATTAATAAATACATTAAGGGCTTAATCTCAGACAAATATAGAATAGCCTGTTTCTCTGCTTATATGTGGAATTCAAAAGAATATGAGCAATTAATGTGGGCACATTATGCTCAGAGTCATAGAGGATTTTGTGTCGAATATGACATTTCTCCATTATTTAATGACAAGATTATGGATAAAGATCTTTTTAATATATATTCTTTGGGAAAGGCAAATGAATATTTACTACCATCAAAACAAAGGACAATAATGATGAATGGTTTTTTCCCAGTACACTATTCGTCAAAAAGAATAGAACTTTCTAAAACCCTATGTTATGCTATTTCAAAGAATTTATGTAATAAAAAACAAAGGTGTGACATTAATATTAAAGTTTTTCGTTCCATTGTTACTAAAACTCTTCCATGGAAGTATGAACAAGAATGGCGTTTAATTGTAGATTCTAAAATATCTCATAAGGTTAATCATAAAATTCCATTCCCTTTTGCAAAAAGAATAATTGTAGGTGTGAAAGCTTCTGATGAATTACTAAGAATTTTGTCAGATACAGCAAGTTTGTTGAATATTAAGATAGAAAAAGAATATATATAAACTTAGTTTTATAATAACACTGTCCAAAATTTTGTGTAAATGGAAACTGGATTCAGTTGTATAGTTTTGAACACAAATGAGAATTTTTAATAATTCACAGTACGCATAGACCGAGAGCATCCTGTTCTATCTACTACAATATCGACAGCCGAAAACTACCATTTGGAATTATTTTCATCTCAAATAGCTCCACTCCATCGTCATCATAGAATTGAATGGATCTTTTAGTTGTACATTATTTAATAATATTGTTCAGTCTTAAATATAACTATATTATTTCCCATTTCTTAAATCCGTAATAGTATCTATTTTAAAGATTGAAGATAAAATACTTCTTCTATGTTGAATAGGTTTCTGGTTTTCGATATATTTAACAAATTCTATCTTGATTTTCTTATTAATATCTCTCATATTTTCATACTTATCTACAGGTATGGTCGTTACAAAATGGTGAACATCATTATCTCCTAAAGATTCATTATAGTGTTCATTGTATTTCCGTATGATAGATTTAATTCGATATTCTACATATTTTCTTTTATCTTGATTAAATAATCTAGTGAAATGCCCTTTATAATCAAATCTTGAACGTAGTTCAGGCGATATCCTTGTAGGGAACTCTTCCTTTGTAATATTTGATGTAAATATTATTACAAAACCATTGATATCAATTTCCACTGCTTGAGAACTTACCATCTTGCCACTCTCTAATACATCCAAAAAGAAATTAAATAGTGTGGCATTTGATTTTTCAAATTCATCAATTAGAATAAGTCCTACATCCGTATTACGGACACGAATAAAAATCTCACCATCATCGCTTCCGATATAGCCACGAGCACTACCTATTAATGAACTTAATGAGAATTCGTTGCTATAATTCCCGAAATTTACTTTTGCTAAATTATCCTTACCTCCAAGACATTTATATAATGCTCTAGCAACTTCTGTCTTGCCAACCCCTGATTCCCCTAATAGAAATAACGATAATACTTTATGCTCTCCTATTTTGTTGAACAAACGAAATGATTTTGCTATTTCATAGAAATCATCTTTGAACTTTTCGTGCCCGTATAATGATTCTCGAAATGATTTAAAGAATGTTTCAAATTCTTCAGGTGTAAAATCTGTAATCTTCTTATGTATTTTATCAGTTGCAATTATAGGGGGAGGTAATTGTTCGAAGAAAATATCGTATTTTTCTTTGATGTCTACAAATTGTTCAAAACAATATCTTAATTCATATTTAAGTTGATCAAAATACTTGTTGTCACAGATATAAATAATATCTTCATTATTGAATAGTCTAAATACATTTTCTCCAATAGCCTGAATAGCGCTCGTATTATAATATCCTCCACCTAATATTGATACATCAATAACACATATGCCACTTTTGTAGGGAGTGAACTTGTCAAGATCTTTTAAGTCTTCTAAAAAGTAACTTAAACTTATCACTTCATACTCTAAAGACTGAAACAATGTCCTTATTGACTCAAATTCTATTTGATTATAAAACAAGAGTTCTTTTTTCATGCTATTTTGTAGTATGTATATTCTGGATTATGGCTAACAAATCAATGTAATGGTATATAGAATCATCTCCTGAACTAGCAAACTCTTTATATGTCGGTTGCTCAATGGGATATTGACTTTCTTGTATTTCCTCAAATTCGGATGTCCTTTTAAATTGTGATTGTATATTCCCTAATTCTGCAAAGTATTGAAAAGTATTGCCTAACTGATTTATCTTAATAGTACCTTTATATATTCCCAAAACACTAACTTTTCCAATAAATAAATCATCAACATTGTATGAGCTTTCAAATTCATTTTCAAAAGTAACAGGTATCTTTATGATAATTTTATCATTTCCATTTAATAGTACACCTTTAATTTTATATGCATAATCTTTAAACATTGAGTTGAATAAGTTTGTTATATCAAATCCATTAACCCCAGGAACAGAAAGATTTTTGAAAGCTCCACTTGTAAATAACTTTACCGTCCTTAGCTCAACTTCATTTTCTAATGATAATTGAACATTATCAATTAATACTAATTCACCTTCTTTGATAGTATTATCAAACTGAGCAATATTTTTACTTGCGTCCACGACATCACTTAATATAACAGATTTGGTAGTTTTAATCTCGATGGTCTCCAGTACTTTTTTCGAAGCACTCCCCCCTACATTAATATCAGCATTACCTTCACCACTAAATAGTTTTAGAAAGCCCAGTCCCATTTTTGCTCCTAAATGCGCAGAAGCGTTACCTTCTGTATTCTTCTGTACCTCTTTGGCTACAGTTATGAAATTATCAAACATCATCTTAATTTCATAAACCTTAGGGTAATTGATATAATAAATATTAAATGCCATAGACTGTGATATGTGTGTATTCTTATTTTTCTCTAATATTATTAATCAGTAATTCTGTAATATTGTTTAGTTACTTTCATTTTGCAATAATTTATATAAGCCCGTGTTTATTACGGGAAATTTAAAATTCTTGCGAATTGTTGAAGGTAAATTAAGATCATCTTTTTGTTATTCAATTGTTCTTTCATATCCTCAATTTGTTTAAGATAAATAATCTCTAATCCACAATTCCAATTGTTGGGGCAATGTCGTTTCAATCTTATCAGAATCATATTCCATGTACATTCTAGATATCAAATCGGATGGCAATTTAGGTAACTTACAATCTTTAAGCAGACAAACCTTATTTCCTTTTGCCAACATGTAACCAACTTCTAAAGCGACATTGGGATTATAACTGTCTTGGTCATTTTTGTCAAATATTGCTACTGCAACTTTGCAACAATCAAGATACACTTTAACATTATTCCACAAATCATCCGTAAATAGCTTCTCGTTAGCTCGTATGGCAATATATCCATTCTTTGCAAATACACTTTGAATTATATCATAGACTATTTTGAGTTTCTCTCTAAATGGCATAATGACAAAAACTGCATGGTTTCCATAAGTCTTATAAAACTTTATTTCTTCATCTGAATATGAAGGAATGTAAGACATTTTAAAATCAATATCGCGTTGGACCTTAATTTCTTGGTATCTGTCCATTAGAGAACTCTCTCCTTTTTCTTTTGACCATAATAATTTAGCATCGAGAGTGGCCACGATATCGTCTCTTCTTATCCAACTATCATTTGCAAAACTTTCTGCTTCAATCTTATTTGTAGTTTTAAATATATCTAAAGCCTTCTCCATCTCTATTATTGGCATAATCTCATCTCGTCTAAGCCCATCAGGAGCATAAACTAAAATGTCAATATCGGATCTAAGACTGCCCGTCTCATAAGCGCGTGATCCAAATATGTATATTTCTTTAACATTGTTAATCTTGGAAATTTTATATATTAAATCTCTGAGATTAATTAGTCTTACATCATCTCTAATTGCCATATTGTATAGATTATTTGTTATAAATTAAGTCTTTGGGATCCACATTCAATATCTTTGCAATCTCAAATAATACCTCTAAACTTGGTTGTCGACGATTGCAGACATAAGAATTGACAATACAAAAACTTTTTCCGAGTTTTTCTGCCAACCAGGTCTGTTTGATGCCTTTTTCTTCAAGCACCTCTTTTATTCGGTTCATGGGTTTATCCATTGTCTGTTATCTTAGTTCTGTTTACAAAGGTATAAAATATTATGCTATAAAAAGAGAAAAGAGGAAGAAAACTCTCCCTCTTCACTCAAAATCATTCAAAAGCCGTCTTATCAGACGTTGATTGTTGCCAATGGTGCGGCATAGCAGTTGTACTCGAACCGATAGTTCGTGGTAGGCTTCAATCCCAACAGACGATGGTCGTTTTTCACGTCATTCTCGATGCCGAGGTAGTAGAAACCGTAGAGTGGAGCATACTCCTTGAAGAAACTTACCAAGTCCAATAAATTCTCTTGGTAGTTTTTCTCGAAGGCATGGTTCACTAAGATGATGCAACGGTCGGGAAAACCGTTGACACCCTTGCTGTATTCCCACAGACGAAAATATAGCTTCACGTTCTTTTCGTGGATGTCAATGCAGCAACCATTACAGGTCGGATTCACATACACGCTGTTACGATACCCGAACTTCTCACAAATGTAGAGTTCAATGTCTTTCACAAAATTCTTGTCAATCATAATGTTGAAATTTAAAATGTCAATAAAATGGTTTGTTATAATCGGAAGCCGCGCTTGCGTTTGGCTTTCTTTTTCCGTTTTAGTTCCGCTTCAAATGCAGCCTCGTCTGATGTGTTGGATGTCGGCATCGGCATGAACAATCCCAATCCCGAAGAATGTGCTTCTTCAAAATCAGATGTCCGTTCTTGTAAAGGAGATACTGGTACGGCATTGTCCTTGACTGTTTCCCGATATGAATAGGACGGAGCGTAAGCGTTTCTTTCCAGCTGGCGGTCAATGGTCAGATAGCTGAACTCCCGACTGATTTTTGAACCGGAAAAGATGTACCTCCCATATCCGAACTTCACCCCTTGAATGTCCCGTGTGGTGCGGCTGACCTTGAATTTCATGTCGATGCCATATTCGGCAAGCGCGTCTTTCAGTTCGTTCCAGTTTTGGGCATTCTGCACTTCTGCTTTCAAAGCCTTGTAGATTCGGTGCTTCGCTCTGTCATACGGGCGCAACCGTTCTTCGTTCACATGGTCTTTACCTTGGGCAAAGTACAGGCGGTATTTTGCCGTTAGCATCTTACAGACCTTCTCGTTACGATAGCGGTCGTTCTTGTCACTGATGGTTTTGCCGTCTTTGTCTACACGGTTGAACACGATGTGGCAATGTGCATGCCTGCGGTCGGTATGACGGGCTATGATGTATTGTGTGTTTCGGATGCCCATGCGTTCCATGTATTCGCGGGCGATTTTCAGCATGAGTGCATCATCGTTTCTTAGTCGCAGACTGTCTTCCGGAGAGAAGCTGAGCGATGTGTGTCCGACAATGTTTTTTACTTTGTCACTCAGCAAGGATTGTAACTCAAACTGCTCTGCCATCTGTTCCGGTGAACCTTCCACTCCTATGGCTTCCAGAAGTCTTGCTTTTTCTTCTTTCAACACATACCGCACGCATCCGCCGAAGGAAGTTCCTTTTGTCAGTTTACCTATCATCTTTCAGTTGTTTGATGAGTTGTGAAATATGGTTCCCCATCTCTTGGCAGCGGTCAGCTACGGTGAAGAATCCGTAGGTATTTGCCTGTTTAGCCAATTGGTTCAGGTTAGTGCTTTCACCAATCAACTGCCGGATGATGTGCAGGTGTTCACGGGTAATCCGTTCTCGTACCGACCCTTGTTCGATGAGTGAACGGATAACCTCGCTTTTACTTCGTTTGCTGCGTCTGCTTAAAGCTCCCAACCATGCCAACTGGTCATCGGTCAGTCGCAATGTAATCGTATTTTTCTTGTTCATCTGTCATTGTTTTTTAGTTGTTAAAGTTGTGACCATCGGGAGCTGTCCCACCGGACTTTGGGTGGGCAAGTTGTTGGGAAATGTAATACACCGACATAAACTTGCTTACCCTAAAAAGTTCCGGTTTTCAGTCCTTGCAGTCAGTATTGAAAACCTCACTTTCGGTATGCCCGAAACCACGTTCAGGAGCAGCCCCGTTGTACGTTTACCAACTCCAAACCAAACGTTTCAATCAATGTTTTCAGGTGCGGATTCTTCCTGCTCATCGCTTGGAGAATGGCCTCGTCCGGCTGGATTTGGAGCAAGTAATCGGCGATGTCATACCCCTCTTTCCGTTCGCTTTCGGGAGCGTTGATTTCGAGATAGTCGAAAAGTTGTACCTCAATTCCATTGTTGCGCATCATCCCTATTTTGCTTTGCCAATAGGCAGTCGCTCCCAAGTCAGGGAAAAGGACGACGCTTCTTTTCGCCAATGCCGAAAGACTGCTTTCATTGAAGCATCCGTTCTTTCCACCTGAGGCAAGCCATAGATATTGCGGCAGGTAGTAAGAGGCGATAAGAGCCGTTTTCTCACTCTCGACCAGTGCGACCGGATAAGTCTTGTCTGTTGCCAACAGGTGCTCGCCGAAGAAACATTGCTTCATGTTAAAACCGGATTTATGGAGCAGTGTGTGTACCCAAGTGATGTGGTTGTACGGTTCTTTTATTCTCTTCCCTGTATCCGAATTGTAAAGCATTATCTTCCCTGTACGAACTCGATTGTTACGGTCAATCTGCCAAAATACGGTCGCTCCCTCCCAATGTCTGGAAGAACCGACACGATATTTTTTCATAAGGCTCATGGCAGATGCTTCTCCAAATTGGGAGGCCAGAAACTGATACAGCTTGTTAGTTTCATAACATTTCAAAGACCGCTTGACTATTCCTTCGTCAATGAAAGAAGTCGGAACTGTCTTTATTTCATGCGACCGGACTGGCAAAGAACCTTTTTCAAACAACTGCTGTTTCGCGTCAGGCGTTTCTTCAAAATAATTCCGTGGCGTAAAATGGTAGCCACACTTCTGTTCATGGTCGCACCGTCCTACGTGGTCAGGAAAAGAGATTCGTTTCTCCGTATCAATATATCGTGAGAAACATCTCTTGCGCTGGCAAGCCGGACACGTATGTCGTGTTGCAATGCCTTTGTATGGTTCTAATATAAATCTATGTGTCGTCATTATTTCAGTTCTTTTATGTGTGTCGTTATTGTCACTATTGTCGTTTTCAAGGTTGAAAGTGTCAAAAGCGACAAAAACGTCACGGGTTAATCTTTGAGTATTCTCCATGTTTCTCTTTGCGGAACAGGATGCCGATGTTGTCGTTCAGGAACCGTTGCAGAGTACGTTCCTTCATGCCATTCTGTTCTGCAATATGTGTCGCCTGTGCCGTGGTGAACGTACAGGGAAGTTGGCCGACAATAGTTTGTTGCTGGCTATTCAATGCCACTTCGCTGATGATGCGTTGTACGCTCAAAGCAGATTCTTTGAAATATTCTGTCAGTCGTATGGCACGTTCCACAGTAAGCAAGTCTATATAGGTTTTATCGCATTCACCACAAGTCCACCGTGCCAGTTGAATAATCAGATAGAAACGGATGATGTAGATTTCCAACTTACAATAAATGCTGACAATCGTATCATTCCCTTCACGGTCGCATAATTCTGAGAAACCATGCTGCCATTCATATAGCCGTTTCCTTGCCTCTTCATCAAAGTACAGGATATACGGTTCAACTTTTCCCTTTTCATTGTAGTTGCATTCCAAATGGATAAACTTGTCAATGATGGCATGCCATTCCTGTTCAATATCGGCAGGCAGTTCCTTATCATTCCAGCGGGCTTTCTGTTGGAGATTGGGCATTACGAAAAGAATACGGTCAATGAATCCGTTGTTTGAACGCTCTCCTTTTGCCAGTTCACCCAGAATCTTCTTCTGAATCGTACCAATGACCGATATGTACGGACGCTTGATGAAGATGGAACTCTTCGCGCTCTTACGGTCAGAAATGGTTGTTTTGGCACTGAATACTGAAAGCCAGAACTGTTCTTCCGAACCGTTGTTGTATCGGTTAAAGTTCTTGAACCAGGCGGATAACTCGTCTGCCCACAGGCAGAGTCCACGTTTGTTCTGTGCATGGATAAGGCTCAGTCCTTCGGGCGTAACGTCCGATACAAGGAAACGTCTGCGGACGGGTTCCAATGGGAATTGTTCGTATCCGCATTCCGTCCGTTCTTTTCGGCTCATGGCCATCTGCCGTTCATACTCTGCATAAGCGTTTTCATATTCCTGATTCTGTTGGTAATCGAAATCAAGAAACGGTTTCATTGCGAAGCTGAGCGGGTGACTTTTATTCGCTCCCGGTCTGCCTATCAGTGCCATGTAGAGGATAGGACTTTCTTGCCATCCTTGTTTGATTTGAACAAGATGCGTGTTCCCGATTCCTACGGCGATGGCCGTAAGAATGGAGGCGGCAATATAGTCCGTAGGATAACTATGGCATTCATGTACCTCTCGGATGATGCGCTGGATGCGGTTCGGAAAGATACTGACGGGAAACTCGGTGCCTGCCAATTTCATGCTCATATCAATGGCCTTGTCCAGCATTAGCTTTGGGTCAATTGTTTTCTTTTCCATAATCCGAAAGATTAGAAGTTTGTACGTGGTTTGGGCTTGCGGCGCATTCCACTTTGCATATTGGCCAAAACTTCGTCATAATTCTGTTCCGAAGTTTTCTTCCGTCCGTTTTCGACCCATGCCAAAAGTTCATCCTCGTAGAAGTAGAGCTTCTTACCTTTCTTATAAGCTGGCAACATACCTTTCCGTACCAATGTATAAACCGTGGCTTTTGCCTTGTGAATAATGCGGCAGGCATCTTCGATTTCAATCAGTACTCGTTTTTCGGATGATGGAGGTTTTAGTTCCGACACCATCTTTTTCAATTCAATGACCTGTTCGGTCAGATAACCTACCGCTTCGGGCAGCTTATCAAAACTAATAGATTTCTCATTTTGCATCATATTACGTATGGATTTAGTGGTTTCTGAATTAGGCTGATTGTTTTAAGGATGTGTCAATTTTGATGGTACATTTCCCCTCTAATCGCAGTTTGCTCTTTAATGTGGAGATTTCACTTTCTTTCAATGCTTCTGCAAATACACGTTTGATGAAAGTCGCTATCTGGATTCCTGTTTTTGAGAATTGATAGCCGATGTTCCATCCGAAGTGCATCAGGTCAATGGTTCGGATGGCTGAGTCCACTTTGACGGTACGTATAACCTTTGGAAAATTCTTGTCCGCATGGAACAGACAGATGTATTCGCAAAGAATGTTCAAGTCATCTTCTTTCATATAGGGTGCGAAAGATTCGCGTGTGTAGGTCAGAACTGTAGTGAGTTTTTCTTGTTCGGCTTGTTCTTTGGCTTTCATGGCCGATAGTCGGATTTGTGCATAGTCCATGCTGGGTGGAGGATTCGTGGCCGCTTCTTTGGTCCAAGGCTCTTCTTCTGTCGTTCCTTTGCTATCCTCTGTTTCGACCTTACGCTTCTTTCTGTAGTTAGGAAACTTCATAAACAGAGTATCAAAGAAAGGAGAAAGCGTTTTTTTGAATAACTCTTGCAGATTGATATAAATGACGGTAAGCATCAGGATACAAATTCCGAACGCTACATAGCCATTAAAAGCATCAAGTCCATAATGGAGCACCATTTGCCGTGCCATCGCACCAACAATTACATTTGCGCTGAATACTAATCCTGTCAGCGTTTGCTTTTCTAATTTTTCAGTCTTCATATTTATCGATTTTAGTTGTTTGTCTGCAAAAGTATATTGGTATAAACGGATTCCAATCACTTCACTCTGTCGTGGCAGCTTCTGGCGTCGTTAATGAGGACACAAACTGCCAAAAGAATGATTAGTTGGCTAATCCATGTGCAAAAGTGCGGAATTGATGTCAAGGCAATTACATAGTATGTACATAGTAGGTAATGATTTTTTTGAGAAGGGTATGAAAAAGCCCGAAATGGATGAACCAAATCGGGCTTTACAGGGTTATCATATCAGCAAAGGTGTTGTGTCGTTTTTATTTGAGTGATATTTTATTGGCTGTTTCCCGCTTCTTTGTATTTATCAAGTCCGCATAGATTTGGGTCGTGGACACATTCTTGTGTGTGAGCATTTTGGAAACGGTGTAGATGTCTGTACCTAACGAGATTTGGATTACGGCATAGGAGTGGCGGAAGCAGTGAAAGCTGATGTGCTTATCAATTCCGGCTTGTTTAATCCATTTCTTCAATGGATGTTGCGTCATACTTCGTTTCAATCCTTTGAACACTTTTCCCGTACCGGGTGTTCCACACAATTCGTATGCTTCATTACTGATGGGGAGCGTTGCTTCCGTCTGGGTCTTTTGTGTACGGATACGTAGGCAATAGCCTTGGTCGGGTGCAATCTCGAAATCTTCCCATTGCAGCTTCAGAATGTCACTGATGCGCAAACCAGTCAGGCAGGCGAAAAGAGAAGCCGCTTTAAGTATGGGGATGTCGCAGGGAGTGGCTGCAAGCAGCTTGACTTCATTCAGTGTTAGATATTCCTTTTTCACATCCTCCGGCTCAATCTTATCCAAGAAATCGTTGATGTTCTCACGAATCCATTTGTCACGGTAAGCAATTTTCAGCAATCCTCGGAATGTGGAGTAGTAGCCGGAAGCGGAATTGAGCGAAATGGGACGGTCGGAGTGTTTGAGTTGCTTGGCGTTCAATAAATATTCTCTGAACCGCTTGCACAAATCTACGTTCACTTCACCGAAAGTACATTTGCCCTTGACGAAGTTGTAAAAGTGCTGGTACACGAAAGTCCACTTCTCATCTTTGGTGCGACACATCTTTTTGAAATAGGCAAGAAAGTCAGCTTTTTGCTTGGTTTTGTCCAAGAAGCCAAACTCTTCGTTGATGAGGGATTGCACACGGATACATCGAATGGCTTCCGCTTTGTTTAACATCTCATTGTTGAATGCCCGTTCCATTTCGTTTTGGGGATGGGCATAGAGGTAGATGCCGAGATATTCCCTGCGGCTCATCTGCATTGTTTCGGGGTTGCGCACTGCCGGATAATAATCCAGATACAAAGAAATACGGTCATTGCGAATCGCTCTTTGGCGAACGGTCACTTTTGTACAGGTGTGATTCATAATTAATGATATTTAGAGTTTTACATTTGTTTTAGGCACAAAGAAATCGGGTGATATAATGGCGACCAACATCACCGGACGATAACCGGAAAATCGTTATTCAATCTTGGGTGGAGCAAGTAACTTGTCCAATTCAGCCCCGCTGATGAAGGTGTATTTGCCTTTCTTTATCTTAGATATGTGGTGCCATTTCACATAATGGTAAAGCTGGTCTCGCGTGAGGTTGAACTTTTCCATCGCTTCTGCCACGTTATAATACATGGTTTCTTCCGGCTTGGCAATCCCTTTGGCAATGTCCACATGTTTTTTCGAGTAATACACCATAATGCCCTCTTTCTTCTTGGGGATGGCGTTCTTATGGGCAAAGGTGTAGATGGCCGACAGGGTCATGCCGAACTTCTCCTGCATGTCTTGCGTGCTGTACCATTCAGAGATGTCCGGGTCTGGGGCTTTCTTGGCAAAATAGGCATCGATATGTTTCTTGCTCCAATAGGTCTTGCCACGATTGAAGGTGCGTGGAATGTTATGTTTCTTGGCAATGGCGAATATCCACGATTCATTGACATGGTATTTCTCTTTGACCTCGGCGGTGGTGTAGAAGTCGATGATAGGGGCTTTCTTTTTTATCGGAGAGTTCTCGCTTTCTTGCACAATATAGTTTGTCATATCTTCTATATCCGCTCTGCGAATAAGTGTTTTCCTTTCAAATCGGATTACTTTGATTATTCCACTGCGGATATAACGATATATAGAAGTGCGTCCAATGCTTAATAATTGGGCTACTTCTGATGGAGTAAGATATGCTTTGTTTAGGTTGGGAGGTGTCTTTATATTCTTCCCTAATTCGTGTTGCAGACTTTCAATGCGCAATTTCCTAACCCGGTCTTTGTAGGCAAGGTTTGCACATCGGTGTGAACAATACTCTGTGGTTGTCTTATGAGCTGTAAAAATAGCGTTACACCACTTACATCTTTTTTGAATGTCAATTCTACTACTCATTTTTATTTATCCTTTTATTTCGCCAAATCTGTTTCATCGCGTACCACTGCGTGCCATGACGTACCAGTGTGTCCACGACCTTTCCGACTCAAAATCGGAGAGTAACAAACGAGTTACAAATACGGTACAAAAATGAGCTGAAAAAGACCTTTCAACGATGAATATCGCTGAATGAGCAAAAATAAAAGGCGCTCAAAATGAACGCCTTACTAATCAATGATGATTGATGTTAATCGTTTGTAAGTATATCTTACTTGCCGATGCAAAAATGCTTGAATATATTTCCGAGTACTTCATCTGTAGTTATTTGTCCGCCAACTATTTCTGCAAGATGGAATAAACATTCACGTAAATCCTGGCTTAGCAGATCGCTTGGGATTTGCGTAGATAGTCCTTCTTGTACACGATGAATTGATTCAAGTGCATGGTTTAGTGCTTCGTAGTGACGGATATTACTTACAATGACATCATTTTGTGAGATGTCTGGAAGAGTTACGTAGTCAACTAAAAGTTTCTGAAGTTCAGAAATTCCAATTTTCACTTTTGCGGATAATGGCATTATGCGGACATCTTCTGGAAGACTATTGAACCTTATTTCTGAGCTGTCATCTACAAGATCTGTCTTGTTAAGTACAATAATTAAGTGTTTATCTTTGCAGCGTGGAATAATTTTATCTGCCAATTCTTGATATTGTTCTTGTGCACAGGTAGCATCTATGATCCAGAGAACTATTTCTGCCTGATCTAATTTCTGAAAGCTGCGTTCTATGCCAAGACTTTCTATCTCGTCATTTGTTTCACGTATTCCTGCCGTATCAATGAAGCGGAATGTGATACCTTCAAGATTTATTGTATCCTCTATCACGTCACGCGTTGTTCCGTGTATGTCGCTCACTATAGCACGTTCTTCATTCAATAACACGTTTAGCAATGTTGACTTACCGGCATTTGTCTCTCCAACAATTGCTACCGGCACTCCGTTCTTTAGAGCATTGCCAACAATGAACGAGTTTACAAGATGCTGGATGACATTTTCAATATGCTGTGCGATGTTTTTCAGTTCGGAACGGTCTGCAAATTCCAATTCCTCATGGTCGCTGAAGTCAAGTTCAAGTTCCATGAGAGAAGTGAGATGTAGAAGTTTGTCACGCAAATCGGACAGCTCACGACTGAACCCTCCACGCATTTGATTCATGGCCATACGGTGTGTAGCTGCAGAGGTCGAGGCAATAAGGTCTGCCACAGCTTCTGCCTGGCTCAGATCCATCTTACCGTTTAGGAAAGCTCTTTGTGTATATTCACCCGGTCCGGCGGCACGACATCCGTTTTTTATCAGCATTTGCATGACCTGTTGCAGTATGTATGATGAACCGTGACAGGATATTTCTACGGAATCTTCTCCTGTATAAGAGTGTGGTGCACGGAAAATGCTTATGAGAACCTCGTCTATGATCTCATTATCGTTATTTCTGACATATCCGAAGTTCACCGTATTTGCCTTGCGTCCTTTAAGAGGAGTATGGTGCTCATCAACAGGTTTGAATATCTTATCTGTGATTTCTATGGCCTCCGGTCCGGAAACTCTTATTATACCGATAGCTCCTCCCGTTGCTGTCGCAATGGCGCATATTGTATCTTTTTGTTCCATTATGTATAAAATGTATTTTCGAAGTAGCTATTGTGCAAAATTACTCAAAATATTCTGAATAAGCACGGTTGGTGATTATACTTAGTAATCTTAACCATTATTACAAACGGTATTGTCCTGTACGGGAGTATGTCTGAACCGGTATCTGTTGTGTGACGTATAGTTCTGATGCGTAGATTGTAGTGATTAATGTTTGCTATATAGGGTTTCAGATATCAATTCGCAGATCTGTTCGAGATAGAGTTTGTCTGTTTCATCAAAATTATTCAGGCGATCGCTGTCTATGTCTAAAACTGCTTCGACGTTGCCTTGTGAGAACAGCGGCACCACAATCTCTGATTTTGACAGCTGACTACATGCAATATGACCATGGAATTTCTCAACATCTGGTACTAACTGGGTTTGTTTCTGCTCCCATGCAGTACCACACACACCGCGTCCCTTCTTAATATGATAACAAGCCACACTACCTTGGAATGGGCCAAGCGACAGTTCTTCTCCTTTAACTATGTAGAAGCCGACCCAGAAAAATCCGAAAGCTTCTTTCAATGCCGCCGATACGTTGGCCATGACACTGACTTCATCGTATTCCTGACATATCAGAGCCTTTAGTTTCTTTATAAATTCTTCATAACAAACCTGCTTGCTTTCTATAGGAGAGCTGAAATCTATTTCTATTGCCATATTATAATAAAATTATGCAGAAATTTATATCTGCTTTTTATTCATGTTAAATTAAATAAAAGTGTATATGTTGTGGGTATATAGCACTAATATAATTTCAAAGTTACTGAATTTATCGGGCATTTTGCTAAACTTTTTTTCAAATTCTTTCTAAAACCGTTATTTTCATGTAATTTTGCATGCTCAAATCATGCAAGATGGCAAAATATAGTGAGGACGAGTTGTTGTGGAGGCATATTCTGACACGTTTCAATAAAGGAATAAGTCAGTATGGACTGATAGATGACGGCGACAATATAATGGTGGCATTGTCTGGAGGGAAAGATTCTATGGCCCTATTATCATTGCTTGCCGAAAAATCGCGTATATTCAAGCCACGCTTCTCTGTCGTTGCCATGCATGTAGTGATGCAGAATGTTGGCTATAAGTCGGACATTGACTATCTTCGGGACTTTTCTGAAAATCTCGGAGTTCCGTTCTTTTATGTGGAGACGTCGTACGAATATTCAGAGCAGTCCGGAAAACCCCATTGCTTTCTGTGCTCATGGAACCGTAGAAAGGTTCTGTTCTCAAAGGCAAAAGAAATGGGATGTAATAAGATTGCTTTGGGGCACCACATGGATGACATTCTCGAGACATTGCTCATGAACATGTTGTTTGCCGGAAGTCCAAGTCCGATGGCACCGCTTTTGAAGATGAACAAGTTCGATATGACGATCATACGTCCTATGTGTCTCATTCGCGAACGTGAATTGTCCCAATTGGCTGCGGCGCGAGGATTCCGTGAACAGACCGTGAAGTGTCCGCATGAGCGTGCTACCAACCGTCTCAGAATGAAGCAGATGCTGGCCGAGATGGAGCATATTAATCCGGAGGCTTGTTACAGCCTGTGGAGGTGTGTTGACAAGATGTTATCAGCCGGACATACAGCAGATAGTGAAAGTGATAAAGTTTTTTAGGATAATAATAAATATATTATGGCATTACAAAGCGTTTATACGGTAATCTTGTTGATTTTTTCAAATGTGTTTATGACAGTGGCATGGTATGGCCATCTCAAGATGAGAGAGGAGTTCAGCTGGTTCGCGTCTTTACCTCTTATTGGAGTGATTGCTTTCAGTTGGGCAGTGGCATTTTTCGAATATTGTCTGCAAGTGCCTGCCAACAGAATCGGCTTCAAAGACAATGGCGGCCCGTTCGACATCATGCAGCTTAAGGTCATCCAGGAAGTCATTACCTTGACGGTGTTCACTGTCTTCTCTGCCCTCGCATTCAAGACCGAATTACGTTGGAATCATCTTGTAGCTTTTGTGCTGCTTGTTCTTGCTGTATATTTCATATTTAAGAAATAAAATTACCAGACAATTCACACATTTTCACAAATGTGATGTAGCTACGTATATTATGATGGATTCGTATGGACTTATGATAGTATAAATCCATACGAATCTATTTTTTTGAGAGATCTAATACATATATTCAATTTACCAATACTACACAGTTGAACAATCTGTGTCATCCGCGTTCAATTGATTTCTCCAATATTCCAAATGAAACGTTTGATGATTGTTTCCAAAAGTAATTGAAAAATGAGAAGAGCGTCATTTCGTAAGATGAGAGCTAGGTTTGAATTGTAGTCTCTCAAAAATACCTGATTCAATCTTGATATTAAAGTAGCGCATTTATAGCAAAACAACAGGTATTTAACGTGAGTTCGACGAGCTCACGTTATTAGTTATGAAACATTACAAATTATCCCTCAAGTCACCTTCTACTTTCTGCGCAGATGTTTTGACACCACTCCCCATCAGATTTTCTTTAAACCACTCTACAACCTTATTTATTACTGTGGGCTGATACCAGTAAATATCTCCATGACCGGCACCTTCCACAACCACATAATCCACCTTATTTCCTTTTTCAATCAGAGCCTTATATAACTGTTCACTTTGAACCGGAGAAACAAGATTGTCTGCAGATCCATGCATAATAAGGAAAGGCGGCATATTGGCTTTGACATGTCCTAAAGGACTGGCATTCATTGCTTTTTCAGGATCGCTTAATATACTCTTACCTGCAAATTCCGCGAAAGCCGGACCATGAAGCAGCAGAGCCTCCGTTACTGCCGGTGATTCATGAACCTTCTGTATCGCCTCTGGATACCCCTCACCAATATTCATCAGATTGCTTATACCATAAATAGTTACCGCAGCCTGCACGTCAGAAGAATAATCAGTATATTCACCTACATTGAACTCATCCTCACCATTGGTCGTGCCCATCATCTGCGATACATATCCACCGGCAGAATCTCCCATCACTCCTATACGATTCGGATCTATATTGAACTGTTTGGCATGCGCACGCAAATATCGTACTGCGGATTTCGCATCATTTATCAAAGCCGGATATTTGTCAGGTACGGTACGGTATTCTACAGCCGCGACAACAAATCCGGCCTTTGCCAATGCCATACGCATCTGGATATATTTATCATGCACAGCAGTGGTGAAACCACCACCGGGATAATAAACTATGGCAGGTTTCGGACCCTCGGTCTGAGGTATCAACAATGTCATCTTCAACTGACGGTTAGACCGTCCCGACGTGATCTGCGAATAAATAATGTCACTTATGACGTCTATACGCGTATCCGTTATATCCACTTTTAGTGTTTGCATATCATGCTTTGCTCCATTTTGAGTTTGTGCGTAAGAATTTACTGACAATAACCCCGCCAGCAGGGACATCATAACAAAAGATTTCATATCTATTATTTTTTATAAACATTTCATTCAATGCACCGTATAAATATAATTCACATTCCTTTTCACAGAACAATCTTCATTCTTTATCATGTTTGCTCTCACGATGTTTCAAATTCCCGAAAACACATACATTTTTTGCCCGGCACATCATCAAAAAGAATACTGCCGGCAATGCCCACTTATCACATAATCTTGCCAATATATTATATTCTTAAGATGGCATCCTATCGTAATATGACATCCTCTTTCGTTGACATTTATATGAATAAATATAAAACTGTCTGTTCCGATAAATTCATACGGATATCATATTTCAGTACACAAAGATACTGCAATATTTTCAATTACTAAGTCTGCCACCACATTATAAATAACATAATTTAACTTGCCTTATAATAATATTTTCCGATCGGAATAGTCAACCTTCCGCGAATTTGCGAAGTAAATAACCACTGACTTTCCCACCCCACATCCAATTATCTTTCACGTCCCGTTCCTTTTCAATTTCCATTCTCAATTCGGAAATCATCTGAAGTCTTTACCCATTTACTGACAACGAACTCCCCACCCTGCAATTTCAATTAAGAACTCATATTAAACAAATAAAAATATTTACGCCACACCCATACACCCTATCCGATTTTTTATTATCTTCGTGACGTCATCCCGGATAGGCAGTTCTTAGCCCGCCGCGTACGGGAAAAACACAAATACGCAAACATCCAACTTATAACCATAAACTATATATTCTATGAAAATTGGTATTCCAAAAGAAATTAAAAACAATGAGAACCGCGTGGGCATGACCCCGTCGGGAGTTTACGAACTCATCCAGCACGGCCACACCGTCTATGTTCAGGCCACAGCAGGCGAAGGCAGCGGATTCTCCGATGCTGACTATCAGCAAGTAGGTGCCGAGATACTGCCGTCGATTGCCGACGTGTACGAAGCCTCAGAAATGATTATCAAAGTAAAGGAACCTATCGAACCGGAATACGCACTCGTGAAGCCGAATCAACTTCTCTTCACTTATTTTCATTTCGCCTCAGACCGCGCACTTACCGAGGCCATGGTCAAGAGCAATGCCGTGTGCCTGGCCTACGAGACCGTAGAGACACCCAACCACCAACTGCCACTTCTTATTCCTATGAGTGAGGTCGCAGGACGCATGGCAGCAATGTGCGGAGCCTACTATCTCCAGAAGACAAAAGGCGGAAAGGGCAAGCTCATAAGCGGTGTACCGGGTGTCAAGCCTGCCAAAGTACTCGTACTCGGAGGTGGCACCGTAGGAGAAGCTACAGCCCGTCTGGCAGCCGGAATGGGTGCCGACGTGTACATCTTCGATATCTCCCTGCCCCGTCTTCGCCAACTTGGTATGGAGCTGCCCGCAAACGTACATCCGCTCTACTCCTCACCTCACAACATAATCAGCGAACTTGCCGATGCCGACATCATTGTGGGCAGCGCACTGATTCCAGGAGCTAAGACCCCGCACCTCATCACGCGCGATATGCTCAAGAAAATGCAGCCGGGCACAGTCCTCGTAGATGTAGCCATCGACCAGGGCGGATGCTTCGAGACATCCCACGCCACGACACACGACCAACCGGTTTATACCATCGACGGCATACTCCACTATGCTGTAGCCAATATGCCGGGAGCAATGCCCAACACATCCACCATTGCCCTTTGCAACGCCACACTGCGCTACGCCTTGGCACTGGCAGACAAAGGATGGCATCAAGCCTGCAAGGACGACCACGCCCTCTATCTCGGACTTAACGTCGTAAACGGCAAAGTCACCTACAAGTCTGTTGCCGACGCATGGGGAATGAAATACGAACCACTCAATCTTTAAGATATCTCACATAGACAGCGCGCCATCATCACGACGCGCTGTCTTTATTTTATCCCTGCCGACATACCATCATCCAAATATAAATTCCACAAAGACATTATACCACAATGCCTTTCGCTCGTATCTAATTCATTTATCACAAAACTAATTTATCTAATAACCAATCGGTTATTATCCTTTTAGCGTGACTTTAATTCCAAAATATCTGTCTATGACATATCTATGAGCCCCCAAGGAATACGCCAGATGGCACAGTCCTGTAATTCCCACACAAGTTGTGGGTGAATTGTAAACCACTATTTATAAAGAAGATAAAATCTTTTGGCATATCCAATACTTGTTTCCGACAAGCCTTTTATTCCATACAAGGCTGTAATCTCTTTGAAGGAGTATTCGTCGATAGCATCAGCTTATAACCAGATTAAAAGTAATATGAAAGGAATGTTGATGTCAATTTCAGATAGGCTTATTCTCAGAAAACGGCCCATCATCAAATCCGTCAATGACGAAATTAAGAATATAGCACAAGTGGAACATTACTTTCCCTCTCTATGCGAACAGTGAACTTAGATTCAAGACACAGGAGCTTTGATAATTTTATTGCCAATCTATTGAGTGCAATTGCAGCATACTGCTGCTTTACAAAGAAGCCGTGCATCAACGTTACGAGAACGATTGACACACAGCTCCGTATTGTTTTGAATTCGTCGAACTCAGGTCAAATTTTATTTATATTCCAATGCCAATATCCTTAAACTTCTCGATAAAAGCTGCTATCTTTTGGAACACACTATGCTTCTTTGTCAGGTACTTTGGATTCAACGGACTCATCTTTGGCAAGATATTATTGAAGTCCGTTCCGTTGTCGCTGGCAAACCTATGCTTTAATGAAATCTCGATATAATGCTTGGCCTTTTCCTCATTCAGGTTTTCCTCTGTAATCAGCTGGGCTGCTTCTGTTTTTAACTTGCCCTGAGCATATTTGAGGAACGACTCAATAATATCGGCCTTGTCGTTTATTGCATCGAGGTCAGTTTCATTTATAAAGTCGACTATCAGCCCTTCCTTTGCTCTATTGCCTATACTTGCACGTATGACACGGCGAATGTATTCTATCAGCTCCGGCTTGTTCCTCGTCTTTTTATTATGTTCAAAGATCAGCTCCAAGATATAGTCGAGATTTATTTCTTGCGATTTGAGCAGGTCTATTTCGAATGTCACATCATCCCAGTCGATGTCCGACTTCTCCGATTCTGTTCCTTTCTTATTATTCCTAACCCATTCACGAATATCGTTGTATGTAGACTTGTAATCCTGTATTATGCGTTCAGCCGGGACTTCTATCTCCTGCATTTTCGTTATGTCCTCGTCTGTAAGGAAATGACATTTCTTGAACGCCTCAACGGCCTGCGCGTCGTTAGCGTCAATCGACTGGAATTCCTTTAAGTTCGTGAATTCATCATAATTCTGCAAGATATTCTCTACACGCAGATATTCGCCAAACAGCTTGACGAACTCCTTTTTATCTTTTTCCGCAACGATGTCTTCCACTTTAGGGAATTTCTCTTTCAGCTCCTTTACTATTTCTATGTAACCCTTGCACGCCTCACCGGTAATGAGATCATTAAATCCGTCCAGATACTCCTTGTAGCTTTTTTCGAGTATTACGTTTCTCGTCTTTTTGTCACCAAACAAGGTTATGGCATCAATCGTATTTTGCTCCAGATCCCTGAAGGTGACAATGTTACCGAACGTCTTTGTTGAGTCGTATATTCTGTTCGTGCGTGAGTATGCCTGTATCAGTCCGTGATAACGCAGGTTCTTGTCTACGAAGAGAGTGTTCAATGTAGGGGCGTCAAAACCTGTCAGGAACATTCCTACAACAATAAGCAGGTCTATATCTCCATTCTTCACCCTTTTTGCCAGGTCTCGATAATAGTTCTGGAATTCTCTACTGTCAATGCCATAGTTCGTCCTGAACATTGCATTGTAGTCGTTTATGGCTCTTGTCAGGAATTCTTTCGCCGTTAAATCCATTGCGGACGGATCGAAGCTCTCGTCCTCAATGTTTCCTATTGCGTTCTGCTCTTCGTTGGCAGCGAACGAGAATATCGTAGCTATCTTCAGCGGATTCTCGCAATCCTTCTGCAGATGCTTAAATTCCTCATAATAGCATTTGGCAGCATCCACGCTACTCACAGCAAACATGGCATTGAACCCTTTCTGTCCCACTTGGTTTCGATGCGTCTTGATGTTAAAGTTCTGCAGGATGTATTTGGCTATCTCATTTATTCTTGCCGGATGGAGCAGCGCCTGCTTGTTCTCCGCTGCGCTCAGTTTCTTCTCGTCATGTTCTTGCTCTATCGCCTTAAACTGCGGTCTTACATCGTTGTAGTCGACCTTGAATTTCAACACCTTCTCGTCTCTGATGGCGTCAGTTATCACGTATGAATGCAGCTGTCGCCCGAACACGCTTTCCGTCGTTTCCGAGCCGAGTGCATTTTCCGGGAAGATAGGCGTACCCGTAAAACCGAACTGATAATACTTCTTGAACTTTCGCCTCAGAAGTTTCTGCGCCTCACCAAACTGTGAGCGGTGCGCCTCATCAAAAATAAACACGACCTGCTTCTGATAAATCGGAAGTTTCTCCTCGCTCTTCATCAGATTGTTCAATTTCTGAATGGTCGTGACGATAATCTTATTGTCGTCCTTATCTATGTTCCGCTTTAGTCCGGCAGTACTCTCTGATCCGTTTACGCTGTCAGGCGAGAAGCGCTGATACTCCTTCATCGTCTGATAGTCAAGGTCCTTGCGGTCAACCACAAAGAACACCTTGTCTATGAAGTCGAGCTGCGTAGCCAACCGGGCAGCCTTAAAGCTGGTCAGGGTCTTGCCCGAACCTGTAGTGTGCCAGATATAGCCTCCGCCATCAGTCGTCGACCATTTCTTGGCCTGATACGAGCTTTTTATTTTCCACAAGATCCTTTCCGTCGCAGCTATCTGGTAAGGACGCATCACGAGCAGCGTGTTGTTGGTGTCAAAGACAGAATATGTGAAGATGATGTTCAGCAGCGTATTCTTCTGAAAGAATGTCGCCGTAAAGTCCTTCAGGTCTTTTATCAGCGTGTTGTCGGCTTCTGCCCAGTTCATCGTAAAGTCGAAACTGTTCTTGTTACGCTCTACGGTGTTGGCAAAATAACGGGTGTCCGTACCGTTTGAGATAACGAAAATCTGTATGTACTTATAAAGGGAGTTTTCGCTGTTGAAGCTCTCTTTTGAGTATCTGTGTATCTGATTAAACGCCTCGCGTATGGCCACGCCCCGTTTCTTCAGCTCAATCTGTACCAACGGCAGGCCGTTTACCAATATTGTCACATCATAGCGGTTGACCTGACTGCCGGTCTGCTCAAATTGGTTGATTACCTGCACCTTGTTTCTTGCGATGTTCTTCTTATCGGCTATATAGATATTTTTTATATGTCCGTCGTCAAAGACAAAATCATAAATATAGTCGTCCTGTATTTTCCTTGTCTTTTCCACAAGGCTGTCGCCCGGCTTGTCAAGATATTCCCCTACAAATCTTTGCCATTCGCTGTCGGTAAACTCCACGCCGTTCAGATCCTGTAGCTGTCGCCTTGCATTAGCCAACAATGCTTCAGGCGTGGTTACATTCTCCAGATATTCATAGCCCTGGTCTTGTAGGTCTTGTATGAATTCTCGTTCCAGTCCGGCTTCTGTCTGATAAGCAACAGGAGCTTCGTGCACTTCATAATACTTTTCGTATTTATCAAGTACGATGAAATTCTTTGATTCTGCTATGGTACTATATTGATTCATTTACTTGTCCTCCTTATTTGACTTTTTACGTTGCGTCCCCACATCTATTTATTAAAACAGTCCAAATCCCACTTTATGACATTGTTCTTAATATATTCTGCTATTTTATTTCCATCTTTTATGCCTCTTATAATATGGTCATGGTATCTTCCCTGCCAACAAAATTCTATGTTATTACGTCTTGCATAACACGTTACTGATTGTTTGAATCCTCCTATCACTACACTCAATGCCGTTCTATGTTGAGGGATGCACTCTGGTGCATCCTGGGGTTTGTCAATACACATAATGGCATGCACATGATTAGGCATAATTACAAATAAAGGCACTTCTGCATATCTGTAGTGCGTATGCAACTCATCTAAAGCATTCTTGGCAAACAAACCAACGTCTGAATAGCACATCTTACCATCAACAATCTCACCAAAATAATGGACCTTGTCTTTTGTACATATTGTGATGAAGTACATGCCGTTGCTATAATTATGAAACGTAGCGCGGGGGCTTTTGCGACATTTATAATTCTCTTCCATATTTATCCGATCTGTAGGGACGCACTCTGGTGCGTCCTTCTCACAATGTTCGTGTATATGTTGGACGCACCAGAGTACGTCCCTACATAGTTCAATACCAATTCTATAATATTATGCTTTATATTCTATTGCGTTTACAAGTTTCAGGAAAGCATTTCGTTTCCGTTCCCACAAATTAGGATCTAATGGAGTTAAATTAAATATTCGCTGAAGATTTCCGTATAATTCATTTAATCTGGCAACTGCATCATCTGCATCAACTTTAATTCCAATGTTACTTCCATCAATTACCCCTTTCAATTTCGTAAAGTCTATATCCTTTGTAAAAAATGAACAAAAATCAGTGCGTAAAACCCATGCTGCACCCATTTCGTTAAGTGAAACAATTGAAGATAGTCTGTCTTATTTTTGTTTAAACGTTAACAATTTATTTCTGTAATATTCATATTGTTCTTGCACTGCAGCTATCTCGGCAGGAATACCTTCTGTTAAGTCGTTCACCAGTGCTTCAAATTTGTCAAGAATAGAAACTATACGTTGTTGTTCGGAAATAGATGGAATTGGAAATATAAAATTTTTCATACTATCTCCTGAGACTCTTACTACTTTTGTTCCAACAGAAGCTTTTCTTTTATATTCGTAAAACCTCTTTGTTTGAAATAGATACGATATATATTTAGGATTCTGATTATGTTTATAAATATACGCATCACCACTCACTGCAACATCATTTTTCCCGAGCCAGGCACATGCCTTACAAACACCATCAACATCTTCACTTGTTGTTGCAATTATTAAATCACCATAAGATGCTTTTCTCAACTTCTCGGCTAAGTCAAAACTTGTATGCGAAATTGTCGTGTCTGCGAATGTTCCATAATGTGTATGTATTTGTCCATAATGTATACATGGAAAACCTGTTTTAGTAAAATCCTTTTTTTGAAGGCCATTTCCTCTTATAAAAGTACCTATATCTCCCAATTTCATCCACTTTACGTTTTTATCATCCTTGTCGAATGTGAGTAACTTATTTCGATAATACTCATATTGTTCTTTCCTCGCTTGTAATTCAGCTTGTAATTCAGCTTGTAATTCAGCTGTATGTGATGTGAATGTATCAAGAATGCGGACTATTTCGTTCTGGACATCAAGAGGGGGGATTGGAATCTTAACAGGAGCAATTTGATTGCTCATAAGTTTTGGATTGCCCATACCCCTATATACATAGTCTTTAGCTTTAATACTTAACCAATAATATAAAAAACGAATTAATATATTGGGAGATTTAATACTAATTAATCCACATACATTCGTAATACTAAACTTTCCTTTTCTATGAAAAATTGTGCCTGCATAAGCACCGTCTGTGGTCCATGTTAGATATTCACCATCATAATCATACGTTGAAATTCGTCCAAGTTCGCCATTATTTTCTGTTTGTGAAGAATACACTGGATAAATTCCTGGATTTTCTGCAATATATGTTTTTGAATATACTTTCCCACGAGAAAGATCACATAACATACTTAACTTCTTAAACTCCACTCCATCAGGACAAAGTTTTTGTATCAATTCATTTAATCTACTCATGCCTCATCCTCCTCAAGCTCTGCCACAATCTTATTAATCTCAGTACGTAGTTCGTTCTCACGCGCAACGATACGGCAGATGCGTTCATTCAGCTCCTTTATATCTGTCTTCGGACGCGTGTCCTTAATCTCAATATAGCTGCTGACCGACAGGTTGTAGTCGTTTTCGGCAATAAGACTATTATCTACAGACTTCGCTATGTATGGCACATCCTCTTTCTTGTCGAAAATGTCTATGATTTTTTTAATGTGTCTGTCTTCAAGAATGTTGTTATTAGTCTGTTTAGTAAAGAAGTCTTCACCGCTTGCATCAATAAACTGAATCTTAGTATCTGTCTTATGCTTTGACAGAACCAATATGTTCACGGCAATTGAAGTACCATAGAAGAGGTTGGCAGGCAAGGAAATAATGGTCTCGATATAATTGTTGTCAACCAGATATTTCCTTATTTTCTGTTCCGCTCCTCCACGATAGAAAATTCCCGGGAAACAGACGATGGCGGCTCTTCCCCTGCCTGAAAGGTAGCTCAGTGAATGCAGTACGAAAGCGAAGTCGGCTTTCGATTTCGGAGCAAGCACACCTGCCGGCGCAAAACGGTCGTCGTTTATCAGGGTAGGGTCGTCTGAACCAATCCAGTGTATTGAATACGGCGGATTGGAAACTATAGCGTCAAAATCTTTCTCATTTCTAAATTGGGGATCAATAAGCGTATCCCCCAGCGCAATGTTGAACTTGTCGTAGTTTACGTTGTGCAGGAACATATTCATACGGGCAAGGTTGTAGGTGGTATGGTTTATCTCCTGACCGTAGAATCCGTCTTCAACAATATGCTCATCAAACAGTTTCTTTGCCTGCAAAAGCAGAGAGCCGGAACCTGCTGCAGGGTCGTATATCTTATTTATCGTTGACAGATTGTGTGTGGCAAGCTGCGAAATAAGTTTAGATACATCTTGCGGAGTAAAGAACTCTCCGCCTGACTTTCCTGCATTTGCAGCGTAGTTATGTATCAGAAACTCGTATGCGTCGCCAAACAGGTCAATCTTGTTTTCTTCAAAGCTTCCGAAATCCAGCTCATCAATACCTTTTAATACGGCAGCCAGCCGCTTGTTCTTGCTCTCTACAGTACCGCCAAGGCGGTTGCTTGTTGTATCAAAATCGGCAAACAATCCCTTGATGTTCTTTTCAGAAGCATAACCGTTAGCGGAACTTTCTATCGAGTCGAATATGGCCTTTAAATCCGTGTTGAGGTTCGGGTTCGTATCAGCGTCCTTTACGACGTTTACAAAGAGTTGGCTCGGATAGATGAAATATCCCTTTGTCTTAACCGCATCGTCCTTTATTTCCGGCGTTATCACGTCGTCTGACATCCCGGCATAGTTGATGCTGTCGTCACCACCCTCAATGTAATTGGTGAAGTTCTCACTTATGAAACGGTAGAACAGTGTTCCCAACACAAATTGCTTAAAATCCCATCCGTCAACAGCTCCACGTACTTCGTTGGCTATTTTCCAGATTTTATTTTGCAGTTCGTCTCTTTGTTGTGTACTTGTCATTTTCTGTTATATTTTAAATTCAGGATATAATTCATCTTATCCATGAATCAAGTTCGTTTATAATTGGTTCTTTGTGCGTTAAATTAATATAACACGTTTCATGATATTTCTATCCTATCTTGTTATATATCATCCTATAAAAACACGATTGCACTCAAGGTAAACCTTATTTTCTTTTTCATACAAAGATATTATATTTTGTTGAGAAGTAAGTCACATTTTAAATTTTTATTTTAATGACTATAATTTTGGTTTTAAATAATTGAATGGAATTATAAATATATTGCCTCACATTATTGATAAACATAAATATCTTTACCTACTAAAAAGACGTATTCATCGCTTTCCCCCAATCCATCCGCGGTAAATAAGGGCCACTATCTACCCTTACCTACCCTGCCACGACGTGTATTCAGCAACAATAAATACACATCCAGAAACAGTGCGCACATCCATTTCCTTACGAGAAAGACCAGCCGTCAGGCATTTGCCGGCACACGCCCTTCCTGCACCACAATCTCTTTCAATCGTCTGTACACATAGATGAATGCCGGAACAAGGAAAAGATTGGCGAAAAGCCAGGCGGTCGGGTCGCCAAGGCATACGCCCCAGAACTTCAATTCAGGTACGAGAATGAGGCTTACGAGCACACGGGCAATCATCTCGGACACACCCGAGAACATTGACAAGCGTGTATAACCGGCGCCCTGGATGCTGTAACGCAGTATGCTCAGCAGTCCGAGCAGGATGAAGCAAGAGGTGTTGATGTGCAGGAACAGCACCGTGTCTTTCATGATCTCAGTCTCGTCCGGCGAGATGAACAGCAGCGCGAACTTGTCCGCCAGTCCCCACATGACAATGGCAATAGCCACTGAATAGATAACCATCATAAGTATGGCCGACTTGATGCCCATCCATATACGGTCAGGCTTTCCTGCTCCGTAGTTCTGTCCTGAATATGTAGCCATGGCCATTCCCAGACCATCCAGCGGACACATAACGAACATCTTGATGCGCATGGCTGCGGTGAAGGCTGCCACACAAGCCGTTCCCAGAGCGTTGTTGGCACTCTGCAACATGATGCTTCCGATGGCGGTGATGGAGAACTGCAAGCCCATCGGCACGCCGACAGACAGGAGCTGACCGGCAATATCCTTACGGAAGATGCGGTCGTAAGGCTCGGTTTTCAGTATGTCAAACTTGCGATACATGTAGATGTAGCACAGCACGGCCGACAAGCCTTGCGAGAACACCGTGGCGATGGCCGCGCCTGCCACTCCCCACCCGAGCACAAGGATGCAGAATAAATCGAGTATGATGTTCAACACCGTGGAAAGAAACAGGAACCAGAACGGGGTCTTGCTGTCGCCCAACGCTCGTATTATGCTGGAAAGCAGATTGTAGAAGAACGTGCACGGTATGCCGATAAACGTGATGAGCAGATAGATATAGGCACCATCGTATATATTCTCCGGTGTCTGCATGGACCGAAGGATGAACCCGCAGAGCAGACTCGTGACGACAGCCACGGCAACCGACATGACAGCCGCCAGTTTCAGACTGACCGCCACGTAGCGTCTCAGCATAACATAATCGTGTGCGCCGAACTTCTGGGCTACCGGTATGCCGAAGCCTCCGCAACATCCGTTGCAGAATCCAAGTATGAGGAACACTACGGATGTGCTCGCGCCGACCGACGCAAGAGCGTTAATACCAAGAAAACGTCCCACAATAGCCGCATCGACCAGCGAGTAGGTCTGCTGAAGTATGTTGCCCAACAACAAAGGAAAAGTAAAATTCAGAATCAGCGGCAGACTCGGCCCTGATGTCATTTCTTTCGACTGTGCCATATATATCCCTCTCTCGTTATCCCTAAATAGAATAAGCATGCAAAGGTACACTAAAGTTGTGAAATAGGAAAAACGGGCGCGTTAAATAAGATAACATAAGTGGATTTTATACATTGAATCCATGTGCGGAGAGCCATGTCCGCGCTTCAGGTACAGAACAGAGATGACTTATACAGGACATGGAACTGCCATCGGACAAAGGGAATAATGTTGTTGCAACATGACTTCAGGATCAATATAAATTCACCGAGTTACGGTTACAATAAAAAACCGTGTAACCAATACCGGACAGCGTGGTTTCTTACTGCCCGAATGACAGCAATATGTGGCACTTTCAAATTGAAAGCAGATTCTGATTTTTCCACCCTGATTTCCCGTTCTACCCCGAAAAATAAGCGCGTATTTGCGGACCGACTCTTCCTCGGGCGCAAATACGCGGATTATGAGAGATTTTCATAATATGCTGAATGTCAACAACTTGCGATTAAAGGGTATTTTTTCGTTTTGCAAAAAGCACCATTTCGGTATGCGATTGGCCCATTTCAGGGGATGAAAAGCACCATATCGTGCCCTAAAACGGGCTTTATCGGAAGCTGAAATGGGCTTAATCGGAATGTAAAATGAATGATTCAGGACTACAACACAGGGTATATGAAAGGACCGTATGTGCGGAAACAGTCTCCGCAACGCAGAATTTAACATTCGTTCACATCTCTTTTCCGAATTTATTTTGTCAAAATAAAATCAAGAAAAATCGTAAGTACGCCCCGTACATTTTCACTAAAGACACAGAGATGAGGCAAGAGTAAAGATACGGAATACCCGCACCGGCCTTGCGGAGACGACTCACCGATTATTGCAACGCGAACATATCACTCACGGGGAAACGCGCCGTCCAGGTTTACGTCACTACCCGTCGGTCTGAAATTTTCAGCCATTACATACCCCGACGTGAACAGCACTGCCAATCATCTTTTTCTTATCGCCTTTACGACATGTCTCCGCCAATAAACGAATGTGAGCAAAGCCACCACTCCGCCGGCATAACCCACGCCAGATATCGACGCATGTGTGCATACCACACCGCCGATATAGGTTCCGCATCCGATGCCAAGATTAAACAATCCTGAGAATATTGACATCGAGACAGAGACAGCCTCAGCGGGAGAATTATTGATTATCTCGGCCTGTAGCAAGACATTAGACGCCGTGAAAATGACGCCCCACACACAGCATAGCAGTATGACCGTAACGCTGCTGTACGCCGAAAGCCTCAACAGCATAAGACATCCGACAGCGCAAATTATGACGACATTGGTGAAACGGTAAGTGTATGTGGAATACAATTTTGAGAAAGCCAGACTGCCTACTATTCCCATTCCGCCGAATATCATAAGCGTCATCGTAATCAGACTGTCGGACATTCCGGCCACCTGTTTCATGAACGGTTCTATGTAACTGTATCCCGTGTAGTATGATGTGGCTATTGCGAACGACAGGACAAACAGACTTGTCAGCATGGGACTTTTGAACAGCACAGGCAGTTTCCTGACAGAGAAGCGCCCGCGGCTCGGTGTCTTGGGCAACACCGGCATGAGATACAGCATGAGAACAAACGAGAATATGCCGATACACAGGAACGTCATGCGCCATCCTATGTACAGACCTATCATACGTCCGATGGGAAGTCCGAATATCATTGCCACCGAAGTACCCACGACAATCATGCTCAACGCCGTATTCTTGAACTTCTCTGGCACCGTGCGCACAGCCAAAGGTGACACTATGGACCAAAAGATGGAATGTGCGCACGCCACTCCTATTCTTGACATCATGAGCATGCCGTAACCTGAAGACACGGCCGACAGCAGCTGGAACACCGTGAACAGGAATATGACGGATATGATTAATTTCTTCAGATCAAACTTAGACGCAAAGATCATGAGCGGCAATGACACCAGCATGACGACAAAAGCATAAACGGATATTATCATACCTGCCTTAGCCTCTGTGACAGAGAAATCCTCCGCAATGTCAGAAAGCAATCCTATGGGAATGAATTCTGAAGTGTTGAATATGAAAGCCGCGCACGTCAGGCCTATTAATGACATCCACTGTTTTAACGTCATGCTATCCTTGAACATATCTTTTTGTCTTACTTTTCGATTAATGAGGTGCAAAATTACTGTTTTTATTTTTACCTGCCGTCAACTTCACGAATATTTTACTCCACGACGTCATATGTCCGCATACATCATAAACCGCAGACAGACCGTTATGCTGACACGTTCGTTCAGGTCTGCGTTCAAAAATATTATACGGACCTCAAATCTTATTTTCGACGATAAACTATGTTTTTCTCTTTATTTATTGTATTTTTGTATTCAGCATAACAGCCGGAGAAAGTTTCTACTATGTGGCAGGAATCACATGCACCAACCATGCATGATGATAATGACGGACCACAGACAAACGATGCATATCCGAGCATAAATACTTATACCCGACATAACACAAATACCAATGATGGAATATCCGGAAATACATAATTGCGCAGAACTGACTGCCTTTGTTGACGAGATAGGATTTCTGCCGTTGCTGTCGTCTGACGTTAACGGATGGTCGGCCGAAGAAATTGTCGATGAGGATTGTCAGTACACCCCACTTCCGGAAGGAGGCTGGGAATGGCCGTTGTGGGAGTGGAAAGGCTCAGTGATACAAGAGAGCGGTTGTGCCTATGGTAAATTCTTCAAGGGCAAGGCCGCCTTCATAAGCAGGAAATGGTGGCCCGACTTCTGCAACTGGCGACGCTACGCCAGGCCCAAGCCTTCACCGGGAAGCATTGAGGAGGCCATTCTGCTCACTCTGCAAGAACACGGCAGCATGATTACGCGCGATCTGCGCACCGCATGCGGATTCACCGGGAGGAACATGCGCAGCCGGTTCGACAGCTTCATAACAAAACTGCAAATGGCCGGATACATCGTAACCGAGGATTTCGTATATCCCCACGACAAGCACGGCCGTCAGTATGGCTGGGGACTGGCGCTGCTGACAACGCCCGAGCAGTTGTTCGGCAGCGAATCGTGCCGCGTAAAAAGAAGTCCGCAAGCGTCACGCATGAGGATATTCTCGCATTTCAAGACCATACTTCCCGGTGAGACGACAGCATCTTTGGACAAGATAATAGAATAAAAACATCATGCGCATAATAGGAAATTTGTTATGGTGGCTCTTCGGAGGTCTGGAAGCCGCGTGCTGCTATTTCGTAGGCAGCCTGGCACTCTGCATCACCATTATCGGCATACCGTTTGCATACCAGACCTTCAAGATAGGAATGCTCTGCCTGTGGCCGTTCGGCGCGGAAGTGAGAAGCGACGACTCATCCTACGGATGTCTGAGCATGGTTCTCAATGTGGTGTGGATTCTGTGCGGCGGATTGGCGGCATGGCTCACGCACATAGTGTTCGGCATTCTGCTGTTCATAACAATAATTGGCATTCCTTTTGCTCGACAACATTTCAAGATGGCAAAGCTTTCATTGCTCCCATTTAGAAAAGAAGTAATATTCAACATTTAAGAACATATAATATGGAAACATTCAACGATGTAATTTCTACAAATCAGCCCGTATTGGTAGATTTCTTCGCGACTTGGTGCGGACCTTGCAAGATGATGCATCCCATCCTTGAACAGCTGAAGGAAGCGCTTGGCGACAAGTTGCGCATCATAAAAATAGACATTGACAAGAATCAGGCCGTAGCCAATCAATTCCAGATACAGTCTGTCCCGACAATGATTCTTTTCAAGGATAAGAAGATATTGTGGCGTCAGAGCGGAGCCATGCCGCTGAACGCACTGCAGGACGTCATCTCACCTTTCCTGGCATAAGACAATCAAAAAACCTGCATTGAACAATGAGAGTAAGACACGATATGGGGCAACAACTGTCCTTGTTTCCGGAAGAAACAGTGGCCGACGACGAGCCGGACGACCGTTACGACCATACAAAACTATTCGAAAGACTTTCTCAATCGAAGTTTCGCAGCAGGTTTCATCTTTCAGACAAGGATGCAGAATACATCAGGTCAAAAGGCATGGACGCCATACGCCGGCATGCGATGGACTTTGTGGCACGGCGTCTTGCCCCGGCCTACATAGCCAACGACGGCAAACAGACGCCCATGCATGGTCATCCCGTATTCATCGCACAGCACGCCACAGCCTGCTGTTGCAGAGGTTGCTTTGCAAAATGGCATCACATTCCTGCCGGACATGAGCTTACAGCCGAAGAACAGGAATATGCCGTGAGCGTGATAATGGCATGGATAAGAAAAGAAATGGACAAAAAGATAAGGAAATGAAGAAAATATCATTCATCATAGGTTCCTTACGGAAGGAATCGTTCAACAGACAACTGGCTGCAATAGCCGAGAAAATGATTGACGGACGTGCGACGGTGGAATATCTCGACTACTCAAATCTCCCGATGATGAATCAGGACGTGGAGTTTCCCGCGCCAGAAGCGGTTTCATCAGTACGCAAGAAAATTGAAGAGGCCGACGGTCTTTGGATTTTCACTCCTGAGTACAACTACAGCTATCCCGGCCATCTGAAGAACCTGATAGACTGGCTTTCACGCCCGCTCGTGGCAGGCGACAGACTGACACCACTTGCAATAAGCGGTAAGAAAATCGCGCTAAGCGGTGCCGGAGGAGGCAGCGGTACGGCAAAATGCCGCGAGAAACTTGTCGAACTGCTCACGCTTCCATACATAAACGCGGATGTGATGACCGAGCCACAGACCGGCGTGCAGCTTGACAACGAAGCATGGGCCACCGGTATCGTAAACCTGACAGAACGGCAATCGGCCGACCTTCAGCGGCAGGTTGAGGCTTTTCTGAAGTACATGGGATAAATTGATAAGCAATGATCGCCGTGTTGTAGCAATGCTGACATGGGCTCTGTCGGACCGTGATAAAGTCTGTTTCAGAACACTGTTACTGGCCTTATCATCGGGAAAAGACTGATTGGCCCGTATCAATAAATAGTTATATTAATATTTAAAAGCATAATTATCATGATCAAGATTTTCGTCATGGACACATGTCCCGACTGTACATTCGTGAAAGAACAAGTGTATGGCAACAACAAATATGAAGTGATTGATATAGGCAAGCATGTCCGCAATCTGAAAGAATTCTTGCGGCTGCGCGACAAAAGTCCGGTTTTCGATGTCATGAAAAGAGTCGGTGCCGTAGGAATACCGTGTTTCGTGCTTGATGACGGAACCGTAACTTTCCGTCCTGAAGAGGCAGGTCTGCAAGCGCCCGGCAAGGTAAAAGGCAACGCATGCAATATAGACGGTACTGGATGCTGACCTGACAAACCGGCATTATGAAACAGAAAAGTGCAAGATAAAAGATATTTGTTACTTCAAATAATAAAATAACATAAAAATTTTGTCCTTACATTTTATTGCGTTACCTTTGCGGATGTACTCAAAAGGTGGTGCCCTACGACACGTTGTCGTATGTGGCTGAGAAGATACACATTGCACCAGTACAGGTAATGCTGACGCTGGGATTTTGATAATATAATATCTTTTATATTTCAATACGTTTTTACACGTTCCATCTTTGTGGTACATTGTTACAATAAATGTAGAAAAAGATGGAACGATATCTTTCAGCTTTGACAATTGCGGGGTCTGACCCGTCAGGCGGTGCCGGTCTTCAGGCAGACTTAAAGACATTCTCCGCATTAGGGGTGTACGGCACTTCTGCCATTACAGCCGTAACAGTGCAAAACACTGTCGGCGTGAAATATGTGCACAAACTGCCGCCACAAGTTGTTTACGATCAGATTGAGACTGTGATGGAGGACATACACATCGACGCAGTCAAGATAGGAATGGTGAACGATGCCGAGACTCTTGACGCCGTTGTCAAGGCATTGAACAGACACAAACCTGCATTTCTGGTGGTCGATCCGGTGATGGTTTCAACAAGCGGATACTCGCTCATGCAGCCCGACGCGCTGGACATAATGAGAGAACGCCTGTTGCCGATAGCAGATATTGTGACGCCCAACATTCCCGAAGCCTGCGTATTGGCGGGAATAGAGACATACAAAAGCGGTGAGGACATTCAGAACGATATTGACTGTATGGCTCAGGCTATATTTGCTTACGGCGTAAAAGCGCTGCTGATAAAGGGCGGACACATGGACGGAAATACAAAAAACGACTATCTGTATATTAAAAACGGTGATGACATAAAGCGCATTTGTCTGTCGTCGGAGACCGTTGATACAAACAATACTCACGGCACCGGATGCACACTTTCTTCGGCAATAGCCGCATTTGCAGCCCGGGGTATGTCACTTGAACAGGCTGTACGCTGTGCGAAGAACTATCTTACGGAAGCGCTGAAGGCCGGTGCAGACATACATGTAGGCAACGGACACGGGCCGGTGAATCATTTTTATAAACCTGTGGCTTGCCTAACGGTAAACAATACACCAGGCTGTAAATGCACAACATCCGGAATAAAGCACCATGCTTTATCCGGTTCGCCATCATGTCCACCACCTGTCAATATACAGTTCATAACCCATTTCACAGACAAATATTCTTATTTAGACTCGGCAATGATGGCTCTTGAAGGCGGTTGCCGTTGGATTCAGCTGCGCATGAAGGATGCCGACGAGGACGAAATAGAGAAAACAGCACTCAGACTAATACCTGAATGCAGACGCAGAGGTGCCGTATTCATAATAGACGACCACGTAGAGCTGGCCTTGCGTATAGGAGCTGACGGTGTGCATCTCGGGAAAAACGACATGCCTGTTGCCGAAGCCCGCAGGCTGACCGGTCCCGACTTCATCATAGGAGGCACCGCAAACACGTTCGACGACATACGGCGCATAGTCTCAGAAGGTGCCGACTACATAGGATGCGGACCGTTCCGATTCACCACAACGAAAAAGAATCTTGCGCCGATGCTTGGTCTGGAAGGCTATAAAAACATACTTTCACAAATGAAAGAGGCCGGAATCAGCCTGCCTTTAGTGGCTATAGGAGGCATAACCTGCAACGACATACCGTGTCTGTTGTCGGCCGGAGTGTCAGGAATAGCCCTCAGCGGCAGCATACTACGTGCCGAAAGCCCTGTTGACGAAATGAAAAAAGTCATAAGACAATTAACCAATAAAGAATAAACAACCGCAAATCTGAAAACAGTAAAGTACTGTGAGACATCTTAATGTACTTTACTTAAAACCATAAACCAATGGAGAATAAAATAAAAATAACTTATCCCGGTTCAGAGAAAGTCTATCTTAAAGGACGTCTCTATCCTGAAATCAACGTCGGAATGCGCGTCGTACACCAGATGCCGACAGTCTCTGTAAAGGACGGAAAGCGCGTTGAACGTAAGAATCCATCAATCTACATTTACGACACAAGCGGTCCTTACAGCGACCCGAACATAGAAACAGACGTCAAGAAAGGACTGCCTCGTATGCGTGAAGCGTGGATTATGAAGCGTGGAGGTGTGGAACGTCTTAAAGAGATATCGTCTGAATACGGACGCATGCGTCGCGACGACCACTCGCTTGACAGCCTGCGCTTTGAACACATCACGCTGCCGTTGAGAGCCAAGAAAGGATGTCAGGTGAGCCAGATGTATTATGCCAAGCAGGGCATTGTGACTCCGGAAATGGAATATGTGGCCATACGCGAGAACATGAACTGTGCCGAGCTTGGCATAGACACGCACATAACTCCGGAGTTTGTGCGCGACGAGGTGGCCGCAGGACGTGCCGTCATACCGGCAAACATCAATCATCCGGAATCTGAGCCGATGATTATCGGACGCAACTTCCTTGTAAAGATCAACACCAACATAGGCAATTCCGCCACAACCTCAAGCATTGACGAAGAGGTGGAGAAAGCTGTATGGAGCTGCAAATGGGGCGGAGACACACTTATGGACCTGTCAACCGGAGCAAACATACACGAGACCCGCGAGTGGATAATACGCAACTGTCCGGTCCCGGTAGGCACAGTGCCCATGTATCAGGCCATGGAAAAGGTGAACGGTCACGCTGAAGACCTCAGCTGGGAGCTGTTCCGCGACACGCTTATAGAACAGTGTGAGCAGGGAGTTGACTATTTCACGATCCATTGCGGAATACGTCTTCAGAACATACACCTTGCCGACAACCGCATGACCGGCATGGTAAGCCGCGGCGGAAGCATCATTTCAAAATGGTGTCAGATGCATCAGAAGGAAAGTTTCCTATACGAACATTTCGACGATATCTGCGACATCTGCGCACAATACGACGTTGCCATATCGCTCGGCGACGGTCTGCGTCCGGGCAGTATATACGATGCCAACGACCGCGCACAGTTTGCCGAACTTGACACGATGGGCGAACTGGTAGAGCGTGCGTGGGCTAAGAACGTACAGGCATTCATCGAAGGTCCCGGACATGTGCCCATGCACAAGATTCCGGAGAACATGCAGCGCCAGATAGAAAAATGTCATAATGCTCCGTTCTACACTCTCGGACCACTCGTTACGGACATTGCGCCCGGCTACGACCACATAACAAGCGCGATAGGTGCGGCACAGATAGGATGGCTCGGAACGGCCATGCTGTGCTACGTGACACCGAAAGAGCACCTTGCCCTGCCCGACCGCGACGACGTGCGCACAGGTGTGGTAACCTATAAACTGGCCGCACATGCCGCCGACCTTGCAAAAATGCATCCCGGTGCCATTGTACGCGACAACGCATTGAGTAAGGCAAGATACGAATTCAGATGGAAAGATCAGTTCAATCTGAGCCTCGATCCGGAACGCGCACTCGAATATTACAAGACGGCGAACCACGTAGGAGGAAAATACTGCACCATGTGCGGACCTAACTTCTGCGCAATGCGTATTAGTCAGACAATAAAAGACTGTGACGAAAACAACTGACAAAAGAAATAAATCCAGAATTACCAATTTAATAACATAAACAAAAATGATAGAAAAGAAAGTTTCACAAGGTATTATAAGTACCTACTTTGAGAAATTGGAAAGAAATCTTGACATTGATGTGGCAATTGTTGGCGGAGGTCCTTCCGGAATAGTTGCAGCCTATTATCTTGCGAAAGCCGGTCTGAAGGTTGCGCAGTTCGACCGCAAGCTGTCGCCGGGCGGCGGTATGTGGGGCGGCGCAATGATGTTCAATCAGATTGTCGTTCAGGAAGAGGCTATCAATATAGTAAAAGATTTTGATATAAATTATAAGCCATACGGCGACGGACTCTATGTAATGGATTCTGTAGAAAGCACCTCAGCACTGCTCTACAAGGCTGTACATGCCGGTGCTACAATCTTCAACTGCTATTCTGTTGAGGACGTTGTCTTCAAGAACAATGTCGTAAGCGGCGTCGTTGTAAACTGGACACCGGTGTTGCGCGAAGGTCTGCATGTGGATCCGCTGAACATCATGGCAAAATGCGTGATTGACGGAACAGGTCACGACAGCGAGATGTGCAAGACTGTCGCACGCAAGAACGGTATACGCCTTGCCACCGACACGGGCGATGTCATAGGCGAACGCTCTCTGGATGTTGTCGCAGGAGAAGAGGAAGTGGTGAACGGAACAAAGGAGATATATCCGGGACTCTACGTCTGCGGCATGGCAGCCTCTGCCGTAAGTGGCACCCCACGCATGGGACCTATCTTCGGCGGAATGCTTATGTCCGGAAAGAAAGTGGCCGAACTAATCATCAACAAACTGAAATAATAACCAACAACTCCGGGCATCGACAATGTCGTTCGGTGTCCGGAGCTTTTTAAAACCAATACTTACAATACCCGGAAAATGCTTTGGATTGTAGTCACATCTCCTTCTTTCGTCACCGGTGAGGCGTCATTCCTTCACCGTCTGATAGCCTGCGGCGTTGATTATATACACCTTCGCAAGCCCGGTGCTACCGCAGATGACTGCTCAAAACTGCTCGACCAGATGCCGGAAGAGGATTACAGGCACATAATAATACACGATTTCTTCGAGCTTGCCACACAATACAGTCTGCACGGCATACACCTAAACGCACGTCGAAGCGACGTCCCCACCGATTACCATGGTCACATCAGCCGTTCGTGCCACTCGTTGGAAGAAGCTGAAAAATACAAACCTCTCTGCGATTATGTATTTTTAAGTCCGATATTCGATAGCATATCCAAACAGGGATATTCGTCCGCATTTAATGATATTACATTAAAGGATGCGGCAGTCCGTGGTATAATAGACAAAAAAGTAATTGCTCTCGGCGGCGTGACACCAGATAAAATAGAATATCTCAAGTCGTTACATTTCGGTGGAGCAGCCATGTTGGGATGCGTGAATAATCTCGCCCACTTGCCGGAAAACAAGCAGACAGAAATGTTGATCAGGATTAAGAAAGAGATGACGGACAAAGTTGAATAGGCAGAATCCGCATATATATTATACTGATAACTCTATAGTATATAAACATATACCAAATAACAATAACGATGAACAAGAAAGAGAGAGGCAGAAAAGCCCCTCCCTTATATTTTGGAAATGTATTTTGCAATGTCCGGCTGCGGTAAACAGCCGTGCATCAGGCATCATTTCGCCGGTATTACCGGCACATACAGATAGCTGTCATACTTTCCGCCGGTGTATATGCAGTGTCTTCCCACATTGTGAGTTGCCGGAGACTTGACAACCTCATTGGCATCGGCACACTCGGTAGCGTTGCCGCCGATGGTCATTTTCTCAACGTTCTGTCCCGGCATGTATGTATATCCTTCTTTCGGTATTGAGATTGGTGCCGAACCGAACGGTATGTCGGCCTTTGCAGGATAGTATGCCCCTACGGTCAGTTGCAGTATCTCGCCCTTGTCGAACAGCAATCCCATTGGCCATATCTCTATTTCCACAGGCACAATCTCGCCCGGTTTCAGCTTCTGTTCGGTTGTGAACGGATAGTACGGTTCAGCCTCAGTGCTCTTAGCCTCATCCAACTGTCGCATAGACACACGCATCATACCCGTAGCCGCAATCAGACTACCAGTCTTGTCGGGAAGAGGTTTTCCGTCTTTCGACAGCTTCTCAACGCTCACCGAAAGATCCATATCGTCGTTGTCGGGAGCAGCCACCCACAGATGAAGCTTCATATATCCGGTAATCTCTGTCGGCTTATCCATACGATAACGGTATGTCACCTGATGATTCTCATCCTCCGAACGATAGACATTTACAGCCTCCTTAGCAGGCAGTGATGTCTGAAGCGTGCTGTCAGAAGCCGACAAATAGAGTCTCTCATACTGCGTGCGTGCCAACGGGAACTCGTTTTCAGGACGGCCTACGATGTCCTTTCCACCAGGATTGAACACCGACAGGCGCACTCTCGGCGTCTTTTCCCATCCGTTGTCAATGCCTTTCAGATAGTGATCGAAGAAGCGGCGCAGGTCTTCCACATTCTCTGGTGTGTAGTAATCATACCACTCCTGAGTGTTGTGTACACGCAGCCACTTCTCTTTAGAAGCCATACGGCGGTAGCCGGCAAACGTACCGTGCGTGTGAACAGAGTTGGTGTAGCTTGCCACAACGTATGCAGGTATGTCGATGTTCTCAACCTTGGCAGCCTTGTCCTCCCAATAGTCGCACATGAAAGGTTTCTCGACAATCATGCGGGGCTGGTCCTCCAACATTCCGTGAGCCGAAGAAAATGTCTCGGCTATCATCTCCGGGAACTCCGGCATAGGTATTCCTCCGCGTGTGCCCGACTCGCGGTAGTGGTCGCAGAAACCTTCCCACGGAGCTATGGCAGCAAGATGCTTGGGTTTCTCGGCAGCTATGAACCACTGCGAAACGGTGAGCCATGAGTTGCCGGACATTCCTACCTTACCCGTACACCAGTCGCGCGAGGCTATCCACTCTATCACGTCGCAACCGTCGAGCGCGTCCTCATGTCCCCAATACAGCAAGTTGCCTTCAGACATATATGCTCCGCGCTTGTCCACATTGACCACAGCATAGCCGTGTGCCACCCAATAAGCAGGATCGGGACCCTCGAATTTCTCAAGTCCGGACGTGGCATTCATCGGCACTCCGGCACGCATGGGAACATCGTCGAGCATCTGTCCGCCCACTTCCTTACCGTAAGGGCTCCATGCCATTATTGCCGGACACTTCTTGCCGTCAACAGGACGGAACACATCTACATAAATTGTCACGCCGTCGCGCAGTTTCACAGGTACATCGCGCTCGAGCAGAATGTCGCAGGTGAGCGGTTTCGCTCCCTCACGGCGTATGCTTCCTGCCTTCAGCACAAGAGTCTCCTGTTTGAAGCCCGGATAGCGTACACGGTCGGCTGTCACCGGCAATGCCTTGCGCATGGCAACCTTCATCTCCTTACCGGCTGCGTTGTGAATGGTTATTTCCTTCTGCGCCGCAACACGTTGTGTGCATACGGCAAGGAGCATAGCCGCTCCCAGATAAATCCATCTTCTTGTCATATACAGTTTGTTTTTATCCTTTGTTTACAACATGCAAAGTTCGCAAATCAAATCCAACACCCGCTGTTAAAAAGATGATTAGAATTAGTTAAATGCGAAACAACAGCTATCTTTGCACCATGACCACAGCCTCAACGCCTGACAACAGCGGCAATGTGCTCCGGCAGGAACGGCCGATATGGCTTACATATATACAAAAAAGAATGAAAGAAAGGATAATAAGACTGAGCGACCTTATGGCCTATCATAAGGTGAAAGAGGTTTATAAAAACCGCATAGCGTGCTTCCGCATGGACAACAGGCTGGTGAATATCGACACCATATCGCCTGCCTATGCCGACATTTTCTCGTTTATAGCGGTGAAGTCGGGCACTGCCGTGTTCTCGATAAACTACCGGGAGTGCACCGTCGGGCGCGGCGACATGCTGCTTCTTTCGCCAAGCACACTGGTAGCCATCACCGGCCAGAGCAGCGACTTTGAGGCTATGGACCTGATGTGCGAGCGCAGTCTGTTCGAGCACATGATATCCACTTTCGAGCCATACCAGTCTTACACGCTGTTCTTCTGCCGCACCATGCGCCCCATCCTGCATCTGAACGAGAGTCAGACCGGGCATGTGACGGCCTCGATGCAGCAGATTTCGGAAGCCATAATGCAACCGTATATCTATCAGGAAAGCATCGTCAACCATCTAATGCATGCCCTGTTGCTACAGATGCTCGAGTTGGTGGAAGAGCGTGTGAACGCCCTGCCGCCTGCACTGAACCACAACGAGACGCTCTTCCACAGCTTCATCATGCTGCTAATACAGCACTACCGCGAGGAGCACTACATAGAGTTCTACGCCCGCCAGCTGTCCATCTCTCCCACATATCTGTCGCGCGTCATAAGGAAAGTGACGCAAAAGACCGCGGGCTACTTCATCACCGGCATGCTGTATGCAGAAGCATGCCGCATGCTCGTCGGCACAGACCTGCCAATACAGACGATTGCCGACAAGCTGCATTTCTCCGACCAATCGGCATTCGGCAAATTTTTTAAAAGCAACGCGGGCATGTCTCCGCAGAAATACAGGACAGAACGCCAGGGCGAAACACCGACGACCGAGTGAAACAATGGGTCAATACAGGCAACTTTCAGATTGTAACAGGATTTTGATTTTTACACCGGAGTTTCCAGTTCTACCCCGAAAAATAAGCGAGTATTTGCGGAGCGGCTCTTCCTCGGGAGCAAATACGCGAATTATGAGAGGTTTTTATAATATATTGAATATCAGCAATTTGCATTTAAGAGGTATTTTATTGCTTTGCGATATGCACCATTCCGGCATACAATAAAGCCCATTTCGGAGGATGAAAAGCACCATTTCGCACCATGATATGGGCTTTATCGCATCACGAAATGGGTAATATCAGAACGCGAAACTAACTTTTCCGGACTATCAGACTGGGTATATCAAAATACGATACCGCCCTAAATACCCTTTATAACGCCGGATTTAACATACTCTTACACCTATTTTCTGAATTTATTTTGTCAAAAATTAGTCAAGAAAAATTGTAAGCATATCAATAGAGTTTTACTAAAAACCTTCCCGCACCGTTTATCCGGTGAATCGGAAAAAGCATAGTGCCGCACCGTTTTTGACATGGCAGCACACTACAAAAAAGAGGTGGAAACACGTCTGCCTTATCCGTTCACACGGAAGACGGCGACACGTCTCCACCTTTGACAAAGAACTATGAATATGTAGAAAATGTTTGTGCCTGATATGTTGCGTGTCAGAATGTCATTCTGACGGCTGCATAAACATTGCGTCCGGGAGCATTGATGCCCGATGAGAACACGCGGTACTCGGTGTCGAGTATGTTCTCCACGCCGGCCTGCAGGGCGATGTAACGGTTAATGGTGTAGCTGCCCTTGATGTTGAGCGTGAACCAAGCCGGCATACCCTCACCGTCGGCACCCTTCACGGTGGCGTAGTCGATGTTGTCCTCGCCGTCCATATTGTAGTCGTCAACCGATTTCTTGCCGTTATACAGGGCATATATGTCGAAACGTCCGCGACCGTCAGCCGTGAGCCATGCCGCACCCACACGTCCGTAGATTGGCGGTATGTGGTCGAGCGGCTGTTTCTTCTCGCCTCCGAGTATGCGGCCGTAGGTATAATTGAACGAAGCGTAAAGCTCGGTCTGGCGCGACGGAGTGGCAGTAAGGCTTGAAGAAAAGCCCCAGAGCGCCGCCTTCTTGGCATTGGTGTATGTATAGACGTCGCACATCTCGCCCTGATATTCCATCTGGCTGTCGCCCATGAACGTGCCGCGCGCGGTGGTTATGGCGTCGAAATAGTAGGTGCCGTATATCACATTCTCCCATGTCAGCACATCATCTATGTGCTTTGTTATGTTAAGGTCGAGCGAAACGGTCTTCTCCGGACGTATGTCCTTGTTGGGGATTGTCACGGTGCTGACCTTTGAGTCGAACACTTTTGAAGTGTTGTCGATGTTCGGCACGCGGTAGGCGGTGGATGCCGACATGGCTATCTTCCATGTCTTTGTAGGCAGCCAGTTCATGCCGAATGCCGCGCTGTATGTCAGATTGTTCTTGCGCTGGCTGTCGCCGCCGAAGAAGGGGAACTCCTCCACGTCGAGCACACTGGAATATGTGGTGGCATAGCCAAGGCGGATGCCGTCGTGCATGCTCCATTTCGGACTGATGTTCCATACGTGGGTGGCAAACGCTTCGATGGTGTGCATGCTGTTATGGCCGTCGGGATAGCGCGTGGTGTTATACGAAGTCTCACCCGTCAGCACGTTCTCGGTGTTGGCAGTTGACTTCAAAAAACTCAGCGTACCGTCGATACCGAGGTGCAGTTTATGATTGTCCATATACTTTATCCAGTCGGTATTGAGCGACACGATGTTCATGTTCTCCCAGTTGTTGTAAAGCTCTTCCTGTCGGAACTTGCGATCGTGGCGGCTCTCCTTCACGTTCTGGTAGGCCAGCGTAAGGTGCACATTGTCGGCTCCGAGCTGCTCGCGCCCGTCATACTGATAGGCTGCCATGAGGCGGAACTGCGGACCGTAGTACCACTCGGCAAACTTAGGGCGCAACTCATCGTTCTTAATCTCGGTGACGCTCAGACGGTCGTAGCGGTTGAAGTCGTTGGTGTTTGACAGCTGGAAATTAATCATGTGCGACTGTCGAGCATTGGGCTTGTAGAGTAGTTTCTGCATGAAGTCGTACTGCAGATAACCCGAACGCTTCTGTAGCTGCGGTTTGTCGTTATACAACAGGATGTCGTCCTTGCCGTTCTGCGGCTGAACGTAGATGTCGCTCTTTATATAATTATCATCATCGGGCAGGAACGGATTGCGGTTGGTTCCGGCACGCAGGTCACCGAAGTTACTGAACGTGAACGATGTGAGCGACGCGAACTTATCCGTACCGTAATTGAAATCCACATGCGCCGTACCTTCATTGTTGGCACTGCCGTATCTCACGACAGCGTGTCCCTCGCTTGTAGAGGATGCTCCGTCGGCAGCAAGGGTTGGCGAAAGTGTGTTGAACACGATTGTCCCGCCTAAAGCGTCGGAACCGTAGTTGAGCGACGACGGCCCGAAAAGCACCTCCATGTTTTTCAATGCAAACTGATCGACGGTAAGACAATTCTGCAGATGACCGCTTCTGTATATAAGGTTGTTCATCCTTATGCCATCAACAACAAGAAGGATGCGCGACGCCTCAAAGCCACGGAGTATGGGGCTGCCCCCACCCTGCTGGCTCTTCTGCACAAGCACATGACCGGTTTCACCGAGCAAGTCGGCCGTAGACTGCTTGTTGGCGTAATCGATATAGCTTTTGGGAACGCTCACAATGTGCTGCGGAGTGTTTATCTTACGTGTCTGTTCACGGTTGACAGAAACTATCACCTCACGCAGATCGACAGTACGGAATATATCCAGACTGTCAGCTTTTCCTGCATAAGCAGAAGAATAACAGCATGCCGCAAGACAAGCTGCCAACATGATGTTTCTCATATAAAAATATTGTGCTATAAATAAGTTGTTATCCTGTGTGCTGATATTAATATCCTGAAAACGCAAGCCGGTCAATATCCCCAGACGTTGGTTTTGCTGTAAACGGCTTCGTCAGATTCTTCTTCGCTATAATCGTAACTACTATAACGAGGATCAGAAGGCAATCCGTTATTACCTCCATCCATACCAGGAAACGAATTTTCCTCACCACTTCCACTTAAAATATTATCTATCACAATCTGCAACACTTGAATTGAGGGTGAAATGTATTCTTTTTTCATCTTCATAATTTAAATGTTTTAATGTTCGGGCTGCAAATATATATTATAAATGTATAAAAAAGAAATAGAAGTTCCCTTTTTAATCTTTATTATTTAATTTGCATTTTAAATATCAATTTTAGATGATTTACATCAAGAGAAGGTATATTATTTGAAT
>ERZ779877.322-NODE-322-length-55040-cov-4.371374_pt1 | contig 55040 bp, 56 predicted proteins | sample MGYA00511556_ERZ779877 | MGnify/ENA primary metagenome ERZ779877 (study PRJEB29588, sample SAMEA2159338) | human gut metagenome | biome: human gut; feature: human-associated habitat; material: faeces | place: Denmark | collected 2008/2010 ... | reverse complement strand
ACGCTGGTCGGGGATGGTGTGCCTGACGGCGCAGTTGATTCCGTACTCCTCGTGGAACTTCTCGCAGATAGCTTTCTGTCCCTCGACAACGGGGGTGGCCATCTTGGGGTTACCCATCTGGGAAACCCACTCGGTCTCCAGCTGGACGTCGGGGAATCCGACGGTGACGGCCCTGTTCAGGACGTCCTTGGAGATGTAGTCGACGTACTCTTTCCTGAGGGACTCGGGGTCCTTCTCTTTTCCAGGCCTGGGGGCGTAGTTCAGCTCGGGGATGACGCGTCCGGCTCCGACCTTGATTCCGAATCCGTAGGAAACGGGCTGTTTGGCGGTTCCGAAGACCATCTCGTCTGCACTGCCGTATGCCATTTTGGTGTACCTTGTTGCTGCCATTAGAATCACTCTCCTCCAACGATGTTGTCCCACTCGTCCCTGACTCTCTTCCAGTCGTATCCAGCGAGCACCTTGTCGGCGATCGGGGGAGTCTGGGGGGCCTTCTCAGAGTAGATACCGAGGTCGAAGGACTCGGCGAACTCCCTGTTGACGGCTCCACCGGCGGCCATGAAGGGAATGTTGACTCCGTCCTTCACGAGGATCTCAGCGGCCCTGGGGAAGGCGGTCATGGTGGTGGTCATCAGAGCGGTTCCGGTAACCATGAGGGGCTTGACCTCCTCGACTTTGGCGACGACGTCGGTAACGGCGACATCCTTACCCATGTCGATGACGGTGTATCCAGAGGACCTGAGCATGACAGCGGCGATGTTCTTTCCGATGTCGTGGGGGTCTCCCTCAGCGGCGTGCATGACGATGGTGGCTTTGGTCTCCCTTCCGCCGGGGATCTGCTTCTCGGCGATAGCGATTCCGATCTCCATGGTCTTGGCAGCCATCATGATCTCGGGCAGGTAGTAGATGTGCTCAGCGTACAGCTTGGCAACGCACTCCATTCCGACAACCAGTCCGTTGTTGATGATGTCCAGGGGCTTGTGGGTCTTCAGGGCCTCTGTGGTGGCGGGTCCGACGTCCTTGAATTTCATGTACAGGACGCACTCCGCGACATTCTTCAGGACGGGGTCCGCAGGCAGCATCTTCTTGGCTACTGCCTCAGGGGTTGTCTCGTTCTGAGCCTCAACGTCGTAGCGTTTGAGGATCTTGGAGAAGTCTACTCCTTTGTAGTCAATCATCTATTTTCCTCCTTTTCCAGGATTCGGTTGCCCGAAACCTGTGATTTGGTGATGGTTAGTGAAGTTATTTAACCGATTTTGCGGATGGATGTTATGACCGTGATTTAAATACTCAGGATAAAATTTTAAATAATGTTGTTTGGAAGTAGCACGAAATCACCGCCGTTAAATACCTTTTCTTTAAATACTGATATTTAAAAAAACAGGGGTTATTTATAAATAAATATCATCATATTATTTTAAGGAAAATTCTATCATAATTATCCTAATTGGGACAAAATGAACACGCTCAGAAAAGTCGGCGACGGGGCGCGACCGAAGGAAGTGTTGGATGTATCCTTCATCCATCCAAAAGAGTGCTGTATAATACTGGCAGGGACAGCGCCTTCGGATGTCGATATAATCTATATATAGTATGAGTATTCGAGCCGAAAGTTCAGGAATACCGAAAGAAATCCTTAATCGGCCTTCACTTCTTTCTTTGTACTGGAACCAAACTTATATTAGAAGAGAGAATCGCACAGCCTATGTACGTATACATTCTGGGCGGGTTCCTCGGAAGCGGGAAGACCACCCTCCTTATGAAAATCGCCTCCATGTACACGAGGCGCGGCCTGAAGACCGCCCTCGTCGTCAACGAGTCCGGATCCATCGGAGTGGACGGCGCCACCCTCAAGGCGGAGGGCTACGACGCGGTCGAGCTCCCGGACGGGTGCATCTGCTGCTCCCTCTCCGGAACCCTCCAGTCCGCTCTCAAGAGCATCAAGAAGGACATCGACCCCGACATAATCATCATCGAGCCCACCGGCCTCGCCCTCCCCCACAAGGTCAAGGACCTGGTCCACGTCTCCATGATCGACGAGGACGACACATTCATCATCGGCGTGGCCGACATCCAGAGGTTCGCCGACCTGATCAAGAAGAAGGAGCAGTTCTTCAAGATGCAGATGTCCAAGGCCGACTTCATCCTCATCAACAAGATGGACCTGGCCAAGCCCGGACAGCTCGAGGAGATCACCGGATGGCTCAAGAAGGAGTACCCCGACAAGCCCATCATGCCCATCTCCGCGAAGACCGACGAGAACATCGACAAACTCTACGAGATGATGAGATGAGCGGAGAACACGAGCATCACCATGAGCACGAGCACCACCACCATGACGGGGAGGAGTGCCACTGCCACGACCACGATCATGAGCACCACGAGGCCACATCCATCGAGCAGGCAGGCGGCTGCGCGGTCGGACTCACCGGTACCATCACCGGCTACAACGCCGACGCGGAAGCGAGGTTCGCCAAGGCCCTCATGCAGATCGGCCAGTGGGTCGCCAAAGAGTCGGGCTGCATGCTCGGCCACATCAAGGCTGCCATCGTCACCGACGAGGGCAACGGTGTGACCCTCAACCTCACGGACCTCGACAACGGTGTCGAGCACCACGGCACCCTCGAGCCCCAGGAGAAGGTCCACTTCGACTTCATGTGCGCCGTCCTGGACGTTGACGAGCACGAGCTCAAGCACCAGATGTACCACGCCATCGACGACACCGGCCTGGACTACGAGCTCGACGAGCACGTCGAATGCCACTGCCACGACCACGATCACCACCACGACCATGATCACGAACACGGACACGAGCACCACCACCATGACGGGGAGGAGTGCCACTGCCACGACCACGATCATGAGCACCATCATCACGATGACGGCCACCACCACGAGGATGGCGAATGCCACTGCCCCGAGTGCGAAGCCAAAAGGACTAGGGAAGAACCTGCCGAGAAGAAGGAGAAGAAATCCTTCCTCGACAGGCTGAGGAGGAAAAAGGAATGAGCTATGGAATATCCCTCGATATCGGTACCAGCGGTACCAGAGGACACGCTGTGGAGCTTGAGACGGGAAAGATCATCTCCACATCCGTAACCGAGTGCCACCCGCTCCCGGGTGCCAACATCATGGATCACCTGACGTTCTGCATCAACGTCGGAACGGACATCGCCCACAAGATCCTGATTGACACCGTGAACAAGCTGATCGCCACCATGGGAATCGACCTCAACCAGGTCGAGAGGGTGAGCATCTGCGGTAACCCCATCCAGCTCTCCCTGTTCCAGGGGATCCCCGTTGACGACCTCGCCTTCGCCGGCGAGAACGCCCACAAGGCCAGGGGAATCAAGGAGCAGAAGAGGGATGCGGGATCGTTCTCCGCAGTCGATGTCGGACTCAACGTCAAGGACGGATGCGAGCTGCTGGTCCCGCCTGCGATCAGGCACGAGATCGGAGCAGACGCCCTCGCCATGATGTACAAGAGCGGCTTCCTCGAGCAGAAGGAGAACTGCCTCGTCACCGACTACGGAACCAACGCCGAGATGGCGCTGAAGGTCGGGGACGACATCTTCACCGGATCTGCCGCCGCAGGTCCCGCCATGGAAGGACAGTCCATCAAATGCGGAATGCTCGCCGGACCCGGAGCCATCTCCGACCTGGAGTACGACTTCAGGTGGATCACCAAGATCCTGGACGACGACATCCTCCCCAAGGACGGGGACAAGATCGACTTCGGCCTCGAGCTCATCGAGGAGAACGGACCCATGCACGGCAAGGCCAGGGGAATCACCGGTACCGGTGTCATCGCCGCCGTCGCCGTCGCACTGGACGAGCACCTCTGGAGGAAGGGCAAGCTGCAGACATCCGACGGCAAGATGCACTTCCAGGACGGCGTCTACATCGACTCCCACGACATCTCCGAGGCCCTGAAGGCCATCGGTGCCATGCGCGCCGGACACTTCACCCTCCTGGAGCACGCCGGGATCAAGTTCAGCGACCTGGACATCATGTACATGGCCGGAGCGTCCGGAACCTACGTCGACGCCGTCAAGGCCAGGGACGTCGGTCTCCTGCCCCCCAGCTGCGGCACGATCTACCAGTACGGAAACACCTCGCTGGCCATGGCCACCGACATCCTGAGGAACCCCGAGCTCCTGGACGAGCTCCAGGGCATCGCCAACGGAATCAGGGCCAACCACATCATGTTCGCCGGCGACAAGATCTTCGAGCAGATCTACACCCAGGAGCTTGCTCTCTGCGACGAGGGCATGCCCATGGAGATGTACAACAAGAACAACGCCATGGTCGGCATCCAGGAGCTGCCCAAGCCCAAGGGAAGGCCCACCGTGCACCGCATGGTGCAGCGTGACATCCCCGACCTGGGAGAGAAGGGACTGTTCATCCTCCACGACATCGGAACCGAGCTCCGCGGATACATGGAAGGATGCACCGGGTGCAAGAAGTGCGAGAGGGAGTGCCCCGAGCACGCGCTGACCGTCACCGATGACAAGGAGATCGTCGTCAAGACGAAGAACTGCCTCGGTACCGCCTGCTACAGGTGCCAGTTCAGCTGCCCCGAGAAGGTCTACAAGTACGACAAGCTCCAGCTGACCTTCTGAGTCGGACAAACAGGGCCTCCGGGCCCTTTCCTTATTATTATAATATCAATATCTGTGGACCTTAGGGTCGTCACGTGGCACCGTCCTGCGGTACCTCGTCTTGGGATGCCCGAACACGAAGACGCAGTTCAGCCTCTTCTTCACCGGCACGTCCGGGAAGAACCTCATCACAGCCTCATGGTCCACCTCGTCGGCCATCTGGATCCATCTGCTGTAGAATCCGCCGAGCCCCATCGTATACGCGGTCATCTCCAGCCTGGCCGTGGCGACAACCGCGTCGGCCGGGATCTCGGAGAACGCCAGCACCGCCTGCCTCCCGTCCCATATCAGCGGATGGCGGCCCAGCCTCCCCGGATCGTCCATGGAGCAGAACTGCTCTATGCGAGGGAACCTGCCCGACTCCGTCCTGAGGATCGCGGCTATGTGACGGAGGAACTCGGGCATCCTGTCCGACAGCAGAACATACTCCACACCCTGGGAGTTCATCGCCGTGGGGGAGTTCCTGACGGACTCGAACAGCCTGGATATCTGGTCGTCCTCCACGCGCTCCCCGACGAACAACCTGCAGCTCCTGCGCCTGTTCAGGAAGTCGACCATCTCGTCATACCCGACGACAGGTTCCGACTGGTCGTACTCGGTCGGCTCCATCCCCCGGTAGCGGGTCAGGCGTATGGCGTCCTCGGGACAGACGGCCTCGCACTGGCCGCAGTCGAAACAGGGGCCGCCGGTCTCGACGGCGATGCCGTCTTCGACGGACAGGTTGTCCCTGATGCAGACCTGGACGCACTGGCCGCAGCCTATGCATCTCCCGGCGTCGATGATGAGATGGGAGCCCATGGGGACGAATCCCCATGGGCGGGTAAAAGGGAATCGGTTTGGGATCAGTCCATGACGTTCTCTTTCTCGAGCTCGTTCAGGATGTGTTTCCTTAAGGCGGTGAATTCCGGAGAGGCACGATCCCTCGGCCTCGGCCAGTCTATCTTTATGACTTCTTTGATCTTCGCAGGCCTCTTCGTCAGGACCACTATCCTGTCGGAGAGATATACTGCCTCATCGACGGAGTGGGTGACGAAGATGATCGTCTGGTCCGTCTTGTCGAGGATCCTGATTAGGCCTGCCTGCATGATGTTCCTGGTCTGAGCATCCAGTGCTCCGAACGGCTCATCCATGAGCAGCACATCGGGTTTGTTGACAAGTGCCCTCGCGATCCCTACGCGCTGTTTCATACCTCCGGAGAGTTCGTTGATGCGTGAGTCTGCGAACTTCTCGAGGCCTACGATCTCCAGGTACTTCTCAGCCCTTGCACGGCGTTCCTCCTTGGGAACACCCGCGATCTCGAGTCCGAGTTCCACGTTCTTGCGGACCGTGCGCCATGGAAGGAGCGCGAAATCCTGGAAGACCATCCCTCTGTCAGGACCGGGTCCTGTGCAGGGACGACCCTCGATGGTTATGGTTCCAGCAGTCGGCTCCAGAAGCCCCGCGATCATCCTGAGGACCGTGGTCTTTCCACAACCGGAAGGACCGACGATGGAGACAAGCTCCCCCTTCTTGATGTCGAGACTGAAGTTCTCGATAGCGACGGTTTCCTTGTCATCCCTCACATACACCTTCGAAAGGTCGCGGATCCTGATGTGGGATTCGCCCTCCTGGGTCGCTGTGGTATCGCAGACTCCCTCATCCGAGTACACCGTAGGCTCATCGGGAATGGCTGTTTCGTCACCGCATGTTTTCAGAACGTCCTCAGCGGTGATGTCTGCTCTCTCGTTGATTTCATCTGACATTCACTCCACCCCCATATGCTTGGATACAATCTTGTGGGCATACTCGCAGACTCCGGTTGTGAGGATCCCGAGCGCAGCGATGATGATCAGTCCGGCATAGACCTCTGGCCAAGCACCCTGTGTAGACATCGTGTTGATGAAAGTACCGATTCCTCCGAGTGGCGGAGCATACAGTTCAGCAGCGACAATGCACATCCATCCCACTCCGAGCGCGATCTTGAGACCGCTGAGCATGAAAGGAACGGAACTGGGGAATATGACCTTCATGAAGATCTGAGTCTTGTTGGCACCGAGCGTCTTTGCGGCATCGAACAGTCCGTCGTCGATTTTGGTCACTCCGAACATCACATTGGTGAGAATCGGGAAGAACATACCGACGAAAACGACCAATGGCGGTCCCAGTTCATAACCCATTGAGATTATGAAGATGGGTGCCCATGCAATCGGTGCAATCGGCCTTATTACCTCTATCCACGGTGTGAGGAACGTCCTGAGCGTCTTGATGTATCCTAGCAGGAGACCAAGCGGCACCGCGATGACGAATGCCGCTATGGCTCCCTTAACAAAGGTTTTCAGACTCGACAGGATGTATGTCGAGAATGGTGTTGAGGAACTGCCAGATGAAACCCCGTTGGCGAATAGATCGACCAGTGCATCGAACGTCTCGGCAGGCGTAGGCAGGGCGGTGAAATCCAGCGTCAGAGCGAGGAACCACCATACCATCACGAACAGTACCAGAGAGACGATGACGATCAGCAGTGTTTTGACCAGTGCAAACCACTTGCTCTCTTTGTCGATTTTCATCTCAAGGGCCATGGCTATTACCTCATGCAGTCACATACTCACTGTTAATAACCTTAATGGTCATCGGAGGGGCCCCGATGAAACCGATCTGGGCAGAACCATTCTCGAGCGCAACTGCCACTCCGTCTCCGTTGGGCTGCTGGGACAGCGTGATGTTGATTCCATACTCCTCGAAGATGTTCATCGCCATGGCATAGTGGATGGCGAGCTGGTGGATATCTCCGCTGATGACCGCCACGGTGATGTTCACTGTGGATTCGTCACCAGTGAGCTGGTAGTCTGCAGCCTGCTGGATGTAACTGCTGTCGACATACTTCTCAGCGAAGGCCTGGGAAGACTCGAATCCGAGGTCGGTCGCGTTCTTGGAGATGTTTCCGTTCGCGTACAGATCATCGACGAGATCGGCTATGTCGGTCTTCAGCTGGGACAAGGGGTCGGCGGCAGAGATGTCATCACAGGACTTGTAGACGACGATCTCCCATGCCTTCTCGATGATCTGTTCCTTCTCCTCGGGGGAGGTTCCTGCCGGGAAGCTGATGTTGTTGACAGCGATGGTCATCAGCTCGTTGTAGGCCTCGGGATTTGTATCCTTCTCGGCGATGACCTTGTTCATCTGCTCGACAGCAGTGTTGTATGCGGCGAGGAACCTGACGGTCTCATTCTCGTGACTGCTCATCCAGGAGTGTGAACCTGCGAGGACGCAGCATGTGTGTCCGGGGAACAGCACATTTGTCGTGATCATGATTGTGTAGCCGCCCTCGATGTTGGCGAGCGCACACTGAGGCTCCCACATGATGACGATCTGAACCTCCTCGGTGTTTGCCATCTTGTCATAGGAGTTGATGGAATAGTTGTAGTAAACAGTACTCTCATCAATCGATGTACCGACACTGTACGGCAGGTACTGAAGCCCAAGGGTGTTGGTGACGAAATCCTGCATCTGAATCTGTTGGATCGCATTGACTCCAGGAGTACCGACGATCATTCCGCCCCATGCTTCCACGTGGAAGATGTAGGTCTGGTTGTTAGCCTCGTCGTAAACGCTTGGCTCATCTCCATCATACGTTCCTGTCTGAATCTCCATCAGCGCGTTGACATCAACAGACGGTTTGGCCACGATGGCTGAACCGTCCGTGTTGACCCTGCCGATGATGTTGATCTCTTTGTCTTCCGCCTCTCTGTCGGAAACAGCGAAGTAGACTCCTACCGCTGCAACGACGATGATTACGACGGCGACAACTGCAAGGATCTTTTTATCCATGGTATGACACCGTGGACAAGATGCACGCGGCTGGCATTTAATACTGTGCGCCAATTTAATCCTAAATAGGATAAAACGCCACTTCAAATTACCTAAAATCATTTGCGATAGATAACGATTCCCACAATCTTTGTGCTGGATTCGTCGAAAATCGATGTTTTTTCGAGGAAAAAATAGATGATGTCTATCACAATTAGGAAAACGATATCATCTTCCGACCATCACAATGGTCAGGACAGGAACCCTGCCCATCTCCTCGGCCTCCCGACGTCGGACACCGCCACATACAGAGAGTCCAGGTAGATGTCCACGATGCGTTCGATGGGTGACGAATCCCCTCCGTCCCTCAGGTACGCGGCGGTGAGCTCGTACACGGGGAGGCCCATCGCGTGCCCGGGCGTGTGGACGCAGGAGCATCCCTGACCGACGGCATGGCAGAGCGCGGCGTCCGCGGGGTCGGGCATCTCCCGGGCCATCGCATGGACGTCCAGTATCGCCCGCCTGGCGATGGGCATCTTGACATCGCCCATGGACCAGGAGGTGCTGGCCGACACTGCCACCGCGGGCCTAGGATCCTCTGGATGGGATGCCCCCAGCTCGGCGGCGACCCTGCCGGCGTTGTCCAACGCCCAGAGGACCACTGTGCGCCTGTCCGCTGACGAGAGCCTCCCGGACAACTCGCGGAGGCAGGGGCTGTCGGGTGAGAACAGAATCGAACGGCCGCGTGCCAAGCGCGAGGAGGCGTCGGACAGGTCCATGCGCGCTCCAAATCGTAGAATTATATAAGGGGGCACGGGGCCCCTGGATTTGAGAAGGTTCAGATGTTCCTGAAGAGGGTGGCGTACTCCATCCTCTTGGCACCGAAGTACTCCTTGCAGTACTGGGCGGTGGCCTCCGGGGGGTACTCCCTGCAGGAGAAGACGTCGATGAACGCCCTGTCGGTGTCCTCGGCGAAGTGGCCGGAGATGCAGGAGGTCTCGATCAGCTGGATGAGCGAGTAGCCCTCCACCTTGGGCTCCGCCCCGAACCTGACGGCGATGGGCTCGCCGTATCTCTTCATGTGGATGTGGTCCGCCAGGTCTATGGCGAACTGCTTGATGTATTCGCCGTCGGAGATCTTCTCGTGGTCGCATTCTCCGAGGTCGATGGCTATATGCAAGCCCCACTGGCTCTCGTCGTTGTATTTCTTGATCGAGTCCTCGTCGCTGAGGAGTGGGCCTGAACAATGGCTCATGCTGTACATCTTTATCACCGCGGTCTCCCGCTGACGCGTGCATCTGAATACCCTATTTGAAACTGACCCTGGCCGTTGTCCCGTCAGAGATACATTGGACGCCCATGTGTCCCCCTGCCGTCATTATATATAGTATCATGTCTCCGGCACCGGATTTCCGACATCAGTAGGCTACGGATGCGTGTTGGTCGCAAAAGGTTTTTACGGAGGTCCCAATCCGAGTCTCATGGGCTCCAAGGTCTACTTCAGCGACATGAACTGCAAGGTGGGCGACAGCCTCCTGGACAAGCTCGGGAGGGTGGTCCGCGCCGCCGGGATCTGCGACATCGACATGGAGAGGAAGTTCGTAGCCATCAAGATGCACTTCGGCGAGTACGGCAACCTGTCCTTCCTCAGGCCCAACTACACCAAGGTCGTTGCCGACATCGTCAGGGAGAACGGGGGCATGCCATTCCTCACCGACTGCAACACGCTGTACGTGGGCAGGAGGAAGCACGCCCTGGAACACATGGACACCGCCAACCTGAACGGGTTCGGCCCGATGACCACCGGGTGCCAGATCATCATCGCCGACGGCCTGAAGGGAACGGACGATGTGGAGATACCCATCGACGGGGAGTACGTGAGGAGCGCCAAGATCGGACGCGCCATAGCCGACTCCGACGTCATCATCACCCTGTCGCACTTCAAGTGCCACGAGCAGGCGGGCTTCGGCGGGGCGCTGAAGAACCTGGCCATGGGATGCGGGTCCCGCAGGGGGAAGCTGGAGATGCACGCCGCCGGGAAGCCCAGCGTCGACCCCGACCAGTGCAGGTCCTGCGGCAGGTGCCTCGGGTTCTGCGCCGAATCAGCGATCTCCATCGACGGCAAGGCCTCCATTGACCAGGACAGGTGCGTGGGATGCGGCAGGTGCATAGCCGTCTGCCCGTTCGACGCCATCGAGCCTGTGTACGACGAGGCGCCCGACGTCCTGAACTGCAAGATCGTCGAGTACGCTATGGCCGCGGTCAAGGACAAGCCCAGCTTCCACATATCGATAATCTGCGACGTGTCCCCGTTCTGCGACTGCCACGGCGAGAACGACATGCCCGTCGTCCCGAACGTGGGGATACTGGCGTCCTTCGACCCCGTCGCGCTGGACAGGGCATGCATCGACCTGGTCCAGAAGCAGCCCATGATACCGGGGTCGCTGCTGTACGCCAACTGCAACGGCAGGAAGCCCGCGGACATCTTCAGCTGCGTCCAGCCCTCCACCCGCTGGCAGAGCACCTTCGAGCACGCGGAGAGGATGGGGTTCGGAAGCAGCGACTACGAGATCGTGGAGGTGAGATGATGCTTACGGGTATATTCGAGGTCGGGATGCTCCTCTGCTTCGCCGCCGCCTGGCCCGCCAACATATACAAGGCGTACAAGGCGAGGACGACCGTGGGGACGAGCCTTCCGTTCATGGTCATTGTCGAGATCGGATACGTATGCGGGATGCTGAACAAGGTCGTCAACGACGAGGTCTTCGTGGACGGGACGTTCAACTACGTGATGGCGTTCTACATCTTCGACTTCATCCTGGTCTTGATCGGGATCATCGTGTACTTCAGGAACATGGCCATCGACAGGAACAGGGGAGAGAGGCAATCGGAATAAACCGATATTCCCATCCGAATAAAATTAACGTCCGACAGGGGTTCCGTTCATATACAGGCACCCTGTCGGACGTCGCAATGACTGGTTTCACGAATGATGCGCTCAAAGCGCTTCGCCGTCACAGATGGGCGATATTCGCCGTTCTGACCATCGGCTACTTCTTCGTCTACTTCCACCGCATCTCGGTAAGCGTCGTGGGACAGGACATCGTCGTCGACGTGGGAGGGTCCATCGGGATCCTCAGCAGCGTCTACTACTGGACATACACCGCCATGCAGATCCCGTCGGGGGTCATGGCCGACAGGTTCGGACCCAGAGCCGCCGCGACCGTCTTCCTGCTGATCGCATCCATAGGATCGCTGATCACCTGCGTGGGCACCGAATTCTGGATGATCGTCCTTGGAAAGGTGATGATCGCCGCGGGAATGGCGATCGTCTACGTACCGCTCATGAAGCTCGTCTCGGTGTGGTTCCCCAAGGCGGACTTCGCCGTCCTCAGCGGCATAGTCATCGCGGTCGGCAACGTCGGCGCCATCGCCGCGACCGGACCCCTCGAGCTCCTGGCCGACGCCCTTGGCTGGAGGGAGGTCTTCCTCGTCCTCGGCCTCATCACCCTGATCCTCGCGGTGCTCTGCGCCGTGATCGTCCGCAACCATCCCTCCGACAGGGGCCTGCCCTCGGTCGAGGATGTGGAGCTCAGCGAGAGGGGCGTCCAGGCGGTCGAGTCCTCCGCGGCCAGGATCCCAGTCCTCCAGGGGCTGAGGATCGTGTTCTCCGGCGGCAGGAAGTTCTGGACCTGCGCGCTGGCGTACTTCCTCGTGTACGGCACCATAATGACGTTCCAGGGCACCTGGGCCGTCACGTACTTCAACAGCGTGTACGGATTCGTCCTCTCCGCATCCTGGATGGTCACCGTCCTGGGTATCGGTAAGATCCTCAGCACGCTGGCCATCGGAGCGATGACGACCCGCGGGATCATCCGTTCCAAGAGGAAGGCCATGATCTACGGGACCACCGTTTTCGCGGCCCTCTGGGTCATCATCTTCGCCTTCGCCGGGGAGGTCCAGAGCTACTGGTTCTGGTTCGCGGTCAGCTTCGCCTTCGGGTTCTTCGGCGGGTTCATGACACTGAGCTTCACCCAGGTGAAGGAATGGTACCCGATCGCCGTCGCAGGGACCGCGGTCTCCGGGACCAACATCTTCCTGTTCCTGGGTGCCAGCATTTGCACCACCATCTCCGGAGCGATAGTTGGGACTGCATACACCCTGGACAACTTCACCGTACTCTGGGGGATCATGGCGCTCTTCGCCATCGTCGCCGTGGTGCTGCTCGTCTTCTCCGTCGAGAAGCGCCCCGAGGACCCGCCCGTGGGCGTGGAGCTCGTGAGGGCGGCGGAAGGGAGCTGAATAGCCAGCTTCCAGGGGCCCCGAGGGGCCTCACCGACCTTTTAAGGCTCTTCGGAATTATGGGTAGATTGCCTCGATCCCGTGTCACGGATGGTCTCCGACGTCCGTCGCGGGCTGGTGCTGGAGACCGATCCATCAAGGGGGTTTACGGTCCGTCCCGAACATAGCCAGACGTTCCAGTAGGGGAGGGGATTTTCGGTGACCCCCCTGTGAAGCTAATATGCCGGACGGACGGTGGAGATTTCATGGAGGAGGGATCTGCGGACAAGGGGCACGTCACCATCGTGTATCCAGCATACCCGAACGTCGACCAGGAGCGCGAGCTCCTGAGGACGCTCGGCGTGGTCCGCGGACTGTACAACCATTTCCTCGCGGAGAGCATCGCCGACATCATGGAGGGGGACAGGTTCCCGACCCCCCGGGAGATGAACAAGGCGATCACCGTGATGAGGGGCCGGGATATCGGGCTGGTGTCGGTGGCCGTGTTCACTCTCAGGGACGCGCCCCTGAGGGTGCACGCGGCGATGACCAGCTTCGCGAGGCTCTCGGCGAGGTCCGGAGAGCTGCGCCTCCCTCGCTTCAAATCAGAATCCAGGTACCGCTCCCTGGCCTTCGATCCGAAGGGCGTGAAGTTCGACGGCAGGCGCATCGTCTTTGGGAAGTGGATGAAGCTTAGATGCGGGAACCTCGACAGAAACCGCAAACTTCACAGACCGGAGGGCGGGAGGATCGTGACTGCCAGGATCGTCCGCAAGGGGAGCGGCAGATGGTACGTGCACATAACATTCGAGGTCGACAGGAGATACCGCAGCGAGATCGACCTGTCCGATCCCGCAGAGCCCGAGGCCTACGACCTCGGGCTGTGCGACATCATCACGGATTCCAAAGGGGAGAGGATCGGGGCCCCCGACCTCTACGCCAGACACGAGAACGAGATCGCCAGGCTCCAAAGGCAGATTGCATCGATGGAGGACGGACCAAAGCGCAGGAAGAAGCAGAGACGTCTCTCCGTTCTGCACGAGAGGATCCGTCGCAGACGCGACGGATACTTGGACGAGGTGGCGGACCGTATGGTCTCCGGTCATTCGGCCGTGATCCTGGAGGACCTCAGGCTGAGGAGGATGATCGAGCGGGACAACAGTCCCGCTCCGAGAAGGAAGCTGTTCACGGAGGCCGCCCTGGGCACCCTTGTGAGAAAGGTGGAGGCTAAGGCTGAGAGGGCCTGCATCCCCCTTGTCAAGGTAGATCCGGCGTACACCACCCGCAGATGCTCGTGCTGCGGACATGTTGGTGAGAAGATGCCTCTGTCATTGAGGGTGTTCTCGTGCCCGCGGTGCGGGCTCGAGATGGACCGCGATCATAACGCGGCTCTGAACATCCTGGGTTCCGGCATGGGAACCCTGCGGGGATCCGCAGAACCGTCCGGATGACACCGGACGACATGGGATTCGGGGCTATCTACCCTCAATCCCGAAGAGCCCCTTTTAATATGTGATAAAGTATCGCGGAGCGCAATGGAAACCTTAGAGCAGTTGATTTCCAAGGCCGAGGCAGGGGACGTGCAGTCCTGCTTCGAGCTTGGGCAGAGGTTTGCGATCGGAGAAGGGACCGATGCGGACGAATCCGCCGCGTTCGAATGGTACCTCCGCGCCGCCAGGCTGGGACACCCAGGGGCGGAGTTCGTGGTGGGCCACTGCTACGCCAACGGAATCGCTGCAGCGGAGGATCCCTCCGAAGCGCCCATGTGGCTCTTCCGCTCCGCGATCAAAGGCGGCTTCGACGCATATGCGGCCCTGTCCGACTACTACGAAACGCACGATACGCCGGAAGACGGCTGTGTTTATGAATATTTTAAATCCAGATCCTCCCCGGAGGACCCCGATGCCACCTACGTCCTGGCCAGGCTCACCGAGCTCGCCGTCGGGACGGACTTCGACCCCGCCGGCGCCTACGCCCTCTACAGGCAGGCGGCTGAGGCGGGACACATGGAGGCCAAGCACCGCGAGGCGCTCTGCGTCCTGAACGGCACGGGGACCGGACGCGACAGGCCGAAGGGCGTCGAGATGCTCAGCGCCCTGGCCGAGATGGGCTACACGCCCGCCTGCGTCAGCCTCGCCGACTGCTACGAGTACGGCATCGGCGTGGAGAGGGACTACGGAAAGGCCTACGCGATCTACCAGGAGATGGCGGACCTCGGAGCTCCCGAGGGCATGTACAACCTCGGAAGGTGCTACATGGACGGCATCGGCGTAGAGAAGGACAACAACGCCTCCTACGCCTGGTACTGCGCGGCCTGCGGAAGGGGCAGCAGGGACGGAATCTACGGCATCGCCAGGTGCTACCTGGGCGGGGTCGGCGTGGACAAGAACCGCGACAGGGGGCTCTCCCTCCTGGAGAAGGCCTCCTACATGGGCCAGCCCAACGCCATGATCATGCTCGGACAGCTCTACGCCAAAGGGAGGCAGGTTCCCAAGAACACCAAGACCTCCGCCGCATGGTTCAAGAGGGCCGCCGACCTGGGCGACGGATACGCCCAGCTCGTCACCGGTGACAACTACGCCAACGGGTCCGGGGTCAAGAAGGACGGCAAGATGGCCCTCAGGTACTACCTGATGTCCGCCGCAAACGGCAACTCCGTCGCATGCTTCAACGTGGGTACCGCCTACGCCCTGGGCCGCGGGGTCTCCAAGAGCGACTCGCAGGCCTTCATCTGGCTCAGCAGGTCCGCCGAGGACAACTACATGAAGGCCCAGTTCTCCGTCGCCGAGGCATACGCCAAGGGCAGGGGAACCAAGAAGGACCCGGCCAAGGCGTTCGAGATGCACCTCAAGCTGGCCGAGAACGGGTTCGGCAAGTCCCAGTACCACGTCGCCTACGCATACTTCGAAGGCGAGGGCGTGGCCAAGGACGAGAAGCAGGCCTACGAGTGGTTCGTCAAGGGGGCCAAGAACGACAACGCGATCTGCCAGTACTACGCCGGCTACTGCCTCGAGAACGGCATCGGCGTGGAGAAGAACGAGAAACAGGCAATCGCATGGTACAAGCGCGCGGCCGAGCTCGGCCACGTCCTGTCCAGGCAGATCGTCGAGAGGCTCACGGGGGAGAAGGTCCAGTTCAAGCCCGAGGAGTCCCCGTTCGAGAGCTACCTCCGTGCCGCAGAGAACGGCGACGACGATGCGATGTTTATCGTCGGAAGATGCTACATGGACGGTGTCGGCGTCGAGGCCGATGCCGAGAAGGCACACATGTGGCTCAACAAGGCCGTCTCCAAGGGCAACCAGGCAGCGAAGAGGATGCTGGCCCAGCAGAGGAAGAACCAGCAGTCCGCCGAGTAAACACGAGACACACGGGGTCCGGGGAACCGGGCCCCATCACATTTTCATTTTCATCACGGCGGCGGATCCGCCGCCATGTCGTTGAGGGTACTTGACCCGGCCTCCCGACCGGGTCGGTGAGAATCTGTTTCGGCTCACAAAACGAAGTAGGCCACGATGGTTGCTACGGCCAGGATCGCCAGGCTGATGATGGGCATCGAGTTGACGATTTTGTCCTGGGTCGAGATCTTCTCATCCATGCTCCTGCAATCCTGTAATACCTCTTTAAGCTAACGTTACGGAGATTACAGAGACAAGGTAGATATCCGCCGACATGTTCGGGTCGGCAATGGGAAAGATCGGAGTGCTCTTCGTATGCTACGGCAACATATGCCGCAGCCCAATGGCGGAGTTCGTTTTCAAGAAGCTGCTGGACGAGGAGGGTCTGGCGGACCGCTTCTACGTGGCCTCGGCAGGCACCAGCGGCGAGCACATAGGGGATCCGGTCGACGGCAGGGCGGCGGCCGAGCTGCGCCTCCACGGCATATCCCCCGACGGGAAGCGCGGAAGGAGGATGATCCGCTCCGACTTCACCGACTACGACTACATCGTCGGCATGGACGACAGGAACATGGAGTACATCAGGTGGACGGCGCCCGCGGATCCCACATGCGAGATACTCATGATGATGGACCATGCCGGCGGCGGGGAAATCGCCGACCCGTACTACACCGGCGACTTCGGAAGAACGTACAGGGACCTCGTCAGAGGGTGCCGCGGCCTTCTGGACCACATCCTGGAAGGACATCCGGAGTTGAAGACATGAGCGACATACGCGTCTTCATCTCCATCGAGATACCGGACAAGTCCTCGCTGGACGCTCCCCTCGGATACCTCGAAGGCGTGAAGGGGGTCAGAACCACCCCTCCTGAGCAGATGCACATCACCCTCAGGTTCATCGGCGACGTCGACGAGTCGAGGGTCGATGACATCGAGCGCTGCGTCAGGAGCGCCGTGGAGGGACGCAACAGGTTCGACGTGTCCGTCTCCGGTGCGGGAGCCTTCCCCAGAAGGGAGAGGCCTTCCGTCGTGTGGATCGGCGCCTCGCCGCAGAAGGAGATGGCCTCCATCGCCGACGCGATCGGCAGGAACCTCAGGAACGCCGGGATCGGATTCGACCAGAAGCCGTTCAAATCACACATAACCGTCGGCAGATGCAGGGAGCCGGCGGATCTGTCGGGATTCTTCGGCAGGTTCTCCGACACCACGTTCACGACCTTCCAGTGCTCCGAGATCCTGATCATGAGGAGCGTCCTCGGCCCCAGGGGAGCGAAGCACACGGTCCTGAGACGCATACCGCTGTGAAGTGACGCACGGGACGTCAAGTGGCCGCACGGATCCCGGTTTTTATGCTCGGACGGACAGAACCGTCCGAGACCATGAAATACCGTGACATAAGGACTGACAGAAGCGGAGGCATAGAGGGGCTTCCGCTCCAGCTCATGATCGTCATCCTGGTGGCCACCATGGGTACGGCGATCATCGTGGGCTGGATGGGGAACATCGAGGCCCCCCATGCGATAGGCGACGTTGAGACGCCCGGGCCGATCATCGATGCCTCGGGCGGGACGGTGGACGGGTTCTACGTCGAGGTGAGGGACCAGGATGGGGATTACCTCGAGGATGCCGCCGTCGTGTTCCAGGACAGCTACGTTTGGATGGAGGATGCTGATGGCAACAGGACGTCCGCCTCGGCTGTGACAGACGAATTCGGACGCGCCGACTTCGGCACGATCCATGTGGACCTGAGGGAGGGGACACATACGATCGAGATCCTCGTGTTCAAATCCGACTACGGGGAGAAGACTGTGGAGGTGCTTGTCAACGTATGATCGACCTCCCGGTTAAGCTGGCCGTGTGCTTCCTGGTGCTGGGGCTGATGGTCCCGGTGGTGATGGACGTCGTCGACGACGCCGACTCCGAGATGTCCGTGTACGATCTCCGCAGGGACGCCGCCCTGCTGGAGGATGCCATTCACAGGGCCTACTCCGACGGGACGGTCACCTCCATCGAGCTGGACATCCCCCGCGGACAATCGCTGATCGTCGGGGGCGACGGCGGGAACGAGTACATCATAAGGCTGGCGGTCGACGGCGAGACGGTCGAGACCTCGTTCATAGACAGCCCGATGGTCGCCGTCATCGGAGGCATCACCGAGATCTCCGGAGACGTCGTGGTCCGTATAGACGGAACGGAAGCCGACGGCGTCAGGATAATCCTGACATGATTGAGTTCACGATCTCCAGGGTCGTCCTCTGCGTCTGCGGGGTCGCGCTGCTTGCACTAGCGATGTCCGCCGTTGGGACCACCGAGGACAGGATAGGATCGGACCTGGACGAGGAGGCCGCGCAAGAGATAGCCGACATCCTGGACAGGTTCGAGGAATCGGTCCTGACGTCGCTGACCCTCGAGGCCGCTGATGTCCTCCCGTCCGCTGAGCACACGCTGACAGTTCGCGACAACGTCGTCATACTGGAGTGCGGGGACAGGTGCGCCCTCGCCTACACCGAATGCGACCTTGAGATTTACCTGGACTGGTCGACGGGCAGGGTGACCGTCGTCAGGTCAGTCCCCGAAGGTCTCGGCGATGTGCCTGACGGTGTCGGTGAAGATGTCGATCTCCTCGAGGCTGTTGTAGATGTAGGTGGATGCGCGGGCGCTGCCGTCGATGCCGCGCGACACGTAGAACGGATGTGCGCAGTGCATGCCGGAGCGGATCATGACCCCGGCCATGCTGTCCAGCATCATCGCGATGTCGTGGGCTCCCAGACCGTCGATGTTGAACGAGAAGACACCTCCTCTGGACCTTGCATCGGTGGGGCCCACCGGATGCAGGTTCCTGACATCCTCCAGATTGGACAGTATCCTCTCCATGAGCTTGCGGTCCCATTCCATGACGTTCTCCATCCCGACATCGGAAAGGTAGTCGAGGGCGGCCTTGGTCCCGACGATGCCCGCATAATCATGCAGCCCGGCCTCGAACCTGTCCGGGATGGGTGCTAGATTGACGGAATCGTATGTGGCAAGACCGACCGTTCCACCTCCCAGGGCAAGGGGCCTCATCCTCTCGAGGACCTCCCTCCTCCCGTACATGACCCCCATTCCCGAGGGACCGAGCATCTTGTGGATCGACATGCAGTACACATCGGCGCCTATCTTCTCGAGGTCCACGGGCATGTGCGGAGCCGCCTGGGCGCCGTCGATGACGACCGTCGCCCCGTAATCGTGGGCGACCTCGGCCACTGCCCTCACGGGCACGGAGCACCCCGTGACGTTGCTGGAGTGCTGGACGGAAACGACCTTCACATCATGGCCCATGGCCTTCTGGAAGGCCTCCATGTCGAACCTCCCCTCGCCGTCGGACCTGACGATGCGCCGTTTGACCCCCATGTTCTCCTGAAGGAACAGCCACGGGACGTGGTTCGAGTTGTGCTCCGTGTCCGTCGTGACGACGACGTCGCCCCTGCCGAGGCCGAGTCCGTACGCGGCGGTGTTGAGTCCCTCGGTGCAGTTCTTGGTGAACACGTAGCAGTCTGGATCGTCGGTACCGAAGAAGGAGGCAAGCTTCTCACGGGTCTCGTCCATCGCCATGGAGACCCTCGTCGCCATGGAGTGGACGCTGCGTCCGCCGCACGCCGGATAGTTCTCGTAGTAGTCCGTAATCGCACGGATGACGCTGTCCGGCCTCAGGGTCTGGCATGCGCTGTCCAGATAGATCCCCTGTCCCGACCTCACTGTCGGGAAGTCCCTGCGGATGGCATCGACGTCCATGCTCCGCCCATCCTGTTACCCCTATTAATTATGAGCGCATGCGCATGATTTTAAGGTACATCGGCATCTCAAAACCCATGGTGTCGCTGAAGACCGACATAGGAAGCATCTCACTGGAGAGGCCCGGCATCGTGGCCTCCGGAATCATGGACGAGACGGGACCATCGATGGTCCGCATGCTCAGGAGCGGGGCGGGTGCCGTCGTATCGAAGTCCGTCGGACTGGAGCCCAACGCCGGTCACGCCAATCCCTGCTTCACCGAGGTCAGAGGCGGATACGTCAACGCGATGGGACTCCCGAACCCCGGGATCGAGCTCTTCAAGGAGGAGATGGACGTCGCCGTCCCCGAGGGGAAGATCGTCGGCTCCATCTACGGCGCCGGCCCGGACGACTTCTCGACCCTCGCCGGAAGGATGGAGGACTACGGCGCATGCGCGGTTGAGCTCAACCTCTCATGCCCCCACGCAAAGGGATACGGCATGGAGGTCGGGACCGACCCGGCGATGGTGAAGGCGATCGTTTCCGCGGTGAAGTCCGCGGTCTCGATCCCCGTATGGGCGAAGCTCACCCCCAACACCCACATCCTCGGCGACATCGGGATGGCGGTCCAGGAGGCGGGAGGCGACGCCGTCGTCGCGATAAACACGCTCAAGGCCATGGTCATCTGCCCGGAGATGGGCAGGCCCCTCCTCAGCAACAAGTTCGGAGGGCTGTCCGGCGCCGCGGTCAAGCCCGTGGGCGTGAGGGCCGTGTACGACCTCAGGACCGTCCTGGACATACCCATCGTCGGGGTTGGCGGCATCGAGGACTGGCGCGATGCCGCGGAATACATCATGGCCGGAGCCTCGGCGTTCCAGGTCGGGAGCGGCATCGGAACTGTCGGGACGGATGTATTCGAGAGGATAAACGAGGGCCTTGCCGGATTCATGGAGGAGTACGGATACCGCTCCATCGCCGACATGACGGGGGTGGCACATGACTGATGTCGTCACGATCAAGGAGGTCGTGCAGGAGTGCTACGACACCAAGACCTTCAAGTTCGACTGGGACGCAGAGGCCAGGCCCGGACAGTTCGTCATGATCTGGATCCCGGGCACTGACGAGATCCCCATGTCCATCTCCGGCATAGACGGGAAGGAGAAGAGCATCACTGTGAAGGCCATCGGCGAGGCGACGAGGAGGATACACGAGTTCAAAGCCGGGGACCGCCTCAGGATCAGAGGACCCTACGGGAACGGGTACGACCTCTCGTCCGGGGAGCTGCTGATCATCGGCGGCGGTGTCGGAACGGCGTCCATCATGCCCGCCGTCACCGCGACCGGCGCGGACACCATTATCGCCGCGAGGACCCACAACGACGTCATCATGGACGGGATCGCGGAGAAGCACGCGGCCAACCTCTGGATCGCCACCGACGATGGCAGCAGGGGATTCCACGGCAACGCCGTGCAGCTCATGAAGGAGAGGGTCGCGGAGAAGCACTACGACTGCGTCATAGCCTGCGGACCCGAGGTCATGCTGTGGTTCACATACCAGGCGTGCAAGGAGCTGGGACTGAGGTGCCAGCTGTCCCTGGAGAGGTACATGAAGTGCGGCGCCGGCGTCTGCGGATGCTGCGTCATGGACGACTCGAGGGTCTGCAGGGACGGTCCGGTCTTCGACAACGAGAAGCTGTCCATGCTCACGGAGTTCGGTGCCTCCAAGAGGGACGAATGCGGACGCACCGTCAAGTTCAGGTGATAGTCTGGCACAGGCCGACCACATCACAGTCGCCCACGGCAGCCTCACCGTGGACGTCCCCCGGAGCATCTTCAGGGGACCCGAGTGCGAGATAGACCCCGAAAGGGCCGCCCCGTTCCGGAGGATGGTCCAGGACCGCTACCCGTGGATCACGGAGAACTCCATGGACGTCCTCCTCAACAAGGCCCGCAAGGAGATGATCCGCGTCAGGGACGAGGAGACCAACGGGAGGAGCCACAGCGCGAATCTCGCCTCCAAGGGGAAGCTGGACGAGGCCATCGCGCACCTCCAGCTGCATCTGGAGTCCAACCCCCGGGATGCGGACTCCTGGTACAAGCTCGGGGAGCTGCTCTGCAAGGCCGGCAGGGCCGACGAGGGCTACAAGGCCCTCAACACCGGCAGGAAGCTCGCCGAGGACAGTCAGCAGAGAAGAGGTCGTTGAGAGCGTCCACGACCTCAGGGACCGTCGCGCCCCATGGCACACGGACGACGTTTCCGTCGATCTCGTGCCCCTCCTTGACCTTGCAGCACTTCACGATGGTCGGGACGTCGGGGTCGGTGAAATCCGCGGGACAGACGTTGATGAACGGCACATCGGAGCCGTACAGGGACCTGTAGATCCTCTGGGACAGATGGCATCCGATGAGCGTCACGTCCTCCACCTTCTCAGGAGCGTCGTCGAGGAAGTAGTACGGGATGTCGGCGTGGAGCTTGGAGACCCTGCAGGGGAACATGACCGCCCCGGTCCTGACCTCCGAGACCTTTTCGGCCATGTCGATGATCCTCTCCTCCTTGACTATCGGATGGTCCACGAATCCCGATGCGAGGGCGATGTCCACGAGCACCCCGAGCTTGGACGGGGACGGTGGGACATTGTCCACCACCATCAGCCTCAGCGGCTCTATCCCCTTGATGAAGTTGATGTGGGAGAACATCCCCCTCACGAGCACGGCCTTTCCAGGGAAGCGTGCCTGGAGGCCGGCCAGGGCGGGCGTGTTGAGGACGTCCATCTCCGGCTCCTCCACATAGACGGTCTCCTCGGGCAGGGATATGATCTCGTACCCGTCGACCTTCCTGAACAGCCCGGGCTCATCCGATTTGAAAAGCCTCACCACGGCGTACTCGTCGCCGTTCCTGAGCACCAGATAGTCGGTGCGCTTGTAAGCGGTCCATCCCTCCATGAGACGTGAGATCGACTCCCTGTCCAGCGGGATGTCCACATCGTGCATGGACACGTCCTTGCAGTGCATGGACGGAAAACGACTGGCTGTATTACTAACATTGCCATGGCCCGGATGGTGCATATGCCAGACATCCTGACGCGTGTCGGGACACCACAAAAGTCTTTTATATGAACAAACAATCGGGACCCTTGCGTCGAGGTACCACAGTGGCTATGGGGCGGACTGCAGATCCGCAGACGGGGGTTCGATCCCCTCCCTCGACTCCATTTTCTCTTCTCTCTTCGATTGCTCTGTAATCTGACGTAAATGCATTGCATTTATGTCATCCAACTGTCGTTTCTATGGAAACCTTTATAAATACTATTTAAGTAGCCCCCCTCGGTGAAAAGATGGCCAAAATGAACATTGAGAACGTGGTAGCCTCGACATACCTTGGTCAGGAACTCGACCTGAACAAGATTGAAGACGCTCTGGAGGGTGCCGAGTACAACCCCCAGCAGTTCCCCGGTCTCGTCTACAGACTCAAGGAGCCCAAGACCGCCACCCTGATCTTCAGGAGCGGAAAGGTCGTCTGCACGGGCGCCAAATGCCGCGAGGACGTGAAGGTCGCCATCACCAAGGTCGCCAAGGACCTTGAGAAGGCCGATGTACACATCACTATCGAGCCCAAGATCGAGGTTCAGAACATCGTCGCCTCCTCCGACCTGGAGCAGGAGATCAACCTCAACACAGTGGCCATCACACTGGGACTCGAGAAGGTCGAGTACGAACCCGAGCAGTTCCCCGGTCTCGTCTACAGGCTCGACGATCCCAAGGTCGTCGTCCTTCTGTTCGGATCCGGTAAGATGGTCTGCACCGGTGCGAAGGTCCCCGAGGACGTCACCCGCGCCGTTGACAAGATCGCCGCCGAGCTCAGGTCCGCCAGCCTCATGGTGTGAAAACGGCGTCCCGGGAAGGGGCGCCATTATCCAACCCCTTTACTTCCTCATTCTCCTCTTCACAGTTCTTGCACCTTGAATACATCTGGATTCTTTTCAACGCGTACGACATCGTGTCGCCCCCATGGATTTGATTCCCACGTTCAGATAACACCAGGTCCAGAGACCTGGTGACAACATCAAGATCGTCCTGCGTATCATCGAATTCTATGGGATGAATGGGCCGAACACCTATTCGAACATAGGTGTCTGACGTTATCGCCCCATGTGGAGATCATCACGACCAAGTTCTCCTCTAAGTTAGACACTGGACAATGGATCTCACCGTGGACGTTTGGAATCTCCTGTCAAGGAAAGGATACACACCATCGAGCTCTCTGGATTCCCTTCTCAGAAACTGATCATCTGCGATCGGCGGAGATGTAACGTGCCGAACGCGTGGAACCTATCTTGACAATCTCTCCCGCATCGAGCAAACGTTTGAGCTCTGATGAAATCGTCGCTTCAGAGATACCCGGAAGCATGGAAATGAGATCCCTCTTGGATACTGGCATGTTCATATTGAGTACCAGATCCCTCACGGCACCGGATTTGCCCTTGTTCTGGAACGCATGAGCCAATCTCCGGTCATACTCGCGATAGGAGAGGAAAAGTACTCCCAGGAAGTAATCGATGAACGGCTCGTAGGATGATGCATTGTCAAACCAACCCTCCTCGGAACTCTCCAGAGCATCATAGTACCCCTTGAGATTGGACCTGATCTTGGATTCCAATGACACGTATCTGCAGATGTCATAGCCCTCCTGATAGAGAAGCAGAGTTGTAAGAAGCCTTGACATACGTCCGTTCCCATCGATGAATGGATGAATGCGAAGGAAATCAACGATGAAACATGGAATCAACAGAAGATTGTTGATATCTGTGTCGTTCCTGGCTTCCCAGTATGATGCGATCATGTCGTCCATGGCCTTCTCCACGTGCTGATAAGGGACTGTCCTATGGACCTTCAAGATCTCCCCCTGTGGCGATCTGTCGATAATGACGTTATCCCTAGTCTTGAAGACTGGATCCACATCCGTGTACGACATCAATATGCCGTATAATTTGAGAATCGTTTCTGTAGACAGTACGAGGTCTGCATAATTCTGATGGATGTGTCTGAGACAATCGCCATAGCCGAGAATCTCCGATTCGGAATGCCCGATCGGCTTTGTATCTCCGACTATCAACGGCACCATACGTTCAGCCGTCGTACCTATCCCCTCGATTGCATTGGAATCACGAGTGGATAGGACAATCGCGATGCGCTCCATGCTCTCGAGGATTGACTGCCTCTCCATCCCAAGAACCTTGCATTTTTGGTTGAATCCCTCCAACTTTGATACGCGATTGAGAACCCTCATGGACACTGTGAAATCCTTGAGGAACCGATAGTCGAAGATGTGCATTATAACCAATCTTATAGTTTTATTTCATCATATTTTATTATTTCTCATAATCTACATAGAATTGTTCCACAAAATATGTAGATCACTCGAATAAAATTAAAGTAAAAGGTTTCCAGACCGATTAATGGTCACATCTTCTTGCAACCGCGGAGCAGCCACTCCCCGATTGATTTGATGCCATATCTGAGCGTGGCCTTGAGATGGCGGCTGTTGCTGCAGACGATGGGCGCGGGATTGTGCATGATGTAGTCCAGGACCTCCTGCCAAGTGGTCAGAGTGTCCGGGAGCTCCACATACCCCTCCCCTATGCGGTGCGGGCTGTGGGCATCGCTTCCGGCGGTCATCGGCTTGCCGATGCGTTTCGCCAGCTTCTCCGACCTCCTGTTCCCGCGGGGTGTCGAACGCCCGTTCCTGGCCTCTATGCCGTCGAAGGGATAGCTGAGGGTGTTCTTCTCCCCCAGACCTGACCACCACCTGTAAGGGTGCGCAGCGAAGGCGTATCCGCCTGCCTCGTGGATCGCATCGATGGTGTCCTGGATGGACATGTCCCTGGGAATGAGCCTGTCGATCCCCAGGGCGACGATGTGTCCCTCGGCGGAGGAGACCTCCTCCGCCGGGATGATTATGATCCTCCCGTTGTCCTTCAACCTCTCGTAAGCCTGGAACTCGTTGTGGTCCGTCACGGCGACACAGCCGATGCCGTGGCGCTCGGCGTACTCGAGCAGCTCCTCCATCGTGGTCTTCCCATCGTTGGAGAAGCATGTGTGGACGTGGAGGTCCGCCTTCATCTGACCCTCGCACCGTCCAGGAAGTCATCGTCGTCGACGGTGATGTAGCAGCCCTTGCCGTCTCCCATGGGGACCCTTACGTCCCCGTCGTAGACGAGCGCACAGATGTCCGGGCAGTCCTCAGGGACGTTACCTCCGAGGATGTGTCCGTTCTGGAGCTTTCCGACGCGTATGTCCACGGCCTCGCAGTGCTTCACCTCGATCCTGGACGAGGAGCACTCGAGCCCGCAGTCGATCCTGGTCCCGTTGGGGACGTCCGCGGAGGGCTTCAGCAGCTTGATCGCATGGCCTCCGAGGTCCTCGTCGTCCAGCGCCATGAGCATTCCGTCGGACTTGACGCCGCGGAACTTGGCGGGCTTGAGGTTGGCGATGACCAGCAGCCTCCTGTTGAGCATCTGGTCCCTGGAGTAGACCGTCTTGAGGTTTGTGACGATCTGCCTGGGCTCCTCCTCCCCGAGGTCGATCTTGAGGATGTAGAGCTTCTCGGCATCCGGGTGGTCCTCCACCGAGATGATGGTCCCCACCCTGATGTCCATCCTCCTGAAGTCGGCGAAGGGTCCCGAGGGGGCGGCCTCCTTCTGGGGCTGCTCCTGCTTCTTCTCCTTCTTCTCCTTCTTCTGCTCCTGGACGGGCTCCTCTTCCTCCTCGTGCTTGATCTCGACCTTCTTGTATACGGGCACGGACTCCCTGAGCTCCTGTCCGACCTTCAGAGGCCTGAGGGCCTCGTCCAGTCCGGCCTGCTCGATGGAGCCGTCGTACCCGAGGAATCCCCAGATCCTCTCGGAGGACCTGGGCATGAACGGCCAGGACATCACTGCCAGGGCCTTCACCAGCTCGAGGTTGGTGTTCAGGACCCTTCCGCACTGCTCCTTGTCCTCCTTCACGAGGGCCCAGGGCTTGACGGAGTCGAAGTACCTGTTGCCGAAGCGGGCCAGCTCCATGACGGCCTTGATGCCCTTCTTGAAGTCGCAGTGGGAGAGGCACTCGTTGTACTCCTCCAGGGCCTTCGCGATCTCGTCGTGGACCTCCTTGGCGGCATCGGACTGGTCGGGCTCCGGGATCGTGCCGAAGTTCTTCTTGGTGAAGCTGAGGCACCTGTGGTAGTAGTTCCCGAGGGCGGCTACGAGCTCGTTGTTGACCTTGGTCTGGAAGTCCTCCCATGAGAAGTCCGAGTCGTGGGTGTCGGGCATGTTGACGGAGAGGTAGTACCTGACGAGATCCGCATCGAAGTTCTCCAGGACGCTCGGGACGTCGATGGCGCCTCCGCGGCTCTTCGAGAGCTTACCGCCGCTGAGCATGAGGTACTCGTTGGCAGGGATGTCGTAGGGCAGGTTGACGCCGCCTATTCCCATGAGGATGGCGGGCCAGATGATGGAGTGGAACGGGATGTTGTCCTTTCCGATGAAGTAGTACGATTTGACCTCGGGGTCCTTCCAGAACCTCTCCCAGTCGTCGGGCTTCCCGATCATCCTGGAGTGCTCCACGGAGGCGCTGAGGTATCCGATGTCGGCCTCGAACCAGACGTAGATGACCTTGTCCTCCCATCCCTCCACCGGGATCGGGACTCCCCAGGACATGTCCCTGGTGATGGCCCTGTCGTGGATGCCCTCGTCGAGCCAGTTCTTGGTGAACGTCTTGACGTTGGACCTCCAGTAGTCCTTGTCGGCCACGTACTCCTTCAGCCTGTCGGTGAACGCGCTGAGCTTCAGGAAGAAGTGCTCCGTGGGCCTGATCTCCGGCGCGGTGCCGCAGAGGGTGCAGTAGGGCTGCAGGAGGTCTCCGGGCTCGAAGGTCGTCCCGCAGCTGTCGCACTGGTCGCTGCGGGTCTTCTCCGCCCCGCACTTGGGACACACGCCCTCCACGTACCTGTCGGGGAGGAAGCGCTGGCATTTGGGACAGTAGTACTGGTTCGTCTCCTTGGGATAGATGTAACCCTTCTCCTTCAGATCGAGGAAGATCTTCTGGACCACCTCGAAGTGGGTGGGGCAGTGGGTCTTGTTGAAGAGGCTGAACTCGATGCCCATGTCCTCGATGGCCTTCTTGTTGATCTCATGGTACTTGTTGGCGTACTCCTCCGGGGTCATGTTGTGCTTCTCGGCGGAGACGGTGATGGGGGTGCCGTGCTGGTCGGAGCCTCCGACCATGAGGACCTCGTTACCGATGAGACGGTTGTACCTGCTGAATATGTCGGGCGGCAGGAGCGACCCGGCAAGATGCCCCAGGTGGATGGGGCCGTTCGAATAGGGCCATGCGACGCATATGCAGACTTTGGACATTATAACCGCGCGTAGGAACGCGCGCGTGAATATATAGTCAACGACGGGGGCGGTCAGCGTCCCCTGGATGCCCTCAGGACGGTGTCGAGGATGTGCTCCGCTCCCGCCGATCCGTAGATCGTCCTGGTGATGAACCCGTCGGAGCCCAGCACCGCCCCGCCCGTCGAGACCGAGGCCCTGCACCTGCGCCCGGACTCCATCCTCAGCGCAGTGTTCCCATCGCAGAACACGATGTCCGCGGGCACCATACGGGACGGGTTGGCGTCCTCCTCGATCAGGGAGACGGACACCATGCCGAGCCCGCCCAGCCAGGACGCGAGAGGGCGCAGCACCGACGGCGGGGCGCACGCAGAGAACGTCATCCCCTCGATCCTCATCATCCCGTACCTCATACCGTCGGCCTTCCTCCGGGCGCGTCCCTCCCTGCGACCGAGCCGCTCGAGGGCCACTGACGGATCGCGCCCCGTGGCCTCGGCGACATCGAGTATCCATCTGCGTGTGGAATCGAATCCCACGGGGGCGTCGTCTGGACACACGACCTCGACGCCGGCATCGCGGTAGAACCCGGAGACGCCATCGGACGACTCCGGACACACCGTCACGCAGTACTCCGCTTCGACGGACCGCCTCAGATCGGAGACGGAGGCCCCTGCTCCGGGGGAGCACAGGACCTCCAGGCCCATGTCCCCGAGGTAGGCGCTGAACTCCTCCAGCACATCCTCCCAGCAAGGGTCCAGGACGGTGAGCCCGAGGATGCAGACGGTTCCCTTACGTACGGGGCCCCTCCCTGGGGACAGCCGGCGGAGGACCTCCCCGAGCGTCCTGCCGTAGGTGCGGCGCATCGGGGCGGACATCGTCTGCCCGTCCATCACGATGACGTCGTCATCCATCCCGAGATCGGACATCGCCCTCCTGTGGTCGTCGGCCATCAGCGATGCCCCGGGGGAATCGATTATCGCTATCAGCTCTGCCCCCTCCCTCCTCACGACCTCCAGGGCCTCCTCGAGCCTGTGAACGGCCCCGCCGACGAAGTCCTCTCCATCGATGTACGATGCGGGCACGCGCGAGTACCCTGCATAGAAAGGCTCCCTGTACGCGCCCCAGACCCTGTCCTCCCTCGGGACCAGGGCCATGGAGAGGAGCGAGTTCCTGATCCTGCATCCTCCGGGCCCGTGGAGCAGGACCGTCGCCCCGGGGATGCTCTCTATCGCCATGATCGCCCCTGTGAGGCCGTCCGGTCCGTTGATCATTCCGGACACCCCCTCGACCCTGTCGACAGGACGTCCGATATCGAACCGAGCAGCCGCAGCGGAGGGACGATCCCCGGACCGATCCTCGACAGCCTCATGCTCCGTCCGGGATAGCCGTCGGGAATGTCCAGATCGTACAGGAGCAGGTCCGGGTGCAGGGCATCCCAGTCCTCCGACATCCCATTCTTTCCGTAGTCGAAGGTCAGCATGTCGCGATAGCGGGCGGTGACGCCGCAACGCTCGTCAGGACCCTTGGCGTACCCGAAACGGACGATCACGGCACCCATGTCCGTGAGGGCGTCCACCAGCCAGTCCATGTTCCTGGGAATCACTGTGGACAGGACGATCCTCCTCCCCTCGAAGACATCCCTGTGATCCTCCATGAAGCGTGACATCATCGACCTGGCCCAATCCTCCTCGGCTTCGCATGGGATGCCGGTGACCTCGGACATCCTGCGTAGCCATCCCGCATACTCGTACGGACCGGTCGGGAGCCGTACCCTCTCGCGGGACCGTCCGAGCCTGGCCACGACCCTGTCCTCGAAGTCGGATGCGCGGTCCTCGTTCAGTAGTATATCAACCGTCCCGCGGCAGAAGCCCCTGACAGACCCCATGGTCGTGTCATCCAGGAGACGGCAGTTGACCCTTAGCCCGAATACGCCGAGCATGCGCCTCAGCTCTGCCGCGGCATCCGGGCACTGGAGGTCGAAGAAGCTTGCCCCGATCAGGTTGACCTCTCCGGGGACTGGACCCACCGAGGGATCTATGGAACGGATCAGCTCGGAGACGGCGGCATCCGTCCCGTCGAGGTAGTCGCCGTTGATCACCCCGTCGGTGCTCAGGACGGTCGTCCCGACGTCCGGATACGACGAACGGAAACCTCTGGCGACGGCATCGCAGTCGTCCCCTATCATCCCCGACACGCATGTTGTCACGACCGCCACCTCCCTGAAACCGTCGGCATATGCCGACTCCATCGTACCGCGGAGGGAATCCGCTCCACCGAATATGGCGGCGCTGTCGTCCATGCACGTGCAGTAGATGTTGTCTGGCATCGGGTCGTCGTAGACCCCGCCCGTGTAGAGGTCTGCCACCGTGCTCAGATACGCCGAATCCATCAGATAGGCGCAGCTGCGGGGCCCGTGGATGATGACTGCGGAGTCCCTGAGCCTCGCCAGGGCCATGACTGCGCCGCAGGAGGCGCAGGAGTACTTCTGCCGCCTCGAAGTGGACCGGGCGCATCCGGGACATGTCGGCAGGTCGGCGGCGTTTCGTCTGCCGGGACGGATCTCCCTCCCGGCGGCAAGGTCCGAGAGCTGGTCGTCGTCCAGGGGCGAGGGGATGTCCATGCCTGCGCCCGAGATCACAACCTCTATCCTATCGACGATCGCGCCGACGGCCTTCGCGGCGTCCGATCCGGGGAAGAGCTCGCATACGGTGCGACCGGCGGGCTCCGCCGATGCGAACAGCCTGTCCCTGGGGACAGTTGCGATCACACGGGTGCCTGTGGCCGCGGCGAACCTGCCTACGGTCTCCTCCTCCCCTTCGACCCCGCGGGAGTTCAGCACTATGCCTATCAGGCGGGGCCTCTCGGGCGTGAACCTCCTGATACCTTTCATGATGTTGTTCGCGGCGTACAGTGCCATGAACTCCCCTGAGGTGACTATGATCACTCCGTCGGCGTTCTCCTCCCTTAGGGGGACGGCGAACCCGCCGCACACGACATCGCCCAGGACATCGTAGATCCTCACATCGGCCCCGACCCTGTCCGCCCCTAGACGGCCGATGGTCTCGAACGCGGTCAGGATCCCGCGACCCGCGCATCCGATTCCGGGTTCCGGGCCTCCGGACTCGATGCAGAGGACCCCTCCGGACCCCTCGACCATGACATCTTCCAGTCTGCGGTCGCCCTCGGGGACCTCGCGCACGTAATCCAGGACCGTCCTCTGGGATCCCCCTCCCAGGAGCAGTCTCGTGGAGTCGTGCTTGGGGTCGCACCCGATCTGCATGACCGTGTGGCCGCGCTGTGCCAGCATCAGGGAGATGTTGGCAGACATCGTCGATTTCCCTATGCCGCCCTTGCCGTAGACCGCCAGTTGGAACATGCATCCATAATCCGCCTACTGCATTATAAGCTGGTCAGGACCAATTATGATACTGGGGTCGACTCGCCTTCGCGGGCCTCGGTCCTGCGGAGCACGATCATGGCATGGGCACCCATCATCACCCCTCCGAGGATCTCTGAGAGGGCCATCATCCACCAGAGGGATGTGAGGGTACCGAAGACAGCCGTCGCCGCGAAGAACGCCAGACTCATTATGATGTTCCTGGCGAGTGAGTTGACCATTGCCCCGGTCGCCTTATCGATGGACTGCATGAGGGACGAGCCGGTGTAGACCATGGACATCACCGGCAGGAACAGGGCGAAGAAGTAGAGCATCTGGGTCATGTCGTCGTGTAGGTAGGACAGGTCGTCGGAGATGGTGAACACCGACGATAGCACGCCTGCGCCCAGAGCGAGGATCACGGACAGTGCCAGAGTCCAGATTATCGATACCTTGACCGAGTACCCGAACGCATCGCGGATCATGTCGAACCGCTTCATGCCGTACTCCGCCGCGCACACCGCGACCATGGCCCCTCCCATTGACTGCGCGATGATAAGGATGAAGTTGGCGATCCTCCAGCCGGTGGAGTACAGACCGACCATGTCTGTCCCGCCGCACTCGATGACCATGTAGTTCAGGAAGATGTTGAACAGGTACATGATCGACAGCTCGAGGGCCTCCGGACCGCCGACGGACATGATGCCCCTGCAGATCCTCATGTCAGGACGGTAGTCGGACCTGCGGATGCTTATGTACATGCCCTTGCCACGGAGATACCAATAGGATGCTATGACGCAGGACACGACGAAGGCGACCACGGTCGCCCAGGCGGCACCCGCGACGCCCATGTCCAGGACGTAGATGAACACGGGATCTAGGACGATGTTGACCAGCGCGCCTATGACCTGGATGGCCATGGAGCGCTTGGCCGCGCCCTCGCCGCGCAGCATCCCCGACATCACCCCGCTGAGGATGACGAAGAACGATGACAGGTAGATCGGGTACGCGTAGTCTAGGCAGTCCCCCACCGTGTCCCCCGCTCCCATCAGGACCATGGTGTACTCCGCCGTGAGCAGGAGTATCGGCGTCAGGATTATGCTCACGACCGCTGTTATGAACACACCTTGAGCGGCGGACTTGTTCGCATCGGCGTGGTTGCGTTGGCCTATGTTCCTGGCTATAGCCGCACCGACCCCTATGCCGAGGCCGTTGCCGATGCCGATGAGGATCGTATAGATCGGGTAGACGATCCCGAGTGCGCTCATCGCTGAACCGCCCAGACCGGCCACCCACAGACTGTCGACGATGTTGTTCAGCTGCTGGAAGAACAGCGCGACTCCGATGGGGATGGCGAGCGCTATCACGCCCTTCCTCTGGTCGCCCAGTAGTGTCCTGGTGCCCGCCGTCTCCTCCGTCATCGAAGCGCGATAGTCAGGGTGATATAAATCGTGACGTAGGCTGGGCGGGCATCAGGTGTGGGCCCCCTGACATCCGATACCCCCAGCGCCACCGGACATTGCCGACCGCGTATCCATGTTGGGACATCTGATGTGGCACCTACTTGCGGAACGCCCCGCCCACAGGCTCTTGCCCATGCCGTCCTTTCTGACCTGCAGGGGAATCCCATGACCTGCACACAGCCTCCGACGTGATCCACAACCCGGCATCATCGGGAAACCATGGTTCGGAGGTGGTACCGTACCGAGATTCGTTATCAGAACCCAGGCGATATAGGAGAGCTAACGCCATCTCCAGCACCACGGTCAGTCGTCACATATAAATTATAAAAAAAGATGGGCGCGACCATGCGGATAGCGGCGGTACTGAACGACAGATGCCAGAACAAGAAATGCAACCAGGAATGCGCCAAGTTCTGCCCCCTGAACAGGACGGGCGTGGAGTGCGTCACATTCGGCGAGAGGGGGAAGCCCATCATCTCCGAGACGCTCTGCCAGGGATGCGGCATCTGCGTGAACAAATGCCAGTTCGAGGCCGTCAAGATCATCGGCCTGGCCGATGAACTGAAGGAGGACATGATCCACCAGTACGGTGAGAACTCGTTCCGCCTATATCGTCTCCCCGTCCCCAAGAAGGGTCTGGTGACCGGTATCCTCGGTCCGAACGGTATCGGTAAGACCACAGCGATCAGGATGCTCTCGGGAACCGAGATCCCCAACCTCGGCCACTATGACAACCCTCCCACCAAGGAGGAGGTCCTCCAGCACTTCGCGGGCACCGAGCTCCACGACTACCTGGAGAGGGTGTACGCCGGGAAGGTGAAGGTCGCCGTCAAGCCGCAGTACGTCGACAAGATCCCGCTCGCTGCCAAGGGGGTCGTCAGGGACCTGCTATCCAAGGTCCAGGACCGCATGACCGTGGACCAGGCCGCCGAGACGTTCGACCTCACCGAGGTCATCGACAGGGATATCTCCAAGCTGTCCGGAGGAGAGCTGCAGAGGGTCGCCATGGCGTCCACCATGATGAAGGAGGCCGACGTCTACTTCTTCGACGAGCCCACATCCTACCTGGACATCTACCAGAGGGTCAAGATGGCCCGTCTCATCAAGGACCTGGCCGTCGACAAGCAGGTCATGGTCATCGAGCACGACCTCGCCATCCTTGACTTCCTCGCCGACAACGTCAACGTCGTCTACGGTTCGGAGGGGGCCTACGGAGTGTTCACCCTCGCGAGACAGGTCAGGACGGCTATCAACGTGTACCTTGACGGATACCTCCCCGAGGAGAACATCAGGTTCAGGGACAGGCCGATCGAGTTCGAGGCCTCGCCGCCCAGGGGCGACTGGCAGACCGCCGACCTCATCTCCTTCGACAAGCTGAGGAAGGACTTCGGCGAGTTCAGGCTGGACATCACCGGCGGTGCCGTCAGGATCGGCGAGTCCGTTGGGATTGTGGGGCCGAACGCCACCGGTAAGACCACGTTCGTCAAGATGCTGGCCGGCATCATCGACGTCGACTCCGGCACCATGGACAACAAGGTGAAGGTCGCCTACAAGCCCCAGTACATATCCGGCGACTTCGACGGCACGGTTCAGGACCTCCTCTACTCGAAGTACTACGACACGGTCACCTCCGGGTTCTTCAACGGGGAGGTAGTCGAGCCCCTCGGCATCAAGTACCTGATGGACAAGCAGGTGGCCAAGCTGTCCGGAGGAGAGCTGCAGAGGGTCGCGATCACGATATGCCTCGCATCGGAGGCCGACATCTACCTGTTCGACGAGCCATCCGCCTATCTGGACTCCAACCAGAGGATGAACGCCGCGAAGACCATCAGGCGCATGATGGAGAAGACCGGCCGCAGCGCCATGATCGTCGACCACGACATCTACTTCCTGGACATGGTCTCCGACTCCATGATGGTCTTCGGAGGCGAGCCGGGTCACCACGGAATCGGCGAGGGGCCGTTCGACATGAGGGACGGCATGAACAAGTTCCTCTCAGCCGTCGACATCACATTCCGCAGGGATGCGGACACCCACAGACCCAGGATCAACAAGCCCGAGTCCAGGCTGGACCGCGAGCAGAAGTCCCGCGGCGAGTACTACTACGCCTGAGACGAATGGATGGACCGATACCTATATTACAAGAAGCGAAGGGTCCGTGACACATGGGAAGAGCCGACACCCACCTGCACACCGAGTACTCGGGCTTCAACAAGCTCGGGGTGATGAAGTTCCCCGAGTCGGTCACTCAGCCGGAGAAGCAGGTCGACAGGATGAGGGCGCTCGGCATGAACGTCATGGCGATCACGGACCACGACGAGATCGCCGGAGCGTTCATAGCCCAGAAGTACGCGAAGAACTTCGACGACATCGAGGTCATCGCAGGCGAGGAGGTCACCACCGCCGACGGGGAGATCATCGGGCTGTTCCTCAACGAGAAGATCCCGTACGGGCTGCCCGTGGAGGAGACCGTCGACATCATCAGGTCCCAGGGAGGACTGGCGATAGCCCCGCATCCGTTCAGCATGCACGCCCCCGGCCTCCAGGAGCGCATCCTGGACCTGGACATCGACGGATTCGAGACGATCAACGGCGGCCACCCCGATGCATACTCCAACATGTTCGCCAGGCTGGTGATGGACCGCTATCCCGGCCGGTGGGCCGAGATGTCGGGCAGCGACGCGCATTCGGTGTACACATCCGGATACAACTGGACGGAGTTCTCCGGGAACACCGCGGAGGACTTCAGGAGGGCCGTCCTCAACAGGTCCACCGTGGCCGTGGGCGAGCCGGCGCCAGTGTTCGGCCAGGTCCAGTGGAGCGTCGACGTGGTCATCGGAGGGCAGAGGCTCCTTTTCCAATCTCTGCTGGGGAGGCTGAAGAGCGTCCCACACGACCATCTCATCGAGAAGATCAACAGCATCACCGACCTGAAGAAGGCGACTGCGATATTCGCCGGGACCCTCTACGTCGTCCCGCCGATGTCGTTCATCGCGACCATCCTCAGCACCTCCTTCCTGAAGAAGACCGGCAAGGACTTCACCGCATGGATCCCGGACCGCCTGGTCGCCATCGAGGAGATCGTCAAGGAGGTGGATGCCAACGGAGGCCCGGGAGCCGGCGACGGGAGGCTCCAGTCGATCATCGCCGCTGTGGACAAGATGGAATCAAGCAGGGGGAACGTGCCTGGACTCGGTCGTGTACAAAATCGGTGTGAACGTTCCGAATGACCATCTCGAGGCCCTCATGGACGCCCTGGACGGCGTCGTCACGCCCATCTACCCGGGCTACGACCACGTGTTCTCATGGTGGCCCGTCATGGGATGCTGGAGGGCCCTGGAGGGATCGGACCCGTACGACGGGAGGATCGGGGAGGTTACCGTCGCCGAGGAGGTCCGCCTGGAGTTCGCGGTCCTGGAGGGGGATCTGGGAGCGGCCGTGGACGCCGTCCGCAGGGCGCATCCCTACGAGGAGCCGGCCATCGACGTGATCCCGATGATCCCCTGGAAGTCCGTCATTCCTTCGGACGGTAGATGAACAGGTTGTCGAAGGTCTTCTGCATCCTGTGGATCTTGATGCTCTGGAGCCTGTAGGCCTTCTCCTCCTCGTCGATGAGACCCATCCTGACGTACTGTGTCAGGATCTCGTCGGCCATGTCGTATCCGGACTCCACCCCGATCACGATGTCGATGAGCCTGTTGCGGCATGACATGTGCTTAGGAAGTGATCCCCCGTTCTCGGCGAGATAGCGCTCCCTGATGAGCGGGAAGAGGTCCAGGTTCCTGGCGCAGGCCTCCTTCGCCTCATCGTACCTCTCGGCTCCGAACAGCCCCTCTATGTACCCCTCGGTGATGACGAACCTGCTGTAATCGTCCATCTCGTGGGTCTCCGCATACTTCCCGGCGGTCACCGACAGACCGTAGTTGTGGTCCTCGGTCGCCCTTCCCATGAGCTGGACGAGGAACGCCTGCGGAGACGAGGTGTCGATGCCTGCGAGATATCTGCGGAGCTTGACCCTGTCTGGATCGCTGAGGGTCTGATACCAGTCGTCGAGACCCGCCTCGGCGACCTCCTTGGGAACTTCGGGCTGTGCCATGACCTGCGAATCTGAGGTCCGAATTATAAACTGCGCGTCATCCAGGGGCCGGCGGGAACCGCCGTTTACCCCTTCTTGATCGTGACCAGGTTCCCGGGGGCGTGGGTGTGCGGGTTGACCATCCTCGTGGGGCTCCACTCCAGCTTGGACTCGAACTCCATCGCCCTCTGGAAGCAGTTCCTGGAGCAGTGACGGCAGTGGAAATCGCTGCATGGGATGCAGTTGATCGAGGTCTCCACGGAGTCCCCGTACTTGGCCGTGACCGCCTCGTCGATCTCCGCCTTCTCCGCGTCGACCATCCCGACCGTCATCGTCCTAGGGAACACGACCTTCATGTCGATGTATATCTTGGGTCCGTACTTGATCATGCGGAGGTTGTACACGTCGATCCAGTCGTCGTGCCTGTACTCGTTGATGATGTCGGAGACCTCCTTGATGAGCTCCTCGTCCGCACGGTCCATGGTATCGTCCGCGGACTTGCGGATGACGCCGAATCCCGTATACATGATGATGACACCGAAGACCACCGCGATTGATGAATCCAGCCAGCGTGCGTCGTATCCCAGATACATCGCAACGTAGACCACGATCAGTCCGATGATGATCCCGACCGACGAGTAGGTGTCCGAGCAGAGATGCTTGCCGCTGGCCTCGAGCGCGGGGGAGCGGCTCTTCCTGCCCTTGGCGATGGCGATCCTCCCGACGACGTAGTTCGCCACGGCCGCAAGAGCGACCAGGACGAGACCGATGTCCAGGTCGGAGATCTCCCCGGGATTGAAGAATGACTGCACCGACTCCAGGATGATCAGTCCGCCGGCAACCATGATCATCGTCCCCTCTATGGCGGACGAGATGATCTCGATCTTCCCGTGACCGAAGGGGTGGGTCTTGTCTGGGGGCTGGGCGGAGAGGTACAGCGCATACATGCCGATGCAGGCCGCGACCACGTTGACGATGGACTCGGTCGCATCTGTGAAGATGGCGACGGATCCCGTCAGGAAGTACGCGATGTACTTGATGATGAGCAGGGTAAACCCCAGGACGACAATGACCTTCTGGAATTCGTAGTTCTCATCCGCCGCTTTCATGACGTTCCCCATATCGGGGAGGTTTATAACAGTTGTCAATTAGCTATTCTTAAAACGAATTAGCCTCGGCTGAACCCCGGCCCCTCATCATGGACACCGCGGCACCGAGGATGCATGCCACAGTGCATACGGCGAAGGAGCATCTGAGGACCTCGATGAAACTCCCGTATGTCCCGGGGACTATGTCGTCCGCAGAGCCCATTATCATGGAGATGAACAGCATCGCGATGCCCATGCTCACCATCATGCCGGTCTGCCTCATGACGGCCACCATGGCCGACGCCTCCCCTGTGGACCTCGGGTCCACGGAGCCCATGATGACCGACGTGTTCGGTGCGCAGAACACCGACAGGCCGAGCCCCACCAGGATCATCGTCAGGACAGTCAGCGGGAACGACGGCGCGGTGTCGTACAGCATCACCGTCGATATACCCGCCGCCGTGATCAGCATGCCTGCCGTCGGAAGGATGCGCTTGTCCCCCATCCTGTCTGAGATCCTGCCGAAATAGGGCGTTCCGACCGCCTGCACGGCAGGCTGGATGATCATCAGAAGCCCGGCCTCCATGGACGACAGCCCACCGATGCTCTGGAGATACAGGGCCAGGAAGTACGAGAGGGAGCATGACGCCATATAGTTCAGGAACGCGGCCAGACAAGAGCCCGAGAACACGCGTCCCCTGAACAGCCTGACGTTCAGAACCGGGGATGCGCATGAGAGCTGCCACCTCACGAACACCACAAGGACCGCCAGGCCGGCGACAAGGCTGACGGCGGCCCATGGCTCCGGCAGGTTGACCATGCCGAGCATGCCCAGCATCATGCCGACGCCGTAGAGCAGCGACCCCTTGTGATCGAAGGACCCTCCCTCATCCGGACGGATCTCCCCTTTGAACAGTGACATCGACGCCACGGCGAGCAACGATATGGGAACTATGAGAAGGAACAGGCTGCCCCATCCGAATATGTCGTTCATCGCGCCTCCGAGCGGAGGTCCGGCGGCGAACCCCACATATGAGCACATGGTCTGAATCCCTATCGCCGCTCCGCGGCGGACTGACGGGAACACATCGGTGATCATCGATATGCTGGTGGTCATGACCGCGGCGGACCCGACCCCCATCAGGACCCTGCATCCGATGAGGAACCAGAAGTCCGGCGAGAACGCTGCCAGAAACGATGCGAGGGCTGTGAGGGCCACACCTGCCAGAAACATCGCCCTCTTGCCGTATATGTCGCCGATCCTGGTCATCGGGACCATGAAGATGACCGATGACAGCAGGAAGGACGTGTTGACGTATGCCAGGGCATGGGATCCGACGCCGAACTCCTGGCCTATGCTCACCAGGGACAGGTTCATCATTGTCCCCAGCAGTGGAGCGATGAACGCGGCGAAGCAGCATGCCGCCAAGACATTCCTGCTATCGGATTCGCTGTACTCGGCACTTGTCATCCGAATCTCCCCCATCTGGCAACCCGATGCGGACCGTGTTGGGAACAGACGACCCCATGCTACGGATCAGCTGCATTCGGCTACCGAGCCTTTTCCCCTGAACAGGGACACTACCGCACCGACCATGCACATCGCCACGCACACCCCGAACGAGCATCTCATGACGGTGATGAAGCTGTCGTAGGTCTCCGGGGACAGGTTGTCCGCGGATCCCATGATCACCGAGATGAACAGCATCGCGATGCCCATGCTCACCATCATGCCGGTCTGCCTCATGACGGCCACCATGGCCGACGCCTCCCCCGTCTCCCTGGGGTCGACGGAGCCCATGATGATGGACGTGTTGGGGGCGGAGAACATCGAGAACCCAATCCCGATGATGATCTGCGTCACGACGACGGTGGACAGCGGCGTGCCCACCCCGTAGGTCAGGATTGTCGCGATCCCGAAGGCGGATATGACTAGTCCCACCGTGGGGAGGATGCGCTTGTCCGCCAGCCTGTCGGACATCCTGCCGAAGTAGGGGGTCAGGACGGCCTGGATGGCAGGCTGGACCAGCATGAGCATCCCCGCCTCCGTTGCCGTGAGGTTACCGATGCTCTGCAGATAGAGGGCAAGGAAATAGGAGATCGAGTAGGAGGAGGCGTAGTTCATGAAGGTCGCCAGACAGGATCCGGAGAACACGCGCCCCTTGAACAGCCTGACGTTGAGGAGGTGGTGGGGAGTCCTGAGCTGCGACCACACGAACACCGCGAGGAACAGGACCCCGACCACGAGCATCGCATAGGCCCATGTCTCAGGCAGGTTGATCATGCCCCCCATGCTGAGGACTATGGCTATCCCGTAGAGGACGGAGCCCTTGGAATCGAACCTACCTCCCTCATCCGGACGGATCTCCGACCTGAAGGCCATCATGCAGACCACGGCTACGACGGCTATGGGGACGATGATGTAGAACAGGCTGTGCCATCCGAAGGCGTCGTTCAGAAGACCGCCGACCACGGGACCGGCTGCGAGACCGATGTAGACGCACATCGTCTGGAGACCGATCGCGCCTCCCCTGTTCTCGTGCGGGAAGACGTCCGTGATCATCGACACGCTTGTGGTGACTATGCATGCCGATCCGAGTCCCATGACCGCCCTGCAGGCTATGAGGAACCAGAAATCGGGGGAGAACGGAGCAACGAGGCATGTGACCGCGATCACGGCCACCCCTGTCATGAAGATCCTCTTCTTCCCTACGATGTCCCCGACCTTCGCCATCGGCACCATGAACACGACCGACGAGAGCAGGAACGCCGTGTTGACGTAGGCGAGCTGGTGCGAACCTGCCCCGAACTCCTGGCCAATGTTCACCAGCGAGAGGTTCATCATGGTGCTCAGCAGCGGAGTTATGAACCCTGCGAAGCAGCATGCAAGCAGGACCATCCTCCGCTCTTTCTCGTCGTACGCCATCCGCATCCCTCTGTGTCCCGCGCGCTGGCGCCGGACCTATTGGCAGAGAACCGACGCGAATAAAACAGTTGCCAGAAGGAAGCAGGACGATTGACCTGCGGATGGTTCGTATGACCTTTCGAGGAAACCATCCGCAGGGTTTGTACAATCAGGATGAGGCCTTCGACGGTGCTCCGGAACCCATCATCCTGGTGAGGACCATGAACGCCACGGCGACGACCACGGCGACCACCGCCATGACGGCGAACAGGTCGGGGTACGAATCGCCGACTGCCGCGAACAGCGGGACGCTGATCAGAGATATGGCGAACTGGCCGAAGTTGAGGCTGGTGCTGTACCCGCCCATGATCTTCCCCGACGTCGAGGACGTAGTCTCCCCGGCGAGGATGTTGGACACTGCGGGGCACACCATCCCGAGTCCGGCGCCGGCGATGATCATCATGGCGATGGAGGAGGCGATGGATTCGGACAGCTTGAGCGTCACCAGCGCGACGGCCAGCAGGAGGAACCCGATCACGATGATCGTGAAGGGCCTGAGCCTCTGGACGAATCTGCGGTACATCAGGCTGAAACAGGCGTTCGTCACCCCGTGGACCCCCAGGAACAGCCCGGTCACGGACGTGGAGACAGCCAGTTCGGTCTGCAGGTATGTGGGCATCTTGGTCGGGAGGAGGAAGGCCATCGTCATCGCGATGAAGATGGTCAGATAGCAGATCACGAGAAGCCTGCCGTCTGCCTTCCTCTCCGGCTCCCTGCGGACCTTGTCCTCGGGGGCATCCCTCCGGGGCTCCCTCATGGTGAGCAGCACCATCAGGAGTATCGGGACTCCGATCAGGTAGACGAGGAACGGCTCCCTCCAGGAGAACTCCGCCAGAAGGCCGCCGGTGTACTCCAGGATGAGCACGCCCACGCCCATTGCCGCCGACTGGTAGCTGAGGGCCCTTATCCTGTCGATTCCGGTGTAGTACTCGGCGATGAGCGCGGTCACGGCGCTCGAGATTCCCGCGATCCCGATTCCGACGATGAACCTGGCCACCAGGAGGATGTAGAGCTGCTCCCCTGAGCTGCCGTCCATCAGGTATCCGAACGCTCCGGCCACGGTGAAGACGACCAGGGAGGTCCCGAGGACGCGCACCTTCCCGAACCTGTCGGCAAGGGCACCCATCCCGAATCCCACAAGCCCTACGGCCAGGGAGGGGATGGTGATGATCATGGACACGAGCGTGTCCTGCTCCGTGAACACCTGCTCGATCAGGGGCAGGGCCGGAGCGACCGCGGCTCCGCCCATCAGCATGAGCATCGAGCAGAGCATTATGGTGAGAAGAGTCGCCTTCGTAGGCTTGAAGTGGGAGCCTTCCTGCATGTTGAGTGCAAAGTGAAGATGTTCTTAAGAATGCCTATCCTACAGAAATGGGACCCCGGCCGTGGCCGGGTAACGGGTCCTAAGACCCGGTTTATTCTCAGGCTGTGGCCGCTGCGGCCTCCCTCTGCTGCTGGCGCCTGCGGTAGTACCTGAGGCTCCAGACGGTGATCACGATTCCGTAGAGGATCGCGATGACCCCCATAAGGCAGTAGACCTCGTAGTAGGAGTCGTGGAGGAGGGCGAGGAGCGGGACGGACAGCAGGGAGATGGCGAACTGTCCGAAGTTCAGGCAGGTCCCGGAGCCTCCCATGATGGAGCCGGAGTTGGATCCGGTGACCTCCCCTGCGAGCGTGTTGACCAGCGACGGCACGATCATACCCACGCCCACGCCGGTGATGATCAGGGTGAAGATCGCCAGGGGGACGCTGGGCCAGAGGATGAGGACGGCGAATCCCACACCCATGCAGAGGAACCCGAGGCCGAGGATCCTGAACGGCGGGATCCTGGCGGTGATCCTGCGGTACAGGATGCTGAACACGGCGTTGGCCACCCCGTGGAATCCGAGGAACAGACCCACGATCGACGAGGACACCCCGAGGTCCGACAGGACTATCGGGATGCTGGTCGGCAGAAGGAAGACCAGGTTCATGCAGAAGAAGATCGAGACGTAGCAGAGCGCGACGATCTTGTAGTCGGCTTTCCTGAACTTCTCGTGTGCCACGATGTCCGCAATCTCGTCCTTGTCGTGCTCGGACATCCTAGGCTCCCTCATGGACAGGATGGCCATGATGAGGATCGGTATCCCGATCAGATAGACGAGGAACGGGGTCCTCCAGGAGATCTCTGCGAGGGTCCCGCCGGTGAACTCGAGGATCAGGACCCCGATCCCCATGGCAGCGGACTGGTAGCTGAGGACCTTGACCCTCTGGATGCCTCCGTAATACTCAGCGATTAGCGCTGTCACCGTGCTGGTGATCCCGGCGATTCCGATTCCCAGGATGAACCTGGCCACGAGGATCGACTCCAATGTCGGCAGCCAATAGCTGGCGACCCCGGCGACGACGAATATGGCGAGCGCCAGGAAAAGGACCTTGACCTTGCCGAACCTGTCAGCGGCGAGGCCCACGGCGTAGCCGACGATCGCCACGGCGAGCGACGGCAGCGTGATGATGAGCGATGTCATGAAGTCCTGACCGGGGAAGGCCAGCTTGATCTCGTTCAGAGCCGGCGCGACGGCGGCTCCCCCCATCAGGATGAGCATCGAACTCAGAAGAATGGCCACGAGCGTTAGCTTCGTGGGTTTGAACAACACTTCCTTATCTCTCATTGACAGTTCGATTGTAGGCCTGTATAGATATCTTGCTGAGGGTGCTGGATGTAACCTTCGAACGTGTTATATACAACATGTTGTAAATTCATCTACTTGAAATCAAGTAGATTGCGTTATCCCAATTTGAATCCCTGAAGCGATGCCGATCGGAGGATCGTGCGGATGGAGAACAGCTGCTGAAGGGTGAGGTCGACCGGACCCGGCGGGATCATCCCGACGGAATTCGGCCCGAAAACAGTTTGATAATCGGGTCCGACGGGGGGATCCCCATCGGACCTTAGGTTTTTCAGATCAGATAGTCCCTGAGCACGCCGGCCAGGTCCTTTCCGTCGGTGGAGAGCCAGGCGTCGAAGTCCTTACCCGTAGCTGCCACGGTCCTCCCGAGGAAGACCGCCATGTCCGGGCATCTGTCGACCGGTACAGCGCCGACCGCGTCTCCGAACCTCTCCTTCCCCTCCAGACCGCATCCGTTTACCGTGAGGTTGAACACCGGGACCGGCTTGCCATCCACCGTCTTGGACGCACCCTGGAGACCCAGCATCCCCACCTGATGGTTGCCGCATGACGACACGCATCCGGATATCCTAAACCTGGGAAGGGCGTTGTCCGGTATGCCAGCCTCACGGACCGCGTCGATCATGGCGTACAGTGTGCCGTTGGAGTCCCTCAGACCCTGCTGGCATATCGTAGACCCTATGCAGGAGACCGATGTCTCGAACAGCGTCCTCGCTCCTCCCTCTGTGGCGTCCCTGACCCTGATGGCCTCGTCCCCGCTGAGGTTGATGATGTACAGCGTGCTGTCGGGGGCGACCCTGACCTCCGCGTCCCAGATGTCCGCGATGGCGTCCCTTATCCTCCTGAGCGCATCTAGAGGCACATCCCCTCCGACGGGGTGGTACGCGACGTAGTACAGGCCGGGCTGCTTCTGTCTGAAGATCCTGTCCCCCGACACATCCCTGGCCTCCTTCTCCGGGAACGATGTGGGGACCGGATGGATGTCCATGCCGCCCCTCTCGAGGAGCGGCACGAGGGCCTCCCCGTACGCCCTGAGGAACCCGTCGTCCCCAAGATCCTCCCTCATGTACCTGGTCCTTGCCCTGGAGCGGTTCTCGTAGTTGCCGTGCTTCATGAAGGTGTCTACCATGGCACGGACGTAGTACAGCGTCTTGGATGGGTCGATCCCCTCTGCCACGCGGATGCCGATCCTGGGGTTGTTGCCCAGACCGCCTGCCGCCCAGACATCGAAGGTGCCGTCGTCGTTGGCTATGAACCCGAGGTCCCTGAATGTGGCGTGGGTCTCGTTCCTGTCCGAACTGGAGAAGGTGACCTTTAGCTTCCTGGGGAGCTTGATCTCGGTCATGATGTCCAGGAGGTATGTCTCCGTCTCCTTCGCGTAGGGGTACACGTCGAACCTCTCCCCGGGCTCGACCCCCGACAGCGATGTGGCTGAGACGTTCCTTGGGTTGTCCCCTCCCCCTCCCTGCGTGTTGATACCGTGGTCCAGGGCCCTGTCCATGATCTCGTAGATCTGGTCGCCCGTGAGGTTGTGGAGCTGGACGGTCTCGCATGTCGTGGTGTGTATCCTGCCGATGCCGTACCTCTCGCACTCGTCTATGATGAAGGAGAGCTTGTCCTTGGTCATATGGCCGCCGCACATGCGGAGCCTGATCATACCCAGCTTCCCTCCCTTCTGCGCATAGCTGCCGTACTTCCCGGAGATGCCCTTGTACTCCTTGGCGTTCATCTGGCCAGAGAAGAACTTCTCCTCCGCCTCCTTGAACTCCGGCAGCCTGGCCCTGAAGAACTCAACATCCTTAGACATACAGACCGGAGCGCCCTAAGTATAGATACACCTTTACATGGATGGATGGACCCCCTGTGCATCATGTGTATCTACTGACACGCGCATACGGTACCAAGGTGACGATCATGTCCGACTGTCCGGAGGATATCAAGAAGAGGCTGGGCCTGGTGCACGTGTACACAGGCAACGGCAAGGGCAAGACCACCGCCGCCATGGGACTGGCCTTCAGGGCCGTGGGCCGCGGTCTGAACGTGAAGATGCTGCAGTTCCTCAAACCGCCGAAGGGGTACGGCGAGCACATGGCCGCCGAGATGCTCCCCGGGTTCTCCATCGAGCCCATGGGATCGGACCACATGTGCGGGCGCGAGGTGACCAAGGAGCAGGACATAGAGGACACCCGCAGGGGACTGGCGAGGGCCGAGGAGGTCCTCGGGTCGGGCGAGTACGACCTGGTGATCCTGGACGAGGCGATCAACTCGATAAGGCTCGGGCTCCTGACCCCCCAGGCCCTGATCGACCTCCTCGAGAGGAGAGCCCCGCACACGGAGGTCGTCCTCACAGGAAGGGGGGTCCCACAGGAGATTATCGACTACGCCGACCTAGTCACGGAGATGACGCTCGTGAAGCATCCGTTCGACAAGGGCATCGGCGCCCGCAAGGGCATCGAGTACTGAACACATTCCCGGCCCCCGAAGCGGGGCCGGACATCAATCTTATAGATGCTCCCCCATGGGGGCGCATCATGACTCTCTATTCCAGCATCACAGAGACCATCGGGGAGACGCCCCTCGTGCGCCTGAACAGGATGACTCCTCCGGGAACGCACGTATACGTCAAGATCGAGAAGGGCAACCCCGCGGGCTCCATAAAGGACCGTGCCGCCCTGTCGATGATCGACGACGCGGTCGCCAAGGGTCTGCTGGAGGACGGCGGCACGATCATCGAGCCCACGTCCGGCAACACCGGCATTGCGATCTCGATGATCGCGGCCGCGCGCGGGTACAAGGCCGTCATTGTGATGCCCGACACCATGTCCAAGGAGCGCATCTCCCTGATGAGGGCGTACGGCGCGGAGGTCGTCCTCTCCCCGGGATCCGAGGGCATGCAGGGCGCTGTAGACCTTGCGGAGAGGATCAGGGCCGAGAGGGGAGGCTTCATAGCCGGGCAGTTCGACAACCCCGCAAACGTTGCGGCCCACAGGACCGGCACGGGGAAGGAGATCCTCAGGGACCTCCCCGATGTCGACTACGTGTACGCCGGCATCGGGACCGGGGGCACCGCATCAGGCATCGGCCTCGCCTTCAAGGATGCGGGATCCGACGCCAAGGTCATCGGCATCGAGCCTGCCGAGAGCCCCCTGATCACCGAGGGACATGCGGGGAAGCACAACATCCAGGGCATCGGCTCCAACTTCGTCCCGGGGAACTACCTGCCGGAGGCGGTGGACTCGGTCGAGACGGTCCCCACCGATGACGCGATCAGGACCGCCGTCGAACTCGCCAGGAAGGAAGGGGTGTTCGTGGGGATCTCCTCCGGGGCCAACGTCTTCGCGGCGATAAGGAAGGCCAGGGAGGAGCCCTCGGCCAAGATCGTGGCGATCCTGCCGGACGGCGGGGAGAAGTACATGAGCCTGGGCATCTACGAGTGATCCAATGCCTGTGAAGATCCCCGACGACCTGCCGGCGGCGGCCGTTCTCGAATCCGAGAACATCTTCGTGATGACCGAGAGGAGGGCCGACACCCAGGACATCCGTCCCCTGGACATCCTTATCCTGAACCTCATGCCCACGAAGGTGGAGACCGAGACGCAGATCCTCAGGTGCCTGAGCAACAGCCCCCTGCAGACGGACATAACGCTGCTCCAGATGGCATCCCACGAGTCGAAGAACACCTCGCAGGAATACCTGGACAGGTTCTACAGGACCTTCGACGAGATCAAGGACCGCAAGTTCGACGGCATGATAATCACCGGTGCTCCCCTGGAGACGATGGACTACGAGGACGTGGACTTCTGGGAGGAGTTCTGCGGGATCATGGACTGGACGCTGACGAACGTCTGCGCGACGCTCTACATCTGCTGGGGAGCGCTGGCCGGACTCTACTACCACTACGGGATACCCAAGCACCCGATGGCCTCGAAGGTGTCCGGCATATACGAGCACAGGGTGCTCATCCCCAACGAGCCGATCGTCAGGGGGTTCGACGACCGCTTCTACATGCCACAATCCAGGCACACGGAGGTCAGGGCCGAGGACATCATGTCAAACCCCCACCTCCACATAGTGTGCGCCTCCGAGGAGGCCGGGGTCGCGGTGGTGCAGTCCGAGAGGAACCAGACGTTCATCACCGGCCATCTGGAGTACGACGCGGCGACCCTCGCATACGAGTACGAGAGGGACCTGAAGGCCGGGAAGGACCCGCATGTGCCCGACCACTACTTCGAGGACGACGATCCAAGGAGGGACCCAGTGGTCAGGTGGAGGGCCCACGCCACGCTGTTCTACACCAACTGGCTGAACTACTGCGTCTACCAGCTCACGCCCTATGACAAGGACGAGATCGGAAGAAACTGATTGCCGGAGGGGAGCCGGGACGTCCCCCGGCACCCTCCCAAAATCGCACGGCCGTCACTGGCTGACGACCTTGGGGTTGACCAGCTTGCCCACGATGGCATCCCTGACGAATGGGTTCAGACCAGAGACGTCGCCCTTCCCGTCAAGGACACCCTGGACCTCGCTGGCGATGTGGGTGAAGACCCCCTTGAAGATCCTGCAGGAATCGTTGCCGTTGTCCTCCAGCCCACCCTCGTGGTACGCGTCCATGCTGCATCCGCCGTTGCAGTATCTGAAGATCGGACAGGAAGCGCACTTCTCCCTCCGCCTTATCGATCCGACCAGGATCTTCCTGAAACCCTCCGACTGGAAGAGCTCGGAGATCGAGGAGACATCGTTGACGTTCCCCATGTAGAACTCCTCCGGACAGGCCTTGGCGCACGGGTACACGGAACCGTCAGGGTTGACGCACATCCATTTGGTCAGACAGGATGTGTGGGCGCAATCGGACGGGGTAGGGTCGCCCAGGTAGTTGAGGATGTAGAGATAGTGGGGAATCAGCGGGACATCGGAGCCGGAATCGTGGAACCAGGCATCGAACGCCTCTATGCTCCCCTTTATGAACTCATCCGCATCGGGTACGGTCCCGTTGCATCTGGCGCATCCGGCCGGTATCACCGGGGAGAGAGAAAGGTTGGTGCCGTCCTTCTTGAAGTACTCGTAAAGCTCCCTCTGCTTCAGCGCGGTCTCGGCAGATATCGTCGCCGACACGGAGTACTTGTTCTCCTTCGCTGAGAGCATCCCTAGCGCCTTGGAAGGGTCGCCCTCCCTGAGGACGGGATTGTACGGCCCCTCGTAGGAGACGCCCACGTTGATCTGCTTCTCCCTGCAGTACGCCATGAAGCGCCTGTTGATCAGCGTGCCGTTGGTCTGCACGGTATTGCCGCAGCGACCATTGTTCTTGCCGAAATACCTCTCCTGGAGCTCGATGGCGCTCTTGTAGAACGACATCGGCAGGGTGAGTGGCTCCCCACCATGCCATATGAACCATGCGGCCTCGTATTCCTCCGAGACCATCTTGAAAAGACGTTCGAGAGTGTCAAGGGACATCTCGCCCCTGACCCTCTCGTCCGGTGTGTGGTAGCAGTGCCTGCAACCTGTGTTGCAGTACAGCGTCGGCTTCACGACTACCGACAGATAAGGCTTCATGAGCCGCTGTCCGGATCAGAACGGCCAGTAGGTCCAGACACCGTTGAAACCGTTGGTGGCGTAGCAGCAGCAGATGACGCAGACGACGACTCCGCCCACAAGACATCCGTACCAGCCGGGCGTGGAGCAGCAGCCCCTGTCGTCGCAGCAGCAGTAGTTGCACTTGGACGCACCCTCGTGATCGCCCTTGTCGTAGCGCTCGTTGTGGTCCGTCTCGGGGAGCCCCTCCATCGCGAACGCGATGAACGCGGATGGGGACTGGCTCTCGTACAGTGCTGTCAATTTGTCTACGGATTCCGACTCGTACGACATGGGATACTCACCTACCGACGCTGATTCGGTACAGTCAAGGCGTACTTTGTGCGCGTATTTAACGATATGGATATCTCCAGACTATGCCAGACGTGTCCGGAGGGACTGTTTCGACATGTCCGCGGCGGTATAGACATCCAACGACGAGGATTATCCATCGGATGCCTGAAATCCATGAGAATAAATGAGATTCTGGCTGGAGCTCGGCAACGACCCAGCGGGAGAAGGGACCGCCGTACGGCCCGGTATCGGGCAGCCCCTAGGATCCGACGAGCGATCGGCGGATGTCCGGGAGGCGCTGATCCGCCGAAACCGTCCGCAACAATCATATCGCCCCCGCCGGATGAAGGTCCATGTTCGGATACACCGTCCCAGCCTACGGCAGGCTCTCCCCCGCCGACCTCTCCAGATACAGGAGGTACTACTGCGAGGGCTGCCATCAGCTGCGCGACGGGTTCGGGCTCACTGGCGCCCTCACCGTGAACTACGACATGACGTTCAACACCGTCCTCCTGTGCGGCCTCACGGGCAAGGCACTGGAGGTCGGCCCCACGGAGAACAGGATCTGCGTCCTGGAGCATTCCAAGACGAATGACGAACTCATGCGCGATATGGCCGCCTACACGCTCATCCTCACGAAATGGGAACTCTTCGACGACGACACGGACGACCCGTCCCTGAAGTCCAAGTTCATATCTCTCACCCTGAACCGCGCCATAGAGAAGGCCGTGAGGATGCATCCCGACTACGACGACATGGTCGGGAAGGGATTCAGCGAGCTGAGGGCCCTGGAGCTCGACGGATGCAGGGACGCCCGTCTCATGGGGAGTACCTTCGGGAAGGGCCTCATCGGCGCATTGGAGGACATCGCGGGGGATTGCTACTCGGACGCGCTCGGCGAGGTCTTCACCGAGCTGAGCACCGCTGTCTACATCATGGACGCCATAGACGACCTGGACGAGGACTTCATGGAGGGGACGTACAACCCGCTCCTCCCCGAGTCTGGATTCGTGAACGCCAGGAAGCTGATCGACTCGGACATCTTCAGGTTCGCGGGGATGATGAACGAGACCATAGGGAACCTGCAATCTGGATACTCCAGCATCAGGCCGTCCATGAAGGGCAACGTATCCCTCTGCGACAACATAGTCTACTTCGGGATACCGGAATCGGCGAGGAGGGTCATATCAGGGAACGCGCAGGCTAAGGCCAGCATCAAGAACGTCTTCTCCAACCGCAGCACCAGGCTGTCAGAATGACCCTGCGGGATCATAGTCGGAGCACACGTCGAGCTCGAACATCTCCTGACCGGTCCTCTCGCAGACGCCTGATACATATTGTTTGCAGTTCTCGCAGCATCCGGGCCTGTATCTGCCGCATGTGCCGTCCATTTCGGTCGGTTTCTCCTCCGGAACGCACACCCACATCCCATCGGCATGCCTGCAGAACCTGCATGTGCGGCATTTGCGGTAGCTCTTGTCCATGACTCCCGGAATGCCCCCTGTGGAGAAAAACCCGTCGGGATTCTGATTTGCATTACAGTAATCGAATGCTGAAACGATGTTTTTTATATCTCATCGTCGATTCGTATTCATGGACCTTAACCGTCCCTGTTGCGGCAGAGACGGAGCCTCGAAGGCCGGGGTTTGTCCGTTCATCACTGAACGGAGATCTCGATTTCGATGCCGTATATCGAAATAGAGATCCGGACGTTGTACGTCCTTCTGGAGATAACAAACGACATTGTTAGCCTCCTGCCGACCGGGTCGTCATTGCCCGGTCGGCACCACCGCTTCTGATGCCACATCCTAAAAGACCGTACCATGGACATTCACTGACGGCCCGTGCGCCACATGTCACGACGGTCTTCCGACCCTTCCCTGTCGCCAATTATATTACTTGAATGCGGATTCCGACCGCATCATGACGATCACAGTGGCCTACATGGGCATCCCCGGATCCAACTCCGAGCAGGCGGCGGTGGAATTCGCCGCAAAGATGGGTTGGGATGATTACGAACTCCTGCCCAGGGTCGACTCCAGGGGCGTCGTGGACGCCATGGACAGGGAAGGCGCGGAGTATGGCGTAGTGGCCGTGGCAAACATCAACGCCGGCCCCGTGGAGGAGACCAGGATCGCCCTCGAGGGAAGGGACGACATCGAGTTCGTGCTGAGTTTCTGGGTCCCCATCCATCACTGCGTCTTCATCAGGGAGGGCTACGACGGGCCGATAAACCACATCGCCTCCCACATCCAGGCGCTGCTCCAGACCAAGGGCAACCTGGAGAGGCTGTTCCCCGGGACTGACAGGGTCGAAGTGGAGGACACCGCGATCGCCGCGGAGTACCTCGCCGAGGGCAAGCTCCCCGAGGACACCGCCGTTGTCTGCAGGCGCAACGCCGGCCAGATGTTCCATCTCCGCATGATACATGAGAACATCGAGGACAGGTCCGACAACATGACCGAGTTCCACCTCCTCCGCAAGGGTTCCGCATGATCTCCGAGATGATTGAGGAGGACGCTCGCAGGCTCGACGAGATTATAGCCGACCTCAACAGGGAGGCCAACAAGCACAGGACCGCCCGCGACGACTACAACCGCCAGGCGCAGGTTCTGGCGGACAAGAGGGACAAGCTCCAGGCGCAGGCCAGGAAGCTGTCCTCCCAGGCCGCCGTCTACAAACAGCAGAGGGATGAGTGCAACATCTGCGCGAGGGAGAACAAGCAGAAGCGCGACGAGTGGAACGACCGCGCCGCCCGCATGAGGGCCGCCGGAGGCCTCGGGGACATCGGCGAGGCCAAATCACAAGCCCAGAGCTACCATCAGAAGGTGGTAAAGTACTCGCAGGATGGGCAGGCGCTTCACGACAAGATGCACTCCCTCATGGAGCAGGCGGACCGCCTGAGACAGGAGGCGCAGACATGCCACGAGCAATGCCAGACCTGCAGGAGAGCGGCCAACTCCGAGCACGAGAAGTACATCGCCGCGGTCAGGAAGATAGAGAGGGTCAGGGACAACCTGCCCGAATGACCGCTCCTCAGTCGGCGAAGAGCATCACGTCGCTCCTCATCAGCCTCATGAACCTGTAGGTGCGGAGCCTCCCCGTCTTCGGATCGGGAAGCTCCCTGGCGCATGCCTCCTTGTAGTTGCATTTCTCGAGGACCCTACCGGACGCCTCGTTCTCGGTGTCGTACCTGGCCTGGATGAAGATGTAGTCCGTGGTGTCCAGGATGTACCGCGAGACCGCTGTGACCGCCTCGGTCATGTAGCCGTTGTCCCAGTACCTCTGGGCCAGACAGTACCCTATCTCGCAGTACCTCTGATCAGGATGATCCCTCACGGCGGTGATGCTGCCTATCGGCTCCCCCGTCGACCTCAGGGTGATGCACCAGTCCATGCTCCCAGCCTCGTACTGGCGGACCCACGATCCGATGATCCTCCTGGTCTGGAGGACGTCCCGATGGGGCGACCAGGTTGCGAAGTGCGTCACCTCCGGGTCCGACATCCACGACTTGAAGCACGCCTCGGCGTCGTCCTCCTCGAACCGGCGCAGCTCAAGGCGCTCCGTCCTGAGCCTCCTGGTGCGCATCACAGTATCTCCACCTGCAGGGACGCCATGACATCCAGCGCCTTGTCCCCCAGGTCCCGGTCGTAGCTGGCGACGCAGTCCCTCCTGACGTACACCCTCGCCTCTGGGTTGGCGGTCCTCGCGATGACGGCGTTGGCGATCACACAGATGTTGGTGGCCACTCCGCAGAGCTCCACCTCGTCGCACTGCCTCAGAACATCCATGAGTCCCGCGCATCCGAAGGTCCCTCTCCATGACGCGGCAGCGGGGATCTCCAGCAAGATCTGAGACGGCGGGATCGAACTCCCATCCGCGGGTGCCGCGGATGCAGTGCGGGACGGGGAGAAGCCTTCCCTCCCTGGTATCAAGATAATCTTCCTCGTGGGTGTCCCTCGTGAATATTACCAGGTCCCCGCCCCGGAGATGCTCGGATATGCGTGCATGTATCCTCTCCCCGATGGATTCGGCGTCCTGGCTCCCCAGGACGCCCGTAACGAAATCGTTTTGATAGTCTACGACGACCAGGGCGCGCATGCCCGGCCATTGGGGTCACACCTTTATGTTGATGTTGGCCGAGTTCCTCCTGACCGTCTCGAACACGAGGCTGTAGGGTATCCCCTGCGCTATGGAAATGTCCACACAGGAGCGCCCCTTCCTGTACTCTCCCATTATGAGCCCCTCGAGCACGGAGTCGACCTCGTCGATCTGCGGACCGATCTTCTGGAGGTCCACCTCCTTGTCGTTGGCCCAGTCCTTGGAGGAGCACAGCGGACACTTCCTCGGGACCTTGGTACCCTTTGCATTCCAGCTGTAGCCGCAACGCTTGCAGGTGTAACTGCGAGGTGGAGTGTTCCACTGGTGTGTCCCGCATGAGGGGCACCTCTTGGGTGCTCCGTTGTGGGAGTTCCACGTGTGGCCGCAGCGAAGGCATGTGACCCTGAGATGGGGGTCATTCCACTTTATCGAACGGCACTTTGGACACCTCTTGGGCAGTTGGTCCTTACGCGGGATCCACTCGTACGAACATCTCGCGCATCTCAACAAACTGCTGAGAGGCTTTGTTGGGGACATACAAGTATGTCTATACTTGTGAGTATTTAATAATATGCGTAAGATTTATATTGTTGGATGTATCTGCCAACTCACCAACCTAGTTTAAAAGCCATCCATGTCGCAAAATAGACATTTGCATACCTGGGATGTCCGACAATAGCCACGAATCCTCTCGCCAGCGAGTACCCTCCGCGGAACGGCCGCATGGCCTCCTTTATGTCATCATCCGTCCATTGCGAGAACACCCTGTGGGCCCTCATGAAATGGGGGTTAGTGTAGATCGACTTCCTGCACCACCTGGAGTAGCGGGACAGATCGCCGCGCTTGACGGCCTCCGCGGCCATCATGCCGGACAGCATCCCGATCCCCATCCCGAAATCGAAAGAGGTCAAGTAGGTAGAAGTGGCCGTACCGCGCATATGGTGCGGAGCGACATTCACGAAAAGACATTGAAAAGCCGGTACGCTCACGCCAAAACCGATACCGATCGCCAAGGCGCAAGCGAAAAAGACAAATGATGTATGTACGGTAGCGAACACGGAAAACGAGATCGCTAAAGAAACCAAGGATACGATGGACACGACATGGATCTTGCCATGGTCCACCAACCGCCCGGAAATCAAACGGGCCGTCCCTACACCGATCGCCATACATATAAAGAAGTAGCCGGGGTCC
>ERZ779877.319-NODE-319-length-55254-cov-12.018642_pt1 | contig 55254 bp, 61 predicted proteins | sample MGYA00511556_ERZ779877 | MGnify/ENA primary metagenome ERZ779877 (study PRJEB29588, sample SAMEA2159338) | human gut metagenome | biome: human gut; feature: human-associated habitat; material: faeces | place: Denmark | collected 2008/2010 ... | reverse complement strand
TTATTTCTATAATATCTTGAATATCTTCAACTAGTATTCTTTTTTTATCTAGTTCTTCAATGTGTCTTATTATATCTTTTATTTCTTTTGTATTCTTCATAGATATAATTTTCATCAAATTTATATCCAAATTCATTATAGTCATTTAAATCTATAACTTTTAAATGAACATCCTTAAATTTAACTTTAGGGACACAAACATAATCTCCTCTTTTTACATTTTGTGCTTCAATCCATTCTCTTTTATTATCTTTATATATTAAAATCTTGTGGTCTCTAGTACATATTGTAGGATAATATTTATCAGTTCCATAAAGATGTTTAATTTTTATCATAGGTTCACTAATATCATAACTAAATGTGTTTAAAACTTTATTGAATTTACCATCTTCTGTAATAACATAATCACCGGTTTCTATTTTTTTTAATGGCTTAATTCCATTGAGAGTATGAACCAGAGCATCCCCAGTAAAGCATCCTCTTCCAGTGTTAGTTAAAACACCATTATATTTTTCTTTTGCTATTTCGACTATTTTGTGGTCTATTAAAAAATAATTTGCCATGTTAGTTTTTTCTACAATGTCAACCTCATATCTAATTGCATCTAAATATTTTGGCCATTCTTCTTTTGGTATTCTTTTTCTGTCTTCTATCCACGCTTTGTTAATAATATTTTTTAACTCTTGATTTGGATTATTTGATATGCTTGGTAATTTAATCTCATCATTAATGAAATCGCTACAGTCTACATTCTCAAAAACTAAAGTGCTTTCCAGTGCTTCTTTAATTTGATTTTCATTTAATACTCCTTGAATTTTGTATCTTTCAACAATAGTGTCATAATCAGGATAATCTAAAATAAAGTTTGCTTCTTGCTCATATAATATTCCTTTGGCTTTTAAAAATAAGTCTCTATATTCACTATCTTCGGGATAAATATAATGGCTATCATTTGCGTGTATTAATTTAATATTATGCTTCTTACCTAATTCTATAACTCTCTTGTTTACTGTTTTTTGTATTTCCTCATTATGATTTTGAACTTCTAAAAATAAGTTGCCTTTAAAATGTTCTTTCATTTTTACTATAAGTTCTTCATCATCCCACAAGCCAGCAACACAGGCAGTTGTTATGATAAAGTTTTCAGGAGTTAATGAAAAGAGCAATTCTTCATCAATTCTTGGCTTATAATAAAAACCTGTTGTAAAAGACTCTGATATTATTGAATTAAGTTCTCTAATACCTTCATGATTTAAAGCGATTAATATAATATGTCTATTACTTTTATCTTTTTCTTTTCTATTTGGAACGTAATATCCTTCGGCACCCACAATAAGTTTTAAATTATATTGATGTGCTAAAGTTGTTGCCTCAAATATATCTCCTTGTATTCCGTGATTAGTAGTAAATATGGCATCGTGTCCTAATTCAACCGCTCTTTTACAATAATCTTCAAGTTTAGAAACCACATCTAATGTAACGGGGTTAGATTTGTGGTCGTGCTTATGATAATTATAATATTTTTCCATATTTTTTTCTTTACCCTTTCTATATTAATTTAATATTAATACATTTTATAGAAAAAGTCAAGAAAAAAAAGAATGTTTTCACATTCTTTTAGAGGTAATATTTATTTTTTTAACATGATTTTACTTTCTTCTATTTGTGGCTGAATTATGTCTGTTATATAAGTCTACTTTATGAGTTTCTTCTTTTTCAAAAGGAACAGCATTCTCTCTCCATTTTGCTAAAATAGCATCTATCTCAGATTGAGACATAGACTTTTTTTCGACTAATTCTTCCTTACATTCTCTTTTTGCCGGTTCTCTTAATACTTTACGAGCATCTCGACAATTTTTACATCTGATAGGATAAGATAACCCTTTCCCATCATAAAATTTTTGTTCCCCTATAGATAATATGAATGATTTTCCACAATCCTTACATATTATAGTTTTTTCTGCGTAGTCTTTCATATATATTTATTCTTTATTTCTCCTTACCTAATTTGTAGATTTCTGTTCTCTACTAATCTAAAGCCAGGTATTTCAGTTCCTACTTTAGTATCATCACTTAATTCTTTATTTTTTAATTCATAAGTGACTTTATAATATTTTTCTTTTAATTCAGGTTTAGAATCAATATATTTCTTTAAAGCATCTTCATCATAGATTTCACCTTTTGTGCTTTTTCTATAAGACACTCTATAATCATCTGTTTCTATTCCATCAGTTTTTCCATTCATTTCTAATAAAGTATTTAAATATTTTTTTAAATATTCCGCTTTATTAGTATAATGTTTTTGATTGGCATCAATTTCTTGTTTTCTCTTTTTTAGACCATCTGCACGATTTTCACAGAATTTGATGTAACCGCATATACTATTAATTTTTTTATCTAGTGCTTCTTGTAATTTTTCCAAGTCGTCACTTTGAAATAAAACCTCACCAGTCTCTTCATTAATAGTGAATCCATTTTCAATAATTTGGGCTATGGTTTGTGAAATACCATATCCGCTCATTTCATTAACATCCATTATGCTTTATTCTCCTTTTTTTCTTTTCTATAAGTCCCACCGTTAGTAATTTTATGTGGTGCAACTTTTCTCAAAAACATAGCCAATTTTGCTTCAAGTTGAACTCTTTTCCATTCTGGTGTATTTTTATCATCAATTTGTTTCATTAAGGCTTCAGCCTTTTCTTTATTTCTATTTAAACCTTTTATCATTTTTCCTCTCTTCTAATATTTGAAGTGCTTCCTTATCAAGATTAGCACACTCGATTATATGAAAATCTAAAGTCAAAGAATCAAACCAAATTAAGAATTTCTTTTCACTAACTTTTATACCCGTTTCTTTTTCTAATATCCTTTTATATATTGCCCCCTGTAAACTATAATGCCAAAATTTTGAATCAGGTAAATGGTCTAAGGGTTTTAGCATTTTTTGGTCTCTATATGCTTCTCTTTTTATTTCTTTGTTACTTTTGTTGTCTATAATTACTATAGCATTAAGTTTTTTGCTATATGCAAGTAAATCAATAGAACCAGCAATATCATAATCTTCAGAAGCAATTACCACCTCTGCACCGATTATTTCTAATCTTTCTTTAAAAATATCATAAAATTTTTGTAATGCAGGTTTAATGTCTTCAAATTTTGGAGTTACAGGGTCATAACCAAATTTGCTAATAAAGTTTTTTCTGTCATATATAAAAGGTTTATCCATCCATAAACATTCAAGATAAAGATGCGCAAGAGTGCCATATTCACAAGCCAGTTCTTTATTAAACTTCCATTCATCTAAAACAACTTCTTGCGGAACACCTTTTTTCTTTGCAACTATTTTACTCATCTTATCTTCATCAAATGGCTCTGCAAAAGAGTGAATAAATTGAGTTGTTGAAATTCCTATCGTTTTTTCTTCTCCATCTTCTCCTATATAAGTATATGTATGAGAGTCTTCATGAAATGTATATTTAGAAAATTTGTTATAAACTATTCTCTTAATTTCTTCTATATTATTCATTTAAAGGACTCTCTTTCATCAAAGTATGCGAATTAGGGTCAGTATCACTATATGGCTTTAAGTCATCATTCCATTTATATTTTTTCCAGACCTCCTGAGGAGTTCTATAAAATCTATAACTTGGGAAGTCGAAATATGTTTCAACTTTAGGCATTAATCCCGTTATTCTATTTTTGATGACCTCTATATAAGTGTCATATTTTTTAGGTTCGCACCCTTTTATATAGTCGCCTCTGCTATTAGTTTCCCCTTCTTTTTCTTTATTTGTATATCTATGTACCGCCAATGCCATATGGCATAAATTCCCTATAGCGGAAGAACCTGATACACTTTGAAGATTAAGTCCTCCCGTTTCTGAAGGTGCTTGCTTTCTTGGATGGGCTAATAATAAAATTAATACATTAAATTTTTTAGCAAACAAAACTAAGTCTTTAACAAAGTTTTTTTCCGCCTCTAGTCTTTCATTTTCATTACACATCAAATCAATACACATAAGATTATCAATAGTAATTACTCTACATCCTAGTTTTCTTACGGCCTCTTCCATCTTTTCAAAAAGGCTAGTTGGATTAACACCCAAACTATCATCATATAGAATAACTCTTCCTCTATACCAATTTCTAACTTTTTCTCTAGCATCTTTATCTAAAATTCTAGCAAGGTTATTTTTCATTGTTATGTTTTCTCTTCCAATGAGATTAGTTTCAACCCAACTTTTTAATATTGGGGCAGGTAGTTCTCCACTATATACAAAGCAATTGTATCCTTGATTAAGTGCTTCTGCTATACCTATTTGAGTAGCTAATGTAGATTTACCGGAACCACTTTTACCTGTCACTAAAACTACAGTTCCAAACACTAATTTATATATTTGATCATCAAGTTCTTGTATTCCTGTATATAATCCCTCTGCCTGTTCAATATCAAAATCTTCAGCATCTGCTAAATCAATAACTCCTTCTATAGGTGTTTCAATAGGATTATGTATATATTCTAATACTCTATCTTTGCCATAGAAGTACAAAACCTCATTAGCATCTTTGCATATTTTACCGTTAGGCCATTTATCTGTATCTTTTATTTCTACATAAAATGTTCTCCAAGTTCCAAGTCTGCGGACACATTCATTTTTCATCTTTATTCCGGGTTCATCATTGTCTGACCATATAATTATTTTGTTAAACTGTTCAAGCCATTCCCAACATTCATTTATCCAACTATGTGATTGTGCACCAGTAGGAACCGATACAACATTCAAATAACCTGCTTCTATAATAGAAAGAGTATCTATTTCTCCTTCTGTTATTACAAGCGGCTTAGTTGGGTCTATTCTATTCATATTGAACAATATAGGGGTTGTGTCACTATCTTTTTGAAACCAGCATTTAATATCGCCAGGTTTAATAGTTCTTGAAGGTCTATACTTTGCGTTTAATAAAACATCATTAGTATCATAATAATGAAAAACTATATTACCGTGTTCATCTGCTTGAATATCTGTATAATCAAGAGTTTTTTTACTAATTTTTCTTTGTAATAAATAGTTTTCTACATCAGTCCTATCGTTTTCTATCTCTCTTTTAGGATATCTATATGCCGGTTTAGATTGTTTCCCTCTGCTATCAAATGAATATTCAAACCCAACATTATCAAATAGTTTTTGAACAGCCTGCAAAAAAGTCAATCCTTGGTCTAAGTAAAGGTCTATAATATCATAATTATGATTACACCCAAAACAATGAAAAGCATTGGCTTTTGGATTCCATATAAAAGAAGCATTTTTATCATTATGGAATGGACAAAGCATAGATTTCTTTTTTCCATCATATTCTTGTCCAAAATATTCCATAATTTCTTTAATGGCTTGACCATCATATTCGGCTTTAGCCTGATTAATTTTTTCTGTTGGTATAATCATCAAATGCCTCCGTTATAATCCATTAATTAAAATGGATATTGATTATCATCCACCGGTGCAGGTTCAGGTTGTTTTTCTTCCTCTGCTACAACAGGTGGTTTGTCTAAGTCTCCCCCATTTGCTTGTGGTAATTCAAAATCAAAAACTGTGAATCTTGGATTTTTTGGATAACTAATTTGTTCATTAGATGCATCCCAATAAGGTTCTTGTTGTATTCTCATATTTAGTTTAGTTATTCTGTCACCAGATTTGATTTCATATTTCTTTAATTGATTGTATGCTTTACCTACAAATTGTACAAAACTCCAACTTGTATTTACATATCCGTTTTTTGCTACATGTTCAATTAAAGTCTTTTCATCATCTTTAACTTTTCTACTTGATGTCATTCTCACTATCGCTTTTTTACCATCATCCTCTATTTCCCAAACAGTAAAAAAGTCTGTCATAATTCCATTCATTATTATTTCTCCTTAATTTCAATTTTTTCTAAATCTTTTATTGCTGAATTAAGTTTGTCTTCATCCAGACAATTAGCAGGGTTTTTAATTCCATACTTTTCTAACACAGAAATTACTTCTGCATTTTTACTTCCACCTTTAGCAACCGCAGTATCAGTTAACTTCTTTTGTAAAGGAGCAAGTTTGACTTCAAGAGTTGGTTCTTTTTCTATACCATCATTAGCCCAATCATAAAGAGATTTTCCATCTTTTTCTGTTAGCATATCATAACGGTTTTCAAAAATATGTGTATTATCTTTAGTTGCATCAGCCACATGAGTTGCTTGGTCAATATTGAATGTTACTGTATATTCAAATTCAAGACCATCTCTTTGAGTGTAACCTAGTCCAACCTTTTTGGGAACTTGTTTTCCATTCTTATCTTGCTCAAGTACATATGCATCTTTTCCACGAACAGTTGCAATAATATGAATAGGTGCTTGTAAAATTTTCTCTCTGAATTTGTCATGTCTAGGAGTAATTTTTGCCCACTTAGTATATGAGTTTGTTCCAGGTATTTTTTCAATTTGGTCTAAGCACCAATTCCACTCATGGGTTAAACTATCAATAACTAATACAGAATATCCGCTTTCAACGGCGTTTTCTATAGCCTCGATATAAGACTCAGGAGTATAAGGGTCGGCTAATTGCAAATCATCAAAAGTGAACTCATCAGCATAATATTTAATTCTGCCATTTTCAGTATCAATGACTGCAATCTCACCATTAGTTTCTTTAGCAATTCCTTTGGCAAGTCTAAGAGCAGAGTAACTTTTTCCGCTACCGCTAGGCCCAGCAAGTAAAACCTTTAGCCAAATTTTCTCTTTTTTGGCTCTTTTAAATCCTGTCATTTTTTTCCTCTCTTTCCAGAATTGACCTTTACCTGTGTTCAATTCTATATGCATTATATCAAACTTAATCAAAATTGTCAATTATATATTTTAAAGTTTTTATAAATTTTTCACACTCTTCTACAGTATTATATATGGACAAAGATATTCTTATTGTTTTCATAGCCTCTTCTTTAGTATATCCTCTATATAAAAGTGTTGGTGATGGTTTAAGGCTATGTGAATTGCAAGCACTTCCAGCAGAAACGGCAATTCCCATTTTATCAAAAATTAAAACTGCAGACTGAGCAGAAAGGCTTTTAAATGTTATATTTAAAATATTACTTGCACTTTGAAATTTGCACTTTGGCATATTTGAAACTAAAAATTCCATTAAGTAATCCAATTTTGCTTTATTTTCATCAAAATGTTCATAACATTTTTTTAGTGCTTCACTCATTGCTATAATGGCTGGATAGTTTTCTGTTCCGCCTCTATACCCTTGTTCTTGACTTCCCCATATTAAAGGTTGGATATATTGTTGAACATCTTTTCTAATATAAAGCAACCCTGCACCTAATATGCCACCAAATTTATGGGCTGATAAACAAGCATAAGTTACATCTTTCATACTATGTAAGTTTATTCTTTCTTTTCCAATAGAAGCTGTTAGGTCTAAAAATATCTCAGGTTTTACACCCTCTATCTCATTCTTTTGCCCTGTCTCGCTATCATAATAAGGTATAGCTAACACGGGGTCGTCTGTTAACTTTGGATTGCAATCTTTTTGTGCTTCTATTACAGAATGATGAGATGTTGGATGAGCAATAATTTTTCTCATTTTGGCCACCCACGCTATTGCCTCACTAGAACTTGAAACAAAGAAAATTTCATCTTCATCACAGCCAAGCACTTTTGCAATATCTTTACGTGCGTTTTCAAGCCAAAAAGAGGCTTCTATTCCCTCTTTATGTGTTGAACTAGGATTATGTAATTTAGATGTATAAAAGATGTTTAAAAACTTTAAAATGTCTTTGTTTGGTGTCTCATTTGATGCGTTATCAAAATAAATTCTTTCCATAAAATTTTCCTTTCTTTCTTAAAACGTAAAAAAAAAGAGGAACTATAAATTAATATAATCCCCCTTTGAAAATAAATTATTCACCTACGTAGTGTATATTTGTAAGCCAATTGAACTTGCTTGTTAGCCATTCTTTAGCTGTTAAATCTTTAACTAAAATATCGCAGTTTGCAGGTACCCTAAAATCCATAGTTCCTTCTCCAATTGCTGTAATAGACCCAAACATATTATTATATTCTGTAACATTAGTAAAATCAAAACTAGAAATATCTAACTTTTTAAGACCTATATCGAAGTTAAACATATAACTCATATCAGTTACATTACTTGTATCAAAATTACTTAAATCTAATTCTTCCAATTTTTGACATTCAGCAAACATGTATCTCATATCAGTTACATTACTAGTATTAAACATGCTTACATCTAAGCTTATGATATTATTATGCCAAAACATTCCCGTCATTCTAGTAACATTACTAGTATCAAAATCTTGATTAAACTCTATTTTACTAAGGAAAGCATTGTAAAACATATTACTACAATCTTCGGGTTTACTTTTGATGTTTAATTTTAAATCATTGCAATATTTAATACCTTCAGAAAACATATTTGAGAAATTGCTAGTTGATATATCAATCGTAATTTCAGGTAATGTTTTAATAATATTGGAACTTACAACCCTCGTATCAATGTCACCAGAAAAGTCTGTTTGTATATACTCGCTTAAATCTGCAGGAGCCTTAGAAGCATCTACCTTTACAACCCAAACATTATCAATTTTCTTTATATAAGTTTCTCCAGTTTCTACTAAGTAACAAGTACTACCTGGTGCACAAGTACTATTATTAGTTAATTCAGTTATTGCATCAATATTATCTCCAAGGTAATCTATAATATTATTATCTTTAACTCTTATAGTTTTTATCATATTTTATTCCCCTTTCCTATTTTCTATTAAAAATAAATTAATTATCTATAACAGAACCTTCAGCCTTTATTAGAACTGTACTATTCGCAGTAATATTATATTTAGCAATTAAATCATTAGTTAGTAATGTTATATTACTTCTTTGTTCATGATTAACCAAGTCTTCAAAAACTTTATTCCCATCTACGGTTACAGTAAGGTTTGTCACAACAAAACCATTGGTATCATTCCACACAATATCAGTTTTCATTGTTGTATTAACTATTTCTTTATATTCGGCAGTAGAAGCTGCTGGAATGATTATGGTATCAAAATCCCCAGTTATATTAGTTTCAGGTCCATTATTATAAATATCTAGTGTGAGATTGAACATACTTGGTGGTTCGCCATATTTTGTTTCTAATTTTGCTGTCCATTCACCAGTTAGTTTCTTTATATAAGTTTCTCCAGTTTCTATTAAGTAACAAGTACTTCCTGGAGCACAAGTACTATTATTGGTAAGTTCAGTTATTGCATCAATATTATCTCCAAGATAATCTATAATATTATTATCTTTAACTCTTATAGTTTTTATCATATTTTATTCCCCTTTCCTATTTTCTATCTGTATAGATAGTTTCTCCTCCGTACAAATGTACGATATAAAAATTTGTTTCATCAACTTTTGCAACTTTTTTCAATACTAATCTACTATCTTCCAACTCTTTTATTTTGTTGTCTTTTTCAGTAACATCTTCTTCAAGTGCTTTTATTTCAGTATCAAGTAATTTGATTTTTTCTTCTAATTCTAGTATAGTTGCATTTAATTTTTCATTTTGTTCTTCCAATTCTAGTATCTTTTTATCTTTTTCATCTAAGACAGGTTCTTCTTTTTTAGGATAAACTTCTAAGTATTTGCCATTATCAGCAACCCATTGTTCATCGGCTATCTTATACCATGTATACTTACTATCTTTATAAATATCTAAGTAATTGTAGATAGCATTAGTTTTAACTGTTCCTATAACTGTAGCTGTAGTGTTATGGTCTTTTCTTACTCTTAACTCTGTAGCTACTACTTTAAACTGGTTTTTAGTTTCATCTTTATCCACAGGAGATACAACTGAAACTACTTTCACAGCAGGGTTGTTTATACAACCTAAATATTTATATGAACTACCCATACCCCAGTTGCCGTTACCTTTTGAACGTGTTTTGTTATAAAAGGCAGAACCATTATATGCAGACTCAGAAGTATATACTTTTGTTGCATCTTTTCCGTAATCAATTTCAACTACCGCCACATGTCCAGCACCATCTTTGTTTACGCCAGCTTTTCCTTTAGACCAAACCATAATTCCACCAGCCACTGGATAACTTGTAATTACTAGACCCTTCTTTTTTGCTTTTGAATAAAAGTTTTCAGCATCTCCTTGCAAAAAGTTAAAATAATTTCCTTTATAACCAGTTATTTCAGAATATATTTCACTTGAACGACCTATTGCATATCCAACGCAATTGGATAATACATTACAATTCTTATCTGTTGGCTTTCCTTTAATACAATTGCTATATCCACCTTGTGCTTGTCTAATATAATGTTTATTACCGGCCCCTGGTTTTGATTTTCTAACTGTAAAATTTGTCATTATTCGTCCTCCCTATCTAAATATATAGGGCTATCTTGCGTCTTTTCATTTACATCAACCTTTACTTTTAACAACTTTGCCAATTTAGACAAATCTTGATAGCCATATAAAACGATACCAGAAACGAAAAGTGTTTTCATGCCTGTAATTAAATTTACATTAATTCCACCAATCTCAGCAACTAGAATATCTGGATTTAGATATGAGCATAAATACATTAAGAATATTGCGGCAATAATGCATCCATATTTAAAAATTCCAGCCCAGAAAAGATTCCAACTAAATTCATTTTTTAGATTTGCTAACTTAGCCCCTAATAATATATTTGCAAGCATAGTAGCAATTAAACCTATTGTTATTTTTATCATATTCATCACCTCTATGAATTTTTACGTTAACATGTTAATAATTTATATTTATATTATAAGCGTAATTTACGAATTGAAATATAATCATATTTTTTTGTTGTCCTCATTAATTTATGGACTCTGTCCATGTATTTTCCCCTGTTTTTCTATATATTTTTTTTGCTATTTTCCATCCAGAATCTGTTTTTATATATAATATTCCTTGTGCCCATTGATTCTGTGAATTCTTAATCCACGCTTTTTTATTTTTGTCTAAGGTTGTAAAGTATCTGCTTGTACTTTCGGTCCAATAAGATGTAGAACCAGGCGTCATATAAGTCAATGCCTCTGCTGTAACTTTATAAGTTTCTTCGGGATTTAACTCAGATAAATAAAAGTAAGATGCATAATTATTTTGGTATTTTGAGCCTGTTCCGACTACAACTCCTTGACTATCTTCTATAATATAATTAATAGAATAAAGGTCGCTAATGCTGTTTCCATTTCCATAAGATAAGTTGGTCAAAAATCCAACAGTCCAAGTTTCTATAGAATCATTGTTATATGAAGCATTATTTAAGTCAACTGTTATGCTGTTTACACCTATTGGATTTGGGCCAGTCGTATAAGTTACATCTACACCAGTAGTCTCTAAGGCACTATTAGCATTATTATATCCCTTTAAATTAAATGTGTAGGTTGTTTTTGGATTCAAACCCAATAAATAGATATATCCATCTTCATCAACTTCCTCCATATAAGAATAAGTTGTTCCATCCTCAGTATAAGAAACTTGAACCTGATTTAAAGCAATAGAGTTAGTTGAATGTACACCGACCCTTATAGAGTTATTATATATTTCATAAGAATCTACTTGAACATTTGGTGCCCTTAATATTTGAGGTGTATTCGTAATATTACCCGAACTTATTGTTTTATTTGCCGGCAAATAATTATAACTAGTGGTATTTGGTTTATATACAACTTTAACGCTAAAAGTTAATTTACCTTCATCATCATGAGGTATATTTAAAGTTACAGTACATAAAGTTTTTTCTGAGGTGCTCATACTTCTAACCACTGCGTCTCCGTATCCTATCTGCGTGCCACTTTTATTATATACATATACATAAGATTTTGGACTTGTGAAACCACTATATGTAAACCTTTGTAATCCTTTTCCATAATGTTTTACAGTAATATTACTTGTATTTGCCTCTTTATTTTGAGAATTTAAAACTACTGTATATCTGAAATTATAAGCATTGCTAGTTCCACCAACAGAAGAACCATTAGAATTGGCATCCTTTAATGTTGTGGCAAATAATTGAATATCTAATTTCATATTATTATCCCACCTTTATATATATGTCACCTATTTTACCAAGAGATGAATCCGGCGTTCCAGTTCCATAATATGTGTCTACCGCTGTATCTGCGACATTTTTTAATGCAGCTGCAGTTGCTGCTTTTGTTGAGTCGTTTGTTGTAGCATTGTTTACTAATTGAACTGCACCCGGCGCACTTGTTGTTGCTGCAGACATTGACAATGTTCCACTATTATTATTTAATCCATTTCCAGTTGTTACTTTAACATGACCATAATTTCCAGATGTAGCAACTCCATATATATTTTCTGAAGATGCATGATTAATTGGTGCTTTTTTTGTTTCCATTTCGTTAAAATTACTGTTTACTTTTGTTCTAAAAACTTGTGCACTATCTTGATTTTCTAAAATTTGTATTGCCATATATATTCCTCCTTTCTATGCCGTTCTAACCCAAGCATATACTCCATAATAATATGGATAATATGCTTCTCCACCGCCAACACTTGATTCTTTGACAGTATGTGTATGTGCGCCATTATCACCAGTTCTTGGAACTCTAACAGTTCTATATGAACCAGCACCATCAAAACTTTCAAATACAGCACCGCCACCAGAACCACTATTTTTTCTACCTTGTGAACTATGGCTATGCGCACCACTACTTGCGATTGAAACACTATGATTATGAGAAGGCATATTTGATATTTGAATTTTATTATCGCTTTGTCCTCCGTAAGAACCTGCACTGCCTGTTACTATTTTAAAATAAGCATCTCCTGTTAATTGTGTCCAAGAACCACCAATAAAATAATCTGGGTTATAATTAGAGTTTGTTGTTGTGAAAATTGAACCTATAGGATAAGAAGCAAGCCCAGATGTAATGCCCTGAATATTACACTTTGTCCCGGATGGCTCGCTCGAAGAAGTTGTAAAACCATCATGTATTACAGTAACCCCACTGTCAATTTCATATGAATAATAAGGCTTACAGTAAGTTACATTTGTTGAAAACCATATATCATAATTTGTCCTACTATTAGAAACAACGGCAATTCTTGTATTTCCCAAATGAAATCCGTCACTAGCATCTCCAGTAAGCATAGGATGTAATTCCCAAACACAACCAACTCTTCCGTCCAAACTTCCAGTCCACCCACTTTGTAAAATTAAATCTATAAAAGCATTTTGATTAACATTGCCATTATTCCCGTTGCCAATATAAATTCTAAAACTTGCAAATCTTCCCCGAACATGAGAGTCCATAGATAAATTACATAAATGTATATAAATACCTGAGGAATCTTCTCCGTTACTTATACACTCATTTAATTCAGCGCTAGAAGCAATAGATTCTGCGCCATGCTTAACTGCTATCCATGAATTATTAAGTTTTCCATTTTTAGTACATAATTCTACACTATCTCCTATATTAAGTACATTGCCACTTTTGTTCGCCACATTAGTAACAATATTTTTAACATCTGGAGGAATATAAAGATTACAAGTTCCATCAGAATTTATTTCATAAACGATGGCAGACACATATTTGGTTATTCCTGCCTTTTTTAAAGAATTTTGTGTCATAGCATCTATTATACTTTTTAATTCAGCAATTTCGTTTTTATTCAAATCCATATATATTCCTCCTTTTCTAATAAGATTTGGATTCTACTTTAATTAAACTGTTTGATTTATCTATAGTGAAGTATTCTCTCAAAATCCCCCCATGTTCTTCAGTCCAATAATATAATCCATAATAATAGTTTTTATCGTCTTCTCCATCATATTGAAGAGTAAAGTGCTCTCCAATTGAACCTCCAAACCAATTCAAAAGCAAAGCAACTGCTTGTGCCTGCGTTTCACAAGGAACATATTCCAAATCTCCATATGGGTCTGGAGTAAAGTTTGTTAGATTAGAGCAAGATAAAGTCATTTGATTATCAGTACCTAAATTATATGATATTGATTGAATTAAAAACTTTTCTCTTTTAAATCCGAAAAATGAATCAGTTATTGTTATTAAGTTATCTACAAACAAAAGTGGATTAAAAGAAACATTAATATTACTTATAGTACCTAAAATTCCTCTAATTCTTAATTCATATCTTGCTCTATCTTTTGCTAATTTATTACTAAAAATGTTAGTATCATTTATATAAAGAATTCTTCTTCCTATTCTTTGTATACAGATTGGAGATAAGGCATTAGTGTTGTCGGCAGAAGCATAAAATATAGCCTCATTAATATTGTCACCAACAACATGGACAGAATTAATGGTATTTTCAAAATCATATGTCATAGAAAAATTAAATAGTTCTGCTTCATTTTCACTATAATCCCATAAAACAGGTTTATCAGTATCATTAGATGTAACATTAATTGGAATAAAAGTTAAATTACCCATATTGTTATAAAAACATTCTGCATTTAAAATATGCGCAATATCTAAAAGCATATCTCCTAATGTGCTTCCAGCATCTTTACTTAAAGTATAAGGCATTTTTAATCCCTCAAAATGCGCATCATAAACAAATGGTTGACAATCAACTGGGTATCCCATACCATTATCTAAACCTAGAATTCCACCTATTGCATCTTTGATATCTGTTCCCTCTGGTATTTCATATGTTGCTTCCAAAGTGCCTACAGGCCCTTCTAAATAAGTAAATTTATCTAATAAATTTAAGTTTATTTTTTTATCAGAAGAGCCACGGTCAGCACTAGGATTTCCTAATACATAAATGCCTCTAGGAAACCAATAAGTATCAGTGTAATATGTACTACTAACACCTACATCTAGTCTAAATCTCGTATTAATCCATATATTATTTACTGAAGGAGTATATTTACCCTCTGAATTGTTTAGAGAAATATTTAAATTTCTTCTTTGTCCATTTTCATAGTTTTCGCTATAAGAACCTTCTGAAAAGATAATGTCTTCCTCTGGAATTTCTCTGTTTATAGTTTCGTCTTGATTCAAAATATAAAGTCTATAGGATGTTTTAATCACAGGAGCCCTTAATAAATTAATCACTGTTTGTAAGTCTACATAATCAGGAGCATATACATAAGTAGATTCTCCAAGAGATGTACCTAAATTGCTTAAAACTTCATTCATTATTCAATAACTGATATTTGGTTGCGAGACATAACTTCAACCCAGTTAAAAGAAACAGTATGATACTGTTCTCTACTTTCATCAGCAACTTTGTTGGAAGTATCTTGAATGTCAACAATCCAAACATTTCCCTTTCTATCTTTTAATATTTTTAATCTTCCATTACCACAGAACCAATTCCATCCTACCATACCCCCGCTGTATTCCTGGTATGTATTGTCTTGTATAGTTCCTAATATAGCATTAAGACTTCCTTTTGAATAATTATTTTGTCCAACTGATATTTTTGGATATTGAGTTAAATTATCATAAACAGTTTTATTAAATACCTGAGAAGTATCCCCACTTTCCAAGTTAAGATTTAATATGAATATGTCGTCTACTACTTGATAGATTTCTTTTCCATTACTTTCATCTATTTTTGCAAAACTTGCAATAGACCATGTATCCCAATTTGTTCTAACAACATTAGTAATATTTGTTTCAGAAATATAATCGTCATCTTCTTTATATATATAATACTGATATGAGGTATTATTTTTTACATTATGGTCGACAATAGACAAACCCCCACTTGATAAAGTGGCAACATAATCTAAGACCTTAGATTCTCCTTCTAATTTATATATAGAAAAAGTATACCCTAAAGCGGCATTTGTAGTTCCATAACTATCATATAAATTTTGCATAGTATCATCAAAACATATTAGCGATACTGATGTTGTGCTAACAACAGGTTTATAATTTGGAACAAAGATATTGGCATTACTACTATCTGCAGTTTGAAAGTGGAAGAAATCAAAAGTCACATTTGGGCATAAAGTTATTTTTTTTATTTGCATACTAATTTCCTCCTCTTTCTAATTTAATCGTGTTATTTGTTATTTGTAATTTCCACCAGTTTCCAGCAACTCTTTCTATACCAGTTCCTCCTTCAACCCAATACTTTGCGTCAGCCCATTCATTTCCTTCGTCTATCCATCTATAATCTAAATTAGATTGAGGATTTTTATTAGTTTGCAAAGCAAAAGCATCTTGAGAATTAGTATAGAATGTTGCAGTTAAAGTGTTTAACATTGCATAATCTTCTCCTGCTTCAGGAGCAAAAAGTAAACTTTTATTTAAAGTTGCCATTTTTGTATTAGAATCATAGCTAATAATTTTTTCAACATATCCATAATTTATAAAATATATATAAGGAGTTTGCTCTAAATTAATATCTTCTGTTAAATGAATTTCCGTTTGAGTATTGCCAGAACCTAATTGTTGAACATTGGCTACCCCATTAGAAAGTTGAGGAGTCCCAGCGCAAACATCATATTTATGTATGAAAATTATCATCATCCCCGTAATGCCATCCGTTGCATCACTTTCTATAATTGCTAAAGGATTAATATCATTGAATATACCTTCGGTTCCATAAAAAAATGAAGGGTCAGGTTTAAATTGCATAGTTATATTATAGTTTTCGGGGTATGTTCCTATACCATTCTCTGTTTCTTGATTTTCATATACTAAAGAATATTTACCCGTGTCAACAGAATTAACCCCGGAATAAGGGTTGTTCCTTAATAAAGTTACAGCGCCACCAACAGGTATGTCGGCAACACCTGATATTACATATTTTTCTCCCGTCTCAATTATCTCTGGAACAGCCTCTTCTATTGTTAACAATCCAGAAGAAGCATCATAACTCTCTATAGTAAATTTAACATTACCAATAATAATATTAAATCCCGGCAGTATATTTGATAAACCTTTCTCTATATAAAAAGAGTTAGTTCCCATAGTTCCGGGTTGAATGTTTCCAGAATAAATATTATTGTCTATTAGCAAAGGAGCAAAATCAGTAGGGGCAACCCAATCTATTTGTATTGCATTTTTATTACAATCAAGTCTAGCCACCGGTTGCTCTAAATATTCTAAAGTCTCATACTCAACATTAAAATATATAAATCCACTATGTCCTATATTTTCATAAGTAGAAGTCACTTCTAATTCCGCTAAATATTGTATTCCACTTCTAAAAGCATCATAAGTAAAAGATAAGTTTGCATTATAAACATCTCCTGTATCATAAACAACTTCAAAAGTACCATTTCCCGAAGGTATACCTATAAGCCACCTATGACTTATAATAGGTTCATTATCTTCTTGAGAATAGGTTGCGTTAAATGTATAACTTTTTGTTGTTAAAGTTGTCGGAGCATTAGTTATAGACACGGTTGGCATCTTTCTAGCGTATAGAATATATTCTGGAGTCGTTTTTATAAAATCAGAATAAATAGTGTAAGTCGTACCTGCAGTAGGAGTTAAAGAAGGAGCACTTTCTAATACAACAACCCCCGTTTCAGCAGAATAAGAAGTTATTTTTATTGAATCTCCGCCATATTTAAAATACATCCCCGGCATAATATTCATATTTTGTTGAATAGTAAATCTATAGTTACTATCTACACTTTGAATTATTCCATTTGTAATATACATGTTTGCTTCTTCTTGATATAAATAAACATACCATTTATAATCGTTCCCGTTTTCTAAATAACTAATTGACGGTGCGGGTATTTCAATATATAAAGTGTCACCGTTATATAATGGCGTAGACAAATTAACTTTAGGACCATTATATCTTTGATTGTTATTCCAATCTAATATAAATAATTGATATGCTATTACACTACTGTTTGTAGATATTTCCATAGTTAAATGTTGGTTAAGAACTCTAATATCTACAGATTTTTTCGTTGGTGTAACATTTCTTGGTTGATATATCATAGATTAATCCTCCTTTCTTTTCATATTTAATAAACTATACATTGTCAAATTTGTAAAATTACTCTTCAATATATAGTTCTTTTGCTTTTTCTAATGTGTCAATTTGATTTGCTAAAAAGATAACTGTACTCTTGTATGGAATATGTTCTTCTTCAATTAATTTTCCACCTTCATCATATTTAGCAGGTACATACACATCATTTATATCTCTTATAGTTTTGCCTGCGTCTGCTCTTAATAATTTTGGATTAGTATGTGTAATTATTTGCATTTTATTTTCCTCCTTTCTAACTTACATATTTCCAATGATAGCCACCTGCAATATTTCTATTTTCCTTTAGGCAGGAATTTATATTGCCTTGACTTATATTTTTTATGAAATGTCAATAGCAACTACGAAACGCTAAATCCTTTATCAGTAGCAATTTGTATTTCTTCTGCAGTTAGTTTTGCAAGATTTGTACTACCTATTACTAATTGTTGAGTTTTTACTCCTTTTGCTGCTATATCATATAAATTATTTATTACGTTCATTAGACTATCATGTGTTATTTTAGTACTTGAAGATAAAGTTAATGTATAATCACCATAATTAGCACTTTGTGTTGTTGAATATGCTTGGCCTAAGTTTGTAAATCCTCCTAATGTTGTTAGTGATTTGCAACCATAAAGCATATAACTTATATTAGTAACTTTACTAGTATCTAACTGTGGAAATGTTGTTAGTGATGAACACCCATTAAGCATATTATTCATATTAGTAACTTTGCTTGTATCTAATTGTGGAATTGTTGTCAGCGAAGAGCAATTAAAAAACATACTAGTCATATCAGTAACTTTACTAGTGTTTAATAATGGTATTGTTATTAATGAGTTACAAGAAGAAAACATATAACTCATATTATCAACATTGTTATTTCCTCCTTTATGATAAGAGGGTCGGTACTAAATCAACCCTTTAATTATTTTTTGTTATATTTGTTATTGTTCTTAGTTCATTTAAGAATTGTCTAGCGTTGCTAACATTTGGCAACACTAAGTTATCAAAATTGTAAACTTGAGTCGAACCTCCTCCGCCAAATTTAATTGGTGAAGTTTGAGGTCTCTTTAGCATAGAGTAAAGATTTGCTGCCTGAGCGTTATTTAAAACAATTTCAGGTTTATTAGAAGTTCCATGAAGTTTTGCAAGTCCAGTATAATCAACGACTCCACCTTCTGCATATCCAGGAACAGTTTCCAACCCTATTTTGCCGTTTGCAGCATCGTCTCCTGTTGCATTTTCAAGTTTTTCTAAGTCTCTAAGAATTGCTAGATATTGGTTTTTGAAGTTTTCAAGTATTTCAAGTCTTTGATTTAAAATATCTTCTTCGGCAGTGGCACCCATTTGTTGAGCAAGAATTAATCTATTTTGTTCTTTTTCATATTCATCAGCAATATTTTCCCATTTGTCACGATATTCTTCTAAAGAATTAATTTGCTCTTCTAATGCTTTTACTGCTTCTTCTTTTTGTGCCTCTAAATCAGCAATTTCTTGTTCATTATTAAAATCATCAAGAGCCTTTTGAGCATCAGCAATGGCTTGTTCATCAGCCATCCATTGCCATCCCATACCTTGAACATAAACTCTCTTAGTTTTATTTCTTTTAGCATTTTCTAAAGCCTCTTGTAATCTAGCGAGTTCAAGTTCTCTTTCAGTCTCATCATTTGCTTTTTCTTTAGCGGCAATTAAATCATCATAATATTGTTCCGTTTCATCTTTTAACTTGTTAATATTATCAAGTTCATCTTCTATCAATTGAACAGCCGCATCTTGGGCTTTCTTCATGTCAGAATTCTTATCTTTTACTAAAGTTTCAAGACCCTTTTTTATTTTATCAGCAAAATTATTCCATTCTTTAGTTCCCTTTTTGAATTCTTTTTGCAATTTTTTAAGACCATCAATATAATCTTCAATACTAATAAGACCACGATTATAATCATCTTCCAATTTTTCAAGTTTAGCATCTCTTATGGCTTTATCTAATTCCTTGACAGCGTCTTTATTTTTCTTATATTTATTTCTTAATGATTCAAGTTTTTTGATATATTGCTCAATAGTTATTTCGCTATTTTTATATTGTTCATTTAACTTCTCAAAATCTTTTTCCCATTGAGGTTTTGAAGAACCGCTGCTTCCACCAGAACCTTTGGCTTTGCCACCAAACTTAACCGGCTTAGAAATAACATTCCATGCTTTTTGATAAGCATTTTTAACAACATTAATTTTTTTTGTTATATCATCTGTTATTTCTTTTCCTTCTAATGCTTTATTAGCAGCGTCAACAGCGGTTGCAAAAGTAATAAATTTGCCAGTAGAATTATTTACTTGGTTTCCAGACTTTTCTGCCGCATTTCCTAATCCGTTAATTGCTGATTTAGCCAATAAAGAAACATCTTCAAGCCTTCCGTCAGCAATAGCCGCAAAATCTTTAGCCATTGCGTCTGCCAAAGCGGCTGAAGCAGCATTTCTTTCGGCTTCGGCCATTTTATTTAAATTCTTCGTATTTGCAACTAATTTACCATTTTGTAAATCTAAATAGTCTAAAAGACCATTATCTGTTATATTTTCTAAAGTTTCTAATGATAAGAAACCTTGTTCGTTATATTCATCTACGGCTCCAGATAATATGTCATATTTATTTTTTAATTCATCTAAAGCGGTTGAATAATTTCCTAAAATATCTTGTGGGCCTACTTTTTTTAATCCGTCTAATTTATCAACAAATTCATCAAAAGTTAAACCAGCCGCTTTAGCAGCGGTATCCATATTGATAAATTCTCTAGTTATTGCAGGGAATTTCTTGGCAAGCTCTTCGTCTATATGTCCATCTTCACCTTCAATTTTATCAAAGATTTCTTTAACTCCTTCCGCATAAATATCAGAGCTAGTATATTTTTTAATGAAATCATCAATTTGTTTTTCATATTGTTTTAAAATGTCATTAAATTTAATTTCATCTTCTGCTTCTTTTGCACTCTTATAAAATTGACCCCATATTTCCCAAACATATTCGTTTATTGCTTCTTTTTGGTCTTCACTATAATTACCTTCTTCTAACATTCTTTTAAATGAAGGTAAAAATTTATCCCATTCTTTTTGTAAATCTTTGCTATCTTTTATATCTTTTCCAGTAAAATCATCAATGGCCTTGCGAATATCATCATTACTATTTAAAATTGCCTTGATACTTGTACTTTTATAATCATCAATGTAATCCTCAGTTCTTTTTTTTAACTCTTTAAAAGGATTTTTCCCTTTAAATAATTCAAGATAAACATCTAAATTGCTAATGGATAATCCCAGAGCATTACCAAAGCCCCCATATTTTTCATTATCATCTAAATATTCTTTAGCCTTTCTCTTTTTTTCTTCATCAACAATTTTTTTTGTTAATTCTAGTTGTTCTTTTAATTTAGAATTATCCTGAGATTTTAATAAAACAATATTCTTTTTATATTTTTCATTTAGTTCCTTCTGCAAAGCAACTAATTCTTCCATTATTTGTTTTTGTTCTTCTTTATTAGCATTTTTAGAACGAGAACTCATATCTTCCAAAGAAGAACTTTTTGATTCTAAATCATCTGCCACTTCCAGAAAATCTTCCATTGACTTTCGAGTTTCTTCAAATTTATATTTTAGAGCCGTCAATGTCACAGTTATTGCAGCAATAGCGGCAATAATAGGATGGGCTTTTAATAAATCTAATGTTTCTTTAAACTTTAATGTTGCATATTTAGCAATTCCGGCTTGCTTTCCATATAATTTTATAGAACCTCTTAAAACATTGATTTCACTTTTAATTAGGACAAGCATATTTTTAAATGTAACGCCTTCTCCAGCAATAGTTTGAAATTTTAATAACGCCAATGCTTTACTTAGCTTTGTTATTGCTAGAGTTAATGCGGTTGCTTGCACTAAGCTTGTGCCTAAAGTAGTTTTTGAGAATTTGGCTAAGCCATTAAGCATCTTTAATAATTGAGTTCCTATATTAATGATTACTTTAATAAAATCACTATCAACTAGCGCAGTTGATAATTTTTCCCATTCGCTTCTTAATCTCTTTATATATCCTTCTATACTTTCCAAAACTTTTGCGTTTTCTCTTGCGGCACTTCCATTGCTATCAAGAGCAGTTGAAGTTGCCTCAACGGCAGTTTTCCAGTTATTTAAAATAGCGGCAGCATTTTGTGCTTGGAACTTTCCGGCGATAGTCTCTGTAACATATGCTTTTTCAGCATTTGTTAATTTTGGATAAACTTCTGCTAAAGTTCCTAAAATCTCATATGTATTTTTAAGTTCTCCATTTGCTTTATAAACAGAGATTCCCATTTTATTAAATAGACCTTCCATTTGTGCTTGAACTTCAAGGTCTTTTTCTCCTTCGTCATTCATTCCTTGTAGACGAAGAGTTATAGTTTTCAAACCGTTTGCTACTTTAGTTGCATTACGAGTAATTTCAGTACCAGCCGTCATTAAACCAATCATTTGTTCTAATGAGTTTCCAGCATTAGCCATTACCGCACTGGCTCTACCTAAATTGCTAGCAATATCAGCACTAGAAACAGCAAAATTGTTCGCTACTTCATTTACCGAATCAATTACATGATAAGCGTTTTGTAGTGTTTTAGTCGCATTTTCTGATTCTAAATTAAATGCTTTCAATTGAGCAACAATAAAATCGGCAGAGTCTGCTGCAGAAATCTCCTCATCCGCTATGTTAGTATACATATTGGCGATTTTACCTAACTCTAAAGCCATGTCTTCATCATAACCAGATTTTTTAAATGAAGTTGCAGATTCTATCATTTCTCTTCCAGTCTTTGCTACTGCTTCTCCTACCTCATATGCTTTTTTTGTATATCTATCTAAAGATTCTCCAGACAAATCAGATACTTTTTTAAATTCAGTTAAAGCTTTATCTAATTCTTTAACCTCATCAACCATACTTCTAATGGCACGAATACCCTGATAAAAAACAGCTGTTACAGACATATAAGTCGTAAATGAACGCATAGCCTTTGTCCAACTATCTTTAAGATTAAGCATCCATCCACCTTGATTACGGATTTGTGCATTTATTTCTCTAAAAGATTGTGATAATTCGTCAAGTTTTATTTTTTGTTTTCCATACTCTTCAGTTAATTGATTAACTAATCTTTTATTGCCTTGAGATGATGCTTGAGTTATTGCAATTTCAAGTTTAATCATACTTTCATAGGTTTCATCTATTTCTTTTTTTAATCCTTCGGCTTTTTTTGTTTCTGCAGTTTTTCTTAATGAATTTACACCTTCATTTAAACGATTTATTCTGTTATAAGTCTTCTCTGCAGATTCTGATAAACTACCAAAATTATTTTGAAGTTTATAAGTAAAATTCTCTTTCCCAGTTTTAGTTATTTCCTTAGTAATTGTTAATACTCTACCTAAACTATCAGTATATTTTTGAACATTACCAACTTCGCTATCAAAACTAAACTTTTTAAAATCAATTCCTTCTTTGCCTAGTTTTTCAACTACTTTATCCATGTTATTTCCACTGTTACTTATTTGGGTAGCATATCTTTCAGCAGCGGCAGTCGCTTTGTCTAATGTTTGTTGATTTTGTTTTAACTCATTATTTAAGGCTTTGAAATTCTCGAGATTTATATCTTCATCATTTAAAGCAGCCTTTATTTTTTCAATTCTTCTTGAATAATTATCTATCTCTTTATTTAAATTTTCATAAGTTTTTTTAGACTCGATAGCATTTTTATTCATGCCTTTATTATCTAATAAAGTGACTAAATTGTTTAATGTATCTTTAGATTTTTGTATTTCTTCTTCTGCTTTTTTAAAGTTTACAGAAACATCTTTGACTTCTCCATTAACTTCTCTAATTTTTACAATCATATTTTGAATATGTGTATTAACAGTTTCTGTGCCAGTTATTAAACTTTTAGTTATTTCTTTGGAGTCTAAGTTCAAAGTTTCATCATAAACTTTGCTGCCATCTGTACTTATGCCTTTACGGCCTCCAGTTGAAATTCCACCTTCGGCTTTTTCAGATACTTTAATGGCTTTGTTTTTTTGTTCAACTAAATTTTTAAGAACTTCAACTTGCTTTTGCATAGCATCTGTTTGAAGATTTATCATTTTTGTTTGTTTTTGAATAGAATCATTTAAACTGTTTAATGCTTGTTGTTGTTGCTTTAAAAGTTCATTGAATTCTTTTGTAACACTTTTACTTTCTTTTTTTTTCTCAGTATTTTCTTTGGTACTTTTGGTATTTTTTTTAGTAGAGGCATCTTCTTCTTTTAATGCCTGTGCTCTCTCAAAAATAGCATCGACCAATTCTCCTTTGTTAATTGAACTCATGAGTCACACCTCCTCCCTTTATAAAATTCCTTTTTTTATTAATTTTTTAGTTGCTAAATCCACCAACATATCAAATACTTCTTTTTCAAAATCTTCATCTGGTAAAAAGTCATATCCTGGGTGATATTTTTTTTTTAATATAGTAAATCCATCATTAAGCCAATAAGGCAAATTTTCTTTTACTTCTTCGTCATCAGGAGACGGACTTGTCCAAGGCCAACTTCTATGATGCCCCAATTTCTTCATGTAAGGCTTCCCTCTTCTTGAAACCTTCATTACCCCATCAAAAGAATGTATTTCTCCTGGGTTATAAAAATCAGTATCCCAATCATAACTTTCAGAAATGTTATATTTAAAATTTTCAAACGCCCTTTTCAAATCTCCGGTTCTGTCATAATATTTAGAAGGACGGCTTAAATAGATTTTGCGATTTATAGCACTTACTATATCCTTAACCTCATGCTTTTTAAAAGACTCCATAACCTCTATGAAAGCATTATCTAATTCTTGTTCTATTATTGCTTTTAAGTCATTCATTTGCTCGCCTCCCTATTTTTGCTATTTTCTAAAAAAAAAGACGAGCATTTAAACTCGTCTATTCTGTTTTTGAAGTTATTTTAGCATATTCGCTAGAAACTTTTCCCCACGAATCTTGCAACTTTTTAATATCTAATTCAGATGGAATTAAATCAATTATTTTATTTAAAAATTGATAAACTAACTCATCGACAGAGTCTACTCTTTGACAAATTTCTTTTGCTAAATTATGTGCCTCTTTAACATTAATGATGTCTTCTTTTAAAAAATTATAAATTCCATTGTTGAAAAGTTTTGTATGTAATTCAGCATCAAAGTTTTCTATACATAAATTTCCCAAATTCATGTTGAATGACCTCTCAGCAAGTATAGGATTTTTATGTAATCCTACAATATTATCTATTTCTCCATCTAATCCATTATTAAAAATTTCTATATAAGATTTAATTAATGTAATAAAATCTTCTTCTGTTAAGTTTTTTTTATAATTAAACTTAATTCCATCTTTATTATATTCTTTCATTTATTTTTTTCCTCCTTATTTTCTTGAATATATGCTAAACCTAAACAAATAGCCTCTGCTTTATCATCATCAGTTTGCCTAGTTTTAGTTTCCGTTTCATTATATACAAAGTCAAACCCATAAATTTCATTGACTTTATTAACTGCGGCTTGCTTCTGATAATCTCTTTTCATACCTTCACGAGTTCCATTATATAATCCTATTATAGACCTCCAAGCACTAGGATTGTATAAAGCATACTTTAGTTCATTTTCAAAACATAAACTTAAAACTACTCCTTGCAATATACTTAAATCTTTTCCTGTCTTTAAATTATTGTGGTTATTTAAAGGAACATCTTCAAAAACTACAACATTAATTTTAGGAAACTCTAAAATCTTTCTGTATATTTCTTCATATATTTCCTTCATTCTTTCTTTAGCATCATCTTTTGTCGTTCTAATTACGCCATAATTTAAAAGATTTCCTTCAGCGTTAAATAAAGCCCATCCGGTCTTTTTTGTTGCCATATCTAATGCTAATATCATATTCTAATTTCTCCCTTTTTACTTTTTTATATATTTCTTTTTTAAATTCTCATATTCTCTTTCAAACTCTAATTTCTCTTTAATATATCTCCACATAGTTTCTTTATATAATTTGCTGAACACAGGTATTAATAACGCTATGCCAAATAAAATTAAACAAGTCATTAAAAATTCCATTTATTTTATCTCTTCCTTTTTAATATTTTCTTTTCTTCAAAGTTATATAATTCAGGATTGATTCTATTTATATTTCCTTTGCTATCAGTATATAAATCTATCAACCAAAACCCCATTTCTGACTCCATACCCATTGCTTTAGCAAAAGGAGTATACCCTTGCAAACTAGGAACATTGAAACAATAAATATTTCTATTTTTGAAATATCCACTGTAATGAAAATGTCCTTGAAGAATAATATTAGGTATTTCGCTTATAGGTAAAGTTTCGCAATATTTTTGAAGTTTATAAGACTTACTATAACTAGCAGAACCAGCACCATGTCTAAGTCTTATTTTAATCTTTTCAAATTTTAAATCGGCCAAATCCTGCCCCAAATAAATAAGTTCAGGTCTCTCTTTTGATATCATTTTACCCACATCTGCACCGCAAGTTTTAACAAAAGTTAAGTCATGATTCCCAGTAATAAAATATGTTTGTAATTTACTCTTAGGATAATTGTTTATTACATAATCAACTTGTTCCATACCTAAAGCCTTAACTTGGTATATATGGTCAGGTCTTTTATTATGGAAGTCTCCTTCCAATATATCTCCTGAATGTGTTACAAAATCACAGCCTTCTTTTTCTGCAATATCGTAAGCATGTTTGATTAAATCTAAATTATCCCACTTAGAACCACAATGAGTATCTGACAACGCTAAAAATTTAATATGAGATTTATCCTTCGGTATAAAGAATCCTTCTTTATTAACTAAATCATTTTGCGTTTGAACTATCTTTCTATCAACACAATCAATGATATATCCACTCTCTCTCATCAAATGAATTAATCCCAGAACTTCATAATCTTTCATTTCTAAAATTTCTGCAAGTTCATCAACTGTTTTTTCTTTCTTAGTTAATTTATATATTTTATCAAACAATTCTTTATAATCCATCATAAACCCCCTATTTTTCTACTAAGCAATTTATTTTTTCTTCAATAAACCATACCAGCTTATGTGTTAATTCTTCATTTATTGTCTCTTTAATATCTTTAAATTCAATACTAACAAATCCAACAGGTGCACCATTATCGTCTTTAATTATATAATTGTAAAGAGACCCCATATTCAAAGACGAACATATTGAATACTCTGGTTGCATATATTTAAACTTTTCAAAATCATCAACAACAAAATAACCTTTTTCTAACAATTCCTTAATTAAATTGGGTAATATACTTAAAGGTAATTTCTGTAGAACATTTTGTTTTCTTTCCACCCCATATCTAACAACTTCATAAGAAGCAGACATTCTTAGAGCGCTTCTGCCATTAGCAAAATGCTCTCCATTGTGAAAATCAAATACTAATATTCTATCGGCTCCTAAAGCCTCTTTAATATGTTCCATTTTTGTCAATATTTTATTATCAACATCAGATTGCTTGATTATTTTTCCCGGAACATTTGTTTTTTTATGGTCAAAATAATCGTCCATTTTCTTTTTAAAAGTTATTAAGCCAATTACAACTGCTGCAATCATAGAGCCTATAGAAACAGCAATATTTTGAACTATCTCCCAATTCATAAATTTTCCCCTTTCTATTACACGAATTTCTGTACTGCCCAGAATATAAGCCCACTCGGGAATCGTGATAAAAAAAAGGAATATTATAATTCTACAATATCCCCTTGTTTATAATTATTTTTCTCTACTATTTTGTAGTTATTGCCATCTTTTCTTGCAATATAAAAGTTAGCAGTCGCCAAAATCACAATCGCTTGTTCTTTCTTTTTTGGCTCTTCTTTAACTATTTCTTCAGCAGAGTTTTTTTCTACAGCATCTTTTTCTACAAGAATATCTTCATTTTTTTGAAGTTCTTCATTTTTTTTAGAATAATTTCTTTTATTAGCCATGTTATTTTCCTCCTCTGCTATTAAAAATGGACACTTTTTATATCCATCGGTGTGCACAACCTTTTTTTTAGTTTTACACAATCTTTGATATTTGCAATATGTTCGGGACTTAGAACATATTAAATATTGGTCTAAGCCCTCTTTAACATATTTTGAATATCTACAATATGAATCCATTATGCGTTAGTAACTGTTGCTAGAATATTAGCATCTATTTCTGGTTTTGCAGTTATAGTTGCACTAATAGTTACATTACCTTCTGAAGCAGCAGTTGCTACATTTCCAGAAATTGTTACAGCAGCGCCACTAGATGCTAGTGTTATATCTTCAGATGGTGCAATAAATGCAGCGCTTCCATCATTAGGAATAGCATAAACTGTTAATACCTTAGTATCTCCTTTTTTCATATTAAGGTCTCCACCTTCAAATGCTAAACCAATAACATTATCATACCAATTTGCATTGAAAATTCTTTCAATTATTTTTGCATAGATAGATTGTCCGCCAGTACATCCACCTTCATTTTGAGTAGTTGCTAATGCTCTGATTGTTAATGGAGTTTGAGAAACACCATCAGCAGTCATACTTAAAGTAAATTGTCCAGTCATTGATGCTTTTGGAACGATAATTTGAACAACACCGATTTGGTTAGTTGTAGAATCAGAACTACATAATTGCGCTTCCATTACTAATCTAATGTTAGATGGTAACATATCTGCATTAATAGTGATTTGTCTTGCTGAAGAAACTTGTGTGAAGTATCTTACGCAAACTGTTTCATTGCTTTCTGCATCTCCTATATCAAAGTTGTTACCATTAAATACTACTCTTTGAACAGTTCCGTCTGCCTTAGTTACCCAACCATAAATAGTTGAAGTTGATAATTTTAAAGGTGTTCCTGTTTGAACAGTTCCTTGTCCATTAGTTAAAGTTACACTTTCTTCAACAAACATATCTGTACCAGTTTCAGGAGTTGTACCTGTATTAAGTGCTAAGAATTCTAATGAAAATTGAGTTTCATTAATTGTGATATTCATTTCTGCAGTATGATAATAGATATATTGTAATTGATTTCCTCTACCACCACGAACATCTGTATTAGATAATGTTGTTTCTATAGATGAATCTATAAGTGTTTTACCTACGAAAAGTAATGAGTCACTTGAGTCATATCCATAAACATCTGCAACTGATACTAAAAACTTTTTCATTTTATTTCCTCCTTTTAATTTTTTTTATAATAAAAAGGTTTTAACCCTTTATTACCTCTTTGCCCCATTAGGGTTATTGATGCCATCAATTTTGCTTTGCATCTCATCTTTGTCAATTTTAACATCGCCGTACTTATCTTCTTGAGTTAAGTCACTCATCCAATGTTTTATTGAATTTTTGTCTTTAAACTCAACAAAACCACTCATAGAAGCACTTAGATAAATTTCATAATGCATTTTGTGGTCTATTCTACTTAATATTTTAGAAAATTTTCTTATAGTTAATTTATATATATCTTCTAAATTTAAACTTGAAGATATTAAAACACAAAGCATTTGGTCTTCTAATGAGCACATTTTATTTTGATTTTGTTGCATTTTATATTCTTGTGCTTTTTTTAAAGCATCTCTTATTTCTTTTTTTACCGTCTCATCTATTTGTTCTATTTCATTTTGAATACAAATTATATTTTTAATTTTATCAAAATCTTCGCTAGTATATTCTTCTTCTTTAACAGAAAAATATGCCTTTTCTCCTTTTTTATAAAATTTTAAATCATCTTCTTTTTCTATCTTCAAAACCATTTTTAAAAGCATAAAACATAGATATAAAGCAGGAGACTGCTCTTCTTCCGTTAAATAAAATAGATATCTAAGATAAGACATACTAATAATTTTTGGATTAGGTATGCTATTTTTTTCATACAATAAACAAGTAACATAAGCATGAAAGTCTAAATAATGCCTCATTATAGCAGGATATATTTTCAGTCCTTTGTAAGGAACCGGTTCATCATAAGTTAAATAAAAATCTAGTTCGCTCATAGTTATCCTATATTTAAAGACATTGTTAGCATTTTACCTTTATAAGGTTTCATACCTATAGAAACTATTTCATTGTTACGGCTTCTGCTATTATCAAAATATAAGCAACCCATATTACTTATTTCTGCACCATTCAAAACTCTCAAAAGAATTTGAATAATATCATCTACCCTAGTTGTATAATTTGATAAATGATTAATTTTTGAATGAGTAAAAACTTCAAAATTTATTGAACAAATTCCAACAGTTCTATTTGTAGGAATTAACTCTAAAGGATATATTCTTAAATAAGTAGATTCTTTATAAACAGAATCATCCATAGTAAAATCCATAAAAACATGATAATCTTCTTGGTGTTCTCCTCCTGGATAAATTAACGATGCTTTTTCTTCCATTGTTAAATTAGGCCTGTTCCAAGCATCGGGTTCATCATATTTAAGTAATTTCCACAATTCTTCCGCTTCTTCACTCTTCATTAATAATTCTATTATTCTATATGTAAGTTTTGGCAATTCAGCATACTTTGCATAAGGGTCTTCAACTTTCATTTGCATTAAAACAACCCCCTTAATTTAATTTCCACATCTTTTACATGTTCTCCATCTTTACATCTTACAATAATTGGATAATTTACAAACATCTTATAATTTTTAACTATAAAATGATTACCATCAATCACATTAATAGAATAATTTTCTCTTGGGACATTAGAAGAATAATCTATAAATTCAAATTCATCGTTTTGTTTAATCCCATTTTTATATAAATAACAACTATATTCTAATTGGTTTCCTTGTAATATGTAATATTGGTCTGGAGAAATATCTATAGAATAATCATCTTCCACAGGCTCATTTGATATTTTTACCACCATATTTTCAAAAACAGAATCATTATCTTCCATAGAAACAGTAACGGTTACTTCTCCTTCTGCTAAGGATATGTATCCTCCAACCTCACTAATTTCTAAAATTGTTTCGTCTGAACTTTTCCATATCACAGGTTTATCAATAACCTTACCATTTTTCATTACAGTAGCGGATAAACTGCCGCTTGTACCAACGGCTAAGTCTGAAATTATATTGTCTATAGATATAGAGAAATTATGCATATATGCATTAGCAAAGCCATTTTCTAAATCATCATATTCTGGATTAATTTGGTAATGTTGAAAATAAAACTCAGTTAAAGTTGGAGATGTGTCATCCATAGTATGAGTATTAAGTTCATTTTTCATTCCGCCAGCATATAATCTTATAGCATATCTTTGATTTGGTGCACCAAATAAAAATTTATCATTTGGTTTAATAGTAGTTGTTCGGCTATTTCTTTGACACCAAATTTTTTGTTCTTCTTTACCAGTAGTTATAGGCGGCGTATCAATGTTATTAGTAAATCTCAATGTTGTATCCATAATGCAAGGTTCATATATTTTATTGCCGTTCTCGTCAAAGAACCTTAAAACATTATTACACCTTCTAACTTCACAGGATACCGCCATATTTTTTGTGTTATCAGTATTTATAACTAACCAATAATCTTCTCCCCATCTAAATTTCATCCCATATGTGGGGGTAGGAAAATCCGGTTTAAATATAAATATTTTATATTCATCAGAATTAACCAGCATAGAAGTATTATAATCAGCAACACTATCTACTCTAATTTCTGGTATCATAATGAATTCATTTGAACCATAATTTAATTCAAATTCGATTTCATTATAAAAAATGTTCGCAGCATTGTCGAACGAATGTGCCATCATGGCACTAAAATCATTTATATAAGAATCCTTAGGTTTTTTAGAATAAGAACCTTTCCTATAAGCATCATAGTATTTAAGCGTCATTAAAGACCTCTGTTTTCATTTTTTCAATTAAATGAGTACAATGGTTTACCATGTATTTAACTCTATCGTGCTCATCTTTAGTAAAGTCTCTCATTCCATTTAAAATCATTGCAAGTTCATAATAATATTGATTATCTATCCATATTTTGCTAGCACCTGAAACTTTTGTTATCAAAAAAGTTAAATGCTTTTGATAGTTCTCATATGCCTCTTCTGGAGTATAAACAATATCATTATTGATATCTTTACCCTCATATATTGGTAAAAGTTTCCAACATTGATTTCTTAATATTTTTAAGGATTCATTTATCGCTATGTCGCCTAATTCAAAATTATAACCCATAATTGTCATTCGCCCATTCTTTCCAAGGATTATTTCTTAAACCATAACTTGTCTTTTTATAAGAAACATCCTCATTCATTTGTATGCGGCGCTCCCTCTTGGCATTTAGATTATTTGCCTCTGAATATCTATGGGCTTCATTTTTATTTTGCAACATAGCAGTTATTTGCCTAGTATCGTTAATTTCTTTATCTAACCACATTATATCAGTATAATCTGCTATAATTTCTTTTTCTCTGTCGGTTAGTTCAAAATTAAAGGAACGCATATCGTCGTCTCTATCAGAAAGGTTTTTGACACAGTTATCAAAATTAGGTAGCCCTCTTATCATGAAACCATCCATTATAGTCTTAAATGTGTCCATAGAACCTTCAACATAATTATCATAAGAGCCATATTCTCCGTCTCTTATTTTATTAAATTCAGGTCTAGTTACAGGGTCTACAGGTGGTGTTTGTTGAAGACATGCCTGTTGGTATTCTTCATATGAACTGCTATTAATTACTAAATCATAATTATCTTCCGCAATTATGTTATTCGCAAGCATATTTAATTTATAATCCTCTATAGTAACTAAAGCAAGGTCTATAATTTCATCATAGGTTGTGTTCATATTCTACCTCCCTATTCCATTAAATTTTTACCATTTTGTATCTTTTCTTCAATATCAATATTTAATTCTTGATTAACAATGTAGATTAAATTTCTATCTATCTTTTCCCCTTTAATTATTTTTTGAATTAATATATCAGCAAAAGACTCCTGTTGGCCTCTTGGTATTCCTTGAAATATCTTTTCAAAAGTTTGAACATCTTCTTTAAAAAGTTGAGATAAACCTTTATAATCTAAAATTTTTTCATAATCTTTAGTAAGTCTTTCGTTTTGTATTATATCTTCATCATCAATAAAGACCTTACCGCCCTTTATAAATGATTTGTTATTTTTTATTATATTTTTTGCATCAGAATAAGGTATCATTTGTTCTTCTCCAAATTCATGAAATGTATAAATTTCTCCTCCGCCATTTCTTGCAGTTGATAAATTTAAAGTTCCAAGACATAAAGATATAAAAAGAACATCTCTATCCATCCCTAAAACTTCTTTTTTAGGACTTTCAACAGATAAATTAGCGTTAACTTTACTCATCATCTCATTAAACAATTCTTTAACTTTATCTTCATCTAAACCTTGCTCTTTTGCTTCATTTGGTTTGTCTTTTTCATCGGCTTTTACAATTTTTAATATTTCAGCCAAAGTATCTTCTATTGTTTTAACTTCTTTTTTTATTTTTTTTATTTCATCAGTATTATTTGCCATTTTTTTCTATTTCTCCTTTTTTTATTAATAGGAGCAGAGAGGGTTTCCCCTCTCAAACACCTGATTATATTACGCTAAGTCGATTTCTCCAACTAAAGCAGTTGTAGCAACACCTACACCGTAACTCTTATAAAGAGTAGCAGTTTGTAGTAAGTTAGCATTGTCATAATTTCCATCAACATTTGATAATGTTGAACCTTCAACAAATACTTTAACTACTTTATCAGTTCCTGGTGAAAGAACATAAATTTTATCATCTGCTAATTTAACTGCAAATTCAGTTGTATAGTCAGCGATTTGTTCTAATTCAACACAAGGTACTCCAAAGAAATCTCTTAAATATCCAACTTTAACATATTCGTCACCTAAAAGGATACGAGTGTTAGTTGATGCTGGTAAAATTTTGCTTAATGCTAATTTAGTTCCTAAGAAAATTGCTTTCTTACCACCATTCCATGCTTCAACCTTTTGTGCTAAAGCGATTGCAGAATCTTGAGAGAATCCTGTAACTTTTAATTGTCCTGCCCCTGCAGTTGCTGGAAGATTATCCATAGCAGCAGCGAAAGCATCATAAATATCATATCTCATTTGAGTTTCTACAGAAAGAACTACTTTAGACATGAATTCTGCTAAACTATAAGTTCCTTTTAATACATCATATAATGCGATGTCTACAGAGATAGCATGAACTTCTGGAACAATAGTCTTTTCACCTTTATATTGTCTTACAAGGTCATAAGTTCTTCTTGCTCTTCCACCTTTTGCAACAACAAATAGGTCTCTTGGTCTCATATCAACTTTTAGACTATCTCCCCATGCTCCATTTTTAATTTCTGCAATTGTTCCTAAATCTTTATATAAAGTATCAGCAAGAACTAAGTCAGTCATTATACTAACGATAGCAAATGCGCTTTCTTTAACATCAGTGAACATGCAATATTGTTTTAAATCCATTTCAGGATTAATTTTTCTACCAGACATATTTTCTATTTCTTTAGTAAAGAATTCTAAAACTGCTTTGTCCATTTCAGCGAAACTTACGCCTTTTGAATTAGCACTTTTACCATTTTTATAACATTCAAAATATTCTTTGATTTGTGCATATGAATTTCTTCTAGTTTCATCACTGAATTTCATAATTTCGTTTGGTAATCTGTTCATATTTATTTTCCTCCTTCTTATATTTTTTTAAAAATTAGTTAGCAACACATTCAAGTTTGTAAGCAACTATTCTTTGAGAACCAATAGCATTAGCGCTTGCAACTGAAATGTAAGTTGGTTTGATTATTTTGAAACTTAAAGCATTTTCTGTTTGAGTGTTTCCAAATGCTAATTTGAATGCTCCACTAGCAACATTAACATATGCTGTAGTTTCTTCATTATAAGTTCCTTCGATTCCGTCAGCACTAATAGTGATAATATCTCCTACTTGTGGTTTAAAAGCACTAAATACTAATCCTTTTGGATTTGTAAATGCTCTTGGGTCTAAAATTCCTGGTTTATATTGATTTCCTGTTGCATCAGTTAAAACTGTATCAATTGGGCTGCTAGCCATCCATAATCCTTTAAGGTTTCCTCCTGCTGGTGCTTCTATTTCATAAACTTGTTCAGAATATTCATCACCTTTAGCAAAAACTGAACCATTTTGTAAATCAGCATCTTCATAAATAAAACTACCATTGTAGATATTTACATTTGTTGCTGCTGTTAAAGTTTGTTCTAAAACTGCGTTCATTTTATTTCCTCCTCTTTATATATTTTTACCATAAACCGTTTGCTTTCTTTTCAGCATTATCGGTAATAGCCATCTTTGTGTATGAAGTTTTATCTCCATCTTTTGCTTCTGTCATTTTTTCAAAAGCGCACGCCTTTACTTTATTTTCAAAAGCAGACATTTCTTCAAGAGAATAATTCTTTGCATCTTCTCTTAAATTAGAAATTTCGTCTTGACTCATTACATCTACAACTTTACAAAGTGCAGCCTCAACTGCTCTCGCTTTGTCTTCTTCTTCATATTTGCAAAGTTTTTCGTGAAGAGCACAATTCTCTGCTTCTAATTCTTTAATTCTAGCGTCTTTTTCATCTAAGTCTTTTTCTTCAGATTCTTCCTCAGAAGTTGCTTCCATTTCTTCGCCCTTTTCTTTTTCTTTATAGTCGTCTATTTCAGAGCGTTCGTCTTCTTCTTTTTCCTTTGCTTCTTCTTTGGCATCATCTCTGTCAGACTTTTCATCTTCTTTTTCAGAATCAAAAGTTTCCATCTTTTCTTCTTTTTCAACTTCAACTTTTTCATCTTCCATTTTCTTTTCTTCCTCTGGCATAGATTTACCTCCTTCTTCATTTATTTCAAAATTTTCTGTTGAAAGTCCAAGTTCTCTATAATGTCTAAGTAAATGTTCTTTAACTTTTCCACTAACAATTCCTTCCTGTGATGCTCTTTGAAAAGCAGCAACTACACCTTTAACATTCAACACTAATTCTGACCCTTTTATAGTGTGGTGAGGATATTTCAAATGTTCGCTTGGAGCATCTTCATAACCGCTCTCCACAATTAAATAAGCCTCATTTAATAAACTGCGCTTATTATCTGAATTTAATAGAGGCTCATATAGTGATTTTCCTGGATTTGACCAAGATTCACTATCTATAGCAGATTCTTTGTTATTATTAATTTTTATATCTTTTTCCATATATGTTGTATCATCTGTTTCAACAGACATCTCTTTTTTAAAATATTTTTTCTTAATACTTTGTGAAGTTAAATGCTTGTCATAAATCTTTTTAGCACTTTCTTTGCTAAATTTAACCATAGTGGCACTCGCACCTTCACAAGCAGGCATATGGTCTGCTCCTAAAACAGTAACTGCATTAAAAATGAATTTCTTAATTTCAGTTTCGTCATTATCTGGGTCATCAGGATATAACTCCTCAAAATCTAATACTTCTATTTCCATAGAAACGCTTTTATTTTTATCTCTTTGAAATATATCATAAGCCCATTTTGCATATAATTTAGGCATTATTGCTTCGGCAACTAAATAGGTTTTTCCATTTTTTTCTACATAATGCATATGAGAACTCTCAGGAAAATATCCTATTAATACTTCATCAACTTCATGACCTTCAAAATCAAAGCCATTAAATCCAGCAACAAGAGGTTTATTTTTTAAAGTCTCTTGTGCCGCTTTAATAGTATCTAACTTTATAGGTAAATTATGTGCATTGTTTCCATCATGACAAACATAAACTTCTATGATTGCTAAATGATTATCTAATACTTCATCAGAAACTTCTAATCCATCTATGGATAAAGATACTTTAAAAGGTCCTTTTTTCATTATTTCTTACCTCCTTGTATCTTTTTTAAAACTTCTTTAATTTTTTTTGTGTTAGCAAAAATCATATCTTCATCTATTCTGCCTAACAAAGGTATTTTTTCTTTTATTATCTTTTCACCTAATTCTTTATTACACCTGTAAAATTTATTAGATATTTTGCTAATATTATTTATAAACATTATTTAAACACTCCAAAATCATTAATATCGTGGTCAACTTTCATCCAATCTTTAGGAGTATCTCCATAAAGTTCCATCTTATCAATAATTAATAAGAGGTCTTTAGTTATAGGTATAACTTCTAATAAAGCGTTTTCCAAAAATACCAAGGTAGTGTAATCTTCTTCTTCTTTAGCAATCATAATAGATTTTTTTAAATATTTTTCTAAATCTAAATTCATTTCCAATGATTTATTTAAACATTCTAAAGGGCTATCATACACTTGGTCTCCTTTAGGTGTTTCTCCGTATATAGTAGTACAATCTCTTGAGTCCATATATTCTGTAATTTTATCTGCAAAAGTAGGCGCCCAATGAGCATAATTATGATGATATAATTCTGCTGTCTTAGGCATTACAAATTTTACAGAAAGGACACTAACTATTCTATCTGCGATACGATTTATATAAAAACAATGAGAAACAATATTTTCTAAAGATGACTTAATTTTTTCACTTATTAATCCTTCCATTATATTTCTCCTCCTCTTTCAATATTTGCTCCGGTAGCCTGAGTTATTGCCGTACTTTCACTTATTTCTGTGCTGCTTTTTCTTGGTCTTCCAGTAACTCCACCAGAGGAATCTCCTGTTCTAGCAGTATTTAAATTTATCATTTGTAATAATTTATCAGTAAATCCAGTCTCTTTTGCTTCTTCTAATTCCCTTTCTAATTCTATTTTGTTTAATCCTATAGAACTAGCAAGTTTGTTTGGAAGTACAATTCCTTTATCTGCATAAGCCATAACTTCTTCTCTTCTACGCTTTTTACTTTCAAAATCACCACTTCCAACGAATTTAAAGAACCATTTATATTTTTTAGTTTTTCTATTAACATAATAGTTTAAAAAGTTAGCAAATTGAGGATAAACAGATTCAACTAATAATTCATCAAGATTCAAACTCAATTGTGTTTCATAAACATTCATTCTTGTATTAGTAGAAAACAAAACTTTGCCCCCACTCAATAAAGAACTTGTTACGGCCATAAAATTTTTATAAGTATCTTTATCTGTATTTTCAAATTCTACACCTTTTATATCTTCGGTTGGTAAAGCCAACACTTTAATTGCTGCTTCTAAACCTTGTGTAGCCAATCCTAAAAATTTACCTAAAACATCTGCGTCGATTGCTAATTGATTGGCAACACTTGAAGAACGCTTATCTTGTAGATAAGGTATTTCACTAACAAGTAATTTTCTAGCAGCAGCCATACTTTGATTAACTTGTAAATTTCTCATTAAAGGAACGATTGCCATCTCAGGCAACATTGCCGTATAGAATGGAACTTGCAAATTATGTTTTGGATTGAATTTAAAACACCAGAATCCTTCTTCGGGAGATGTCTGCGTCCACATTCCAAATGTCCCAGTTCTTTTATTTAACTTTCTGCTAGGTAAATAATCTTTTTGTTTTCCATCAACAAACATTTCTTTATACTTCTTTTTGAAAAATTTTGGATAACAATCTATATCTACTTGTGGTTGCAAAAAGTAAGACATATCTATATCATATAGAAGTCCATATTCAAATTTCCCTGTTATCATTGCATATTTCCAAGGAAAATCTTGCAATACAGATTTTGTCTCAAATTCTCTAAACATACAGAAGTATGTTTCACTCATTAAAAGATTCCATAAAACATTTTTAAATTCTGTTCTATAATCAAAATGGTCTAAAAAATCTTTAACTATCTGATAATCTTTTTTATAAGCAGGACTATTATAATCTTTTCCGTTTGCATTTATACAAGTTAATTCTAAATCAAACGAAGGTAAATTTGCTAAATATTCATGATTTCTTTTATACATTAAACTGCTAAAATAATAAGATTGATTATATCCTATCAATTTATCTTCATTGTCAGCAGGTTGTTTTAAAGCATCCTCCACATTCTCTTTATTTGGTTCTTGTGTATGAATGTTTAAATTTTTCATTAAATCATTTTGCATTAGTGGTGTATAAGCCCCACTATTATATCCCTTAGCAAATTCTTCCATAGAGAAGGCTTTATTTACTGCTTCTAAAGTTTCAACTACTTCTTCTGGGGTTAATAATATCTCTTTTTCTTTTTTCAATCAAAATCCTCCTCCTTTAATATATATATTTCGCTAAGTAATCTAAAACGTCACTTTTTGGTTTATATTTTTTTGCTTTTCCTTCTTTTTCATATTCATAAACAACAGATAATCCATACATTAAACTTGTTGCACGGTCTCTCTTATTTTGTTGAACTATACGGCCATAAACTAAATTACCATTTGAATTAAATTTTTGAGTTATATTACTTAACTCTTGAACAAGAAAATCTTGCTCTACATGAGTAACTTGCTCTTCGGCACTATAATGTCCATCTTTGTATTTTTCATCTACTTCTTGACTGTCAACAAGAAGTCTAATATTTCCATCCTCAAAACAAGTTTTCATATAAGGATAGAATGTATTATTAAATTCTGCATATGCTTTAATGCCTCTAATAATAGGTAAAGCATTTGGCATCATACTCTGAGTTTCTTCATCATCATCACAAATTAGAGGGGGGAATTCTGTCCTATTTCCTTTGGAGTCTTGATAAATCCAAGGCTCTGCTAATAAAGATAATAAACCTTCTCCTGCACTTTGTGCGTCTATCACTAATTTAGTTGTATTAGGAAATCTCACATGCAATAATTCTCTTAAAAATTCTTTTTGCTCTCTAAGTGTTGCTCCGTTCATTACTTTAGTAAAAACTAAATCTTTAGTAAATGTTCCATCTTTTTTAGGAATTAGTTTTATTACATGAGTACAAGCGTTATCCGAACCTGCTCTTCCAGATACAGCAACATCGTGTGTAATGATATATTCATAATTGCAATTCTTAGGCTGTGATAATTCACAACTATATAAACTTCTACACTGAGTTGTAATTTCATATGGATAATAAGAATCATTTGAACTTCCTACGAATACTCCGCAATATTCATAAAGCCAACTGTCCCAAGTAACATTTGGGTCATTCTTTTTGTCTTCCATCTTTTCTCTCGTCCAAAGACCGGCATCTATTCCAACATTATAATCTAAACTAGCAACAAAGTACCCTTTTTTACCACTTCTCATTGAATTAAAGTATGATAAAAATCTTTGATATAAATCGCAAGTTTTTAACCAGGCAGAAGAAATATACATCATCTTACTTTCTTCAATTTGAGCCTCTTCATATTTTTGCATTGCTGAAATATTGTTTGCTCTAGGAGTATTAGTCATTGGCTCTAATACATCTTTTATTATTGCAGAACGAACCAATCTTGCTTCGTCAACTAATATTAATTGAAAACGCCAACCACGGGCACTATCGCCTTTTCCATTATTACCAAGAGATATTGCTCTTATAGAACTTCCATTTTTAAAGTTTACAATACAATTATCCTGCCCTGTAGTGATAGGAAATTGTATTTCTCTCTTAATATTTTCATATTTAATTAGTTCGCCTTCTATTTTTTGTTTTATAACCATACGGGCTTGATTCCCATTTCCAGAGACTATTCCAATACTAATTCCTGGATATAAGATTGCCATACAGGTCATAAAAATTGCGGCGATGTATGATTTAGTTAAACCTCTGCACATAATAAGCATTATATTAGGATACCTTCCCATTGCTCTAAGCAACAATCTTTGAAAAGGGAATAAATTATCCATACCTAAAATATCAACGGCAAATTTATCTATGTAGTATCTATAATATGAAAGGAATTTCGTCCACTCCTCATAATTTATCTTTTTCATTTTTTTAGGGTCATGACTTAAAGCACTGTCAAAATTATCATATGCTCCTTCTTTTATTGCTCGACTTTTTCTGCTAAAATTTTTATAACTAGCCATTATATACTCTTTTCTATATTGGCAAATTGGTCTAGCAATTTGTCATACATATCTTTATCTTCTGGAACATAAGTTGGTACCCAATTATGTTTTTCAACAGCATCAAAAATTTGACCGAAACTTCCAAGCCCAACATCATTTGCCCCTCTTTGACTTTCTGCAAATTGAGCAGATTTAGATAAATTATCAAACATAGAAACTAAATTTTTATAAGATTTGATATTATCATCCGTTGGCTCTTTAAGCATAGCGGCGTAAGCCTTAGATTTTAATAAAGAAGTTTTTGCTATTTCTTTAGCATAATCCATATGATTAATTGTTGATATATCAAAATCTTTTTTTAAACCATCTATATAATTAGTTAAATATTCAATTTCTTTTTTAGTGTATTCGCCCTGCCACTCTTCATTCCACTCTGGAATGTCATTATAGGCAGAATTTTCTTTTATTTCTACTTTTGTATCTGTTTCTTCGAGTATAGAATCTTCCCATTTTAAATTTTGATATTTAACTTTACTTATTTCTTTCATATACTTTTCTATAAATTTATTTGTATTATTAGCACATACCTCTTTCCATATATCCATAATAAAAGGTTTGTCTAATTCTTTTAAAAAATCCTGAACCTCTTGTAAATTATTTACATCTATATTTGTCTCAACGCATTTTTTACAAAAAGGATAAAAAGGTATAGTCGAGTTGTTTGCTTTGTAAAAATTTGTTTGAGGTTGATATCTTCCTAATTTTTCACATTTAGGATTTTGACAAACAAGTTTAGGTTCAGATGATTTACCTCTGTATCCCATAAAATCACCTTTCTTTCTAAAATGGCACGACGGCAAGGACTTGCACCCTGATAACTGGTTTTGGAGACCAGTGTCCTACTATTGAACGACCTTCGTGTCTGGTGCCGACTCCAGGAATCGAACCCAGAACCTACTGATTACAAGTCAGTTGCCCTACCAATTGAGCCAAGTCGGCATGGTCGGATAAGCCGGATTTGAACCAACAACCCCACGCTCCCAAAGCGCATGTTCTACCAAATTGAACTATTATCCGAAATAAAAAAGCCTCATAAAGAGGCGCACTCATTAGAGTGAAAATCCATATTTCTATGCATTAATTAAAAATCTAATTTAATATTATTTTATATGTTTCAGTATGGCCACCATATTCGCTTATACCAAATATTTTACAGGCTGCTTTTGAGCCTTTTAATAATCTATCAGAATAAGGGTCACTACCTATAAAACTAGGGCAAACATTTACTTCTGCATCGCAGGTAAGATTTTCTCCCACTATATTTTCTCTGCCACTATGATAATGTGCTAAAAAAACAATATCATAAAAAGTTTTTCTAAGTTGTGATAAATCTTTTAAAGAACTTTCTATATTTTTAATTTGATGACCATGCATCGCAATTATATTATAATTAAAAATTTCAAATTCTATATATTCTTTACCAAAATTAGTATGAATATTTATTCTTTTATTATCCGCTAAAACATCTTTTATATAATTACTAATAATATATTCTATATCTTCTGAAGCAAGTTCACTTGCCTTTGCATTTAAACTCCTAATTTGACTATGATTAGACGTAGGACAATGATAATACTCTATGAAGCAATATTTAGATAATTTATTTAAAAAATTAGAAATTAGTTTAGAAGCATAAATTGTTGCCTCTACTACGCTTGATTCATTTATTTTCAAATCATTTAATCTTAAAATTCCCTGAATAGTATCTCCTAATTCTAATATATGTAATTTACTTATCTGTCTATCTTTAATAAAATCAACCATTCTAGCATATAATATATCAAATCTATTTGCACATTCTTCTAAAGAATAATTATTATTTTCGCTTTCAAAATTTGCTCCACAATGAATATCTGCTATAGTTAATAAATATTCAATTTGATTTTCACCATAAGTATTTATATTTTCATATTCTGGAATTTTAATTTTTGATATATTGTTTTTTATATCTTCATAAAATAATTCAAATCGAGACTGTTGCCTAATATCTCTATTATATTCATTCCTAGTTGTATTTAACTTAATTCTTTCTTTTTGAATGGCTCTTTTTACTTCTTCTAATTCTTTAACATTATCAAATCCTTCATCTTGTATTCTTTTTTTAAAAACATCTTCATAAAAATCTTTTACGTATTGATAAGGTTTCCTATAAGCGCTAGATGTTCTATATAATTCTTCATCGCTGCCGAATAGTTCTCTATTAATAATGTCTCCAAGTTCATCCCAATTTAAATCTAACAAACCTTTGTCTTTATAATCACAAATTCTCCATATATATTCATTTGTGTTTTCATTATCTAGTTTTTTTAAATTCATCACAAATTCTCCTTTTATTCTATTTCATATAAAGTATTTTAGCATTTTTTCGTGCAAACCCTTTATTTTAGGGCGTTTGCGAACATTTGTACTTTTCCTGTTTTTTTTGTTGATTTGATATATAAAGGGCGCAAGACTTACAATATTTCTTTGAACCGGTTGTTTTTAATATCCACTTTCCACATTCTTCACACTTTTTATATTTATTTGGTTCAAGATATGAATACAGCCAAAATAGCAAATTATCAAAATTGTCTATCTTAAAAGCAATATCTCCTTCATTTTGAACAAAAGGGATATAAAAGTAGTTACTATTTTTAAACCCAACATTTTTATAAAAATTATTTTTTATCAAATAATGAAAGGTTAAATTCTTTTGAATTGACCTTAAAGACTTCAATTTAGCCAAAGCAATTAAATCAGAGTCGCTTTCTCTCACCAAAATACGATTTAAATTATGACTATAAAATTTATAAGAGTCTACAGTTTGACCCCATTTGTAATAAATTAAACTTACAAATAATAAGTCTCTTGCTTTTTTATCCTGTATACTCAAAATTTTCTCCAATTCATCTTTGTAAACAATAACTTCTCTTTCTTTAATATATTCATATTTTAATGCTTTATTATATATCTTTTCATATATTTTATCTTTTTTTTCTTTTGAAAGATAAGCAAATTCACTTCTTGAAAGTTTTCTTAATGAAGAAATAATTTCTTCTTTATTATATCCATTATTAGCCATATATCTTACCAAAACGCATCTTTCAAATCCATGATTTTTTTCTGTTTGATATTTGTTTTTAGTCAAAATATCTAATCCATATAAATCTTCTCTAAATACTATCACTTTTCTTCTCCTCTATAATATACCTTTTTCCTAAATATTCTTCTCCATCTAAACTTTCTTTTACAACATAAGTGTTAGCAGAAGGAATAACATCTATGATATCTTCTTTTAATATATCCCATAAAACATCATAATTTTTTATATTATATTTCTCACACATCTTTACTAAGTAATTAAATAATTCTGACGAAGAGCTAACCAAAGCATCCATTCTTTCTCTTATATTATCTTTTATGCCATACATAATATCTTTAATTATTTCTGTAGTCTCTTCATCCTTTATACCTTCATTTTCTATAAGAGCCTCCACACCTTTATATCCTTTGGTTGATTTAAACTCTCTATATAATTGGTAAATTTTAAATAAGATTTTATCATCACATTTAAAATCTTTATCATAAAACTTTTGTATAATAGAGTCACTTGTGTTTCTATATGAAATATTAAACTCTAAATCTTCAATATGCTTACATAAAATATTCATAGAGCAATCAGTCTCTATAACTGGAGAATACTTTTTATACTTTCTCAAAAAAGATGCCTCTTCATCAGTTTTATTTTCTTTCAATATTAGATTTTTTAAAGACATTCCATAATTTTTAAAACTTAAATTATTAAAAGAATTTTTATAATCTTTGTAATCTTTCATTAATGTTTTATATAAGTAAATAAAGAAGTAAGGTTTCTTTTTAACCACCATAGAGTTATATTTATATTTTTCAGCCTTTATTTCGTCGGTGTCATTCTCATCAATTTTTTCTGGGTACTTCCATTCACGAGGAAACGAAGGGGGAGTTGTTCCTTTAATTTTATCTATTTCTTGCCCTTGAAACATTCTACACATCTTTAATCTTTTTATCATTTCAGAATGTTGTTCCGCATATTCTTCTTTTTCAAATAAAGGTAACATAGAAAACATACTTGTAGAATAATTTGTTATTTGACCAACCTTAGTATCCAATCCCCTTAAATCACACTTTATTTGATTTGGTAAAGTTATTTTTTGAAGAGGAACGGTTTCTTTATCATAAATAATAGGTAACTCTTCTCTTCTGGCTCCTTTTATAAAATATTTATTATCGGTGCTGAAAGCAATATCCCCATCGAAGTCGCTATCCGCAAACCTCATAACGCTAATATCATAAATGCTATAAATCATTCCGCTGTTAATATATTTATACCATTTATCCATTTCATCATTATGAACTAATTTTAAAGGAACAACTTCTGAAGAATAAGTTAAAGGGCTTCGACAACAAACTACTTCTTCAGATGAGGTTCTTATATTCCAAAAATTAGAATAAACACTATTTTCAGGTATCAATCCTTCTGGAGATAATCCAAGAGCATTTCTACACTGCGCAACGGGGTCACTTATCATGAATTGATAATTTCCTTTAACCCATATTCTACCTATTTTTGCTTGTCTTATACTCTCCTTAATAGAATTATAAATTTTTCTTTGAATATATGAATCTTGTAACATAATTGGATTTTTAACTATAGCCTTTGTAAAGGTACTCCCACAAGAGTTAATCATAGACTCTATACTATCATTTTCATTTTTTACTCCTACATTATAAAGCATAGTATATAATTTGTTCCCGCTGCAAATTTTTTGAATCCAATCTTTTGTGTAAGATATCAATCCTTCTATTTCATCTTCACTTAAATTTAAAACTTGAAGATATTGATAATTAGTCAATACATATTCATCATCGAATTCTTTATTGTATCTCGCTACTCCCCATTTTAAATTATATGAATGATGGCAACTAAGATATCCTTCCCAAGAAGAATAATACTTAGCCATTTTAAATTGACTTTCAGATAACAAAACATCTATATCTTCAATATTATACTTATCTCCATATCTATCAGTTATTTCAGTTATGCCGTGTTCTTTCGCATAAAGTTTAAAGTCAAACGGAACTAAATTACCTTTTACAAATGCTGTTCTAACTACAAAAGATGATGGAATATAATTTAAATGCATATCTTTAGCCCATAATCTTGCCATTTCTGGGCTTATCAATCCTTGCCCATCTGCACTATTAAGTTTTATATCTTTAAATATTTCTTGAACTTCAACTCCGTCTTTAGATTCAATTAGATTAGTAATCTTTTGATTTTTAATTGTTGTAAAAAAATCTTTAATCACACAAACTCTAGGTTCCCTCACCCATAAAACAGAAGAAAAAGATAAAGCAAAATATGCAGAAAGTTTAGCCAAGTTTATAGTTTTTATCTTTCCATCAAGTCCACACATTAAACTTTCTTGCAAATAAGAAAAGATTTCTTCATTAATAAATGTAACAGTATTTCTTCTCATTTGCCCTGAGCCAACCATAAATCTAACATAATGTTTACCATTTAGGTCGAAACCATTTCTTGCTAATTTAGCATATTCTTTTTTTGCCATAACTTTAACATTGATAACATCTTTTACAAATAATAAAGAATCTAATTGACCTTGTAATTTTTTAATTTCTAAAGAATTTTCTTTTGAAGAAGGTTCTTTTCTAATTCTTTTCATTTCTTTCCTAATAGCCTGAACTTTATTATATAAAGTTATATGGTCGTCAGAAATGCCATAATATTCTCTTATTTTAGATAAAACTAAATTATCACCTATAGAAACTATGTTTCCATCAATTGATGCCTCTTTAAAAGAATATTTAGAAAGACCAAATAATTTATTAGAAGGAATTTTCATGACATAATATTGGTTTTGTAATACTTTTGCCATTATTCCTCCTGTTTAAATATATCTTCTTCCATAATTGAAAAAGCAATTTTCTTCGCACAGTTTTCTGCTTCTTCAAGAGTAGATAAATTTAGTCTATCATCAAAACTAAAATCATCTAAAGATGTTTCACTAATATGTTTCTTTTGCTCTTCACTTAAAGAATTATTAAAAGGATTTCCATCAGCATCTGTTCTGTCAACCCTATAAGTATAAATCATATCTCTTCCAAATTTAGATAAAGGATAATATATCTCATTTGGATATCTAACATCATCTATAATTACATAATCTACAAAGTCATATACTATTTCTATATCTTCACACACACGACCAACATGGAAGTCCGGTTTATTCATCTTTTTTCTAATAATATCAGTTCCAAGTTTTTGTAGTAATGTTCTTCCTAATTCATCTTTTTGTCCATTCCATCCACAGTAATCTTTTGCTATTTCTTTTAAATACTTAGCATATCTTGTAATAACAACTTTATATCCATTATTTTCAAAAACTTCCTTCATTTTATTGGCAGCAGTAGTTTTACCATTTTCAGCCTTACCACTTATTAATATTATTTTTTTCATAATTATTTCTCCTCTTTTTCTAAAGTTCTTATATTATAATCTTCATAAAAATCTAATATATCTTTTAAGTTAGACCAATCTTTAATTACATAAATATTATCTATTTCTATAAGTCGATTGCTTTCCAACTCATTTTCAACATATAAAATTTTTAAACTAGATTTGCCGTTCATATCTAATAATTTATCACTAATATAAATATCACAAAAAGCATCTTTTTCTTTTTTATCTGTGAAAATTATATTGTAATCATCTGCGTTAATTATAGTTTTATATAAATTAGGTTTAATATATAAACCAGAAAAAATATCATCTATTAATAATGACTGACTTTTTTCTTGATGTTTTTTTACTTCATCTAAGACTTTGTTAAAACCATATTTAAAAGCAACTTCCCTTTTTATACATACGGTTTTCATTAATCCTCCTTCCTGCTACTCTTAACTTAATTACATTATACCACATTTCGTCGTAAAAAGCAATATATTTTTGTGACGAATCTTGACTAAAAAAACAAGATGTGATATAATTACAATGGTGATAGTATGGACTTTAAATATGAAGCAGTTACAATTAATAAAATAGACCTTAATATCATTATTGATGAAGAAGGAGTTAAGTGGTATCCACTAAGTCGTTTTTTTCAAAAAGTTCTTTTAAAAGCAGAAGAAGCAAAAAATTTTAATAAGACTGCTATTTCTAAAGATATGAGATTGTGGCCTATTAAAGAACCTACTCCGGCAGTTACAAATATTTGGTATATAAAAGAATCAACTTTAATTAAAATATTAAAAAATATTCAAGTAAACCCATACACAGAGAAGACAATAGATAGAGAAAGGGCTTTGCACGGCGCTCTTAAATATTTTGGTATAAAAAGACAAGACCGTGGAAATATGTATACCGTAGTAACCCCAACACCAAAAGAGTATTCTGAATGGGAAATGTTATGTTTTGAATTTGACAATGATATAAAAGCAAATATAATTTGGAAAATGTGCGATAAATGTAAGAGATATTTTCCTTGCTCTAAATATTATTTTCAATCTGAAACATATGCCAAAATTACAAATACATGCTTAGAATGTTGCGGAGAAGAATTAATTAATAAAAATCCTGACATACAAGCCATGAAAAATTTTAATAGAATGGAACTTGTAAAATATATAAGAGAAGATAAACCAGTAGCCTTATATAAAGAGATAGAAAAAGAACACTTCCCATATGAACTTCATTTCTTTTATAATAGAAGCAGAGTGTTAGAAGTTTTAAAATATATTGAGGGCAGAAAGAGAATCACTGGAGAAGGTGGATTTTATATTTCTAAGATAGCAAGTACATTAAATATGCATACTAATAAATTAAAATATATCATTGGAGATAGTTATAAAATAGGTTCAACTGGGCCTCTGCCAGAACATATTTATAGATATATTCCGGATGACCTTACAGAAGAAGAAAAAAGAAAAAAAGAGTTTCTTGAAAGAAATAAAGAGGAGAGAAAAAAAGCAAAGAGAAAGAGAGATATAGAAAATTATAAAGAAAGACAGAGAATGAAACATGCAATTAAAATGCAAGAAGAAACTAAAAAAATTATAAAATGGTGTGAAGAAAATGATTTTGAATCATTACCAAAATCTGTTTTTTCAAAATATTTTACAGGATTAGAATATGCTTTCATTACTCCTTCAGGCATACACATATTAACGCACGAGCCTCAAGAAGCAAAAAAAATATTTATACATAAAATCCCTTTAAAAATTGATGGATTTAATAGAGTACAAAAAGAAATGGAGAAAGCAAAAAAAGAATATGAAAATTAACATAGTAGATGCAATATGTGGAACGGGTAAAAGTACCAGTTTAATAAATATGATAAATGAAGACAATTCAAATAATAAGTATTTATATATTACTCCTTTTCTAACAGAAGTTGAAAGAATTAAAATTTCTTGCTATCAAAAACATTTTAGAGAGCCAAAAATTGGCCCCGAAAAAAATAAGTTAAAAAGTATTAAAGAATTATTTAAAAAAGGAGAAAATATCGTTTCGACTCACGCCTTGTTTAGAAAAATAACTCCAGAAATAATTGAAATAATAAAAAAGCAAAACTATATCTTAATTATGGATGAGGTAGCAGATGTTTTAGATACATTAGATATTACCAGTGATGATTTAAAAACAATAATAGATAAATATGTTTCACTTGATGAAAATAACATATTAAAATGGACAGCAGAAACTTATGAGGGTAAATTTTCTGGATATAAAGAGATTATAGAAAATAATAGGGTTGTAGCGGCAAAAGATGAAAAAGGAAAAATTAATTCTCTCATTAAATTTTTTCCTATAGAAATTTTTAAATCATTTAAAGAGATGTATTTATTAACTTATATGTTTGATTGCCAAGTTCAAAAATATTATTTTGACATGTATAATGTTAAGTATAAATATTGGTATATAAAAGATTTTCATCTTACTGAAGAAGTTCAACAATATAATGAAAGAGCAATAAAAAATCTAATTAAAATATGCTATATAGAAAAATTAAATTCAATAGGTTCCACAAAAGGGGCATTATCCCTTGCCTGGTTTGAAAGAAACAAAAATGACAGAATAATAATCCAATTAAAAAACAATATTTATAATTTTTTTAGAAATGTCGTAAACCTTCCTTCTAACAAAGTGCTATGGACAACATTTAAAACCTCCAAAGAAGAAATGAAAGGAAAAGGATTTGCTAAAAGTTTCGTCTCTTTAAATATAAGAGCCACCAATCAATATTCAGACAGAATTGCAATAGCATATGCCGCTAATAGGTATTTAAATCCATTAATAAAAAATTATTTTTCTAATAATGGTATAAAAGTAAATGATAATAGATATGCTTTATCAGAACTAATTCAATTCATATTTAGAAGCGCTGTAAGAAATAATAAAGAAATTTTGATATATATACCTTCAAAAAGAATGAGAAAACTTCTTCAAGAATGGATTGACAAATAAATATATTATGTTATTATTATATTAACAAGAAAGGGGATATTATGATTGAGTTACTATTAGTTTTATTAATAGCACCAAAGATATTTAACTTTTCAAATGATAGTTCGGCATTAAAAAGAAGTTGGAATAAACAGAGAAAAAGAAACCAAAATTTCTAAAAAAAAAGAAAGGTTATTTACTTTCTTTTTTTTATACATTCTTCACATAAAACTTTTTCTTTATGTCCTTTTCATATTTCATATTTGCCACAGTTGTCACACTTGTCTTTATAACTATTTTTCTTCATGTTCAAAAGTTTGCCCAAAAACAAAATTTACAGGAAGAACATCAACTATTTTTATATCTTTATTCTTTTTTAACTTTAATTCGTCATCATAATTCTCTAAGTAATATTTTAATTTATTCTCTATATTCACATTTTTATTAATGATGAATTCTGAACCTTCTTGCCCAGGAATAGAAACTTCAACACATATATCCATACCGCAACCTTTAGTCAATCTAAAAAATCTTTCTAATTCTTGCTTGTCAAGTTCTTTTTCCTCATATCCAAATTTTAATGTTCCTATTTTTTCACCATCAAAGTAGACAAAAATTCTATTATAATCATCTATTTCTAGTTGACATCTTTTATAAATACCTTTTCTAACGCCTGCAGCGAAAAGAAATCCTCTAATGAAAGATAACTTTTCTTCAATTATTTCAAGCACTCTATCCCTAAATTCTTCTATTGCAGTGAATAATTTATCTGGCCAAGGAGTGATTAAGAAATCTCTTCCTGCCAATCCTGATATTATTAATATTATTTGTTTGTCAAATTCTAAAGTTTTTAAAATTTTATTTGCTTCTTCACTTTTCATAAAATTACCTCCTTCTTTTTCATTGATGAATACATTATATCACTTAATTTGAATTATTTTGTTCTAATTCTTTTTCTATCTTTTCCACATCAACTCCTAAAACATTATAACTTTCTTTAAAATATTCTTTAACAAATTTTCTTTGAGCCGGAGTTATAAGTTTTAATTCTTTTTCAGTATCATGTTTCCAAGTTCCATAAGGGCATCCCATACAGCCAGTTCTGCAAATATGATTATAGACCTCTGGTATTTCGATATTGTATCTTTTATAAATTTCATTCATTATATCATCAGACATATCCCACAAAGGTGTAAAAGTCCCTTTTTTATTTAAACAAGATTGATATTTGCTTTTTCTGGAAATACTTTCTCCTCCTCTTATACCAAGAATGGGTTTTAAACCACTTTCCTCTTCAAAATCATGAGCAGGTTTTTTCTTTAAATAAGTACAACACTTTGGACTTACTCTATGCAGTTCTCCACTCAATAGTAATCTTTTCGCCTTGTCGCTCAATCTGAACATAGTAGGAGCTCCATCTTTATTTACACCCTCTATTCTTTCTATGGTGCTTTTAGCACGACTTCCCCTTTGATACCTATCTATAAAATCATCTTGCAATTTACTAAAACAGGGACTTCCATATTTTTCTTTAATTTCAAAAGGTTTTAATTTAGGAAGGAGAACTATGTCACAATTTTTTAAAATTCTTTTTAATATTTCATAATGTTCCATATAAGTATTGATACCAACTATTTTAATTTGGTCATCTTGAAGAATCTCTTTAATAAACCAATATAAAAAATGGCTATCCTTCCCTCCACTATAAGATAAATAATATTTATTAAAATCTATTTTTTCTTTAAATCTTTGCATTAATTTAATTAAATAATCATCATAATAATCTGTTTTGTTAAGAATATCCATTTTTTTGTTCAATTCAATTCCAGAGTCATTTAATTCTCTTAATTCTTTTATTGTCAACATAATAATCCACCTCTAATTCTGACTTATCCCTTCTTCTATTTTTATGCGTTCTGTTATTTAAACAGTATTCACATTCCCAAGGATTCCTACTTCTTCCTTTTCTACCACCATGATTTCTACAATGCATATCCACCGCTTTAGCATAATTTCCATGCTCACGACCAAAAGGTTTCCTTTTTTCCTTCCTGTGTTCGATTGCTTTCTCTAATCCCATACATATTACTCCTTATCTCTCTTCATGAATTATTCCATCTATCCTGTTATATACTTCGTCCATAACTGATATTAAAAAACTTCTTCTTTTATATCCATCTTGACCATATTTTATTTGGCTTAATATTTCTTTTTCAATCATATGTTGTAACCTATTTTCATCATTAAGGCACTTGTCTACTTCTTTTTTTACAGTATTCTTTACAACTTCTAATGCCATTTCTCTAACTTCCTCTTTTGTTAAACCTAAATAATTATGAATATAATTTTTAATATCTTTGTAGTTTTCTATTTCAAAGTTCGTCTTCGTCATCTACATCACCAACCTTGATACAAGAACAAAGTGCAAAACCCGTGAAACTTCCAACTACAAGTCCTAGCAAAAACACCCAAATCATAATCATTTCTCCTCCTCTCTAAAATTTTCTTCATATAAAGGTTCTTCGCTTGAAATCAAAATTTTCCCTTCGTCCCAATCAATTCCAATATTTATATCTTTTACATTTACACAAAAAGTTCCAAAATATCCTGATTTAGGAACGGTCAATATTTTTACTTTCCAATTTTCAGGATTATAAGCGACAGAATTATTAGTTAATAATTTCCTTCTTTTTAATTCATCATATATTTCATCTATTTTATTTACAAAATCTTTAAAGTTCATAATAATTCTAATATCTCCTTACACATATCTCTCTTGGCTTTATCTATGGTATATATATGAAAACCCTTTTTAGACTTATTCATGCTTGCTTGCAATTCTTGAATTTTAGAAACCAAATAATTCTTCGAGACTTCTACTTTCTTTTGCTCTTCTTCTTTCATGGACTATTTTTCTCCCTTCTTCTTCCCTAATTTTATTTATATATGTCATTTTTAATCTCAATCTTTTATAAGCGTTGTTGAGATGAACATGAACCATTTGTCTTGTAATCCCATATAAAACAGATATTTCATCTGCACTGAATCCTTCAAAATAATATTTTATAATTATTTCTTTTTGTCTTTTTGTTAAGAAATTTTCAACACAATATTTTAAATCTTCTTTTTGTATATTTAATATTGCTTCCTTCTCAGTATTTTGTTTTTCATCTTCTATAAAATCCCCTAGTTCATCTTCTTCGTTTTCTTTACTTATATAAGAATTTAAACTAATATTATATTTGCCTTTAATTCTTTTCCAAGGGGAGTGGAGTTTCTGTTTGTTACTTTAGGTAAGTCTAAGGATGATTTGATTTCTTCATAAGTTTTTGCATTTAAAAGTGGTAGTAATCCATTATAATATTTTTCATAGAATGATGAGTCTGTTTCATACTGAATATCTTCTAATAAGCCTTTAATAGTGTTTATTTTATCTAATAAGTTATTTGTATACTCATTAAATAATTTATTTAAATTTTCTTTGCTATAATAATTATTAACATAGCTTTTTAGATATTCTTCTTTATTAGATAATAGTTCTAATTTGCTGTCTAAAGAAAGAATTATATTTTTAATTTGTTTGTCATTTTTATTACAAAAAGAGGTTATTAAATTATTAAATTTTTCGTTATTTTCTTGATATTTATGATCAAATATTTCGTTTAGAATATCTTTTTTCAATTTGCTAATTATACTAGAATCGATAATAGTTAGATTTGCGTCTAAATTAAGCATGTAGTGATATTTTTTTACTAATGCAAGGGTATAAGCATCAAAGTTAGTAATATCAGCAGAATCGATTAATTTTAATTCGTCTTTTATTTCATCATGCATTTTGATTTTCTTTTTAATTCTTTCTTTCATTTCAAAAGCAGCATTTTTAGTAAATGTTAGGATAAGCATTTCATTAATATGAATATTGTTATTCATTAAATTATGAATAACTCTTTCAGATAAAACTTCTGTTTTACCAGATCCAGCACCAGCGGAAACTATAATATTTTTGCCTCTAGTTGTAATTGCTGATAATTGTTCTTTAGTCCAATTCGGCATTTTCGTCATCTCCTTTTGTATCTATGTAAACATTATCTTTTTCCGTATGAAAACAAATAGATGCATATTTACAATTTGGACAGCTTTTATTTGTTTGATTTAATATAACTGGTTTTATATCAAAGTTGTTATTTTTTATTTCAGTTATACAATTATTTATTTTTTCAGTTACTAATTTTTCTAATTCTTCAAATTCCTCATTAGACAATATTTTAGCATACTTATAAAAGCCATCACTTTTCTTTTTAATTCCTTTAATATACATACTGTTTTCGTAGGTACTATCTATTTCTTCTAATATTTCTTCATTAGATGTAGAGTATCCTTCTAATTTTAGTGAATTTTCAAATGATTCGTTATCGCTTTTATCCATATTAAAATTAAATTTTGGTTTTAGAATATGTTCTAGATAAACACCTACTATTTGAGAATCAGGATAAATAGTTTTTACTAAATAAATATAAGTTGGTAATTGTAAATTAAAACCGTATTGACATTCTTTTAGATTAATTTTGGGATTTCCTGTTTTATAGTCTATTAAGATAATTTTATTCTGGTATTTTTGAATTTTATCGATGATTCCCACAAATTTAGTTTCATTTATGGTTGTTTCAATTTTTCTTTCACATTCTATTTCATTAAATTTAGTAACATTTTGCATACTTAAAATGTA
>ERZ779877.313-NODE-313-length-55632-cov-6.704500_pt1 | contig 55632 bp, 35 predicted proteins | sample MGYA00511556_ERZ779877 | MGnify/ENA primary metagenome ERZ779877 (study PRJEB29588, sample SAMEA2159338) | human gut metagenome | biome: human gut; feature: human-associated habitat; material: faeces | place: Denmark | collected 2008/2010 ... | reverse complement strand
TGCGCAACAAATAGCGCACAAATTTGTCGATTATTTTTTGTATATAGCGGGGCCTCGGAACGGAGATTTTGGTGACTGAGATTGGGACCCGTGCCAGCATCAAGTCCATCATCATTACTACCTACCTTGGCTTTGACAAATGGGACCAGATCTTCACCGACAAGGTCATCGCCGCTGCTATTGTAGACCGCTTAACCTTTAAAGCCTTTATCATCGATATGGTCACTTTCTCTGGATTATTGCATCCATATTTGTCACTTTTTCCGAGTTTTAAGCCGGTAATTTTGTCACTTTTTCTTCGCCTTGTTGCAAGATTCGTTGGTCGACACCTTCTTTGTAAGCACTCGCTAAGGTGCGTATTTAGATAGTGAGACTGCAACTGGCATAAGTGTGATGCCGGTTGCAGTCTTTTTATGGGTGGGGGGGTGATGTTAGGTGAATGAGGTATGGGAGTGGGGTATGGGAGTGGGGTATGGGAGTGGGGTATGAGAGTGGGGTATGAGAGTGGGTAAATTGAAAGAACCCGACAGAGTCGAGTCTGTCGGGTTCAATTTGCTGGTTTTTATTGCTTCATCCGCGTTGGCTTACACTTCCGTGGGTTATTGCCCATCGGTGCCACCGCTGGACGGGAGTCAGTTGGTTTCAATCTTTATACTATTGATGAAAAACCTTTTTCCTTTGGCTGAAGCCGAAATTTTTAGAGCAGTATCTTTATCTGCGCCTTTATCACAAATGAGAGACTGATTTGGGACAATAAATTACTAATAATCAACTTCAATTCCCCAAATTCTGGCTCCGCTTGAAACTTTAATATATAGCTCTGAGTTTGAACCCGTCGGAACGAGGGTCGATATATTATTAGTAACCGTGGAAGTTTTTGCCACATCATTTGTATCAGAATTCCCGGCTGCATCAGCAGACTTTAGATGTATAGCTCCAGAATATTTGGTATGTTTGCCTATATCTTCAATTCCGCCTTTGCTATTTGTGGTCGATGTTATAGTAACTCGAACTTCTTTTATTGGTTTGGGGGCGGATAATTTCACATAAGATTCTTTATCTTTTTTAATTTGAACCCAAGGTCGTCCTTGGTCCTTAAGTGCTTTAAAGGACCACGTGAAATTATCTTTAGTTAGCGTCTTTTCAGTTGTATAGACTAACTTACCAAGTCCTACAATATCCGTTTTTATAAGTGTAGCTGTTTTGATATCTGCGCCACCCACAGTGTACTTCTTCGAAGCGACCGCGCTTGGCTTGTGATTCTCGGCTACTGCGATAGCCTTGATGGTCTGGCCGTCGGTGAGTGTGACTGCGCTGAATACTGCATCAGCCTCGGTAGGGTCGGCAGGATTCTCTCCCACTGTGTAGTGGATAGTTGCGCCTGCGGTTTCGCAAGCGATAGATACTGCGCCATCCTCAGCGACAGTAATCACCGGAGTAGCGCAAGAAGTGAGCGGCGCCTCGTAAGTCAACTCTGAGTAGTCAGCAGGACAAAGCTCCCAAGTCTCCTTTTGAGTGCTTTTATTCACATACAACATCCAATCGCAATTTGTCAATGTACCGCTGATAGTTCCTCCGACTTTCCAGTCAGCTGGAGTATCCTTACAATAAACCTCCACCTCTTGCGTTCCTACCATAAGGAATACGCCACTAGTGTATTGGCCTACTTTATGCAGACCGGTAATCTCCTCTTCCGAGAGAGTTACAGTAACCTTTGTGCGGGTCGTTGTAGGTTTTCCTGCAGCGACAAGCTCAGCCAAGGAAGCATATACCGGAATGGATGCGGCCTCTACAAATGAAGCAGAAACTGTCACATTAGCCGCAGGCATAGTAAATGTGCCGCTTGGATTAAAGGATTTCTCTGTTTCCCCATCCATATAGGTCACTGTCCACTTTTCAAGTGAATATCCCTCATTCGGAGTCGCCGTGAGTGTAAGCTTATCTCTAAACTGAGCAGTATTCACCTCTGTGTCGCCAAGTTTAACCGTGAACGAGCCATTCTCTGCAGGTGCTTTGGTGATTGTGTATGAAATCTTTACGAATGTGCAGGAAACAGTTACATCCTGTGCCGGCATAGTAAACTTGTTATCAACTACATCAATCGAAGTTCCGTCAGCAGCCACGACTGACCATTCGCCAAACTCATAACCATTTTGCGCTTTTGGCGTCAATACGACTTCTGAACCCTCGGCACACTTTCCCAAAGTTGAAACAATCTCACCGCCCTCTATGTTTTTACTTACATTAACGTTGTATTTTGGTGGAAGAGGTGTTCCTATTACCGTTATAGATTTCACATAGATATATCCATCAGAATCCAGTTTTATTGATTCTATATCACTGTTATACAGATTGAAAGACAATTCCGTGTAATCATCGCCTGGCTGCTGTTTTGTTGAACCATTAACACCGATTGATTTATTCTTTCCTTCAGAATATTGTTTTGCGGAAAGGATAATCTTCGTTGCGTTGTATTGTCCAAGTTCGGACAATGCTATAGTAATGGAACCGGCTGCGGAACTCGTACCGATCCTCAACGGCAGACCATTGGTGGCATCTCCGCCATAATAACACTTACTAACTAATGAAAATGGTTGTGCTGTAACGTATTCTGAACCAGAAACAATAATAATTTCCGCCTTAGTCGTTTCACTCAGAGTACCTTCGCTTTTTGTTTTACTATTGAACTCTATCTTATATGAAGACTGAACAGGTGTGTCGCCACCTTTCTTAACCCACTTCTCAGCAGGGATTTCTTTGACGACCTTGTACAGTTTACCGGCTTCGTACATATCCTCTGCGGTACGGCTGATGGTCATAGTATGATTTGCGGTCTCTACTGCGAGAGTCATCTTGGTGTAAATCGTCGGAAGGACATTGAACCACAATTTGAAGTCAGATGCCTTAGGAGCAGTTCCTGCGTCAAATGTTAGGTTAATTTCCTTTGATGCTACGCCTTCTGTTTCGGTAAAAACATAACCTTTTGCATAGTCTTCATTAGCCTTTACATCAGAAGTGGAAATGTATGCGCCATCACCCTCTACTGAGAGTTTAGCTGAAACCACTTCCTCATCAAGAGTACCTGTAAGGTGGAAATAAGCGACAGCGGTCTGACGAGTCATCTCGAAGATGATGTTCTTGCCATTGTCATCTTTTCCGGCTGCGGCATTCTCCGCAATAGCAGCCCCTTTCATCAGGTCGTAATTGCTATTATAAGCATTTCCCTTCTGAGTACGGACGGAGCCGAAATCGACTTTGCCATCTGCGTCAGGTGCAGGATACACAGTGTTATAATCCCACATTCCGGTATATTCCGGCAATGTGGCCTCAAAAGCTTGTGAAGATGCGTTCCATGTTGCCGGAACAGTCCCATTAGCTTCGTTGCCATTACTATACTTAACGCTCATTATGTCCCCATTCTCCCAAGCGGATTTGAATGTCAATTCATCAGTAGTTGTAAGAGTTGCCTTCGTAGCGCTTTCGATAGTAGCCTCAGCGCCAAAGTTTACTGTTACGAGATTGCCCTGCGGCTTTTCAACAGGAGTAAGTTCCTGGGAGCAGGACACCAAGCCAAATGCAGCTGCAACGGCTGCAAAGAAAATTTTGTTAAAGTTTTTCATAATGCATCCGTTTTAGTTCCATTGATTTGACTGGTCAGTGACATTGTCGCCACCAAAGTCCTGAAGACCATACTTGTTGTTTTCCCCAACTTGACTTCCGGCGAAGCCGTGCTCGGTTGAGACCGCCTCGACACGTACCAGAGGAGTCTCATAGATTGGTTTTGTTCTGTTCATATTTACTGTGTTTATAAGGTTAATTTCCAAACTTTTATTGTACACTACACTGTTCTGCTGCACCTTCTGTAAAAATGAGCCCCTGTGCGGACGATCACTGGCGTTTCCCAACGGCGGGGCTCAACAACCTTTATAATTTCAATGTACTACGCTTCGTCCGTGTAGAGCGCAACATACGACAAACGGGTACTGGAGCCTAAGATGGCTTCAGTACCCGCCTGAGTACGTAATTTCTATATGTTATGTTCAGCGAATGTTCACCACAAGATGACGATAGTTCTTCCCCCCCCCCAGAGGAGATTTACAACAGATTGAATATTAACAACATCCGGAGTCATAGGCAAAACCACTTACTTCTGTTCGCAATTACGGTGCAAAGTTACCGAGTTCCGTGAACTTTCGCAAATATTTTTCAAAAATCCGCAGGAGGGTAATAATTTTCGTAACTTTGGGCGTTTGTGGGCGTTCTGAAGCGCAGGATGATGCGACGGGAGGCTTGAATGGGAAACGAAAAAACGATGAATATATGAAACGAATCTTTTTGACATTGGCTGCGGTGGCACTTGGAATGAGTGCAACTGCGCAGAGCGTGACGGTCGGCGGGCTTACGGAAGAAAACCTGAAGGAAATTGCCGGGAGTTACCGGAACACGGCGGCAGACAAGGCGCTGAGAAATGCGCTGGCAGGGACCTCGATTGCGACGCTGGCGGTAAACAGCGAAAATGCGGCAATGATTGACACTCATTTCTCGGACAGGGTGAAGACAAAGGGAATCACCGACCAGAAGTCGTCCGGAAGGTGCTGGCTGTTCACGGGGCTTAATGTACTGAGGGCGCGGATGATTGAGGAATATGACCTGCCGGAGTTCCATCTCTCGCAGAACTATGTCTTCTTCTACGACCAGATTGAGAAAGCCAACCTCTTTCTTCAGGGCATCATCGACACGCGGGCGCTTCCGGACGATGACCGTCAGGTTGACTGGCTGTTCAGCAATCCGCTGAGCGACGGCGGGCAGTTCACAGGAGTGTCCGACCTGCTCACCAAATATGGCGTTGTGCCGGCCGAGGCGATGCCTGAGACCTTCTGCAGCAACAACACCTCTCAGATGGCTATGCTTCTGAAACTCAAGCTCCGCGAGGACGGGCTCAGGCTGCGTCAGGCATACGCGGAGGCGGCTCCCAAAGGAAAGAAAGCGGAGGAAGCCACGGTGAAAAAACTTGAATCGCAAAAGATTGAGATGCTCAAGGACATATACAGAATTCTCGCCCTTTGCCTTGGAGAACCGCCTGCGGAGTTCGAGTGGACGCGCTGCAACAGCAAGGGAGAGATTGTGAGTGTGGAGAAATTCACACCGAAGTCGTTCTACTCCAAATATATAAGCGAAGACTTGGAGAACGGCTACATCATGGTGATGAACGACCCGTGCCGCGAATATGGTAAGGTTTACGAAATCGAGTATGACCGCCACGTCTATGACGGGAAGAACTGGCTTTACGTGAACCTGCCCGTTGAGCGCATCAAGGAAATGGCCATCGCGAGCATCAGGGACAACACGGCGATGTACTTCTCCTGCGACGTTGGCAAATTCTTCAGCCGCAGCAAGGGCACACTCGACCTCGCTAACTTCGACTACGAGTCCCTGACTGGAGTGAAGTTCGGCATGAACAAACAGGAAAGGGTGCAGACCCACGCCAGCGGCTCGTCGCACGCGATGACGCTGATTGCCGTCGATGTGGACAAGACCACAGGAGCTCCGAAGAAATGGATGGTAGAGAACAGCTGGGGCGCATCCGCCGGCTACAAGGGCTGCCTCATTATGACCGACGAGTGGTTCAACGAGTATATGTTCCGCCTCGTCGTCGCCAAGAAATATGTCCCGCAGGACATCCTCGAGATGCTCAACCAAACCCCTGTCAAGCTTCCGTCATGGGACCCGATGTTCATGGCGGACGGGGAGTAACTACCCTATTTCACGGTCAAACTTACCACTGAGTCTCCGACAATTACGCGGTACTCCCCTTTCTCAAGATAGGGAGTGCCGTTTTTGTCAACGAAGCCGAGGTCGCGCTTGGGATTAATCTCAAAGCGGAATTCTCGTGACTCTCCAGGTTGGAGAAGCTGCTTTTCGAAGTGCTTGAGTTCGCGGACAGGGCGCGCGACGCTGTGGCTGAACAGGTCGCAGACATACCACTGAACGGTCTCCTTGCCGGCTACCTTGCCGGTGTTGGTGACGGTGACAGTTGCAGTGACCGTGCCGTCCTCGGAAACGCTGTCTGAAGAGAGCCTGACCGGAGAGTAGGTGAAAGTGGTGTAGCTCAAGCCATAACCGAACCAGTACATCGGCTCGCTCTGAATGTCCTTGTAGAGCCCCTGGGTTCCGCGACGTGCGCTGTTGCGGTGGTTGTAGTAGACTGGAATTTGACCTGTCGTATACGGGAATGTCATCGGAAGGCGGCCGGATGGGTTGTATTTGCCGCTCAGGATTCCCGCTACGGCATTTCCCGCAGTGGTTCCCGGCATCCAGATTTCAACCAGCGCATCGGCAAGAGGCTCGATGCGCGAAAGGTCAACCGGACGTCCGCTCGCAATCAGCACCACTACAGGCTTGCCGGTAGCCTTAACCTTGGCAAGCAGCTCCTCCTGAACGGCAGGCAGCGCTATTGACGAGCGCGAACAGTTTTCCCCGCTCCAACGGCTCTTCTCTCCAAGACAGAGAATAGTGACATCCGACTTTTCAGCGAGGGCAACTGCCTCAGAAAGGTCCGGCTCGGAAGCCGTCTCAAAATCGCAGCCTTTCGCCGAGACAACCTCTGCTGAAGAGCCGAACTCCGACTTCATTCCGTTCAGAATAGACACCACTTCTGCAGCCTTGCCGCGTGCCACCCAGTTACCGATGAGTTCGGACTGTGTGTCGGCAAGAGGCCCTATGAGGGCAATGCGTCCCTTTTTCTGCAGAGGCAACAGGGAGCCTTCGTTTTTCAGAAGGACCATTGACTCCTGGGCCAGTTCCTCGGCATTCGCAAGGGCGGAAGGCTGAAGGTAGACTTCGTCTGCAGGACGGGCATCCGTGTAGGGACGCTCGAAAAGTCCGAGGCGGAACTTCACGCGGAGAATGCGCCGGACACTGTCGTCAATGATCCTAAGGTCAATCTTCCCCTCATTGAGTAGCGTGGTTATGTGCTTGTGATAGAGATCATCCATCATGTCCATATCTATTCCGGCGTTGAGCGCAAGCTCCGCTGCTTCCTTTCCATCCTCAGCATATCCCTGATTGCACAGCTGGATGACGGCGTCCCAGTCGGAGACGATGAAGCCGTCGAAACCCCAGGATTCCTTGAGAATTTCTGTCATGGTGTAGCGGTTGGCAGAGGCAGGGATGCCGCTTATGTTGTTGAATGCGCTCATCACCGTCGCCGCGCCCTCATCTACTCCGGCTCTGAACGGTGGGAGATAGGTGTCCCAAAGTGTCTGGCCGGAGATTTCAGTGTAGACATAGTCACGTCCGGCCTCCGATGCGGCATAACCGACAAAGTGCTTGAGGCAGGCTGCAATTGTGCCCTCCTCCGACAGACTGGAGCCCTGATAGCCACGCACGGCGGCACGGCAGAACTCGGAAGTGAGAAACACGTCCTCCCCGTAGCCTTCCATGACCCTACCCCATCGCGGGTCGCGGGCGACATCAACCATCGGCGAGAATGTCCAATCCACACCGCAGGCTGAGGCCTCGCGGGCGGCATCAGCACTAACAGCCTCCACGAGAGATGGATTCCAGCTGGCAGCCTGAGCAAGCGGAACCGGAGCCATTGTCCGATAGCCATGGATGACGTCATGTCCAAAAAGCATGGGGATGCCGAGACGGGACTCCTCCATGCAGCGCTTCTGCATCGCGTTGCGAAGTTCCGCGTCATCGGAAAAATAAATCACGGAGCCGGCTTCCGCAGGCACCTTGCCAACCATCTCACGAAGATTGTTCTCCACAGTGTTGCGCCCAAGCGTGTATTGGTTCATCTGCATTATCTTCTCTTCCAGCGTCATCCTTGACAGCAAGTCCTCAACACGCTTCTCAACTGGCGCCGAAGCATCCTTATACACCGGAATCTTCTCCCTTTTCGCTGACGCCGACGCCACATCCGCCGGTCCGAAGACCAACGCCATGCACGATGCCGCAATAATCAGTACTTTCATAACAATCTATATATCAACAATTTATTTTCAACAAATGCTTAGCCATTGAAAATGAAGAAACGGGCAAGAGCAAGGCTTGCGACGAAATCATAACCGCAGCTATTGCCTATTTATTCATTTTCATATAATAATCGTGCATGACATACCACGCCTTCTTCCGCTGCCCCTGATCAGAAACCAGCCCCTTGCGGTTCCAGCCGTCCTGATTGGTTGGATGGAAGCGGTACGGAGAGCGGAAATCATAGAGCACCCACGGAGACACGCCGGCAAGATTCGGAATCTGCTCGAACATTTCAAGGTTTCTGAGGTAATTAGCTGCTTGATAGTCTTCGCTCCATGAGCCTGCCCACTCGGCATTGCCGCGCTGTCCGTAAAGAGCCTCGCAGCCGAACTCAGAAATAATCACAGGCTTGTCAGGAACCACATTCCAGCGGCACAGCGACGGTTCGACCGGCCACGGAGCATACCAGCCCATGTACTTGTTGAACGACACGACGTCCAGTTCCTCCGTGAAGTTGTCCTCGATGCGGAACTCTCCGAACTCCTCCTTGTAGTAAACATTGTCAAAGGCTGCAGTGTAGAGTCTTGTGGAGTCCATGCCGCGGGCAAATTCGAGAGTGCGGTGAAGAAAGGCGTTGCGTGCCAGACTCGGACGGGTCTCGTTGGCGATGCCCCAAAATCCCACTGCGCAACGGTTCTTGTCGCGGTAAAGCATCTCGGAGAACATTCGGAGAGCCTTGTCCATCGTCGCAGCATTCTCGAAGTCGATGCCCTGCCAAACCGGGATTTCCTGCCAGAGGATTATGCCAAGTCTCTCGGCAAGACGCACCGTGTACTCGTTCTGGGGATAGTGCGCAAGACGTACCATATTGACGCCCAGCTCCTTTGCCTCGGAGAGGAGCTGCCAAGCGTCGGCCTCGGAGAAAGCCCGTCCCATACGCTGCGGTATCTCCTCATGAAAAGAGACACTGCGCATGAACGTCGGACTTCCGTTCACGAGTATGCGTGTACCGTCCACAGTGATGTTGCGGAAACCGATTTTCTCGGATATAGAATCACCGGCCTCCGCAGCACCTGAAAAATATGACAGATGAATGTCATAGAGTTTGGGAGAATCAGGAGACCACCGCTGCAATTTCTTGACCTTAAACGACTTGGAGCCGCATCCCGTGGCATCGAGGGCGACATTCACACTACATTTGAGCTCCGGGATGTCAATGACAACTGCTGAACCCTCCGGGACACCTGCCGACATGCGCACAGAGGCATTTATCACGTCAGGAGCCGTCCTGTCAAGATGGATGAAATAGTCCTTGATGTAAACCTGCGGAGTGCGGACGAGCATGACATCGCGCGTGATGCCCCCGTAGTTCCACCAGTCAAAGGACATGGCGGGAATCGCATCAGTACTGCGGCGGTTGTTGACCTCAACGCAGATGAAGTTGTCCCCGTCAATGATGTGGTCGGTGACATCAATCTGGAAAGGGGTGAACCCTCCCTCATGGCTTGCCAATTCGTGCCCGTTGAGCCAGATGGTGCAGCGGTAGCTGACCGCGCCGAAATAGAGAAAGAGCCTTTCTCCGGCGCATGCTGGCGATGCGCTGAAATGCCTCGCATACCAAACCGTTCCCTCATAATACTGAAGCTGAGGAATCTGGCTGTTGAAGTCCCCCGGGACATTGAGCCGGAGGCCGCCGTCAAACGAATATTCAAAAAACTCTGTCTTTGTCTCCGGCTTGCGGTTAAGCCACAGCTGTTTGCTCCTCCCAAGGTCGTAGAGGTCGATTATTGCGTCCCACTTACCGTTAAGAAGCTCATAGTCACGCCCATAGACATTCTGCATAAGTTCGGGAGAGCCGTAAGTCTCCCTGTCTTTCGCCGCCTGCACGGAGTCATCGCCAAAATGAGCCGACATCGTCAGGACAGAGATGACAAAAGACGCGAATAAAACAAGCAAATGCCTTATATTCATTATTTTACAATTTTATATTTATACATAACAAAACCATTTGCCTTCGGAAGGCTGAACTCAACGGCTCCGTGCCGCCCTGCCGTCACGGAGAAGTCCTCTCCGCTGCCGAGAACCTTGGTGAACTCCACAACAGCGTTCTCAGGCAGCCAGGTGTCCAGAACCGCTGTTCCCCGTTCATTCAGCTCACGGTAGACGAGAACGAAGCCACTCCTGCCGTCGGAGGAAACTGACTGAAAACCTGTCCATGAACATCCTGAAGGCTCCTCTCCTATCGGAAGCACTGTCCCCTTGTGGAAATCCTTCATCACCTTGCGATATGCCCCTACAAGGCCTGCAATCCCGTATGCCTCCTCCGGAAGGTTAGACGCCTCCATCCACGCGAGAGGCTGGCCGGCCATAGAGGTCGCAAAAACATAATCAAATGAATATGTTGACGGGGCAAACGGGTCTCCGGCATACTTCTCCGGGTTGCGCCATTTGTTTAGGAACTCGACTTGAAGGTGCTCCGCCGGCACATAGCGGCTGAGTTGCCAGAGATTGCGCAGAGTCTGGTAGGGGTAGTAGTTGCCCCAGTCGGTGTAGCGGTTTTCAAGGAATATGTTTCCGTATTCGTTGAACATGTTGTAGCCTCCACGACGTCCTGCCGTCACGTCAAGGTTGAAAACCACCTGATTGTCAGTCTTCTCAAGTACAGTGTCGAAGAACTTGCGGAGATTGGTCTCGGCCTTCTTGGTCGGGATGGAGAGGCCGTCAATCTTGAAGACGCGGATGCCATATTCCCTATAGAGTTTCACGACAGCCTCAACGTCCTTCTCCCAGTCCTCGAAGTCGTTCTGGACACTCGGATTGAACCAGAGGCCAAGCTCGATTCCGAGTTCCTTTGCCTTCTCGACCACCGGAGCCAGCCCGTGAGGGTACTTGTCCTTTGCCGGAGTCCAGTAGAGAGGGTTGTCCCAGATGTTCCGGAACGAGCCCTTGGCCACAGAGGAGTTTGGACTCTTGCCCTCCTGCCAGCCGTCGTCAATCTGGAAATGCGTGACGCCAAGACGCGCGGCCTTCTCAAGTTCCGCGAGGCAGAAGACCTCGTTCACCTTCGAGTCCTGGCTGCGGTCGCCCCATGTGTTCATCATTATCATCTCGTCACGCTCCGGGCGGTGCTCTCGGATGTTTTTCTGATAGGCACGCAGAGCCTTGAGCGGAGAGAGTTCCCCTTCGCCGAAGACGCCCGTCACGCAGGAGTAGAGCTTCACCCAGTCGGAAGACTTGAGGTCAGCCGCCGAAGCGCCTATGCCGGAGACCGTGAAATTGCCGAATTCACAGACGAAGTCCGAGCCGGGATAGCCCAGCTGGACGCTTGAGCACGGAGCCTCCTTGAGAAAGAAGAATCCGTTCCCGTCACGGCCGTCACGGGCAAAGAGGAGGTTGCCCCGGTAGCCCGTCCTGCGGTATGGAATGAAGTCCCGCTCGGCTACGAGATTGTTGTTCCAGTCGGTCACGTCAAAGAACTCGACAGCGCGGCAATGCCAGTGGACACCGTCAAGGGATAGCGTCTCAAGATAAGGAGAACGTTTCTTTTTCTGCTTCATGTCGGCCGCAGACTCGATGTTCTTGTTGTCTGCGGTATTGCCACCCTCGCGCTCAACGGACGCGTCCGCCCCGCAGACGTAGTTGTCGCAGGCGATTGCCGGGCAGTTGTCATAGAGACGGAACACACGGAGAATCCGGGTTGTGCCGAGAGAATACGAGACTTCCGCCTCAAGATGCACGGGATGTATGCCGTCGGAGGCAACCAGCCGTGTGCTGAACTTTCCGTCAGTCGCCGGAACCGTCTCCGAAGTCACCACGAAGGACGGCTCGGCAGACTTGTTCGCGAATACTCGACCTGTCTTCAGATCCTTTATGGACAGGCTGATCAAGTCACCGCCGTTCCAAAGGAAAGTCCTCTCGATTAATGAATTGGAAAGGCGCAGGGTGTCTGACTCCAAAGTTGCGCGGCAGCCGTAGAACTTGCGCGTAGGAATGGTCTTCCTCTCCGGAGCTTCATTCGCAGGAGCTGCAAGCAGACAATTCTGCTCATTGAAAGTCTGGTCTGAAAGCGGCACGTCACGGCGTCCTGCCCCGGCCTTCATCATTGCCTTCAATTCGTCAAGATGTCCGCTGTAGACTCCGCGCGGCAGGCAGCCGTACTTGTGGCAGAGCGATGCGGCCATCCCGACCACCTCGCCCATCATCCCTGTCGTGCGCATCACGCGGACAGTTCCGAGCGCCACGTGCGTGCAGCTGATGTCACGCCCCGCCATGAAGAGGTTGCCGACATTGCGGGAGTAGAGGCAACGGTAAGGCACCGCGTAGGGATAAATCCAGTTATGCACGGTCGCGGACTTGAACTCTCCACCGGGAAAGTTCCTTGAGTTAACGCTGTCCGGGAAATGGAGGTCTATGCTCCACGTCGTCGTGAATGAAGCGTCGTCATGGGCTATGTTTCCGTCTATATCGTTCTGTGTCAATACGTAGTCTCCGAGAAGCCTGCGCGATTCCCGCTTTCCGGCGATGTATGCCACCCAGTCGAGGCTGCGGTCGGAGAATTTCGGGTCGCCTGAATGGTTCTTGAGCCAGCTCCAGTTGGAGTAGACGACGAGCAGACCATAGTCGCGCACAAACTCGGCCTCAAGCACCTGGTCGCGGTGCATACCTGTCTCCCATGTCCACTCGCCCATAGTGACCTTTTCACAGTTGTTGTCATTGAACTCCAATCCGTAGGAGAACTCCGGAAACGAGGTCGGATGGCTATCCTTACGGGTATACCACTGAACGGAAGCCCCCATCGTCATGCTGTCCGCCTCCTCTGGAGCGAGAGACTCACCGTATTCCGAGCGGGCCTCGCGTCCCTGAGTCCAGTCAGCCCCGGCAAGAGTGCCGATTGTCCCGTCTCCGGTGCAGTCCGCAAAAAGCGGAGCCTCAAGAACAAGTTCAGAACCGTTCTCTATATGCCTGGCCGTCACGAAAATAATCCGTCCGTCCGACGGGTCTGTCTCCACGGAAACCGCATGATATGGGGCGAAGAGCCGCACATTCTTCTCCGCGTTAATAAAGTTCAGTTTCTTGTCGTCCTCATAGTTGGATGCAGGGCCGGCGTTGCCTCTCTTCGTATGCCCGAACTCGCGGATCATTCGCCCGAGGCCCTCGTTTGGACCGACCTCCACGCTTCCGCCAAGATGCACGCGGACCTCAGAGCTGTTGTTGCCGCCGAGCACAGGGCGGTCGTTAACCAAGGCTACTTTCAGTCCGTTTCTCGCGGCAGCCACGGCAGCACACATTCCGGCGATGCCGCCTCCCACGACGACAAAGTCAAACTTCTCCCGAACAGGTGCAACCGCGCCGGAAAGCCCCTTTCTGAACTCGGCCAGCTCCTGGGGCCGACTAAAAAGTCCCGAAGGGACCGCGCCGGGGCGCGAGATACCCCTAATAGGGGTCGCAGACATTAGTCTGCGGGGGTTAGGAAGTCCGGAGACAAGCAGCACAGCATCGCAGCGACCGTCAAATCCGGTAAGGTCATGAAGGCGTATCTCAGTTTTCCCGCCTCGGACTTTCACAGCCCCGGCATGCTGCCAACCCCATTCGCTGCCCGTCGTGCCGAGGACGGTCTTCAGGGCCTTTCCGCCCACAGAAAGAGAAAACGCACCCGGCCCTTCCTTGTCAGTCCATGGAGACGTCCAGTTGTAGGTCCGCACCCAGACATTCCAGAGGCCTTTTTTCAGCTGCACAGAGGTTGTCGCATCCTCCACCGGCACTCCCATTCCGTGTGCAATCAGATAGGGAGAACCCATCTGATCCATAAATTGCTGATCGACACACCATCCGCCCTTCTGCACGAAACTTTCTGCCTCGACAAGCACGAACTCAGTCTCGTCTGCACCGGTTCTGTCATTTCCTCGAGCAAATGCCGAGACACAGAAAAGAGCAGCCAGCACAACTATCCTCATATATCCTTTCATATTCTCATCAACGATTATCTGTTTTATTTATCTCCTGCACGGCGCCGGTCTTTGCGGCCTTGAACTCCGTCGGTGTCTGTCCGAAGTGCCGCTTGAAACATACGCTGAAATATTTCGGGTTAGCGAATCCGGTCATCGTAGAAATCTCGGCCACCGTATATTCCGATTCCCTCAGCAGCTGTCCGGCGCGCTTGAGGCGTATATCGAGTATGAACTCCTTGATTGACATCCCCGTAAGGTCTGTAATCTTCTGGTAGAGGCGCGTGCGCCCTATAGCCATGTCCGATACGAAATCGTCAACCCCATAATACTCATTTTCCATATTCTGCTCAATGAATGACACCGCCTTCCGCATCAGTTCGTCATCCATCGATGAAATCGTCAATTTCGACGGCTCGGCGACATATTTCTTGCTGTAGAGGTTCTTCAGCAGAGCCTGCCTCTTTATGAGATTATCTATCTGCTTGAGCAGCACGTCAATGTCCACCGGTTTGTCCATAAACACCGTCGCCCCGTTCTCGAATGCGTCAATCTTCGCATTTTTGTTCTCTCCCGCTGCCGAAAGCATTATTATCGGGATATGCGACGTCTTTATGTCGGAACGTATGCTCCGGCACACCTCGAAACCGTCGGCCCCCGGCATGAAGAGGTCAGTGACTACAATGTGCGGCATTATCTTCTCCACTTTGGCAATTCCGTCGTCCCCTGTCATTGCCGTATAGACGTTATATGACTTCGACAGTCTCTGTTCCAGATAGTTGCGCAGCGAGGAATCATCCTCTATGACAAGGACATCGTATGGCTTACGTTCATGTTTCTCGCCAACGATATCACGTTCATATATGTCGGAAATCATATTGTCAATCTCGGAGGAGGCATATTCGTATGTCGTGCCATCGGACTCCACCGCGGCCTCGTCCACCATTCCGTCGGGACACGGCACGAAAGGCAGGATAACAGAAAAAGACACTGTCGCATCTGCCGACGAGACTGAAATCTTTCCCTTCATGTCTCCCACGAGTTCCCTCACGATTGCAAGCCCAAGACCGGTGTGGCTCTCGAATTCCGAACGTGTCTTTCCGGCATTGTTGAAGGGCTCGAATATGCTGTCAAACTTCTCCGGAGGGATTTCCGAGCCGCTGTTGGTCACGGTGAATGACAGCCACTCGGAGCCGTCAGGCACCATTTCCACACCATCCGGAGCCGAGGAACGGGCAATCTTTACGCTCACATAACCATTTTCCGTGGTGTACTTCACGGCATTGGAAATGAGGTTGGTGAAAACCTTTTCGATGGAGTCATAGTCGAAGCGCGTGATGTAGCTGTCAGTGTATGTAATGAATTCGGTCTCTATGTGCCGCTCGGACGCGCAGAATTCAAAGAGCGAGAATATGCTGTCAACGAACTTCACGATGTCACCACTCTCAAGTTTCAGCGGAAGTTTCATCGTCTCTACCTGTCTGAACTTCAGCAGGTCTCTTATCATCCTCTGTATCCTTCCGACATTACGGCCTATCGTGTCTACATATTTTCTGTTCGGAGCATCCTCCGGAATTGTCTTCTCAAGTTGTTTCAGCGGGTCCATCACGAGGGTTAGAGGGGTCTTGAGGTCGTGGGAGATTTTTGTGAAGAAGTCCATCCTCGCCTTCGTCAGTTCCTGAAGGTTGCGCTCCCTCTCCTGCTCCATCTCAAGGCTCTGCTCCAGCATCTTTCGTCTGGTCGTCCAGTTCCATAGCCAGACAAGCACGGCAATGAAAATCAGAAGGTACAGCGTAAGTGCCCAAGGCGATGCCAACGGCGATGGTTTCACGCGGAATGCGAGCGAACTGACGTGGTCTCCCCAGAGGCCGTCATTGTTGGCCGTCTTCAGCTGCAGTTTGTATCTTCCCGGCGAGAGGTTCACGAAACGTACATAATGCTGTCCTGGAGGCAAAACCGTCCACTCATTGGTCACGCCTGACATTCTGTAGGCATAGGCGTTTCTCTCCGGATCGAGGTAACTGTTGGACGAGAACCCGACCTCAAAATCGTTCTGGTTGTGGGCGAGACGGATTATGTGGACACGGTCGGAGTGACCGTCAAGAGTTGAGACGGACTGTTTCAACGCAGAGCCCTTGGATGATGGGACCACTGCCATGTTATTGACTTTCAGCTCCGTGAACCAGGCACGAGGTTTCTGACGATTGAGATTGAGGTGGGAAGGATTGAACACAAGGTAGCCGTTTGTTCCGCCGAAGAGCAGATTGCCGGTTGAAGAAGCAAAGCAGGAGCGGATGTACCAGGAACCGCAACTGTTAGGAACATCGATTCCGGCCTTCTCGATTTCTCCACAAGCACGGCTGTAGGTATAGAGACCGGCATCGGTGCTGAGCCACACATTCCCTGTGGCGCGGTCTTCAACGATGCCGAACACGGTGCGTCCGGTAAAACTTCCGTCCGGAGAACTGTTGTAGTTCACATAGCGTCCGTCCGGACTTAGCCTGTTGACTCCGGCACCACGAGTTCCGAACCACAGTTCAGAATCGGAAGTCCTGCACCACGAGCACAGGTTGTCAGCTGACCACACACCGCTTTCTATAGCATACCGTCCAGTTATGGAGCGGGTTCTCACATCAACCACATAGGCTCCAGAATGAGTCACAAGCCAGAGATTGCCTGACACGTCGTGGAACATAGCCTCAACACGCATACGCATCTTTTTCCCGTCCAAGTCGTGAAATATCACATTCTCGACCTTTCCGGAAGCCATATTCCAGAACATCAGTTCGGCGTCAGGATCCGAGAGCCACCATCCGGAGTTTCCCTCCCGAAGGAAGTCATAGACAGAAAGCGGCTGTCCGGAAGAAGGGTTGAGCACATGCAGGTCCTTCGCAATGCCGGTACGCACATCTATGCGCGTGAGTCCTCCGTTGAATGTCGAGACATAGACACCGTCCCCTTCGCAAAAAATCCGCTTGACCATATTCGAGTTCAGGCAGCCGTTTTCCTGACTGTAGTAGGAGAAGCTCCCGTCCCGTGAGGAACGGCAGCAGACACCTCCGCCCTCAGTGCCAATCCAAAGATTTCCGAGCCTATCCTCAGCAAAGGCACTCACAATAGGATGAGGAAGGCCTCCGGGAATCGGGGCTATGTGACGTATGTCATTGTCAGAAAAAGACTGATAGGCAAGTTTTCCGCCGTATGTGCCCACCCACACACCGCCGTCCGGGTCAGGATAGATTGACCAGACGGAATTGTTCGGAATGGAAAGCGGGTCGGCAAGGTCAAAAGTCAGAAGGGCTGTCTCACCATCCGCCGGATCGACGAGAAGCAGACCGGACTGCGTCGCGACCCAGATTATTCCGTCGGAGTCGCGGTAGAGTTTCTTTGCCGTGCTGGAACGGTCGTAGCCGTCAGGCAGTTTGAATGTACGGAAGATATGTCCGGTCCGGTCACACTCAAAAAGTCCGTCACGAAGCGTCAGGACATAGACATAGTCCTCCGTCTCGATGACGTCTGATATTATGGAGTTGTCGTTTCCGACATCCGTAAAATCTGAATAGGCTCCGGTGTCACCGTCAAGGGTAAACAGATGTCCGTATGCCCCGACGTACACTCCGTTTCCAGAACACAGGAGCGAGAGCGAAAAAGGCGAGCGGCGCACATCGTCCGGCAAAGGATATTTCCTGACATTCCCCTCTCCCTCATAACGCACCACGACATCGTCAAGAATCATCCACACGCGTCCTGTCCGGTCAGTGTCAATCGCCCCGACATCCCCCTCGCAAAGCAGACGCATAGTCTCCGAGAGATAATCGAAGCCATAAAGACCGCAGTTCGTCGCGACATAGAGCCGCCTTTCCAAGTCCGGTACTATCGCCCGGTAATCCACCTGAAGCCTCGGTCTCGTTCCGCTCACCGCCTTGCTCTCGAATGAACTGCCGTTGAACATATAGAGGGCATCCGTTCCGCTGAACCAGACACGCCCGATGCTATCCTTGGCAACACTGTTGATGCCGCCGTAATAGGAGGTCTCAGACATCTGATGGAAACGGTAATTCCTGCCGTCAATGGCCCAAAGAGGCAATGACAGCAGGAAAAAAGCGATTATAAACGAATATCTTTTAAATCTGACAGATTTCATTTAGAATAATGTGGTCAATCAGTTTAGCAAAAATCTGCGGTTTTCCAATGTCAAGCACAAAAATATAAAAGTTAAATATCATTTCATAAATTAGACGAAGCCAAGTTGAGTAATTTCTATTCCTGGGTTATTATTACGGCGTTGATGTTGCCGTCGGCAGCCTTTCCGGTGTCCTTGCCTACAACCGAGATGACAATCCGCCCGTCGGCATCAGGCTTCACGTTACCGAAAGTCACCATATACTTACCAAAATCAGCGGACTCATCGTACGTCTTCATTCCCGGGTATATGGTTTTCGGGACGTGGTTTTCCGCGCCACGAAGGCTATATTCGGAAATTCGTGCGTCAGCGCTGCCATTGAAACGCACGGCAAGAACCTTCACCGTATATGACTTCCCCGGGTCAAATCCGGAAATCGTTACTGATGCAGGTTCCGTGTCACCTTCACCCTTCGTACCAGCTACAATAAGACCATCGGCCCAGACTGATTTCGGGTAGTCCACACCATCGATTGTCACTGCCTTTTCCGGCTCCGCACCTACCCCGTTGAAGGTTCCGGTGAAGCCATCGAGGCTCTCTATCACAAGCGGAGACCATTCCAAGTCACTGCCCTTGAGGAAGACGCCTTTGCCGGCCGTTGTGACAGCCACTCTGTTCCAGTCTTCCGGAGATACGGCAGAACCGCCCCCGAAGTCAATCTGAACCGATGCTGTGAATGCCGGCGTTCCGGTATAAGGCTTTTGGAAATCTGTCATTTCTGTCACGGAATATGGCTCAAGCACGGCAAGATGTGCCGCGTTCTGAGCAATATTCTTATGAAGTTCGTCAACCGTATCCGGTGCATAACTATTGCCCACGACTGACTGTCCCGTGATGGCCTCGAGCCATGTACAAGCTGCGGTGTAACGGCCGTATGTGGTCTCAAGATGGTAGCCGTCGCGGTTGTAGGAATCTCCTATCAGAGAGGTTCTTCCGTTCTGAACGGCCGTGCCGGATGGGATGAGAATGTCGAAATGATTGTCCCTAAGTGCATTCTTCGTACATTCCACGATGGAGCGGTACATGGTCATCTGATCCTTGCCGTAGTTCGAGAACGCACTGTGGTCCGAACTTGAGGCATACGCCCATGTCTGGTGCCACGCCAGCCTGAAATCTTTCTTCGGGGCGTTCTGTCGCAACCACGAGATGAGATTCGGCAGATATGGGGTGTAGGCCTCGTATTTTCCGGATACACCACTGGCCTGTTGAAGCGAGATGATGTCCCAAGGTTCGTCGGTGAGCCCGTGAAAGATGGTCGCATTCTTAGTCTCGGTCTTCACACCGTTGACTATCTTGCGGTAATAATAGTCGGCCTTTCCGTTTGAGGTGTTGCCCCAATGCCTCTCAAGGGAGCAGCCTCCGATGTAGAGGTTTCCGATTATGACCTTCTGCCCAGCCGCTTCAAAGAGTTCGTAGAGATACTGCTCCACGGCGTCCTGCGAAAAACTGTTCCCGATTGCAAGGATGCGGAGGATGCCGTCCGACGGGGTTTCCGGTGGCTCCGGTTTTTCAGGTTCAGACGGAATCGAAGGCTCTTCGGGGTCATTTTTGTCCTCTGGCGTTGAAGGCTGCTCCGTGTCGTCGAGCACCGGAGAATCAGGCGTGCAACCATAGAGCGATACTGTCGTGAGGTTAAATGCGACAACAAGTGCAAAACAAGTCAATATTTTTACTGATTTCATCATATCTCAGCATATTTAGTAATCATCAAACATTCTCAAAAGATAAAGACTGTCATTTAACGGTGACGCCAACAATCTTCAGCCATCCGCCCTCGGTGTACTCACCTTTCGCGGAAGAGTATATTCCGATTTTCTTCTGCTCAGAAGCGTCATCTACGATTCCTGTAGCCCAGACATATTCACCGGCAGGGACGCCTTCGACAGTGAACGTGAAGTCATACTGCTTCGGTTTGGTCCTTATCCAGTCATGCGGCTGAGCATTAGTGTCGTAGAATATCTTCACCGGCTTTTCCGTAGTCTTGTCAAACAAGGCGAACGCCACCTTGTATTTGCCGACGAAAGGACGGAAATTGGTCGGGCAATAGGCATAGCCTATATTTGCCCAGCGGTGACGAATCGTGACCTTGTCGCCAAGGCTCACAGTCTGCGGAACAACGACCTTGGACGGATAGACACGATAGTTTCCGTCGCGGATGAACTGGACAAGGTAGTCGTAGGCTTCGTTGAACCATGACCATGCCTCACTCATCTCAAAGTTGTCGTTGTAGCGCAGGTCCATCATGCTGGCACATGCCTCGCGTGCCTGATCAAACTCGCCTTTGCGAACATCCGCCCAGTCTTTGTACTTCTCAGTGTCCCAGCGCATCGGGGCATCGCCATGAGAGGTCTTGACCCATCCGCCTTCGGCGATGAGAGGCACCTGATAGCGATATTTGGCGGCAATGCTCTTCTCCCATGTACCGTAGTAGGTCTTCATTCCGAACGCACCGCTGCCTATCCCGAAGCCCTTCTTCACGGCAGAGTCAATCATGCCCTCGGAGTCCGAGCTGAGTTTGTCTCCGCTGGTTGACCCTACGGCCTTGTGGTAGTTGATGAAAATCGGAATCTTGGTAAACTCCTTTGCAAACAAGGAGGTAACCCACTCAAAGACAGCCTTCTTCGGGGTTTCGTCACCGGTAGAGTAGATACATGAGTGGTACTCACCCCATTTGCCGATGCCGACACCGTGAACGAATTCAGTGGAGTCGGGGTTATTGATGTGTTCGGCAAAGTCGTGGATGAATTTTTCGTAGCATTCCTGAAATTTCGGGTCATCAGGATAGGGCGACCACACTTCCATAGAACCGGTCTTCGTGGTATAGCCTTTCGCACCATACGTGTCGCGGACGTAGAGAGGCGTGCAGAACTCGTGCTTGTCACGGCTGTCGATGGAAAAGCCGTAGCCCACACGCATTTTGCGCCTGCGGGCTTCGGCTATGAGCTTGCGGTAGCGTTTGGCATGGACGGTATTGCAGTCCTTCTGCCAAATGTAGACGTCCTCTTCCGGATTCATCTGTCCCCATGTAGTGCGGATGAGCAAGGTCTTGGCATAGTCCGTAGTCTTGACAATGCCGGCCGATGAGGGCATGTTGTCATACCTCTCCCAAAAGCCGTCAAGGTCGTTCCCGAGTCCGGCATAAAGCACCCAACCGCACAGCGGATTAGGATGCACGATATCCCTATCAGGCGTGAAGTCCACAGTCAGACCGTCAATTTCGGCATCGCCCTGCTGTACCTTACTACATGCTGCTACGGTAAGGGATAGAACGAGCGAGATAAAAAATATTCTTCTGATTTTCATTTATTTAGTCCGTTGAATTACCATTGCATTCAAGTGAGCCTCATTAGCGGCTCCAGTATCAATTGCTGTCGCATACAAAGTAATCTTTCCGTCAGAATCAGGCTTAACACTCTCGAATATTGCAAAGTGTTCAGAATATTCAAATATCTCATTCCCCTTTTCCCCTTGCAGTATAGCGAGAGTCGCAGTTTGTTTGTCTCCAATCATATAAAACTGCGTTTTTCTAACATTATGAGTTCCATTCCAACGATAACCGAACAATGTGAATTTATATTCGGCATTAACATCCAGTCCGGAGAATGTCATTGTCTTAGGTCCGACATTACCAGTGTCTTTAACTCCAGATACAACGAACCCATCAAACCATGCTGTCTTTGGATAAACTATCCCATTATATTCGATGCCGCCACTTGGTCTTTCGCTGGTAACAGGGTTAAAAAGAGACCATCCATCACCTATAGAAACAGACAAACCACTATCATCTCCATTTTCATCGATCAACTTAGTATCTGTTGCTTTCACGTCTGTCACATTTGACCAGCCATCCGTTATCTTCGGCTTTCCGTCTCCGGTGACATTCCCTCCAAAATCAATAAAAATTGTTTGTAATGGTTCCGGTTCTATTGATATTGAAGTACGATTGACTTGTTGGGAAACAAATGACACATCCATATCCTTTATCTTATGGAAAGCCTTTTCTATACCATTCACTGTGGCAGTCAATGCAATCAAGGATGATTTCTTTGCTGTAAACGGCGCCGTTTGAACGAAGACGTCAGCAGATTGTCCTCCCGGAATGCTCAATTCTAAGGTAGTCTTTGCTATGTCTTTTGCAGACTTCATGGAAAGAGAGCCGTCCTTAGCCGTGAAAGTTCCTGTCAAGTTGCTGCCGACCGCACGCATCTGAACGGAACTAATTTTTGCTTCGGTTGTAGAATTGTTCACAATCCTCACTTTCGTCAATGCCGTCAGCTGCTTCAAGGTCGCGGAAGGATTCTTTGCAGATGGTCCAATCACACACGTTCCTGACATTGGATTATTGACATTCTCACCTGTGATAGTGACTATGCCGTCAGCGCTATAAGGGTACAAAATCGTTGCCTCGGTATCCTCCTTCGGCACTTTAAAGTCATAGCAAATGAAAGTATTGTTATCGCCGGAAATCTTGGTAAACTTATATACTTCAGTTCCAACGGTCAATGCCAATTCATCCGAATCCTCCCAAAGCACCTTATAATCAACAGGTTCAAATGTCGTCTTCGTAGCCGAAGGCTCAGGAACTGGGGTATCGACCCTGATTATGAACGGAGTGTTTTCTGTCTGTTCTTCTGATGGAACGGTCTCAACGGCTTCAGAGCCGAGCTTTGCGCAGCCTACGAATGCGGCCGCTGCAAAGAATGATATTACTGCGAAATGTTTCATTCCCATAAACCGTTAAAATTCCTCACCGTCTACATAACAGCTTGCTGATATTCCTTCACTTGTCGCGAAACCTGACTCCGCATTCACTTCCATGAGTAAAAGGGAAGGGCAGGTGTACTCCTGCTCCTCCCTATTAAGATTCTTGAATTTCATTGAAACTTTCATTTTTCAGCTTTATCGTTTATCGAACAGTACATACGCATCAGATGCCGTGACAATGCTTCCGTTAACAACCTCGTTCTCCTTGGAACCAATGAACACCTCGATGTAGTTTGTGCCCTCAGGAATAATCCAGCGAGAGTAGCGGTTGTTGCCCTGGCCGCCATACACCTCATTCACCTTAACGCCCAATTCTGTCTTCACATGCTTATCCCTTGTAGTCGATGCGCCATAAGCATAGACATTATTCAAGATGTTGGACACCATAAATTTCACAGTAGCGTTGCCTCCGCGAGGAAGAGCTTCCCCGTTCTTGTAGTAGATGAACACGCGAGGATTTGCGAGGCTCGGAGTCAGCATATATTTGTCACTGCCCTTATTGCCGTACGCGTCACTTGTAAAGTCACCCCACATCCAAAGATTGGAAATAACTGTCTTTTCTACGAGAACCGGAGAAACTGTCGTGTTCTTCCACTCCGTTGCCGTCCATACAACCTCATCCGTCGCCGCAGAATAAATCGTCACGGTCTTGGCCTCAGTGTCAATCACAATGCGGTAAGTTCCGTCAGCAGGAATGTTCCAAGCCTTTGCCGCTGCACCGGAAGCGGCGGTCTGAGAGAACGGAACCGCAGTACCGTCAGCGAACTCGGACTTCGACACGATTGCAACGGTTCTCGCCTGCTCGAACTCAATCGGGAACCAGAGAGTTCCGGCCTTGAGTTCACCGCGGAATGCGTAGAGACCATCTTTCTCAAGACACTTTGTCACCTCCGTCTCCTCGGTTGGAGCGGCGGTTCCAGCAAGGTAAATCTTATCAATCTCAATGATTGATGAAACCGGAACCACAGCCACAGTCTTTGTTGTAAAGTTGAGCGTAACCCTATAGGCATCAGGATTCGTAATCTTCCAACCTCCTCCGACCGTAGCATCGACAATCTTCGCGTCCATCGCGTCGGTGCCCGTCACGGTCTGGCCGTCAGTAGCCGGAACGATCAGGTTATTCTCGTCCCCGAAGACAACCGGAAAGTTAAGATCACCAGCCTTCAAGTTGCCCTGCCAAACGTAGAGGGCAGGATTGTTTGCATTGGCAGTGAGCTCGACATTTTCAGCCACAACGCTTCCTCCGAGCCAAACCTTGTCAGCAGCAAACTGCTTCGCACCGTAGGTCTTGACAGAAACCATCACGCTCGCCTCATCGGGGATGATGAGCTTCGGTCCCTCGAAGGATGCCGTAATCGTAAACTTGAGTCCGCTCCTCGTGCTCGTGAGCTGGCCGAAACGGCCTATGAGCATGTCCTGAAGTTCCTTGTTGGTGTAGCTGCGGGTGAAGTTGCCCTCATCCTCATATTCCTTCACACCGGAAGCGGTACTGGTGGTGTGCTCGACGGTGTAGAGGTAGGTGGTCGTGTAGTCGTCGCCGTATTCAGCTGCAGGCGTCCAGCTGATGGTGAGCGCCGTCTCGTCAGGCTTGCTTTCGTCAAGGACTATTGCCTCGGAAGAAGCCCTCATCTCTATTGAGAAATTGTGCCGTGAATATTCGTTATCAATCTTCTGCTGGCAGGAAACCGCCGCGCTGCACAGTGCAGCTCCGACAAGAAGAAAAGACACTGTCCTAAATATATTTTTCATAACTCAATGTCATTTAACCGTTAATAACCCGGATTCTGTTCAAGATTGTCGTTGCAGAGCTCCTTGTCATGGGTAGGGATAGGCCAGAGCATCTGCCTTTCAGGGAACGCACGCTTCGCTCCCCTTGCAATGAGTCCTTTCTCCGCCATCGGTTCAAAGTCCGCGATGCCATCCTCATCTATCTGAGGGGTCTCCGGCCAGAACCACAGTCCCTTGTTGACAACCTGCTCAAGGCATGCGTTAGGGTCGAGATTGATATAGTTGTAGGTGGTAAGAGCCTTCATTGCAAGATTCCAGCGGATAAGGTCCATATAGCGGCGCCCCTCCTTCGCAAGTTCTACGCGGCGCTCAAGCCGGACTGCCCTGCGGAGCGTTGTCTGATCGGTTGAAGTGACGGCAGGATAGGAATCTGTCATCGACGAGTTAACGCCGTATGCACGTGCACGGACCTGATTTATTGCATCAAGAACGCTGTCATCGATTTCGCCAAGTTCAATCTTTGCCTCGGCATACATAAGAAGAACGTCGGCATATCTCATTATGAGATAGTCATTCTCCACCTTGCGTCCGTTCTCCAACCAGCTCGCGTCAACGCCCTTTTTCCAGATGAGACCGTTGTATGATGCGTATTGGTTGACACTACGGCTGTCCTGGTTGGCCTGGGACGAGCCCGTTGCCACGACAGTTGTAGTCTTTGCTGCCGGAGAAGGGTCATAGATGTATCCGCAGTGCTCGGTGCCGAACTCTACGATGGTCATCGCGCAGCGCGGGTCACGATTCTTGAACGGGTTGTGCGGGTCGAAGAGCGGAGACTCGTCAATCGGAAGGCCGTCAGTGCAGAGGAAAGCCGCAAGCAAATCCCATGAAGGAGTGTCAGCCGCATATCCACCGGCATTGCGAGGAAGACCGTTCTTTACGAACCAGTCGTCAAGGACGACACTGCTCGTGATGGAACGCGGAATGCAGAAAATCTTTTCGGGATTCTCTTTTGTCGTCTGGAGGAAGAGTTTCATGAAGTCAGGTTCGAGCGAATAGGCATTCAGGTCGATGCAAGCCTTCGCGGCCGCGGCCATTGTATTCCAGTCCTTCATGTACATTGCAAATCTTGCCTTCATGGCAAGTGCCGCGCCTTTTGTGGCATGTGAAGACGACGGTTTGTATGAGACAGGAAGATGCTCTATCGCATAGTCGAAGTCCTCATAAACCTTAGGCATGACTTCCTCGATAGAGTTTCTTCTGATCTGGGTTTCAGCCTCATCAATGGTGTAGTAACGGTCGATGTAAGGCACCGCACCATAGAAGAACAAAAGGTCCGCATACTTGCATGCCCTCGCAAAGCAGGCCTCTGCCTTGCACTGTTCGATGACGCTCTTTTTCACTCCGGCTTCCTCAGCTCTGTGGATGTTGTTCAGAAGCGAGTTGGCGCGAGTGATGAGTTTGTAGCTCTGATACCACAGATTGTAGCAGTACCATGTCTGTCCTGTGAGAGTCCCGTCAAGCACGGAGCCGCCCTCTCCTCTGTTGGTGTTTCTGTAGGTAAAATTGTCAGTCCACTGTTCTGACGAGAGCAGCGGTTCCTGCCAGTAGCCGAGTATGTAGAACTCGTTGACGGCCATATTAAGCTCGGTCTCAGTCGTGTACCAAGATTCGCTGTTTCCCTGAGACTTCGGAGTCATATCCATTGACGTGCAGGCAGTTGCAATGGCAGCTCCGAAAGCGAGCGCTGATAGTATATACTTTTTCATATAACAGTCCATTTTTTAGAATTTGACAGAAAGTCCCATAAGCACAGAAGTAGTGATAGGGTATGCGCTGGTTCCCATCTCCGGGTCCCATCCCTTCGGGTATCTGCTAAGACAGAAGAGGTCGTTTGCGCTGACATACACACGCACACGGTTCATCTTCGCCTTTGTCGTCCATTTCTCCGGAAGCGTATATCCGAGGGTGATGTTCTTCAGACGGAGATATGCTCCGTTGAACATCCAGAATGACGAGGTTGCGTAGTTGTTGTCCTTGCTGACCTTTGAGAGACGCGGATATTTCGCGTTCGCGTTCTCCTCGACTGTGTTGAACGGACTCCAGTACTTACCCTCGATGATTGACGGTATGTTGCCGTAGTTGTCGCGCAAAGGCTGCACGTATGCCGCTGAAAGATAGGAGTTCTGCTTGCCTATGCCCTGAAGCACGAGAGAAAAGTCGAGTCCCTTCCAGCTACAGTTTAACCTTCCGCCATACTGGAAACGAGGGAGAGAGTTCCCGAGAGGCACGCGGTCGTACTCAGCGGAAATCTTTCCGTCCGGGACGCCGTCCGGACCGGAGATGTCCCTATACTTGAGGTCGCCGACAGTCACGGAGCCGTTGAGCCTTGCGGAATTGTCGACTTCTTCTTGTGTCTGGTAGATACCGTCACAGATGTAACCGTAGAATTCGTTAAAATATCCTCCCTCACGCTGAATCTTCCCACCGCTGATGATATCGGAGTTATTGAGACTCACAATCTTGGAGGTAAAGTCAGAAAGGTTGGCGCTGACGCTGTATGAGAAGTCGCCCACGCGGTCGTTCCATCCGATTTCAAGGTCAAATCCCTTCGTAGCCATCTTTCCAGCGTTGGTCTTAGGGCTGTTGTAGCCCATAAAGTAAGGAATCTCGATTGAAAGGAGCATATCGTCAGTATTCTTCCAATACCAATCGAAGTTGACGTTCAGCCTGTTGCGGAAAAAACCGAGATCGACGCCGAGGTCGGTGGAAGTGGTGGTCTCCCATGTGATGTCCTCGACTGCAAGAGCTTTCTGCGCTGCAGTCTTGTCGGAAACTGTCTCGCCGTCCTTATAGAAGAGGGCATTATTGAAGTTTATAAGAGCCATATACGGGAAATAGCTGTCTCCGATTCTCTCGTTTCCAAGTTTGCCCCATGATGCACGGAACTTGAGGAATGAAAGCCAAGGCTTTGCGGCCTGCATCCAGCTTTCCTCCGACATCACCCAGCCAGCTGAAAATGAAGGGAAGGTACCCCAACGATATTTCTTCGCGAAGCGTGACGAACCATCATGACGTACATTCGCTTGGAAAAGGTAGCGGCCGGCATAGTCGTAGGTGACACGTCCGAAGACTGAGTTTGATGTGTATTCGGTGCCGTTTCCCGAGTTTGTCTGATAGTCAACCGGACCGATGTTGAGGTACGGGTAGCCGGTAAGTTCGTACTGGTCACGCGCTGCGCCGAGAGTCTCGCTGCGCATCACGTAGTTCTCATATCCTACAAGTGCACCGATGCTGTGCTTCCCGAAAGTTCCGTTGTAGTTCGCAAGAAGTTGGGATGTGATGGTGTAACTGTCATTCCTGTTCTCAGAAAGACTGTTTGTTGCCCATGTCGTGCCGCTGTCAAACCAACCGCCCTGAGTGTCAGGGTCGTCGGCAAGAGTGTAGCCGCAGGCATTCTTGAACTGCTTTGACTTGGTGTAGTTGATGAATGGGGAGACGACTGCGGAGAACTTGAGCCCCTTCACCGGAGTGAGGTCGAGAGAGGCCTTTCCACCGAGCTGCGTGCTCCATGCCCTATAGGTACCGCCCTCGTTCACAAGAGCATATGGATTGGAGCCAGACTTTCCTTCTGCATATCTTCCGTCAGCCCATGTCGCGGCATAGACAGCCGGCATCTTTCTCATGGTATCAAACGGATCGTAGATAGGACGAGTGTTCTTGCCGCGACGGATATTGATATCGAGAGACGCTGAGAGCATATCCTTTATAATCGTAAAGTCGTTGTTGGTACGGAGCATCCACCTCTGGAACTGGCGATTGCCGTAGAGGCCGTCGACGTCATCGTAAGTGATGGAAGCCTTGGTACGCACAGACTTGTTGCCGCCCGATACGGAAACATTGTGGGAGTGGCGTAGAGCATTATCCTTGAGGATGAGCTTCCTCCAATTGGTTATAGGATAGTTGTTTGGATCGGTCTTGTTGTACTCGACCCAATTCTTCACCTGGTCCGCCGTGTAGAGCTGGAAGAAGCCTGCAGCGTTGTTATCGTTGTAGAGAAGCTCGTTGCTCATCTCAAGAAAACGGGTCACACCGACCATTTCAGGCTGCGTGGTAGGAATTTCCCAGCCAACCTCACCGCTATAGCTAAGACTTATGTTGGCAGCCTCACCGCGCTTGGTCGTGATGAGTATGACTCCGGCAGCGGCCTTCGCTCCATAGATTGACGCGGCAGCAGCGTCCTTGAGGACAGACACGCTCTGCACGTCGTTCGAGTTTACATAGTCGATATCGCTGCACTGCACACCATCCACAATTATGAGCGGGTTGGAATTGTCTATGGTGGTGATACCGCGGACACGGATGCTACTTGCCGCCGAGCCTGGGGCGTTGCCGTTCCTCTGTACCAGGACACCGGACATCGTGCCTTGAAGGGCAGTGGAAAGGGTCGTGGTTTTCTTCGCGGCGAGATTGTCACCATTGATCGCAGCCACGGCTCCAGTTAGGTCCTTCTTCTTGACGGTGCCGTAACCGATGACCACCGTTTCCTCCAGAACGTTGTCGGATTTGAGAGAAATCTCAATCTTCGAACGCGATGCGACCTGAACATACTGAGTTTCAAAGCCAAGGAATGAAACCTCAAGAATAGCATCCGGAGCTACCTTAAGTTTGAACTGACCGTTTACGTCGGTGACTTCGCCTATGGAAGTGCCCTTGATCAGGACTCCCGCACCTATGAGCGGCTCACCGTTTTCATCAGTGACGACGCCGCTAACGACCCCGTTCTGGGCCGAAAGAGGAGCTGCACTGAAGCAAAAGAAGCAGACAACAGTCATGATGACTGTCATAAGCTGAGTTTTAGTGTGTCTCATTTCAGTTATAATTAGTTAATATTGATTTCCTTCACTTTTGTCCATCCGGCAGAAGTCTGCTGCGATTTCTTCGTGGCTATTTCGAGCCCCAATGTACCCTCATCTTTTGTGGTGTCGACGATTCCTACTACCCAGATGTATGTTCCCGGCACGACACCATCGAGATCCACGCTGAAGCGGTACTGCTTCGGATAGCCCTTGAGCCATTCCGAAGGCTCTGCAGCCGAATCGACAAAAACTTTGGCGAGTTTTCCGTCCTGACCAAGAAGCGCGAACGCCGGTTTGTATTTATAGTTCCACTGAGGAATGTTGTTCGGGCAATAGCCCCAGCCGAGATTTATCCAACGGTGCGTTATCTGCACCTTCGCACCAGCGGCAGCCATGCTGGGGACGGTTATCACGTCAGGATAGAGCCTGTAGCCGCCTTCGCTGATGAAGCGCTCGAACAGGCCGAAGGCGTCGTTGAACCACGAAAGTTCACCCGTACGTATGTCCATCATGTTGACCTTAGCCTCCTGACAGGCATCAAACTCGCCCTGACGCACATCCTCCGGATGCCCCTCACGGTATTTTCCGCACGGATCTATCCAATAGCGGTGCGTCCCGCCCGTAATCCATCCACCCTCCATCACAATCGGCCGACGGTTGTTCCACTTTTTCGCATAGTTCTTCTCCCAAGTCTTGTAGTAGCCAGTCATTCCGAAAGCGTCGTGACGAAGGCTGTAGCCTTTCTCAACGGCGCTGTCCAACAGTCCTTCAGTGTCGGAGGGCACTGTATCTGACCAGCCTCCGGCCGTCGAAGTTCCAATCATCCTGTGATAGTTAATCAAGAGAGGGACATGCCTGAACGATTCGGAATAAAGCGTTGTGATCCAGTCGAATACTTGGCTTTTATTTGAGCCGTCCTTGTAGATAAGAGTGTGGCATTCGCCCCATTTCCCGAGCCCGAAAGCATCAATGAAGTCCATCTTGTCCGGATCGTCGAGATCCTCGGCCAGCTCCTTTATGAACTTTGAATATTTTTCCTGAAACACTGGGTCATCGGGATACGGGGATATGCGCCCCTTTCCGGGATAGTCTGGGTCGTCGTAGAACTCGCAGCCGGCGTCAAAGACATACTGCGGAGTGTTCTGCCCCTGGTCGCGGCCATCAATGACGATTCGTATTGCGAAACGCATGTCCCGGTCGAGCACAGACTGCAGAAGTTTTGAGAACGTGGAATTCTTGTCTCTCCACACATAGTTTCCCTCGCTAGGTTCAAGAGCTTTCCATGTTGTGCGGAGATAGGCAGTGCTGGCATAGTCGGAAACCTTCACGGTCGTCCCAAGTTCAGCGACGCTGATGTTGTCATATCCCTGTTTTGTCCAGAAATTCTCGTCCCAGCTGCGGCCTATATAGAGAGTCCAGCCGTTCAGAGGGTTACGGAGCACGGACGTTCTGTCCGGAGAAATCTTTACGGTCTGTTGACCGGCATCACTGTCATTTTCCCCGCCAGCAGGAGTTTTTGTGCATGCGAGCGCTGCTGCAAGAACAAGCGGCACAATGTATATTCCTTTATTAAACATGATCATCGGTTATCAGTTGATGGATATGCTGCATATTTTGAACCACCCTTCGGGAGTGAGATGCTCCCTGTCGACGGCGATGTTCAGCCCCTTTCTGTTGCCGCGCATCGTATCGGCGATTCCGATTGCCCAGGTGTACTCGCCCGGAGCGATTCCCTTCAGGTCGGCGCTGAAACTGTGCGACCCAGGTTTCCCCTTAATCCACTCGGACGGCTCTGACTGCCGGTCAACGAATGTCCGGACGACTTTCCCTTCAGAGTCGAGAAGCACGAATGCCGGCTTGTAGCGATAGTGCCATTGACGGATGTTGTTCGGACAGTAGCCCCAGCCGAGGTTTTCCCAAACGTGAGAGAGACAAACGGTTTCTCCCGATTCTGCGGTTGTAGGGACGGTCACCGACGAAGGATAGAGCCTATAACCTCCCTCGCTGACAAACCTCTGAACGAGATCATAGTTCTGGAACCAGCTTTCCGTCTCGTTGCCCACGCGGAAATCCATCATATTCACATGGGTCTCCTCCGCAATCTCCATCTCTCCCCTGCGCACGTCTTCCGGATGTCCCTCACGGTACTTCCCGCTAGGATCCCTCCAATAGCGGTGATGCGCCCCGGTAATCCAGCCTCCCTCGAAGATAATCGGCAGACGGTAGCGCCACCTTGCGGCATATTCCTTTTCCCAGTCCATATAGTAGCCTGTCATTCCGAACGCGTCGTGACGGAGGCTGTAGCCCTTCGAAATCGCAGAAGCAAGAAGCTTCTCCGTGTCCGGATTCGGCGCGTCCTCCCATCCGTCGATGGTCTGTGCGGCGAGCACCCGATGATAGTTCATAACAAGCGGAATGTTCGTGAACAGGCGTGCATATAGGTCCGTAATCCATTCATATACAGGAATCTTGTTCGCTTCATCCATATATCTCATCGAATGGGCCTCGCCCCATTTTCCAAGTCCGTAGGCATCGATGAAATCAATCTCATCTGAAGAGTTGAACCTCTGTGCAAATGCAGTGAGGAACTTTTCATATTTTTCCTGAAACACCTTGTCGTCCGGGTAGGGTGTGTAGACTTCCCGGCTGCCGACCTTGCTTGTGAAGCATTTTGCTCCAGCGTCAATCACATACTGCGGAGTGTTCTGCCCCTGGTCGCGCCCGTCAACGACGATGCGGAACGCGAGTCTCATTCCACGGTGGCGAACTTCATCCAGCAGCCCATTAAGACGGGAATCCGGGTCGTTCCAGAAATATTTTCCCTCTTCCGGCTCCATCGAAGACCAGCTGGTGCGGATGTAGGCGGTGCCGCAGTAGTCCGATACGCGGACTTTCATCTGCCCGTCCGGACCCGCCGGCCAGTTGTCATAGCCGACTTCCGTTCCAAAATCCTTGCTCCACCCCCGTCCGAGATACATCACCCATCCGGTGAGCGGATTTCTTATGACCGATGTTCTGTCAGGTTCGATCGCGATTGTCCGATATTCATCAGCGCCTATCTGCACGTTCTGCCTCAAACGGATGTCCGCAGAAGAGGCGCCAACAAGAATTTCAAACACTCCCGGCTCGACGACGAAAGATTTGCTCTTCACGTCATAGAACGAGAAAGCGTCCTTACCGAGCGTAATCTCGACTCTGGTCCTGCCGCCCTTTTTAATGAAATTCTTGCAGAATCCCTTGAGTTCCTTGACTGGACGCGGCACCGAGCATGAAAGATCGCTGACATAGACTTGAGAAATTTCCGAAGCATCGCACTTTCCCGTGTTCGCCACTATGAAGGAAACCGTCAGACTGTCGGAGCCAAGTTTCTCAACGCAGAGGTCAGAATAGTCGAACTTGCTGTAGGACAGGCCATAACCGAAAGGATAGCGAACAGGTGTCCCGCTTTTTTCATATCCTTTGTAGCCATAGAAAATGCCCTCCCTATATTCGACTCTCTTTGTCTTCGTGTTCTGCGTGAAGACTGGAGTATTCTCGTGGTAGCTATCATGCACAGGGTTATCCTCCCAACGGTTCTCAATGCTTATCGGAAGCTTTCCGCTTGGAGACACCTTGCCGGAGAGCACTTCCGCGATGGCATCTCCGCCCCTCTGCCCCGGATACCATGCAAGCAGCACTGCCTCCACGCCCTCGCTCCAATCATTGAAGTTGACTCCACCGCCGGCATTGAGCACGACTGTAAGATGAGCATGCGCGGCGGCAATCTCATTAATCACACGCCTCTGTGCCGCCGGAAGCGCGAACGGACGGTCAAAGCCCTCACCTTCAATTTTGCTGTTGAATCCGGCGCAATAAACCACCCTGTCGGCCTTTTTCAGAGCTGCCGCAAGAACATCCGCATTCACGGCACCGGCCTTGACCGAGTCCGCAGACATGCCGGCAAACAGGAGGCTGTCCGAGAGGACAGTAACATGTTTTTCTCCCAATGCCTTGCTTAGACCATCTGCAACCGAAACGCTGTGGAACGGCTGCACGAATCCACTTCCGCCTCCGGTCGGAGTGTTGAAAGCGTTAGGACCGAGCACGAGCACGCGGTCTTTCTTCCTGAACGGAAGTTCGTTCCCACGGTTTTCGAGCATGACGATTCCTTCCCTCGCGATTTCGAGCGAAAGTGCATCGCTGTCCGGATTGTCGAGCGGAATGCTGCTGTCCTTGATATCCTTGTCAAGAAGTCCGAAACGGTTGAGAGTGTGGAGAATATGATATACTTTGGTGTCGATAGTCTCCTCGCTGACAATTCCGGCCTTCACGAGCGGGACAAGCTTTTCTGCCGTAAAGTACACTCCTTTAGGGCATTCAAGGTCAAGGCCTCCGTTTGCTGCACCCGATGAGGAATAGACCGAAGTCCAGTCCGACATGAGTATTCCGTCGAAGCCCCACATGTTGCGAAGTACTTCAATGTTCATCCAGCCATGCTCCGAGGCGTGCACCCCGAAAATGGGGTTGTAGCTGTCCATCACGGCTCCGACATGCGCCTCCTGCACGGCCTTTCTGAATGCGGGGAAGTAGACTTCATGGAGCGTGCGCTCATCGACATCAGAGCTTGTATGGTGGCGGCTCCATTCCTGATTATTTGCAGCGAAATGCTTCACCGTGGCAATCACCCCCTCATGCTGCACGCCAATGATGTAATTGGCAGCTATCTCGGATGTGAGGTACGGATCTTCGCCGAAATACTCGAAATTTCTTCCACAGAGCGGTGCCCTATAGATGTTCACGCCCGGACCGAGAAGAAAAGAGATTCCTCTCGCCTTGGCGTCCTGTCCGAGCCCATGACCGAGTTTGTCGGCAAGTTCGCGGTTCCATGTCGCGGCGGTGAGAACTCCGCACGGATAGAGCGTACTGACGGTGTTCTGGCGCCGTATGTTGCGTATTCCCTGTGGGCCATCTGCCATGAGAAGTTGAGGTATGCCGAGACGTTCAACGGGACGAATCACGAAAGAAGTGAGTTCACCGATGTAGTCGCACTTTTCCTCAAGCGTCATCTGCGACACAAGGTTCCATGCACGCATATCAATTTCGGAACTATCCTTTCCAACCGGAGAAGTCCTATCAAGAAAGAGTCCCTGAGCCGATGCCGTCACCGCGCAAACGGAAGAGAGTAATGAAAGATGAATAATCGATAAGTAGCGTTTGAGTGTCTTCATTTTCGTCATTATGCAGTTTTCTGTCTGTACATTTTTTTACGATGCAAAAATACACAACAACATTGTCACCGTTTCCTCACATTATCCGAAAATGGTTCAATTTTGTACAAACGCCATTCTACCGCCCTCAATGGCACAAATACATACATAACAAAAGAGACCGACTCACTTGAAGTCGGTCTCCAATATAAGACTTAAAGAGGGGGGCAAGGCGTCCAACGATGCAGGCCGCCTTTGGAGCTCCCGCCTAATTATTCAGCCTTGCCGTTTGAACCAAGCACATCAACAATCTTGTGCTCATAGAGCTTCTTCATCTCGTCACGTGCAGGTCCGAGGTACTTGCGTGGGTCGAACTCACCAGGTTTCTCGTTGAAGACCTTGCGGATTGCTGCGGTCATTGCGAGACGAGAGTCTGAGTCGATGTTGATCTTGCAGACAGCGCTCTTTGATGCCTCGCGGAGCTGCTCCTCTGGAATGCCGACTGCATCAGGAAGTTTGCCGCCGTTTGCGTTGATGATGTCAACATACTCCTGTGGAACTGAAGATGAGCCGTGGAGAACGATAGGGAAACCTGGAAGTTTCTTCTCAATCTCGTGGAGAACGTCGAATGCGAGAGGCGGCGGAACAAGACGGCCGGTCTTCGGGTCGCGGGTGCACTGCTCAGGCTTGAACTTGTAGGCACCGTGTGAAGTTCCGATTGAGATTGCGAGAGAGTCGCAGCCTGTGCGGGTTGCAAAGTCAATGACTTCCTCCGGCTTGGTATAGTGAGACTCCTCTGCAGCAACCTCATCCTCAACACCTGCGAGGACGCCGAGTTCAGCCTCAACGGTCACGTCATATTTGTGAGCATACTCGACAACCTTCTTCGTGAGGGCGATGTTGTCCTCGTAAGGAAGAGATGAGCCGTCGATCATCACTGAAGAGAAGCCCATGTCAACGCAGCTCTTGCAGAGATCGAATGAATCGCCGTGGTCGAGGTGGAGGACAATCTGCGGATGCTCCCATCCGAGTTCCTTTGCATACTCAACAGCACCCTCTGCCATATAGCGGAGAAGAGTCTGGTTTGCGTAGTTGCGCGCACCCTTTGAAACCTGAAGAATCACAGGTGACTTTGTCTCGGCAGAGGCCTGGATAATGGCCTGAAGCTGCTCCATATTGTTAAAGTTGAATGCAGGGATTGCATATCCTCCCTTGATGGCCTTCGCGAACATCTCACGGGTGTTCACAAGACCGAGTTCCTTGTAAGATACCATAATTATAAAATTATATAAGAATTATATTATTCTACGAAGCTTCAAAAAATCTCGGCAAAAATAGTTAATTTTGCCGAACTATAAAAACGGAATACAAAAACCATACGAAAATGTATGGATATGTCAGATTGGCAGTCGGGAGTGATATGATAAATTTCGATAGCCGCAATCAGCAACGAAAGACAACAATATAAAGATTATGGATAATCGTAAAGCAGTTATTTTCTCAGCCCCGTCAGGTTCGGGCAAAAGCACTATAGTCAGCCATATACTCAAGCTTCATCCGGAGCTCAAGTTCTCTGTTTCAGCAGCCTCACGGGCACCGCGCGGAGACGAGAAGAACGGCGTGGCCTACTGGTTCATCAGCGCCGACGAGTTCAGAAAGAGGATTGCCGACAACGAATTCGTTGAATATGAGGAAGTCTACCCAGGCTCATTCTACGGGACTCTAAAGTCCGAAGTGGAGCGCATTTGGGACAACGGAGACGCAATTATTTTCGACGTCGACGTGAAGGGAGGGGTCAACCTCAAGAAATATTTCGGAGACCGGGCGCTGTCCGTATTCATCCAGGCGCCGTCGGTGGAAGTCCTGCGCCAGAGGCTCGTCAGCCGAGCCACGGACTCCCCGGAGGCAATTGAGCGCCGTGTCGCAAAGGCTGCGGAGGAAATGACATACGCGGACAAGTTCGACCACATCATCGTGAACGACGATCTGCAGAAGGCGTACGCGGATGCTGAGAGGTTGGTTTCCGATTTTTTGAGCCAAGAAAAATAAGGAGTACTCATTTTCCTTGGCTGCCAAGCTGTCATTATAGTTGATTCTCTAATATTTATGGAAATAGCTGTTTATTCCGGATCATTCAATCCGCTGCACATCGGTCACCTCGCAATCATGAGGAGACTTGCGGATTTGTACGACCGTGTACTGCTGGTCGTGTCGCCAAAGAATCCGCTGAAGGACAGCGCTACGGCTATTGATGCCCCGGCGCGACTGGATGCGGCACGGGCAGCGATTGAGCGTCATCCGGAACTGGGCGGCAAGGTTGTCGTTTCGGACATTGAGTTCCGGCTTCCCTCGCCCAATTATACGATAAACACGCTGGATGCGCTGAAGAAGGAGAACCCATCAGATAACTTCACTCTGACCGTAGGCGGTGACCAGATTGCGGACTTTCGCCGGTGGAAAGATTGGAGGCGAATATTGCAAGAATATGGGGTCGTGGTTTTTCCCCGCGATGGTTTCGACACTGTCGCCATACGCGACGACCTCCTGCACGAGAATCCCCTCTACCTCATCCGACTCATTGACATGCCGCTCGTTACACTCTCATCGACTCAGATCCGCAACGCCATAGCAGCTGGCCAAGACGTCTCAGCACTTTTAATATAGAAAACGAACACTATCCCACTTGGCCTACCCTTCGTTCGCTGCGCACGGCGCTCTTGCGCCTTGGTCTCTGTATAAAAAACAAGGACACCATTAGTCGTTTGACTTTTGATGTCCTCTGTCGGGATGAGGCGACTCGAACGCCCGACCCCTCCTGCATTTCGACCCCTCCCGTCCCCTCGTAGGGGAAGTGGTGCTACGCGAACACTATCCCACTTGGCCTGCCCTTCGTTCGCTGCGCACGGCGCTCTTGCGCCTTGGTCTCTGCATAAAAAACAAGGACACCATCAGTCGTTTGACTTTTGATGTCCCCTGTCGGGATGAGGCGACTCGAACGCCCGACCCCTACGTCCCGAACGTAGTGCGCTACCAACTGCGCTACATCCCGAAAAAAGAAAAACGGAAGCGCTCTGAGAGGCTTCCGTGAAAGTATAGCTTGAAACCTCTTGTTAAAAGAGAGAATTATGCGAGTTTATTGATGTAAACCTGAATTCCGCTCTTAAGGTTTGCTGCCTTGTTCTTGTGGATAACTCCAATTTTGGCAAGCTTGTCAATCATCGCGTAAACCTTCGGTGCTGAAGCCTCTGCCTCGCTCTTGACAGTCATTGCCCTCAACGCGCGAATCGCGTTGCGTGTAGTCTTTGCATAATACTTGTTATGCAAGCGGCGCCTCTCGTTCTGACGATTGCGCTTGTCTGCTGATGCATGTTGTGCCATTGTTGTACTTTTTTATATTTTTAGTAGTGGGTAGGGGAATCGAACCCCTATTGCAAGAATGAAAATCTTGAGTACTAACCGTTATACGAACCCACCGCACAGAAATTTCAACGAAATTTCCCGCCTTTTTACAAAGGGATTGCAAAGGTATGTAATATTTTTAAGAGAGCAAAATATTTTTACCTTTTATTTTCATTATTCTTCCACTCCCACGAATAAAGCAGCGACTCGACCTGGCGCAAGTAATGCCTTTTGTCATACTTCGGGGCATAGACGAAGGAGTCGAGAGTCACGATCCATTTCCCGTCGGGACTATAGAAAGAATGGGAGACAAAAGGACCGCCCATGTAGTCGCCATAGACCTCCCAATAACCGCGCATCTCGGCAAAGTCGCGTCCCTGATACTTCAGATACTTGACGGAAGGATCAATTATCGGGCTTGTAATCATATAGGTATTGTCGAACATTCCTGGAACATAGTTCTTCAGAAACTCATTTCTCTTGGACACAAGCGCCTCTTCGGTGAAAGGGTTCTCCCCGGCTGGATACTTATAGACAAACACGCCTTGGTTGGTGTATTGAGTCTCGTATGCAACCCAGACGAAGTCCTCGGCTGCCTTACGCACCGCATAGCCGACAGGGAAATGCAGAAAGCCTCCGAAACGCTCCTCAAGCACGGGACGAATGCCTTTCTCTTCATATTGTATAGAATTGGCAATCACCCGGTTTCGCTCAGCCTGTTCGAGCATTGTCGTAATCTTAACCTTGTTGTCTTCGAAAAGCTGCACTGCTGACGGCTCGTCTATTGCCTCAATCTTTATCACGCATTGAGGACGGGCCCAGACATCGTTGAGGAAACGCACACCCGGCTCGGAGATATGCGGATTGACGTTGCATATCAGGATGTTACGGTGAATCTGGAATATGTTTGTGAATGCCGTCGGGACGATGTTGACAACGGAATAGAGAGGCTCCCGCTGCGGCAGGAACGGGCAGTCGGAAGTCAGAGTGTCACGTATCGCAGTGCCGAGGGCACCCTCCCACTCACTCTGGCCGATTACTACCAAAACCTCGCCGGCCTTGCCGCTGACATTTGGCAGGAGAGCCTTCTTGCGATCTCCGCAGGAAATGCAGAGAATGACGGAGAGAACCAGCATCGCTATCAATCTGAACTTTTTCATATCCATAGTATTTTTTGTGTGTTGAAATATGAGGCAATTTATTTCAAGAGCCTTCGCTCTACTGCAGCAGTCGCATTATGTCGTTGCCGAAGGCGAGAATCATCAGTGCAAAGATAATAATCATTCCTATAACCTGCATCACGATGAGGAACTTGTCGCTCGGCTTCTTTCTGGTGATCATCTCGTACAGGATGAAAGCTATGTGGCCACCGTCGAGAGCAGGAATCGGAAGAAGATTCATTACGCCGAGCATCACGGAAAGGAGCGCAAGGATATTCAGAAAGGCATACCAGTTCCATGCGGACGGAAAGACCTGACCGATGGCGATGAAGCTTCCGACCGATTTGTAGGCCTCCGTGCTCGGGGTAAAAACAAGTCTCATATCCTTGAGATAGTCACCGATTGTAGTGAAGGTGTAGGAAAATCCGGCCGGTATGGCCTCAAAGAAGCCATATTTCTTTGTCTGGATGTTCGGCATTGTCGTAAAGACTCCGATTCGCCCAAGAGAGTCCACCGCAACGTCAAGAGAAAGCGTATCTTCATCACGAAGGACCTGCGCCGTCACTTGTCCGCCGGCGTAGCTCTTGAGCAGAGCACGGCTGTCCTGAAGGTAAGGTACAGACTGACTGCCGATCGCCACAATGCGGTCTCCCCTTTCAAGCCCGAGTCCAAAGTTCGGCGAGGTAGGCGGAATGCTGTCAATGACAAACGGGAGGGCAAGGTCAAACATCCCGGGAGTGTTCAAGACGTCACCGATGCGACTCTGATCCATATAGAGGTCCAGAGTGTCGCCGTCCCGAAGGAGAGTGACGCGGCTGACATTGTTCCTCGCGAGATTCGCCTGAAGAAGCCCGAAGTTCTCTTCCGGGACACCGTCGTATGAGATGATGTGGTCGCCCGTGCGGAATCCCATATCGTAGGCCAGAGAGTTCACATAGATGTTGCTTCCGTCATTGCTGATGTAGGACTGACCCCAGCCGGCAAGCACACCTATATATATAAGTATGGCGAAAATGAAATTGAAGAGCACTCCCCCGGCCATCACGAGCAGCCTCTGCCAGGCAGGGTGACTGCGCAACTCCCAGGGCTTCGGCTCGGAACTGAGGTGCTCCGTGTCCATGGACTCGTCGACCATCCCGGCAATCTTGCAGTAGCCTCCGAGCGGAAGCCATCCGATGCCGTATTCCGTGTCGGAATTCTTGGGCTTGAACCTGAAGAGCGCCTTTCCTCCCACATCGAAGAAAAGATAGAACTTGTCAACGCGAATCTTGAAAAGTTTCGCGAAAGTGAAGTGCCCGAGCTCGTGAAAGAGGATGAGCACGGAAAGCGCAAGTATTACCTGCAGTGCCTTTATCAGAACTATCATTTTTTACAAATTTATGAGGCCGTCAGCCTCCTCGTCAAAACCGCCCGGAGGCAATCAATGTCCGCGCCAAAACCGCCGTCTCGTCATTGGTGGCGAAAATATCGTCAAGCGAAGGTTCCTTCACGAACGCCGCCCGTTCCATGCACTCGGAGACCAGCTCCGGTATCCCGTAGAAGCCGATTTCGTCACGAAGATATGCCGCAACGGCCACCTCGTTCGCAGCATTCATCGCGCACGGGATATTCCCGCCGCGCTCCAGCGCTCTGAAGGCAAGTCCCAAGGCAGGGAAACGCTCAAGATCCGGGGCCTCGAAAGTGAGCGAGCCGAGTGTCGTGAAGTCAATCTTCCTGTTGTCAAGCGGCAGGCGGAGAGGATAGGCAAGAGCAAACTGGATCGGCTCCCGCATATCAGGACAACCCAACTGCGCGAGCACAGCTCCGTCGGCATATTCGACCATTGAGTGAACCATCGATTCCGGATGTACCACGACGTTTATCTTCTCGGGTCCGACGCCGAAAAGCCATTTGGCCTCAATGACCTCGAAACCTTTGTTCATCATCGTCGCGGAATCTATGGTTATCTTGCTGCCCATCGTCCAATTCGGGTGCTTGAGCGCGTCACTGGCCTTCGCCCCGGCAATCCTCGACTTCTCCCAGGTGCGGAAAGGCCCGCCGGAAGCCGTCAGGTGTATCTTGGCCAAAGGGTTGCGGTTTGCCCCGAGCAGGCACTGGAAGATTGCCGAATGTTCCGAATCCACAGGGAGTATCGCCACGCGGTTTTTTTCCGCAAGCTTCATCACGACAGAGCCAGCCGCCACAAGTGTCTCTTTATTCGCAAGCGCTATGGTCTTGCCAGCCTCAATCGCGGCGACAGTGGAGCGAAGCCCGCTGAAACCGACCATGGAGGTGAGTACGATGTCGATGCGGTCCGATTTCACGAGGTCGCAGACAGAGTCCATACCGGCAAAAACCTTTATCATCTTGGGCTGCAACGCATCCGCAACCTCGGAATATTTTTCTTCGTTGCAGATCACCACATTGTTGGCATCAAATTCAACAGCTTGACGAACAAGTAGTTCCGCGCTGTTATTGGCAGTGAGCAACTCCACCTCAAAAAGTTCTCTGTGCTGCCTTATAACGTCAAGAGCCTGACGTCCTATCGACCCCGTCGAGCCAAGTATGGCGACCCTTCTTCTCTTTTCCATTTCCTTAGAAATTGACATATTTTGCCGGATCCACCGACTCTCCCTTGTACCAAAGTTCAAACCTCAGATGATCCCCCACCGCGAGGTTCTCCGCACTGCCGACAAGGGCAATCGGAGTTCCGGCCGTCACTTTGTCGCCGGTTTTTTTCAACAGTTTCTCGGTGTGCTGATAAATCGACACTATGTCGTCAGGATGCTGAATCTGAATCGTATAGCCTGAGTCATTGGTCCATCCTGTGAATATCACCGTCCCGTCGAGGGTCGCCATCACCACTGAATTCGCCGGCGCCGTAAGGTCGACGTAAGGGTGGACATATTTGTCGTATGGCTTGCTCACGACACCCTTGAGCGGGGAGAAGAAATGGATGCCCTCAATCGGAAGTTCCCTCTTCTGACCGGCAGAGAGGTCGAACTGCTCTTCCGCCACGACGGCATCGCGGAAATCCGCGTCTGAAGCGCTGTCAGGCTCATCGGATGCCGAAGGAACAACGCTGTCTCCTCCCGATAGAATTCCCTGTATATCAACTGTTTCGTCGCCTTCAACCACTTTGCGGAGATTTTCCGAATAGAGTTCCCAGCGGCAAATCACCCTTTCGAGGGAATCGATGCGGATGGCATTGTTGATGGCCTCCCTTTGGGAAAGCTCGTCCGGATAGCCGGGGATGAACGCCCTGAGCGGCGTGTAGGCGACAATGCACCAGACAATGGCACAGAAAATAATCAGGACATTCACGACCATAAGCACTGCCAACGGCCTTGTGAACTTCAGGGAATTCAGCGGCTTGTGCGTCATGTCCTCGACGAGCGTGAGCACATAGCGGCGAACTTTTTTATCTTTATTTTGTTGAGCCATAGTTTAATGTTAACTTTGCATCCGATGGACAGACTTATAGGCATAGACTACGGACGCAAGAGAGTCGGAGTCGCGGTGAGCGACCCGCTCGGGCTCTTCGCGTCTGCCCTGGACACGGTACATTCTGCAAAGATAATAGAATATCTCAAAACTTACGCTCAAAACGAGAATGTTGTGAAGTTTGTAGTGGGGTATCCGATGAACATGAACGGACGTCCTTCGGAGGCCGCCGCGGACGTGGATGTATTCCTGCGGACGCTGAAAAATGCGTTTCCCGACATTCCGGTGGTGACGGAGGACGAAAGATTCACATCTGTTCTCGCCCACAGGGCTATGATTGACGGCGGGATGAAGAAGAAGGACCGCAGGGACAAGGAAAACGTGGACAAAATCAGCGCCGCAATCATCCTGCAGAGCTATATGGATAGGGCAAGATGAGCCGGGCTCCATTGAGATGAATAAAAAAAATAAACATAAACAGATATGATTTTACCTATATATCTTTATGGGCAAGAGGTGCTTCGTCGTGCGGACGATGAGGCGGACCTGACGAAAAAGGAAGAATTGACGAGACTCGTCGAAGACATGAAGGAGACGCTGAAGAATGCGGACGGATGCGGACTTGCAGCTCCACAGGTGGGAGTTCCGCTTCGCGTGCTCATCGTCGACGGGACGGAACTCACGGACACATACCCGTATCTCAAGGATTTCAGACGCACGATGATAAATCCGAAGATTCTTGAAGAAAGCAAGGAAACGTGTTCATATTCAGAGGGTTGCCTCAGCGTTCCGGGAATATATGCGGACGTCGTCAGGCCGGCGGCGATGAAAGTCGAGTATTATGACGAAAACTTTGAAAAGCAGGTGGAAGTCTTCGACAAGTTCGGATGCAGGATGGTGCAGCATGAGATGGCTCACCTCGATGGCAGGCTATTTGTTGATGAGCTGTCCCCGATAAGAAAAAAAATGATCGCAAAAAAACTCCAGAACATTTCTTCCCGCAAGGTTCAGACGAGATACAGATCAAAATAACCAATTAAAATTCAAAGAAATGGGAGCATTTCACGCATACGACATTAGAGGCATTTGGAACGTCGACTGGGACGAGGATGTCGCTTATAAGGTGGGCTTTTTTGTGCCCGAACTTCTCGGAACGGACAAGGTTCTTCTCGGACGGGACTGCCGTCTTTCTTCAGACACGATTCATGACGCTGTGATACGCGGTGTGACAGACGCAGGAGCGGACATCTACGACATCGGGCTCAGCACCACGCCTATGGTCTATTTCGGGACTGCAAACTACGGGTTCAAGGCCTCGATTCAGATTACGGCTTCACACAACCCTGCGGAATACAACGGAATGAAAGTCTCTACGACAAACGCGGCGGCAGTAGGATTCGACGCCGGACTCGGAACCATCAAGCAGTGGATTGATGAGGGCAAGCCCTGCATCCCGGCGGCGAAGAAAGGGCAGGTATATCAGAAGGACATCCATCAGGACTATCTGAATTTCCTCCTCAAGTTCAAGGAGGACTGGTCGAACCTCAAGATTGCTATGGACCTCTCCAACGGAATGGCAAACCTCTACGCGAAAGAAATCTTCGGGGGCCAGCCGACCTACATCTTCGACACGATTGACGGACGCTTCCCGAACCACGAGCCTAACCCTCTGGTTGCCAAGAATGTAGTTGCACTTCAGGAACTTGTGCGCAAGACGGGGGCCGACATCGGAGTGATTTACGACGGAGATGCCGACCGCGTGATGTTCGTTGACGAGAACGCAAGGTTCATATCACCGGATCTGATGATAGCTGTGCTCGGTCACTATTTCCTCGAAAAGAAGGGAGAGAGGGGCATCGTGCTCCAGGACATCCGCAGTTCAAAGGCCGTAGGAGAATATCTCACCCCGATGGGAGCACAGATGGCGACATGGAAGGTCGGTCGTGCCTTTGCAGCCAACAAGCTCCGCGAACTGAACGGAATCTACGGAGGCGAGCTTGCCGGACACTACTATTTCAGGGATTTCTTCTTCTCCGACAGCGGTCTTCTCGCGTCGATGCTCATTCTCAATGTGGTGGCGGCAATGAAAGAGAAGGGTGTTTCCCTCAGCCAGCTTATCGCAGGCATAGAGAAATACAAGAATTCCGGAGAGGTCAACTTCAAGATTGAAAACAAGAAAGAAGCGATGGACGCTGTCCGCGACCATTTCCTCGCACAGGAAAAGCCTACGGCCTATATGGACTTCGACGGCTATAGGGTCGAGTTCCCGCGCTGGTGGTTCAACGTGCGCCCTTCCAATACCGAGCCTTACCTGAGGTTCATTTGCGAGGCCGACTCCGACGAACTTCTTGCCGACAAGCTCGCGCAGGTGAAGGACATTCTCGTGAACAAGTTCGGAGGCGAGCAGAAATGAGTCCCCTGAAATATTTTACAGCAATGGTCTCTGCGCTGCTGCCGCTGATGGCAGCGGCGCAGAAGCCTGTTGAGGTGGTGGACGAGAAAATTCCGTCCGCTAACCCGAATTTCAAATTTCCCACGACAGAGAACGAACTCGTGCCAAGGATGCCGCGCCAGGCCGTGAAACCACTGGTTGTCACGGAGTCGGATCCGGTGGACACGCTGGACACAATGTCGGATTTCGTGAAAGTGGTCCTTTATGGGAACGGGACATGGAAATATATAAAGACAGAGGACTTCGCATGGGACAACGAGATTTTCACGAAAAACTGGGACAACAGGAATGTTGACCCCTACAAAATTTCCTGGGACAAACTCCCATCCTATTCGGCAATATGGCTTGTGGATAGCCTGAGCAACTATGCCTGCCCATATCAGGGCAGGGTGAACCCGCGTGGCAAGTTCGGACCGAGACGCGGACGCAGGCATCAGGGAGTTGACCTGCCCCTGTCGACAGGAACACCGATTTATGCCACGTTCAACGGCAAGGTGCGTGTGTCGACGACAATGCGCGGCTACGGCAACGTGGTGGTCATCCGTCACGAAAACGGGCTGGAGACATTCTACGGGCATCTGTCCAAGAGGAAGGTCGAGGCGGGAGACTGGGTGAATGCCGGTGATGTGATAGGACTCGGAGGCAGCACCGGGCGTTCTACGGGTCCGCACCTGCATTTCGAGACACGCTACAACGGCTACGCATTCGACCCTCAGTGGCTCATCGATTTTGAGACCGGAGTGCTGCGCCACAGGATGTTTGTCCTCAAGAAAAAGTACCTGAGCCAGTTCAGCAACTATGAGCAGAACTTCGACGACGAGCTCAAGAGCGCGGAGGAAGACGCCGCTGAAGAGGCTGCGCTGAAAGCCATGAGGTGGCATATTGTAAAGTCCGGAGATACGCTCGGCAAGATTGCCAGGAACAATGGCACGACGGTGGGCGCAATCTGCAGGCTCAATGGAATCAAGTCAACCTCGACCCTGCGCATCGGGCAGAAACTCAGGGTTAGGTAATCGTTAAGATTTTTTACAAATTTTCGATAAAAATTGCAAGGTTCGCGCAGTTTGGCACGAGTCTTGCAATTTCCTTTTTCCGGTTATTAGTTTTAGTGTTATTAATTATGTGGTTAGTATGAGGTGTCCTCGCGGGAGCGACGACAGCTCATTTTTTATATACACTCCCGTGTATATAAAAAATGAGCTCGGACTCGAGGAGTCCGGACTTTCCAACCCCAGTCGGCGGTGCCGACAGCCCCTATGAGGGGCATGCGACCTCCACTTCGTTGCGGTCGGCGACTCCGTTCCTCCGTTACACTCCGTCACTGCGTCGCGGCGGCTCTTGCCGCCTTATCTAAGCACTAATTCTTGCAAAAATGAGCTCGGACTCGGAGAGTCCGGGGCTTTGCCGCCTTGATAAATATTCGTATCTTTGAAACTCCATTTTGCAAAATACATATTTTATGAAAAAGTATCTGATTATTTTTGTCGCAGCGCTGCTTTGCGCTGTGTCATGCGGAACGGGTGAGCCGCAGTATGCGAAAAGGACGGACAAGATTCTCGCCGAAATCCACAATCCGAACTCAAAATATGTCGTTGTGGCCGTTCATAGGGGCGACTGGAGGAACTATCCGGAAAATTCGATTCCGGCAATAGAGTCCATCATCCGCATGGGAGCAGACATCATGGAGCTTGACCTCAAGCTCACGAAGGACAGCGTGCTCGTGCTCTCGCATGACGCGACAGTCAACCGCTGTCTCACCGGCAGAGGACTCGTGAGCGACTACACGCTTGCGGAGCTCAAGGCGATGAGGCTGAAGAGGGCTCATGGCGTGGCAACTGACTCGCTGAGAATTCCTACACTGCGCGAGGCATTGGAGTGCTGCAAGGACCGAATCTGCGTGAACGTTGACCAGGGATATGAGTTCTACGACCTCGTGCTTCAGATTACGGAAGAGCTTGGCGTGACCGACCAAATTCTCATCAAGGGCAAACAACCTGCGTCAGCTGTGGCTGAAAAGATGGCGGCACATGAGCACAACATGATGTATATGCCTATCATCGACATCCAGAAGGAGAACGGCAAGAAACTCTTCAACGAATACATGGAGACAAAGACGGTTCCGCTCGCATACGAGGTCTGCTGGAAGAAACTTTCGCCGGAGGTTGAGGAGTGCTTTGCAAAGATTCACGAGACCGGTTCCAAGCTTTGGATAAACACAATTTGGGGCAGCCTCTGCGGCTATCTCGATGACGACAAGGCACTTGACTGCGGAGACCCGGCAAAGGTCTACGATCAGGTGATTGCCTTCGGCCCGTCATTCATCCAGACAGACCGCCCGGAGCAGCTGCTGAAATACCTCCGTTCAAAGGGACTGCATGACTGATCTGAGGAATTGTAAATACACTATTCTTTCGGGGTATTCTTCTCCTCGTCAGATTTTGGAGATCCGTCGCGATATTTGAAGCGGCGGATTTTTTGTGTCGCAGTCTTCTCGAAAGGCTCTTTCACCACCTCAACTCCGGCAACCTTGGAAGAACGGTTGACTCTCTTGTTCACATAGTTCATAATAGCCTGCTTGCGAGCCTCCAATTTCTCGAAGAACTGGTCTTCGCTCTCCTGATTCCAGTCGAGAACATTGCTGTTGAGCTGCACCAGAGCCACGAGTTTACCGTCACGCTCCACAACCAAAGACTCGTCCACACCTTCGATGTCGTTGATGACCTTTTCGATTTCCTCAGGATAAATATTCTCTCCAGAAGGTCCCAAAATCATATTGTTCAAGCGTCCCTTGATGCTGAAACGTCCCTTTTCATCAACCGAAGCCAAGTCATTGGTGCGGAACCATCCGTCCTCCGTGAATGCAGCCTTGGTCCTCTCCGGGTCTTTGTAGTAGCCGAGCATCACATTGTCACCCTTTACAACGATTTCGCCCTCTCCGGTTTCAGGATTTACATCTATCAACTTGACCTCCACGCCATAGGCGGCCCCTCCGGTTGTGCCGATGTGGGTCTGTTTAACTCCGGCCGTACAAATAAGAGGAGCGCACTCCGTCATACCATAGCCGATTGCGTAGTTGAAATGTGCCTTCTTGAGGAATTTTTCCACAGCAGGATTGAGTTTCGCACCACCGATTCCGAAGAACTTGATGCGTCCACCGAAAGTCTTTTTAAGACGAAGTCCGACAAACCAATAGAGAACCGGAGCCATTTTTTTGTGCATCCACTTGAGCACGCGGCTCTTCTGTATGGTCGGAAGTATGCTCGCCTTATACATCTTCTCAATAATCAAAGGCACGGAAAGCATAATTGTAGGGCGAACTTTTTTCAGCGCGGCAAGAAGCACCGTGGCTGTAGGAGGTTTCTGCAGATAGTAGACCTTCGCTCCGACAAACATAGGATAGAGCATTCCGATACTCATCTCGTAGGTGTGCGGCATCGGAAGAATCGAAAGCCAGACATCCTTCTCATCGGTTTTGTGGGCGTGGTAGGAAATCACGATGTTCGTGCAGAGATTTCTGTGGCTGAGCATCACTCCCTTCGCGCTGCCGGTGGTGCCGGACGTGTAGATGATTGTCGCGAGGTCATCGGGCTGCGGGGCTATTGTGCGTCCGTCGCAAGTGAAGGCGTCGTCGTCCTGGCTGATTACCGAAAAGTCCTCTATATCAAGAACAAATGTGAGTTTCTCCATCAATTCCGGAGAAACTTTATGGAGAAGTTTCTTGGAAACATAAAGAGCCTTGCAGCCGGAATGTTCCAAGATGTTTTTCACTTCGTTTTCGGAAGAATCCGGAAGAATCGGCACAGCGACGCGGCCGAAAGCCACTGCCGAAAAGAATGCCACTGTCCAGTTGGGAGTGTTGGCCGACAAAATTGCCACCTTGTCTCCGGCTCCGATGCCATAGCGGGAAAGCCTGCGCGAGAGTTCATCGCATTTGTGTTTGAAACTTCCGTAGGTGTATTTCAGATCCGTCCCGAGCATTTCGGACATCTGCCGATTCTCGTAAAAAGTTGTGGAATAATCGTATAACTTCGCAAGAGTGTCGACATATTTCTCTCTGAATCCCGAGAGTTTCTTATACATTCTCACCATATTTTCTGTTTTATGTTAAATATATACCGATACAAATTCTTTTGCACACAATCCGTATCCTTTGTAAAACTTGCAAACCTTATATCTACTACAAAAAGCAGGCTAATCTGTAAACAGTGCACAAATTTAGCCGTAATCACTTGACTATCAGCGCACAACCAGCCATAATCAGAAGCACCCCGGCCCACTGCGACGCCGTCACCGGCTCCTTGAAAACGAGCAGTGCCGCGAAAAGGCCGAAAAGGTAGCTCATACAACTGAGCGGATAGGCTATGCCGAAGGGATAGTTTTTGAGTATGTGGAACCACAGCACAGTGGCTACAATAAATGTGATGCCGCAGCCTAGCAGCCACCAGTTGGTGAGCTGGGCCTTGAAAAACTTCCAGGTCCAGGAAAACTCACCCATCTTCGCGAGGGCAAGTTTGAGCATCACCTGTCCGGAGCAGAGAAATACCGCCTGCACCACAGAGAGCGGCAAAAGTTTCCACATCGAGTTCATTGCTATATATAAAATTTCCTGTCAAGTTTACCGTTGTAGGTGCGCCTGATTTCATCCACTGCCTCGTAATAGACGGGGACCTTATGAGGCTCAAGCCGGGACTTGATGTGCAGGGCAAGAGAACGCTTGTCAAGGGACGCCCCTTCCTGGAGCACAACCAGAAGCTTGAGCACAGTTCCCACAACAGGATGAGTTGCGGCAATGCAGATGCAGTCCTTCACTGACGGATGGGACGAAACGGCGTTTTCCACCTCTACAGGATTGACCTTGAATCCCCCCACATTGATAACATCACCCTGCCGTCCTTTCAAATGAACAAGCCCCTCCGGATCTATGTAGCCAAGGTCCGAACTGTGAATTCTCCCGTCACTGAGCACAGCGGCAGTGGCCTGAGGGTCGTTCACATATCCGCTCATCAAAGTCTTTCCGGAAATCATAATATGCCCGTCTTCCGCCACTTCAAGCATTGAATTTCTCATCGGACGGCCGATGCAACCCTCCATAAACCTCCCGTCATTGAAATTGTAGCAACATACCGCGCCCACCTCTGTGCCTCCCAGAGTGTTGTAGAGGCGGGAGTGCGGAAGTGCACGGGAGAGCTGCTCCATATCCGAACCGGAAATCGGTGCCGCTCCTGTCTCGATGAAATCGATTTTGTCTGCAAGAGAGCACAGTTTGTCGTAGGAAAACTGCATTATCATACGCAGGCTCGCAGGCACCAGAAATGTTGCAAACTTCGTGAAAGGAAGATTGAAAACATCAAAAAAGGCATTCATATCCTTCAGTCCGTCCAAAATGCAGACGGCGCCTCCGACGGTGAGGACAGGATGGATTTTGCAAAGAGAAGCTATATGATTGAGCGGACCGCTTACAATAAAAAGCAGTTCTCTGCTGAAACCAAGACCGTAAATGAGATTGTCCGCAATTGCCTCCCAAGCCGGGACAGAGAGCATCACTCCCTTCGATTTACCGGTCGTGCCGGTCGTGTAGAGAATGTCGCAAATGTCGGCAGAGAAAGTGCAGGACTCGGCTTCAGACTTGATTTGAAGAAACTTTTCTTCCGGAATCCCCTTTTCAAGAGGCACTGCTATTGCTCCCAGATGGTGCACCGCGCAATAAGTCAAGATGAAATCCCAATCCTGGACAGCACGAAAAACATAAGGTCGTGACGCAGAGAGCCCCTCCGAGCGAAGCTGCTCACTACGGGCGAGAATTCCCTCCCACAATTCAGAATAACTGAGGCATTTCCCGTCGCTGACCACCGCCGTGCGGCCGGGTGTCTCCTGCGAGTGAAAAAATATGCTTTCTTCAAGAGTCATTATTCAAGAATCACTGTTCAAGTTTTCGGTTCAATTTGCTTTCCACCAACGCCACCAGCGAATCGATAGTCATAAAATTTCTCGGAGTCACATCTGACGCATCGAGACTGATGCCGTATTCATCCATAAGAATCATCAGAATCGTGGCTATCCCAAGAGAGTCGAGTTCGGCAAAAAGAAAAGCCGAATCAAAGTCCACCGTGGGCAGAGCATCCGAGAGTATGTCTATAATGTGCTGCTTCATAAAGCTTTAGCTTAAACTTCGGTTATGAATCCGCCTGCAAAGATACAGAGATAATTCCAAACAGCCCAAGACTTAAGATACGAATTCCAGATTTTCCACAAAATCATCGGCGGCGACACGGGCTATCTGTCGTCGCTCAGCATCCGCAATTCGGGCGATTATACGCACATCCGGGTGTGTCAGAGCAAGATAGAGCGCCGTCTCACCATATCCGTCGTCACTCATTCCATACTCCCGACATCCCCCTTCAATCCGTGACTCCACATTCGCAAGAGTTGACGAATTAAGATTACGCCCCACCGTCCGCAGGATTTCTTTACCTTTATATATATAGCGTCCTCTAACCATCCCGAGTGCATCTTTCGGAGGGCCGAACAACAGAGTTTTCAAAGTAAGCGGATGAGGGCGAATACTTCCGTTTTTGACGGTCAAAAAGTTGAAAAGCAGAGGAGGGATGACATAAGCCATCAGAATCACAGAGGCCATTCCGGTGATTGTCACCTGAGCGAGAGACTTCATCGCCGGATGTTTTGCGACGATAAGAGTGCCTATTCCGACGAACATAATGAGCGCCGACTGAAGGATACTGCTCTTATAGGCCGGAAGAATCGGTTTGCGACGGGCATATTCGTACTGGCAGCCTTCGGTTATGAATATCGTGTAGTCGTCGCCCTGTCCGAAAATGAACGTGGCGAGAATGATGTTGACTATATTGAATTTGATGCCGAAAACAGACATTATTCCGAGAATCCAAATCCAGCTGAGGGCCATCGGGAGGAAAGAAATCAGTGCGAGGGAAAAACTGCCGAATGAAAACCAGAGAAAAAGGAATACGATGAGGGAACATACCCAACCTATGTAGTTGAAATTGTCGGAGAGCTTGTTGGAAAGGGCGCTGTTCAGACTACCAAGGTCGAAACAATGGCCGAAACAAGACTTCACATTTTCGAGATTATCTTTTTCAACTGTCAGAACATCAACCACATAAGGACGACCGTCGTCGAGGATTGTGACATTCGGACAGAGAATTTCCTTTGTCAGAGGCGAAAAATAATCCACTCCCTGTGGGATAAAATCTCCGGCACTGCGGACAAGAGCGTCAAATCCTGAAAAAGCTGTCTTGGAAAAACCCAGTTTAGCTGCCTGAGAAGGCAATTCCACAGTCAACAAGTCCGAATGTCTCCTGACAAAACCCCTCCAAAGTCCAAGTCTTTCCCTCTGTTCAGCCTCCGAAGAGAGAAAGGGCCGGACACTGCTGCTTTTAAGGACCGCGCCGAGGCTCTCAAGCGAGTCGACAATGGCCTTTTGAGCGGCGTTCTCCTCCAGCGCCCGGTCGAAATCTGACCCGGAAGAAAGCACATAGACTGTTCTCAAGTCGGGATTTGTGCTTTGTGAGAGGAGAGTCTGAAAATAGTCCATATCCGCCTTTTGGCGGGGAGTCATATAATTGATATTAGAAATGTTGGAGTCGAATTCCGTTTTTGTGCTGAAAAAAGCGAAGACAATTGTCAGTACAAGAATCAGCCCGACAAGCCCCTTGGAACGGTCGGGACGCAGTTCGCAAAGCCTGTCGAGCAGACGGTGCTTCCCTTCCCGAACCGGTCTTATTTCCACAAAATGCGGAAGATAGAGAAGTACAAAAACTATTGTTCCCGCAAGCAGGAGCGACGCAAACAGGCCCAAATCCCTGAGAGCCACAGCTTTGAGAGGCACGAGAGCGAGAAATGCGCCGACAGTCGTGATGTTCCCCACAACAAGCGGAGATATGATTTCACGGATTGTCCGCCTCATAGACGGGGCATAGGAGGAGTGGACCACAAGATGGAGAGGATAGTTCACTGCGATTCCGAGAATGACGCTTGAAATTCCGATTACAATCATCGAAACACTGCCGCAGAAAAGGGATACTCCCGCCATCGCAAAAAGCCAGCCCCAGCCTATGGAAAGAAAGAGCAGCAGGATGTTGCGCAGCGAGGAAATGGAATAGGCAGCCAAAAGCAAAATCAGCACAAGTGAAAGACTCACGGCAATAATGCTGTCCTTTTTTATGCGCGAAGAATTGCCCACCGCAATCTCCGGTCCGCCGACTATTTCTGCCGAAACTGCCGGAAACTCCCTTTCCAGTTCATCCATAGACTCCCTCAACATCTTGAGCAGCCGTGAGTTGTGTTCTGTTTCCGAATTGCCGAAAGGCGAATCCATCATAGCCACGGCACGGCTCATATCCGGAGTGAAAATGTAGCCGTCGCAGATTTCGAAGCCTACTCCGGGAGCTGAACTCTCAAGTGAAGACATCACAGGAGAAAAGAGTCCGAGAGGGTCGCGGGAAATCGAAGACGAAAGCATTCCCCCACTCGGAAACAGGAGCATATTGCGGTCATTTTCAAGACGTTCACGAACAAATCCTGGAGTCGAGAGCAGGCTGTCCATCCTTTCGTAGTCGGAAGATGTCAGGAAATATGGCATATTCGCATAGACAAAATCCGAAACTTCCTTTATCTTCGACATATCGACTCCAAGGACAAGTTCCCGACACCATCCAAGGCTGTCTTTTTCCTCCACACGGGCGGCAAAATATTCCATCGCCTCCACTGTAAGGAGTTCATCATCGGGGTTGTCGAAAAGAAAATAGAGACGCCCGGCACCTGAAATGTTCTGATAGACCGCAAGCGCTTCCCGGTCTGTGGAGTCCAAAGGCAGGAAATCGCTGATGTTTTCACTGAATTTCAGACGCAGAAGAAGGACTGCAAAAAGAAGGGTAAGCGCTGTGAGTGACAGCCACATAAAAGCCTTATGCGCTGAAAACCAATCATATATTTTCAGAATCAGTTTCATTTCTCAAAGGCGGTTATCTCATTCACGATGCGGTTCGTTCCCAAAACAGCCTCGGCGGTGCTGACAGCGACCAGCGTAACCCCACAGAAGCCGTGCACGTTACAGTTCTGCCCGGTGAGCAACAGATTGGGGATTTTTGTCGCAATCGGCAGGTGGGACGCCGTGATGTTGTTGCAGTCTTTGGAAAAGCCGTACATCGAGCCTTCCTTCACCCCGTACCAGTCGCGTATGGTCAAAGGGGACGAACAATCATACTCCTCTATGCAGTCTCTCAAACCCGGAAGAAATCTCTCCAAAGAGTCAATGAGTTTGTCCGCGCACTGACGTTTCCATTCTCCATATTCCTCCGGACGCTTTCCTGTGCGGCTGTCTTCCCATTTCTCGACGAAACTCCAGGACATCGGGGCGACAACCACCATTTTTCTTGCAAATTCCCCCTGAGAGATTTCCGGCGGAGTCATATAGAGAAAGCCCTGCGGCCAGTCCGGCGCGTGGTCGCCGAAATTCCAGACGCTGTCGTAAGTACTTATGTAATAGTCGCTATGATTGACATATCTAAAAGTCCCCGGTTTGATAACCATATTCAACGAAAATGCAGAGCAGGAATTCGGCAGGCTTTCAAGTCGCCTGCGATAGGCCTTCGGGAAAGCGGACGGGTCGTCAAAAAGCGAGAAGAGCGTGCAGGGATGGATGTCGCTGATGTAGCGCTCCGCCGTAAATGTCCTCCCTTTTCGTGTCTCAACACCGGTTATGAGCCTTCCCTGCGTGTGAATGGTCTTCACAGCATCCGAAAGAACCACCTCTCCGTTGTGGCTGATGATGAAATCTTTGAGCGTGTCGGCAAAAAGCTGCGAGCCCCCTTCAAAACGGCTCGGTCCGTTGATGTGGAGGACAGAAATCAGGGCGTGGATATACGCCGGAGTCACCCCGCGACGCCCACTGTAAAGCAGACTCAGATAGGCGAGAACTGAGCGTAACTTCGTGTCGCTTATATACTTGGCGATGAAAGAATCGACACTCATCAAAAACTCGTCGCTATGCACAGAAAGCGAATTTCCGGATGGGCGAAGATAGAAAAGGTCGAGTTCGTCTACAATGGAATAGAGGGCGTCGACATAGCGGCGAAGATTGTCCCTCTGGTCTGGAAAATATGACGAGAGAGAGTCGATAAAACCTTCCTTTCCCTCTGCGATGCGATAGGACATTCCGTCTTCGGCAATATGGACGACGTCGGAGGAATTGGAGTCGACATCACGAAGGTGTATTTTATCGCTGATGCCGAGATAGTCGCAGATTCGGCGGATATTGCCCCCGTCACGCATTCCCCCGAAAACGTGCATTCCGGTGTCGAATACCTCACCGAAACGTATGAAACTCTGAAGTCCACCGCCGCAGTTGGCATTTTTCTCTATGATTGTCACCCTGACACCCTCCTTTGCAAGCAAGGCGCCGGTGAAAAGGCCGCCGAGGCCTCCTCCTATAATCAAAACTGATTCTGTGTCCATAATCCAGTTCCACAAGTATTCTAACTTCTTGCGAATATTAAACTTATCTCATTTATCAAACTCTC
>ERZ779877.303-NODE-303-length-56479-cov-4.465458_pt1 | contig 56479 bp, 66 predicted proteins | sample MGYA00511556_ERZ779877 | MGnify/ENA primary metagenome ERZ779877 (study PRJEB29588, sample SAMEA2159338) | human gut metagenome | biome: human gut; feature: human-associated habitat; material: faeces | place: Denmark | collected 2008/2010 ... | reverse complement strand
ACTCTATCACTCACTCTATCACTCACTCTATCACTCACTCTATCACTCACTCTATCACTCACTCTATCACTCACGTCACGTCGGGATCTGCCGCCCGAGGTCTGGTGAATCCTTCCACGAAACAACTGGTATATCCGACGATGCGCATCCAGCCTGCATGTCTCAGGAACTGAATCCCAACTGCAACTGTCCCAAGACCGAGTGCCCCAGGCACGGAGACTGCATGGCGTGTGTGGAGGCCCACAAGGCTGTCGAGGGCGGCAAGATCCCGTACTGCCTCAGATTCATGATTAAGGTCCAGGGGATCTGAAACCCGACGACCCCGGGATTCACCCGGGGTCTAAAATCCTCATTGCGTCATCGCGACATTTCTCCGACGTCGCGGACGGACACAGGAGGATGCTTCCTGAATATCCCTCTCCGGGTCCCGAGAAGGAGCATTCCGGCCGCGAAGGCCGCAGACACCACGGCAGCCACAACCATGGACCACCATACCCCGTCGATCCCAAGGGATGACATCGGAATCAGGATCGCGGACGGGATGACCAGCTGGGACATCAGTCCGATGGACAGTGCGTGTGCGGGCAGGTCCGTCGCCGCGAGGGTCTGGTTCGCGTTAACCGCGACCCATGAGAACAGATAGGTCAATGCGAACACCGTCAGACCGGATGCGGCCATCTCCGCCACGCTGGGGCTGTTGTCCCCGAGGAACAGGGTTGTGAGCGGGCCGTTGGCGTATATGCAGAGTGCGGTCACGGCGACACCCATCGCCATCGAGGCCAGGGACATGACCGAGAATATCGACCTGACCCTGTTCCCGTCACCCGCCCCGTGGTTGTAGCTCAGGGCAGGCTGCATCGCCGAGTTCATTCCTGTGAAAAGGGAGAACACGATTGAGTTGACGTACATCACGATGCCGTAGGCGGCTACCCCGTCGTTACCCGAGATGGACAGAAGCACGATGTTCGCCACGATCCCGAACAGGGATCCGGAGATGCTGTTGAAGAACGTGGAGATCCCGTTGTACAGGACCTTTCCGACCGTGCGCAGATCCATCCTGTCCCTGACGAAGCGGAGAACGAGCCTCCTGCGTAGGAACGGTACAAGCGCCACCACGGAACCAACGGCGACGCTCAGGCTGGTGGCCAGGGAGCTCGCCCATGTCCCGCATCCGAGCCATCCGATCAGAACCGCCAGGAGGATGATGTTTAGCACCGCGACTCCTACGTTCACGTACATGCTCAAGTTCACGGCGCCGCAGATCCTCAGGTAGTTGTCAGTGGCGAAGAACAGCAGGCCGACCGGTGCGAAGAGCGAGAACACGGCGATGTACTGGGCTGCGGCATCGGCAACGAACCCCTCCGCGCCCATCGCACGGACGATTGGCCCTCCCAGCAGGACGCCGATGAGCAGGAATCCGACGGAGATCGCCACTATCAGCCTCACGGAACCGGAGAACACCCTGCGCGCCATGTCCTCATCCCCGTTTCCAAGGTGCATGGATATCCGGACCGATGAACCGGCAGCGACCATGTCGGAGACGGCCATGAACACGGTCATGATGGGCCATGCGAGGTTGACAGCCGCCAGAGCGTCGCTCCCCAGGAAGTTCCCGACGAATATGCCGTCGGCTATGGTGCATATCGCCCATACAAGTCCGGAGATCATCCCGGGTATGGAGCATTTCAGGAACAGGCGCCAGACGGGCATCCTGCCGTAGATCTCGTGCTCGGATTCCAAGGTCACTCCCTGTCCAGTTCTTCGGAGAATATCCCGAGAGCTCTGCACACCACGGCCTTCTCGGAGTCGGAGAGCTCCGCCTCCAGGCGTTCGAGCGCCCTGTCGTAGGGGGCGTCGTTCTCGTCGTACATCGCGCGCCATTCCTCGCTGAGGGCCAGCCTCTGGATCCTCCCGTCGTTGGGGTCGCGGACCTTGACAGCCATGCCTCTGGCTACCAGGGAGTCGATCTTCTTGGACACGGTGGACTTGTCCACACCGAGCATCTCCGATATCTTGCTCGCGGTGCAGCCCTCCTCGTACCGGATCAGGTCGAGGTAGAGCAGCGATCTGTAGTCCACATCCGAGCCGAAACGGCCGCTGAATCTGAGCTCGGACATCCTAACGCTCGAATAGAAGCGCTCCAGCTCTTGCTCCAGTCCCATAATGGTTGGAAATATACAACTATTATTTCATACCGATGCTCTCATGGACGAACACGGTGCGATATCTGTAAATCGGAGGTGTCGTTCCCAGGCCCATGGACCTCGGACCCGTAGTGCCATTCGCAGCGGTCGCATTGGGCGGAGCCCTCGGTGCGCTGTCCAGATTCTGTGTCTACCGCGCGGTGGAGACGGCGTTCCCCTGGGCGACGTTCATCGGCAACATCGTCGGGTGCTGCCTGGCGTCGTTCCTTATGTTCAGGTACGGGATATACGCCGACGGGCCGATGAAGACGATGGTGTTCACAGGGTTCTTCGGCGCCTTCACCACGATGTCCACGTTCTCCATCGACACGGTGAACCTCCTGTGCGACGGCCAGTACTGGCAGGCCGGCGGGAACATCGTCCTCAACTCCGTCGTGTGCGTCCTCGGGGCGATCGGCGGAAGGTACCTGGCCGTGATGTGAATGTCCACTGCTCATGTCGTAGTACACGGGCATGGATCAGCATCGCAGTATCCAGATTCCCACGAGAATCGCCGCATCTCTCCCTCAAGTGCTACGGCGCATCAGGGATGACGGCACCGGCCTGACGGCAGACGGACCCACCTCCGGTGGTGTCCGACCGGAATCGTTCGACTGGGTTCATAACCTTGGAAGGCATCGGGGGTCCATGGACCTCACAAGGGAGGAGGAGGCCATCCTCAACGGAGAGGAGGGCGAGGGTAAGCAGAAGGCTATGGAGCTCGTCACCGCCCTGGGCAAGATCTACGGTGCGGACGACCTCATCGACATCACATCGGCGCATCTTTCCGGAGCGTCGTACAAGACCATCGGAGACGGCGGGCTGAAGTATCTCGAGGACATGGCGGCTGGAGGCGCGAAGGTCAGCGTCCCGTCCACCCTGAACCCCGTCGGGATGGACAGGGAGCGCTGGGCGGAGATGCACATCACGCCGGAGTTCGCTGAGAAGCAGCTCAGGATCATCGATCTCTACGGACAGATGGGGATCAGGACGACATGCTCGTGCACCCCGTACACCGGTGCCAACGTCCCGTCCCTGGGGGACCACGTCGCATGGGCGGAGTCCTCTGCGCTGTCGTTCGTGAACTCCTACATCGGAGCCAGGACGAACAGGGAGGGTGGACCGGGCGCATTGGCCGCTGCCATTCTCGGGAAGACCGCCAACTACGGTCTGCATCTGGATGAGAAAAGGAGGCCCACCGTGGTCATCGACGCGGACATCGACGGGTCCGTGTTCTCCTACTCCCTGCTCGGACAGGCGGTGGGCATGGCCATCGGTTCGGGGATCCCGTACTTCAGGGGACTCGGACCTGAGATGGGGGTGGAGGAGGCCAAGGCGCTCTCCTCCGCGATGGCGGCATCCGGATCCGTGGCACTCTGGCATGCGGAGGGTGTGACCCCCGAGGCCGGAAGCCAGGACATCTCCGGATTGGAGACCATCAGCATCGGCGAGGCAGAGCTCAAGGCCGCATACGACAAGCTGAACACGGTCGAGGACGTACAGCTTATAGCAATCGGATGCCCGCATCTCACGGAGAAGGAGATGCATCAGATCGCCTCGTTCCTGAAGGGGAAGAGGAAGGTGAACAAGGACATCGAGATCTGGTTCTGCACCTCGGCGGAGGTCAGGGACAGATGTCCGGAGGATGTGAAGGTTATGGAGGAGTTCGGCCCCGTCCTCGCGGACACATGCATGGTCGTCGCGCCGATCGAAGGCGCGTTCCAGCGCACCGGCACCAATTCCGCCAAGGCCGGTAACTACCTTCCGACGCTCTGCTCCCAGAAGGCCCTCTGCAGGGACATCCCCGCTCTGATGGAGTTGGTAATGTGAGGATAGAAGGACGCACGATCATGTCCGGCACAGCTTCCGGAGAGGTGATCAAGCTGAACGAGCCGCTGAGCTTCCTAGGAGGGGTGGACGGATCCACCGGCGACCTCCGTGTGGGAGGCGGCGGGAACGTCGCCGGCAAGGTCCTCGTGTTCCCCAAAGGGAAGGGGAGCACCGTGGGGTCGTTCGTCATGTACGACCTCATGGTCCACGGGGTCGCACCGGCCGCGGTCATCAACGAGTCGGCGGAGACCATAGTCGCCACGGGCGCGGTCATCGCGTCGATCCCGATGGTGGATTCGATTCCGTCCATCGACATGTTCGAGGACGGTGACGTGGTCGATGTGGATGCCAGCGCGGGCACCGTCGAGATAAGGGACGTGGAGATGAGGGAGTCCGTCTCGTCGGTCCTCCTGAAGGACGGCAAGGTCCTGATGCTCAAGCGTCCCGAAGGCTGCCACTCGTTCCCCGGGATATGGTCCCTCGTGGCAGGGAGCATCGAGCCGGGGGAGTCGCCGGAGGAGGCGGCGGGGCGCGAGATCATGGAGGAGACCGCCATCGAGGTGGGCGCCCCCGACGCCGCCCTGGACCCAATCTACGTGAGGGAGGGAAGGACCCTGTGGAAGGTGTATCCGTTCGCATACCGCGTCAAGGATGCCGAGCCCGTCCTCAACGAGGAGAACGAGGACTTCCGGTGGGTGTCGCCCGATGACATCCAGTCCCTCGAGACCGTCAGGGACACGGAAAGGGTCGTCAGGCTCCTCCTCGGAAGGCTCTGAGTGAAACCGTTTCCGGTCCGGGACATTCCCGGGCCGGTCACCCGTCCCCGGCGGGTTCTTTCATACCGATGAATGTATCTTGGTCCGCATCCCCATCCATCTGGCGCGGGTCCATTCGGTGATATCCGCCGAATGTCTGAATCGTTCATAATGTATCATATATGCTTTTTAATCCATTTTTCAAATATAAAAAAGGGATTAAATTGGAGTATATATCCAATATAAGAAATAAATTTATATTATGATTTGGAAAAATGTAATTTAATATAAATAATGCCTGAATACGAAGATGAATTAATCTGCTAAAATATTACATAATATGGAATAATATGTAATGTTTTTAAAATAGAGAGCTATAAATAATTTTTCATCGCTCCAGATAGCCAGGTCAGAGGATGTCTGGGAAAGGAGACAACGAACCCGTCGGGATCAAAATTCTCGAAGAGCGCAACACCATTCCGATTCTACTACTTTTCAGAGCACGGAAGCTGCAGGAAGACGGACATATACAGGGACGTCACCCGCAACAGTCGCATCCCGGGCCTTCTGGACATGATGGAGGACTGCAGGATCATCCAGCAGCAGAGGATCGGAGTCAGGGACACGGAGGTCATCATATCGATCACCGATGCCGGTCGCGCCGTCGTCAACAACCTGGACTCCATCGCGCACATCATAACAGACAACACGGTCAACAGATCGGGATGAGAAGGTTGCCGGCGGTTGCCCGCCGTAATTGGTTTCGGATCACTCGATCGGCGATATGCCGATGGTGATCTCCTTGCCGGTGACATCCCAGGTCTTGACCTCGGTGCCCTCGGGCGAGGAGGTGAACGTGAGCGATTTGGCCCTGACTTCGTTGGAGATGTGGTCCTTCCAGGTCTCGAACAGTCCTACCAGCCTCTCCTCGGCGGAGACCTGGCATGTGATGAACTGCTCCACGTTGAGCTTCATGTCCTTGCGCATCTGCTGTATGCGCCTTATGAGCTCCCTGGCGTAGCCCTCCGCCTCGATCTCGGGTGTGACGCTGAAGTCGATGAACAGCGTGCCCTCGTCGAACTCGACAGGTTCGATCTCAGCTGTCGCGGGTATCTCATCCTTGCCCAGATAGACCACGTTCTTGACGTTGGCCTGGTCCTCGAGGACGGACTCGAACCTCTTGACGGCCGCGTTGACCTCGGCGTCGTTCCCACGGACGAACACCTGGAGCAGGGGCCACCTGAGCTTGGAGCCCATCTTGGCCCTCTCGGCGGCGACGATGTCCACGATGCCGCGGACCAGGGACATACTGTGCTCGAGGTCCTCGTCGATGAGGGTGCTGTCGCATTTCGGCCAGTCCTCCATGTGGACGGTCATGAGCTTGCCGCCCATGTGCTGGTAGACCTCCTCGGCGATGTAGGGGGCCACGGGGGCCAGCACGAGCGCGGTGTTCATGATTGCATAGTGCAGGGTGAAGTAGGAGGCGTTCTTGTCCTTCTCCATGTCCGAGTCCTCGGACCAGGAACGGTCCCTGACGAGGCAGACGTACCATCTGGAGAGGTCCTCCATGATGTAGTCGTCCAGCATCCTGGCGAGCTTGTGCAGCTCCCTGGACTCCATGAACTCAGTGGCGGCGGCCTTCATCTTTTCGGTCCTGGAGATCATCCAGCGGTCCTCGTCCCTGAGGTACGGGGACATCTCCTCCAGGGTGTGTGCGTCGGGGTCGTACCCGTCGATGAGCATGTAGGTGGACGAGAAGTTGACGACGTTCCAGTAGGTGTTGAGGACCTTCCTGGCGTTCTTGGGTCCGTCCTTCTGGAACGCGGTGTCCTCCCAAGGGGCGTTGCTCTTGATGAGGTAGTACCTGAGCGAGTCGGCGCCTACCTGGGCGATGAGGTCCAGGGGCTCGATGACGTTGCCCAGGGATTTGGACATCTTCTGTCCCTTGGGGTCCAGTACCCATCCGTGCATCATGACCTCGTCGTACGGCGCGCGGTCGAAGGAGATGACTCCCGCTCCCAGCTGGGAGTAGAACCATCCGCGGGTCTGGTCGTGAGCCTCAACGATGAACCTCGGGGGCCACCAGAGGTCGAACTCGTCCTTCCTTCTGGGGTATCCGAGGTCCGCCCATGCCGCCACTCCGGAGTCGAACCAGACGTCCAGGACGTCCGGGACCCTGTGCATGGTCTTCCCGCACTTGGGGCATTTGAACGTGACGCCGTCGATCCACGGCCTGTGAGTGTCCATGCCGTCGGTGTAGCCCTCGCCCTCCTTGAGCTCCTCGTACTGCCCGACGACCTTCCTCTCGCCGCACTCGCACTCCCATACGGGCATGGGGATTCCCCAGTACCTCTGCCTGGAGACGCACCAGTCCCTGGCGCCCTCGACCCAGTTCCTCTCCCTGGTGGAACCGGCCCAGTCGGGGACCCACTTGACGCGGTCGATCTCCTCGAGCATCCTGTCCTTGATGTCCGGCACGGTGATGAACCACTGCCTGGTGTTCCTGTAGATGATCGGGGACTTGCATCTCCAGCAGTGGCCGTATCTGTGCTTGATCTTGCTTGTGTTGTAGAGCAGGTTCCTCTCGTCGAGGTACTTGATGACCTCGTCGGCGACGGTCTTGACCTTCTTCCCGGCCATCATGGGGAACTCGTCGGTGTACCTGCCGTTCTCGGCCACCGGGCAGAACGGGGCTATGCCGTACCTTTTGCCCGTCTCGTAGTCGTCCGGACCGTGGCCCGGGGCGGTGTGGACGAGTCCGGTGTTGTCCTGCTCGACGTAGTCCGCCAGGAGGACCCTCCAGGCCCATTCGCTGGACGGGGCGGCCTCGAGCTCGAACGGGGGCATGTAGTCCATGCCCTCCAGCTGGGATCCCTTCATCCTCTCGAGGACCTCGAAGCTCTCGTATCCGCCCTTCTGCATGACGTACTCGGCCTGGGACTCCAGGATGATGACGTCCTCCGTGCCCTTGGCGCCGGACATCCTGACCCTGGCGTAGTCGAAGTCGGGGTGGACCGCGACCGCCATGTTGGCGGCGAGCGTCCACGGCGTGGTGGTCCAGATCAGCAGCGATCCGGTGCCGTCCCTGAGGGGGAACCTGACCATGATCGAGGGGTCGGTCTCATCCCAGTACTCGATCTCGGCCTCGGCGAGGGCGGTCTCGCATCTGGGGCACCATGTGACGACCCTGCTGGATGCCTTGAGCAGACCCTTCTCCTCCGCCTTCTGGATGGTCCACCATGCGGATTCCAGGTAATCGAGCTTGATCGTCTGATAGGGGTTCTCCCAGTCCATCCAAACGCCGAGCTGCTTGAACTGCTCGGTCATGTCAGCGTGAAGGCCGAGGGCGAACTCCTTGCATGTGGTCACGAACTTGTCGATGCCGAGCTCCTCGATGTCCTTCTTGGAGTGGACGCCGATGTTCTTCTCGACCTTGACCTCGATGGGGAGACCGTGCATGTCGAAACCGGGCTGGTCGCGGACGTTGTATCCGCACATCCTCCAGTACCTGATGAGGATGTCCTTCACGGTCTTGTTCATCGCCGTACCTAGGTGGATGGCCCCTGTGGTGTAGGGGGGTCCGTCGACGAAGTAGAACCTCTCGCCGTCGGCGCGGTACTCCTTGGTCTTGTGGTAGGCGTCGGTCTCATCCCAGTATGCCTGGACATCCTTCTCGATGCCCTTGGCGTCATAATTAGCGCGGATCTGCTTTATCATCGCATTCCCTCGTGTGCCGGGGGTTCTCTTTCCCCGGTGAGTCATCGGGCTATCCTGGCATATGTTAAAAACGTGTCTGTCGGGGGCACGGTCCGAGGCGGGTGGCTCGCAGAGCGACTTGCTTGGATGTACGAACGGGCATCGATGGATTCCATGGAACGTCCGGCATGCGGACATCACCCTGGCCGCGGCCGAAGCCGTGTTTCCGATCTTTTTCTTACTCATCGGGAACTGTCTCGGCGTCTCACAGGCAATAGCCAGACGCATAGGTCTGGGGGCCGTGACGGCGCCCCATCCCTAAATAATGGCGGTCCGATTCCCATACATGTACTGCCATCGGTGCGGGGCCAGGCTGGAGCCTGGGCAGAGGTATTGCAGTGAATGCGGGACCCAGGTCGACATCCCTGAATCGGTGCCCGCTCCCGATCGCAGGATGAAGGACAGCGGTCTCAAGGGGATCCTGGTGATCGTCGCCCTCGTCATGGTCGCCATAGCGCTCGTCTTCGTTCTCGCCGCGATGACGTCCTCGACCGATGACCCAGGGGACGGCGGCGTCGAGACGACCGTTGGGGACGTCACACTTAAGGGAGGGATGTGCTCTGACGACATATTGCTCACAGGGCCGTACTCCCCGGTCTCCCTGATGTACGTGGGGGATGGTGATGCCGCCTGGATGTGGAAAGATGCCTGCTCCCCGTATCTTGAACGCGACGGACCGTTCTACTCGGAGACGGGATTCAGCTATTCAGACGGTGATGTGCTGCGTCTTCCGGGTCCGGGGATGTACGAGGTCTTCCTGCAGGTCGACGGTGAGACCCGACACAGCGGCCATGTGATCGTGGACGGCGGGGTTCAAAAGACCTGGACATGGTCCCGCTACGACGGCGGTATCGACCGCACATACACTGTGGAATGGTGGTTCCAGCTGTCCGATTTCCTCGGATACAGGGAGGACGGGGCCTATCGCGGCTCCAACCATCAGAGCGATGCCCGTTTCGTGGTAGTCGACAGCGACATACTGTCCCTGGAGCGCGCGCTTTCCGACGCCTACGCCGAGGTCCACGGTCACGAGCCCGTCGAGGGGAGCCAGGATTACGCCGACTACCTCCTGTCGTTCGTCCAGATGACAGTGGATTATCCGCCCGTCGGGGCGGAGGCCGCCGCCGGCATCTATGCTGAATCGCCCTATGGGTCGCCGGACCTGTTCCTCTACGGGAGCGAGGAGTACTGGGCGTATCCGATGGAGACCCTGTACATGGGGATGGGGGACTGCGAGGACACGGCCTTCCTGTCCGCGGCTCTGTTCTCTGCCGCGGGATACAGGAGCGCGCTCGCCTCGCCGCCTGGACACATGATGTCACTGGTGGTCATCGACGGCTATGAACCGGACGCCATGTTCGAGTTCCGCTACGGAGGCTACGAATGCGGGTGGTTCACCCTCACAACCGGAGAGGTGTACCGTTTCTGCGAGACCACGTACGACTCGTACGCGGTGCCTGTCGGCTACTACAGCGAGAGCCAGCAGGCAGACCTCGATACCCTGGACTCCATAACCCTGGTGAGTCCCCGCCAGTGATCGTCCGTCTACGACGCATACCTGCCGGTATCAGATCAGACGGCACGTCTCCGATGTTCGTTTCGGCCTATCAGAGTGTGGCCCAGGAGAAGAGGAGGCAGATGACGATGACAACTGCCGCGACGCCCATGAGTTTGATGTTCTTTCCGGACATGGAGACTCCAAAAGCGCATCCAGTAGATAACAGGTTCCCATCACTGGCGTCCCAGGACATGCTGGATGACCAGGTTCGCCAGCGTCATCCCGAAGACGGCAGGCACAGTCGGCAGTGATCCCAGGACGCTCTTCCCGTGCTCGTCCCTGTCGGTCGGAACCGCGATGGGGGGTTCCACGGAGTAGACGCATGTGATGTTCGATGTGTCGAGGTCCCTGAGCCCCTTCCTCACCGCGGCGGCGAGCGGGCAGACCGACGTCTTCCTGAGCGGGGCCACGCGGACCATCTGCGTGTCCAGATGGAGGGCCGCGCCCATGGAGGAGAACGTGACCATGCCGGTCTCGGACGCCCTTCTCAGGAGGGACACCTTGCATCTGACCGTATCGATGGCGTCCACCAGCACATCGAAGTCCCCCGACAGGATCCCATCCGCCGTGGAGTCGTCGACGAGAGCGGACACGGGCTCGATCTCGATCCCGGGGTTGATGGACCTGGCCCTCTCGCAGGCGACCTCCGCCTTCGGTCTTCCGACGGTGTCCACGGTCGCCAGTATCTGCCTGTTCAGGTTGCTGCCGCTGAACACATCCCCGTCCACGACCCTGATGTGCCCGATGCCGGCGCGGACCAGACCCTCGAGGGCGTATCCGCCGACAGCCCCGACCCCTGCCAGGATGACCGACGTCTCGGAGAGTCTCCTGATGCCCTCCTCGCCGACGAGCAGGCCCGTCCTCTGCGAGAGGTCAGACACCGGCCGCCCTCCTTGCGTTCCCGAGGGTGATTCCAAGGACCTCGTCCCCATCCAGCCCCATCACGTCGCTGAGCCTCTCCGCGAAGCAGTGCATGCCCTCGAAGCCCCTGGCCAGATACGGGGCGTCGGTCTCTACCAGGAGCCTGTCCCGAGGTATGGCATCCAGAAGGCGTACCAGGCGGGGCTCGGATCTCGCGAGTATCCTGGGGTTGAGGGAGAACATGCATCCAGCATCCGCGAAAGGCTTCACATAACTCTCGGATGAGAACGAGTGCAGCACGATGGCGCAGCATCCTCTTCCGTGCCTCCTCACGGATTCGAGGACCTCCCTCTCGTATCCGACCATGTGGATGTTCGCCATCCTGCCGAGGTCCGATGCGATGTCGAGCTGGTCGTCCATCGCCGCGATCTGCTGGGCCAGTGGACCGCGTTTGGAGTCCAGTCCGATCTCCCCGACGTTTGCCGCCTCATCCTTCTCGAGTATGGATCTGAGACGATCCGAGACGGCGGCGCTCCATTCGTCCGCGTACCATGGGTGAACCCCGTAGAACCTCACTGTCCCCGGAACGTCGCATCCGAACATGTCTTCCCACTCGGACGGCCTCGCGGTGCAGCCGAAGAGCATCTCCGCGTCCCCTATGTCGGGATATCCCGATCCGAACCCCCTCTCCGAGACGTGTATGTGGGCGTCAGCGAACGTCGATCTGCCGGGATTCATCGACTCCGCACGGCATCTCAACCGTTTATCGTTGCCGATGACGCCCTTGTCGGAAAGATATCTTTAGGAGACATTACAATTTTTTAATGAAGCCTAAATCATTAAATACTATCTTTAGGATGTCCTAAACACCATGAGATCGGAGCACCATGACACATGCATCGGAAGGGGACTTTCCGACATAGTATTCCATGAGCCCGGCGCCCCCGAACCTGAGACATGCCCAGAGGGCGCTGAAACCTCCGTTCCCGACCTGCATGAGCGCATAGTCCGTCACTGTGCGCCTACTCTCGCCGGATTCAAGTGCGGGAGCATGTTCAGGGTCAACTCCGATCCTCATGGTATTCTGGAACAGGTATCCGGACTGGAGTACGAGCTGTCCCACAGGGGCCTCAGGATCGATTTCCTCGTCGTCGACGACGAGGGATGCCTGCTCTATGTCTACCGCCCGAAGCTCCTGGAGGCCCGTCTGAGGGACAGGGAGGTTAGGGACTTCCTCGCCGGATACGGATACGCCGCCAACGGATGCACGTCCACGCTCGCGGAGCTGTTCGACAGGTTCACGCACTGCCCGCTGATGCCGCCGGAGGTCGGGATATTCCTGGACTATCCGATAGAGGATGTCAGGGGGTACATCGAGAACGAGGGCAGATGCAGCAGGTGCATCGGATGCTGGAAGGTGTACGGCGACGTGGAGGCCGCCGAGAGGAGGTTCCAGAGCTACAAGAGGTGCCGTGACGTGTACAGCAGGCGTCTTGCCCAGGGCATCAGCCTGGTCAGGCTGACGGTCAGGTGCTGACCTCAGAACCAGGCGTCGAGGGATTTCTGCTTCCTTCTGTTGGACTCCGCCTTGCGGGCCGCCTCGATCTTGTTCAGGACGGTGGAGACCCTGTCCGCCGAGAAACCGTGGTCGGTCATCAGCTCAAGGACGCCCTCTGGATCCGCCTTTCCCTGCTTCACGGAGTAGTCGTCCGATTTCGGCCCGTTCAGGAAGATCGCCCTAACGTCCTCGTACTCCGGGATGTCGATGTCGGTCTTCGCCATGACCGTCTCGAGGTCGCCGTGCTTCTGTATGAGCTTGAGCCCTTTCTTCGGACCGATTCCGGGGACTCCGGCGTTGAAGTCGGTGCCGATCATTATGCACACGTCGACCAGCTGCTCCCTGGTGATGCCGAGGTCCTCGAGCATCTTCCCGGAGTCGACTATCTCGGTCTTGACGTCCTTGTAGACGCTCTTGCCCGGGACCTTCCTCCTTCCGGAGATCGTGAGGTTCCTGACGAGCAGCGGGGCTCCGAACAGGATCGAGTCGTAGTCCTGCGAGGCGGATGCGTACACGTCCCCCTTCATGCACATGTAGGCGCCCTGCGCCTCTCCGTCGCTCGGGGCCTGCACAACGGGTATGCCGAGCAGGGTGAGCAGCTCCTTCGAGGTCTCCAGGATGTCTGGGGTCATGCGGGACGTCTGCTGCGCCTTGGAGAACGCCTTCTTGAGGTCCCCCTCCTCGAGCGCCTGCTGGTATTCGACCATCGCCTTCTCCCTGCGCGCGATGCGCTCCTCGATGGTTCCCGCCTTCATCTCGTTCGGCTTCCCGTCGAAGACGAACGACGGCTCGATGCCGGCCTCTATCAGGTTGGCGGTCCTGTAGAGGATCCCCGACAGATGGGACGTTACGCGCCCCTGGGAGTCCTGGAGGGGCTTTCCGTCGGGCTGTCTGATTATGGAGAGGAACTGGAATATCGTGTTGTACGCGTCGATGGCGACGCTCTTGCCGCGGAGGTCCTCCAGGCTGATCTCGGTCGCCTCCGTGATGGGTGAAAGGTTTACTCCCATCGTGTCACCCCAGCGTCGGGCCGTATCTCTGCCATTCCGCCACGGTCGGGCCCATGTCCTCGAGCTTGAAGAGCGCGGATCCCGCCACGAGGACGGACGCGCCCGCGTCGACGCAGCGTCTGCCGGTCTCCGAGTTGATCCCTCCGTCCACGGAGATCTCCAGAGAGGGGTTGTGGTCGTCGGCCCACTCCCTGATGGCGGTTATCTTGGGGACGCACTCGCCGATGAAGGACTGTCCGCCGAACCCGGGGTGGACGGTCATGACCAGGGCTATGTCGGCGTTCTCCAGGAACGGGAGGATGTCGTCAACAGGGGTCTCGGGGTTCAGCGATATCCCGACCTTGAGCCCCCGCCTGTCTATCTCCCTCATCGCGCCGTGGATATCGCCCGTCGCCTCGCAGTGGACGGTGATGCAGTCGCATCCGGCGTCTGCGAAGTCCCCCACGTACCTGATGGGGTCCTCGATCATGAGGTGCGCATCCAGGGGGATGTCCGAGCAGTGCCTTATGGCCTTGATGACCGGTGCTCCGAAGGTTATGTTCGGGACGAACATCCCGTCCATCACGTCGAGGTGGGCCCAGTCGGCCCCTGCTTTCTCAACACGGACGAGCTCCTCTCCGAACCTTGAGAAATCGGCGGAGAGCATGGACGGTGATACCTTGGTCATCGCCGACCGCATGAATGTGCTGAGTAGATAATGGTGCTGGAGGCCCGCTGGCATGAGAGCCAGGTTATTTCTATACGACAAGCGGTTACAGGTGACATGGCATTGGCAAAGCACGGCTCCGCTGAGGAGACCTGCGACGTGGCGGGATGCAGCAACCCCGCCGAGAGGTCCTTCAACATCAAACAGGTAGCAAAGACATCGCTCTCCCTGAAGTCCAACGATCTCCGCCAGGTGCACCTCTGCAAGGAGCACTACAAGGAGTTCAAGAAGCAGACGAAGACCGACAGGGAACTCGATTCCTACTACTGATGGAGATCCTGTTTCTGGGGACGAGCGCCGCGGTGCCGTCCAAGGATCACTCCACCTCATGCATAGCGCTGAGGAGCGGCTCGGACATAATCCTCCTCGACTGCGGGGAGGGTTCGCAGCGTCAGCTGATGCTCTCGCCTTTCTCGTTCATGAAGATCAGGGCCGTCCTGATCACTCATCTTCACGGTGACCATGTCTTCGGTCTCCCGGGGCTCCTCCAGACGATGAGCCTGTCCAACCGCGCCGACCCGCTCCTGGTCTGCGGCCCTCCGGGCACGGCACACGCCATAGACGCCATAATGTCGGTCACGGAGGGGGAGACCCAGTATCCCGTGGAGGTCCTCGAGGTCTCCGGCGGGGAGGATCTGGACGTCAGGGGCATGAGCGTCCGCCCGTACGCTACCGACCACGGGATAGCCTCGGTCGGCTATGTGGTCCAGGACAGGGACAGGCCTGGGAGGCTGGACGCCGAGAAGGCCCGCGCCCTGGGAATAACCTCCGGACGCGACATGGCCCGCCTCAAAGGGGGCGAGCCCGTTGGAGGCGTGAGGCCGGAGGATGTGGTCGGTCCGACGATCCCGGGGTACCGCATAGCCTATAGCGGGGACACCCGCCCGTGCAGCACCGAGGACGAGGCCGTGAGGGGCGCGGACGTGATCATCCACGAAGCCACTTACATGGATTCGGAGTCCCAGCAGGCCCATGAGCACTTCCACACCACCGCCAGGCAGGCGGGCGAGGTCGCCAGGGATGCAGGTGCCAGATATCTGATTCTCACCCACATCAGCAACCGCTACGACGACAGGGCGGCGGTGGCTGACGAGGCCAGGCTCGTGTTCCCGGAGACGCATGTCGCCGAGGACATGCAGATGTACAGGATCTCCGGAGCCGGTCTTTGCGCCGACGCAAGGCTCCGAGGTCAGATCAGCTTGAGTATGTCGGCGCTGGTTATCAGGCCGACGATCTTCCCCTTCTTGGATACCAGCACCGCTCCGCTGCTGCTCATCAACGAGGTCACGGACGACACCGGCGTGCTGTCGGACACGACGGGATAGGATTCGTCCATAACCTTGGAGATGACGGACTGACCCAGCTCCTCCATGGTGGACCCCTGTCTCAGCAGCTCCAGTATCCCCCTCTCTGATATGCTCCCCACGGGGACGTCGCCCTTGAGGACCGGCAGCTGGGAGTACCCGGTCGCCCTCATGAGGTCCGATGCCTGGTGGACCTTGTCCGTGCTCTGGACAGTCACGACCTTCTCGGAGGCCACGTCTGCCGCCGTGAGGTCCTTCTTCTCATCCCTCCTCATCCCGTCGAGGGTCTCGAAGAGCTTGACGACGGTGTCGTAGCTGGCGGACATCCTGCCGCGCTCGATCTTCGCTATGGTGCTCTGGCTCACACCCGAGGCGGCGGCCAGCTCGGTCTGGGTGATATCCAGGGACTTCCTTATGCGCTTTATGTCCGAGGCAGGGGGAAAATTCATGCCGTGATATCGTCCAGAGAGTATATGAATATTCTTTTACGAATATTACAGACAGCGTTGTTTATTAATGGAAAAATAATGCCTTGGCCCAGAGGTTATTACACATGAGCAAGAACATCTACGTAGAGGGTCTCAACGAGATCCCCGTGCCCATGAAAAAGGTCGAAATCGTCGAGAGGAAAGGAATCGGACATCCTGACAGTGTCGCCGACGCCCTCGCGGAGGAGGTCAGTAAGGCCCTCTGCAAGATGTACAAGAAGGAGTTCGGACACGTCCTCCACCACAACACCGACGAGACCCAGATCGCCGCGGGTCAGGCCGCACCCAAGTTCGGCGGCGGAAACATCATCGACCCCTCCTACATCCTGCTCGTCGGACGCGCCACCACCCACGTCGGCGAGGGCGAGGACCTGAAGTCCCTCCCCTGCAAGCCCGTGGCCCTCAAGGCCGCCAGGGAATACCTCAGGAAGACCTTCCCCAACCTCGACGTCGACTCCGAGATCATCCTCGACGCCAAGCTCGGAATGGGATCCGACGACCTGACCGGTGTCTACAAGGCTTCCGGCCACCTGGCAAACGACACCTCCTTCGGTGTCGGTTACGCCCCCTACTCCATCACCGACAAGCTCGTCCTCCAGACCGAGGAGTACATCAACGGAGCCATGAAGAAGGACCTGCCCGAGACCGGACAGGACGTCAAGGTCATGGCCTCCAGGGTCGGCGACGACGTCACCATGACCGTCGCATGCGCCATGATCGACAAGCGCATCGACGATGCCGAGCACTACAAGTCCTCCATCGAGCAGCTGTACAACAAGGTCTACGACAACGCCCTGAAGATCATCGGCAACGAGAAGGTCAACTTCAAGCTCGACATCAACACCGGTGACGACTACCAGCGCGGCGTGTACTACCTGACATGCACCGGAATGTCCCAGGAGATGGGAGACGACGGATCCGTCGGAAGGGGTAACAGGTGCAACGGTCTGATCACACCCTACAGGCCCATGTCCATGGAGGCCACCTCCGGAAAGAACCCCATCACCCACATCGGAAAGATCTACAACGTCATGTCCAAGCTCATCGCCGACGACGTCGCCAAGCAGGTCACCAACGAGGCCGAGATCAGGGTCAGGCTCCTGTCCCAGATCGGAAAGCCCGTCTCGGAGCCCCTCAACGCCTCCGTGCAGATCGTCCTCCCCGATGCGGAGACCAACCCCAACCTCGGAAAGTGGAAATCCGAGGCCGAGGCCATCGCCACCGACTGGTTGGACAATGTTGACAAGGTCTCCGATATGATCATCGAAGGAAAGGTCCGCACTTTCTGAGATCCGATTATTAAACACTTTACCCCAGCCAGCGTGCTGGGGGCCACCTCTTTTCTGGATGTTTTTAGGGTGCATCTTTAAGCACTATGAATTGCATTATCATCCAACTGGTGTGTCTATGAAGATTATCGATGAACCGCAGTTCGGCCCGATGTTCCGTTTCAACGACGCCAACGTCTATTGGGCCCTCCACATCCTGTCGGACGGAAGGCGCATGGGACGCAAGAGACTGGCCGAGGAGGTCGGTGTCGGCGAGGGGAGCATGCGCAGGATCATAGACACCCTGAAGGAATGGGACTTCATCCTGATCAAACAGACCGGGATCACCATCACCAAAGCGGGCCAGGCGTTCCTCGCACAGCTGCCCATCAGGCCTGTCGACGTCTTCGTAGAGGGCTCCGTGGTGGGGAAGTTCCAACAGGCCGTGCTGGTCCTCGGAGGGGCCGACAAGGTCGTGAACGGGATGGAGCAGAGGGACATAGGGATAAAGGTCGGCGGAGAGGGATGCACCACCATCGTCATCCGCGACGGGAACCTGATGATCCCCCCCGACTGGAATCTCGACGAGAAGGATCCAGAGGTCGCTTACAAGATCAGGAAGGAGACAGGGATCACCCAGTCCGACGCCCTGATCATCGGCGGAGGGGACACCCATGTGTCCGCCGTCGAGGCAGCAGTCTCCGCTGCGCTCAACATGTTCTGAGATGCGCCATCTCCTGAGCTACACAGTGTACGACCGCGACGGTGCCCTCGGAGAGGACATGCGCGCGACGCTGGATTCGATCGGCGCCGACGGGCTGGAGCTTCTCACGTCGTACGACCACCCGGACCCGTGTTTCAGGGGCGTCACAGAATCGGTCCATCTCCCCTATGCCACCGACTGGATGGCAGCCTGGGAGGGACGCCCGTACGACATGGACGACGAGTCCGCGCGCTTCTACATGTTCGGGCGCTCGAGGGAGGATGTGGTGTCCAACGTCGCCGATGCGATACGCTACGCCTCCGAGCTAGACCCGGCGTACGGGGTGTTTCATGCAGGGGACGGCCCTTTGGACGGCCTAATGGTCAGGGACACGGGGCTGGACAGCCGCAGGGTCCTGGATGAGATGGCGGAGATGATGAACACGGTCGTCGCCTCCCTTCCCGGAGGCGAGCCGCCGTTCAGGATCCTCTTCGAGAACCTGTGGTGGCCCGGACTCAGGCTTCTGGACGACTCGGACTTCGGGCGTCTCGAGTCCAGGCTGGAGTTCGAGAGATGGGGGATATGCGTCGACACCGGCCACATGATGAACTGCCTTCCCGACATCTACACGGAGCAGGACGGCATCGCCGCTCTGGAAGGAATATTCTCACGCTACTGCGACGAGCTCATCGACAGGGTCGTCACGGTGCATTTCCATTGGAGCGCGTCCTATCCTTACAGGAGGGACTATGTGGAGAAGAGGCCGGGGGATGACATCATCTCCTACATCTCGGAGGCTTTCGGGCACATCTCCCGCATCGACCAGCACATGCCGTTCTCGGATCCCCGCTGCAACCGTCTCCTGGAGATCCTGAGGCCCGAATACGTGACCCATGAGATGCCGGGCTCGAAGGCAGGCATGCTGGAGGATTTCCGCCAGCAGCGCTCGCTCCTGCCGTGACCCGCGGATGTTTAAATCCGGACCGCGGATTACCGTCAGTGTCCTACGAATCCCTGATTGATGATCCTGGTCTGGTCTCCAGGATGTCGGAGGTCGACCGCATGGTGCGTCTGTGCGAAGGGGCCATGGTCGGTTTCTGCTCGATCACAGTCCGCGAAGATGCACTGGATGCCTCGGCGGAAGCGGCCGAACGTCTCGAAGGCGTACCTGGAGGTGGGAAGGCGGCGGCCTCCAGCATCCTGGATGCGGCGTCCTCCGTCGACCCGTGGTCCCCGTGGTCCATGGCCGACCTGATGGGGGAGGAGTCGTCCGGCAACGTCATCTCACGCATCCTGGGGTCGTCTACGGTCAGGGCGCTGGCCGCCGAGCTCCGCGGATCGGGACTTCCGATGCCGGTTCAAGGGGCCCTGGCCCTCCGCATCCTCCACGAGCCCCCTTTTTTGGACGAGGGATCGGGGATGGCGGCACTCGCGTGGAACCGCGCATTCCTCTGCGGGTACAGCCAGGTCTTCAGAGGCGCATCGTTCGAATCCAGGCTCCTCCGTTCAGAGGCGAGGTACAGGGAGCTGGTTTCGACCGAGGGGGACGACGGCCGCAGGAGGTTCGTGATGTTCTGTCTGGAGGAGGAGCGGGAGGCTCTCTCGGATCTCCTGGGGTCTGTGAGCCTGTGAACAGACGCTCCGCCCATCGGAAGACGGCGTCTCGTCCAGGAGGGTGGAAGGCAACCCGTCTCAACCCCGCAGGCCCCTACTATAATGGTTTTTATATTACCTCCTTATTCGCTGTCCAGAGGAATAAAAATGGCACGCTTCAAAGAGGCCGAGGCAAGGCTCCTTGACAAGACCGTCTGCATGACCTGCTACGCCACCAACCCCAAGAAGGCTGACAAGTGCAGGAAGTGCGGGTCCCGTGACCTGAGGCCCAAGGCCAAAGAGAGCAGGAAGCAGTGATTACTGCTTCACATTGATTTTTACGGCCGGCCATCGGCCGGTTCTCATTCGGACCAGCTCCGGCTATGGACGCCGGAGCCAAGGTCCGCAAATTTCAGACTATCAGATATGTTATATGGCTCAAGCCTGATGACCTGGTGGAGCTGAGGCTGGATGAAGATTCTGATAGTCGACGACAACGAGGCTGTCCAGGAGATCATTAGGGACATCCTCGTGGAGAGGGACCACAACGTCCGTCTGGCCAGCACCGTCGATGAGGCGGTGGAGAAGATCAAATCCTTCGAGCCCGACGTGGTGATGCTGGATTCATGGGTCGGGGAGGAGGACGGGATGCGCGTCATCTCGCGTTCCAAGGAGGAGGCTCCGAATCTCGACCTCAGGGTCATCCTGATAAAGACCGCCAGCGAGGTCGCTCCGACGGACAACCCCTACATTAAGGGGTGGGTAAACAAGCCGTTCAAGTCCTCGGACATCCTCGACGCCATCGAGGAGATGAAGATCTCCGAGGCGGCCGCGGAGGTCGCTGAGACCCAGAGGAAGACCAGGATCAAGCAGAGGCAGAAGAAGGAGCGCGGAGGCCTGCTGCACAGGAAGAAGCCCCAGGTCGAGGAGGTCCCGGACCTAGCCGAGAGCGGCATCGTATTCGGCAGGTCCTACGTCATGTTCGAGCCCGACCCGGAGAAGATATACGACTTCGTTTCCAGGTTCAACACCGGGGAGTACGACCTGCTGATCATCACTTCGGACAGGGCGAAGGCCATCAAGGAGAGGTTCAGCTACGTCAGCCTCGAAGTCGTGCCGCTCACATCCAGCGGGAGGTCGGGGTCTATGGAGATCCAGGGGCTCGGTTCGCTGATGGTCCGCGTCTTCAATTTCATCGACGAGAAGGAGAGGCCGGTTGTGGTCTTCGACACCTTCGGGGACATCGTCGAGGCAAACGGCATAAACCAGTCTCTGGTGATGCTGAGGCAGCTCATGTCGGGCGCCACCAAGGATTGCACGTTCGCCGTGTCGGTCGACGCCGCGCCGTTGACCGACAAGGACCGTGGCATTCTTCTGCATGACATGCAGAACTACGATAAGGAGTGAATTTCGATGCAGATCGAGAAAGTTTGGGCAAGGGAGGTGCTCGACTCCAGGGGAAACCCCACGGTCGAGGCCGAGATTACAGTCAAAGGCCACAGGATCACAGCGATAGCGCCGTCCGGAGCATCCACCGGGACATGGGAGGCTCATGAGCTCAGGGACGGGGGAGACAGGTACGGCGGAAAGGGCGTCCTCAAGGCCGTTGAGAACGTGCGTACCGAGATCGCCCAGAGGATCACTGGGATGGACCCCACGGACCAGAGGGCCATCGACGAGGCGATGATCGAGCTCGATGGGACCGAGAACAAGAAGAGGCTCGGCGGCAACGCGACCGTCGCGGTGTCCCTGGCTGTTGCGAGGGCCGGAGCCTTCGCCGAGGGTGTGCCCGTCTACGAGCACATCGGCGGAGACCACGTCACTCTTCCGGTTCCCATGCTGAACATCATCAACGGAGGGAAGCACGCCGGCGGAAACCTCAGGATCCAGGAGTGCATGATCATCCCCGCGGGAGCCAAATCGTTCTCCGACTGCCTCAGGATGTCCTCCGAGGTATACATGCATCTGAAATCCATCCTCAAGTCCAAGTACGGCGTCGGTGCTATCAACATCGGGGATGAGGGAGGTTTCGCCCCGCCGCTTGACACCGTCGACGAGGCCCTGTCCACCATCGTGTCCGCGGTATCGGACGCTGGATACACCCCCGGGAAGGATGTGTACCTGGCGATCGATGCGGCATCCTCGGAGTTCTACAGCGACGGCATCTACGATGTCGACGACATGAAGCTGACCGCCGGTGAGCTGGCCGACCACTATGTGGAGCTGACCAAGGCCCATCCGCTCATCAGCATCGAGGACCCGTTCTTCGAGGATGATTTCGAGGCGACCGCTGAGCTCACGAAGAAGATCGGAAGCCATGTGCAGATCGTCGGAGACGACCTGTTCGTCACGAACTCCAAGCGCCTCAAGCACGGCATTGAGTCCGGAGCCGCCAACGCGCTGCTCCTGAAGGTCAACCAGATCGGGACCATCACAGAGTCCGGCGACGCGGCGAAGATGAGCTTCGACAACGGATACAACGTCGTTGTGTCCCACAGGTCCGGGGAGTCCGAGGACACGACCATCGCCGACCTGTCCGTAGGATGGGGATCCGGAGAGATCAAGACCGGGGCGCCCGCTCGCGGCGAGAGGACGGCCAAGTACAACCGCCTTCTCAGGATCGAGGAGGATCTCGGCTCCAAGGCCAGGTTCCCCGGCGTGTCCAAGTTCAAACTCTGATTCCGTCACAGAGGCGGCGACCCTCCGGGGTCGTCGCCAACCCATTATAAGTGTTGCGTTCACCCTGTTTTTCCCTGCAATTCCGCTTTTTCGACTCGAAATCTATAGTATTTAAAGATAACGTACTCGAAGCCAGCAATTCGGCTGTTCCGGGGCGGTCAAAGTTTCCCGGTTCTGCATCCATGTGGCAAGGCTTATATTGGGGCTAGGCATAGGGAGAAGAGCGCGTCTATGGAGCCTATGGATGGAATTGGAGACTCCGTAAACGCATGATATCTCGGGGGAGAGAATTGATCGAGGAAGACGATTTCCACAGCGGGAGCTACGCATCTCACAATGCGAATCTTCGCACTCTGGACAGAATGTGCGGAAACGCCGCGATGAGTGTGTACTGTGAGTGCGGGCGCATCGTGATTCTTGACAGGGCGGAGATGAAGATTCGTCTGAGCCTTGGCAAGGAACTCGAGTGCATGAGTTGCAGGAATGCAAGGATATCCCGCGAGATCGATGCCCTGAACGACCATTTCAACGGAATCGATGAAGTCGACTGCGAGCTCCTCTGAGACGGTCCCTTTAAATATATTCTAACAAAGTTAGATTATAACACGAATTTATTTTTCGTGTTACTATATTTAGGCTTTATAACGGGTGCTTTCCGGCATCACTAGGCAGGTGCCTCGGTCTCGGCCTTCTCGGACTTCTTCGACCTGGATTTCTTCCTTCCGGGGCAATCCGGGTTAATGCACTCCTCTGTGTTCCCGAGACTTATCATCGGAGCCTTGCAGATCGTGCACTGTCTTCCGGCGTACGAGATGCTGCCCCTCGGCCTGAGGGGATACGTCTGGGTGCATGCCGGCCATTCGGAGCATCCGGCGAACCTCTTCCCGGCCTTGGAGTACATAATCCTGAGTCTTCCCTTTTCGCAGGTGGGGCACGGTCCGAGATCGTTCTTCTCCGTGTTGCTGGGGCACTTCGGATCGATGCACTGCAGAGATGGCGGGTTGCCCTTCCTGATGATCCTGAGCTGCGGGAGTCCGCAGACCGGGCAGACCGAGTCCACCGTCTGGATGAGGGCGCCTCTGGGCACAGGGTATGCGCGCTTGCACTCTGGGTATCCGTCGCATCCGATGAAGTTGCCGTTCTTCGACCTCTTGATGGTCATGTTGTTGCCGCACGACGGACAGATGCCGATGTGCTGCTGGGAGCGGAGCGCGGCCTTGATCTCCGTGCCGATCTCCTCCGAGTCCTCGGAGATCTTGACCGCAACGTCGTGCAGCATGTCCTGGGATTCGGTCACGACAGAATCCAGAGTGCGCTCCCCGTCCATGATCTTGAGCATGTCCGACTCCAGCTTCGCGGTCATGTCGGGCTCGGTGATGCCTCCGCCGTGGTTCTCGAGCGCCTTCGTGAGCGCTATACCGCTCGGAGTGGGGATCATGTAGTTGCCCTGGACGTAGTTCCTGGAGTACAGCTTCCCGATGATGTCGTGCCTGGTGGACTTGGTTCCGAGCTGGAGCCTGTCCATCTCCTGGATCAGCGAACCCTGGTTGTACCTGTAGGGGGGCTTGGTCTCCGACTCCACGACGGACATGGACCTGATGTCGACCGTGTCCCCGACCTTGAGGGCCGGGAGCTTGCTGTCGTTGGACTTCATGTACTTGCCGTAGTACTTCTTCCAGCCCTTCTTCTTGAGGACGTACCCCTCGGCGTTGAAGTTCTCCCCGCCGACGTCTATGACGCACTTGGTGATCTCCGACTCGGCGTTAGGTGCGACCGTGGCCAGGAATCTCCTGACTATCAGCTCGTACAGCTTCCACTTGTCCCCCTTCATCTTGTCGGCGGTCGCGCCGGCGGTGGGGTATATGGGCGGATGGTCCGTGGTCCTCCTCTTTCCCTTGGAGGGGATGATCTTCTCCTGGGAGAGGATCTCCTCGGCCTCCGATTTGAAGTCCCCGTCCTTGAGCTTCTCGAGGACCGACCTCAGGTTGAGGGTCTTGGGGTACTCGGTGTTCTCGGTACGGGGGTACGAGATGTAACCTCCGGTGTAGAGGTCCTCCGCCAGCTTCATGGCGGTCGTCGGCGGGATGCCGATCTTGTTGGCCTCCACCTGCATCTGGGTGGTGTCGAACGGTGCGGGCCTGTACTCCTCCTTCTGGGTGACCTCGAAGGACTTGACAGTGCCCTCCTTGTAGTCGGTGACCACGGAGAGGATCGCCTCCGCCTCGTCCTTGTCCCAGAACGGGTTCGATTCATGGGAGCCTTTGAAAGCCAGTATCCCGAACTTCCCCACGATCTCCCAGAACGGCTTGGGGACGAAGCTCTCGATCTCCTCGTGCCTGTCCACCAGCAGCTTCAGCGTCGGGCTCTGGACCCTCCCTACTGACATGAAGTTCTTGCCCACCTGTCCGGAGGACAGCGAGATGAGCCTCGTGAGCACTGCGCCCCAGGCGAGGTCGATGATCTGTCTCGCCTCCGCGGCGTCAGCAAGCTTCTTGTCGGGATCGGCCAGGTTGGCGAAGGCGTTCTCCACCTCTCCTTTCGTGAGGGCGCTGAACTTTGCCCTGCGGACCTTCTCGAGGTCGGCACCGGCCTCGCGGACAGTCTCCATGCCGATCAGCTCCCCTTCCCTGTCGTAGTCGGTTGCGATGATTATCTCGTCCGCCTTCGACGCCAGGTCCTTGATCATGTTCAGGATGGACTTCACCCTGACCGTCTTGACCTGAGGGGCGTAGACCAGGTCCACCGGGGATGTTCCGCCCCAGTCGTTGTACTCCTTGGGGTAGTCCAGCTCGATGATGTGTCCCCTGAGGCTCACGACGTCGTAGTCGTCTCCTCCGGCTTCGAAGGATATCACCGTCACCCCGCCTGACGTGGAGGACTTGGACTTGCCGTCCGACAGAATCGTGGATATCCTCCTTGCGGCGTTGGCCTTCTCGGTGATAATCAGCTTCTTCATCGACTGCTGGGACGGCCTCGGTTTTATTTAATTCTACTTCCGCGGAAAAATGAGGTCCCTTCCGCGTAATCATAATAAATAAAATAGGAAACGCGGGAACTGACGAAATTGGATTATATATCCAATACATTACTGCCCGCATGAGCATATGCACTCCGGCATCGGCCGGTCAATGCGGAGGGGACGAATCGGACCTCATCGAGGCCCTGACGGCCTTGGACGGCGTCATCGCCGCGGAGCAGTTGGACGACGAGGCCATGAGGGTCGTCACCGGGATCGAGACATCCATCAGGACCGTGTCCGGAGGCATGAGGATCGAGAACCGCGGCATCCTGGACTGTGTGGGTATGAGCAGGAACTACGTGCTGTTCTGCGGGTCGGGGTTCCCGAGGCCGGAGCAGGTGACCATGGAGATGGTGGACGATGCGGGGGAGGTCGTGGGCCATGACGTGCCACCGTGCATGGTGGACGCCTTCAGGTCCAGGGACGATGTGATATGGATGTCGGAAGGGTTCGTCCTGTACCCCGGGCTCGTCTGCGACAGGGATGTCAGGATGGTGATGCTGTCCAGTCGCATGAAGGTCAGCGGACCGCTCGGGGAGTTCGACGTGCGCTCGTTCTATCCGTCGGCATCCTCGGCGGAGTATCTGCTCGGACTGTTTGGTCGCGAACCGGACAGGAGCGTCGCCGCTGTGATACTCGGGGTGGACGGTGTCCTCCGAGGTCAGTTCCTGTGCCCTATGTGATGGAGGTTTCCAGAGGACGGGGCGGCCATCGTAAGTCTGCCCCTGAGGACGCCCTTGATCGACGTGACCTCGTTGGCGAAGGCCTTCATGTCACCGAGCTTGCCCTCGCAGATCAGGATCTCCATGCACTTGTCGTGGTCCAGATGTATGTGGACAGATGTGTTGACCATGGACTGGTGGTCGTGCTGGAGGTCGGTCAGCCTGTCGCCCACGGAGCTCATGGTGTGGTCGTACACCATGACGATGGTGCCGACCATCCACTCGTCCTCGTTCTTCCACTCGTTCTCTGCGAGCGAGTCGCGGACGAGGTCGCGGATGGCCTCGGACCTGCTGACGTAGCCTTTCTTGGAAATAGATTCATCGAACGCTTTGAGAAGCTCGGGTTCCAATGACACCCCGATGCGTGTTACTCCGTCCATAGCCGAATATCGACGACAGGCGTAATAACACTTTAGTTGGCAGTCATGCACGCTCAGAGTGCACGAGTGCCCGGCGATGTGTTTGCTACCTGCATCGCCACGACGATTCGGCGGACCCTCAGGGCATGGAGACCACGGGACGGCGGATCCCGCCCCCGTTCCGCCCAACGTTATTAAGGGGAGCGTCGATACCGATTCCATGTCGGCCGATATCGAGAATCTTCAGCGTGCGATCGTCTCCGCCATCAGGGCGGGAGTGGAGGACCAGGATGTTGCCGTCGCCTTCTCCGGAGGACTCGACTCCGGACTCGTGGCGGCCGTGGCCAAGGATTACGCCAGGTCAGTGACCCTCTACACATCCGGTAAGGACCAGTCCTACGATGTCGTCATGGCGCAGGACATGTCCGAGAGGCTCGGGCTCCCGTGGCTCCACATCCCGATCACCAAGGACAACATCGAGCAGAGGCTCAGGGAGATGATCTCCATCACAAGGACCTCCAGCCCCCTCACGCTCTCGTTCGAGCTCCCGCTGTTCTTCGTATGCAAGACGGTCCACGAGAAGTACATCCTCGGAGGACAGGGTTCCGACGAGCTGTTCTACGGATACAACAAGTACGTGGGCATGGCCGACGACGAGCTGGTCAGGACCAGGAAGGCCGACCTCGGCAAGCTCATCACGTCCACGATCCCCCACGAGACGATCGTCGCCGACCACTTCGGCAAGAAGATCCTCTACCCGTACATGGACCCCATCGTCACGATGCAGGTCAACGCCATGGACCTGAAGGACCTCAAGCCCCTCGATGCCGACTCCAGGAAGCTGGTGCTCAGGCAGGTCGCGAGGAACCTCGGATATCCGTTCATCGCCGAGAAGAGGAAGAAGGCCGCCCAGTACGGATCCGGAACGATGGATCTCGTCAGGGAGGTCGCCAAGGACAGGGGCATGACATACCCCGAGCTCGTGGACTCCATCTACAAGGACATCTTCGAGTGAGCGCATTCCATGAGGAGGCGGGCGGGGTCCAGGTCCGTGAGGGAGTAAAGCATCCTGGTCCCCACCACATCCTCTATCTCGTTTAGGTAAACCCCTTCCCCTCCGAACACGAAGTCGACCCCGACGAAGGCCGGCTCCAGTTCCCTGCAGATTCTCATTATCGCGTCCATGCATCCATCCGGCGGTTCGCAGAGCGACGCCTTCCCGCCGAGGCTGAAGTTGGCCCGGAAATCGGTGTCCGACGAGCGCATCACGCAGGCCAGCACCTCTCCGTCGAGGATGTATGCGCGCATGTCCCTGCCCAGCACGGGGGCGACCTCCTGAACGAGGGGGTCGTCCATGACGGATGTCGCTTCCATGAGCCCCTCCTCGTCCCCGACCATGAGTACCTGGGATCCCCCGTGACCGGAGCGGGACTTGACGACCCACGGGGGTCCTGCCGGTGGCCTCTCCCCGGGGAGGGACACCGGGAGATGAGGTATGCCGAGGCGGTCGGCAGTTCTGTATGTCTCCAGCTTGTCGTTGCAGACGCGGCAGACGCGGCTCCCGTTGACTACGACCGCCCCCTGGGATTCCAGTTCCGCCGAGATGTGCCAGTCGCGCATGCGCGACACGACGAGGTCGGGCGTCCCGGACATGCTGTCCGTGGTCACGATGCGGGTGTCCATGCCGAGGTCCGTGCCGTAACGTACGAGATTCTCCGCGAAGAACCTGTTGCATTCCAGATCGGACCTGTCATAGAGGACCCAGCACTCCATCCCGTTCACCCGATCCTGCACAAAACGTGGTCGAGTATGTCGTAGGAGACGTCCCTGCCGGTGCAGTCCCTGAGGTTCCTGATGTGGGCGTTGGAGTTCACCTCGCATACCACCGGACCTTTCTCCGTGCGTATGATGTCGACGCCGCAGAAGTCGGCGCCGACGGCTTCGGCGGCGCGGACAGCCAGGTCGGTCTCCGCCTCCGTCGGGGAGTATCTCTCCATCCTGCCGCCAATGGTGCAGTTGGATCTGAAGTCTCCGTCCGGACCGTGTCTGAGCACGGCCTCGACAGCCCGTCCGCCGACGACCTCGACACGGACGTCCGTGGACGAGCACTCGATGTACCTCTGCAGTATCCTGGGTCTGTACGGCCCGGAGAGCAGCCCCTCCAGCGACCCCATGTCCCTGGCGAGGGAGACCTGCTGTCCGAATGACCCGTAGCAGTCCTTCACGACCATCGGGAACCCGAGCGTGTCCGCCGCAGCCCTCAGGAAGTCCGTGTCCGTGTACCCGCCGAAGGACATGGGGCAGACGACGGTCTCGATCGAGGGCACGCCCGAACGGCTAAGAGCCAGATGGGTCAGGGATTTGTCGTCGCAGACGGAGATGCAGCGTGAAGTGTTGAAGACGGGGTATCCGCACAGCTCGATGTTCTCAGCCAGCCTCACGTCCTTGTCCCAGAACAGCACGAAATCGGCATCCCCCAGGATCCCGGCCGCGGCTTCGGCGTCACCCACAGGGAACACGAGGTCCGCGTTGGTGACGCATTCCATGTCCACGTCCATGTCCGCGGCCGCCGCTGAGAGCATGGCGGCGGGCTCCGAGAACTTGGGGCCCGTCAGATATGCGTTGGACACGAACACGCCTCTCATGCCCTCTCCATCGGTGCGATAGGATTAAAAGACTGACCAGTATGGGAGGCGCCGGAGATCATTTTGGACCCAGAGGGGAACATAGCGTGGCTCGACGGACTCACCAGAAGGGGGGTCAAGCCGGGCCTGGAAAACACCGAGGAGCTTCTGAGGCGCGTGGGCGATCCCCGCGAGGGCATGCGCTACATCCATGTCGCCGGCACCGACGGGAAGGGGTCCGTCTGCGCAATGACGGAGTCAATCCTCAAAGCGTCCGGGCTCAGGGTCGGGGCGTTCACATCCCCGCACATCATGAGGGTCAACGAGTGCATCCGCGTGGACGGCGAGGAGATCCCGGACAGGGACCTCGTCCATCTGATCGGGATGGTCAGGCCGCATGCCGAGGCGATGGCGGCCGAGGGCATGGAGTGCACGAACTTCGAGGTTCTCACGGTGATGGCGCTGAAGTACTTCTCGCTGGTATCGGCGGACATAGCCGTCATCGAGGTCGGCATGGGAGGGAGGCTGGACAGCACCAACGTGGTCACCCCTGTCGTCAGCGTGATCAACAACATAGGCATGGAGCACACGGAGTTCCTCGGCGACACCATCGAGAAGATCTCTCTGGAGAAGGCGGGGATCATGAAGCCTGGCGTCCCTTGCGTCACCATGAACCCGGATACCGTGTTCGGCGTTCTGGAGGAGCACGCCCGGAAGGTCGGATGCCCGCTGATCCGCGTCATGGACACAGACGCGCAGGTCATGGCCAGCTGGCCCGACTGCCTGGACTTCGTCTACCGCGGCGAGAGCTACACGGTCGCCCTTCCCGGCAGGCATCAGGCGAGGAACGCCTCGCTCGCCATCGAGGCGGTGTCGTCGCTGCCGGAGTACGAGGACACGATACGCGAGCATGTCCCGGAGGGTCTGGAGACGGTGTCATGGCCATGCAGGATGCAGAAGATGCTCGCCGAACCGGTAATAGTCGACGTCACGCACACCAGGAACGGGGCCGTGTGCCTCCATTCCGACATATCCGAGATATACGGGGAGGTCGTGCTCGTTCTCGCCATGCTGAGCGACAAGGACATCGACGGGGTGGCTTCGGAGCTGGCCCCGGTGTCCGCCAAGGTGTTCGTGGCGTCGCCCGATTCGCCGAGGGCGGCGGAGGCCGAGCGTGTCGCGGGCATAATGTCCGGGTACCACAGGGTCGACGGGGTGTTCCGCACGGTCGGGGAGGCCATGGAGGCCGCGATGGAATGCAGGGACGACCTGAACATCCTCGTGACCGGATCGTTCCGCACGGCGGAGGATGCGTTGAGATGGCTACAGAGCAGATATGCGAGATCCTGAACATTCTCTCGAAGGAGTACCTGGGCGGGGTGTACCCGGGGAGGAACTCCGAGGGTCTGAACCCCGAATGGCCGTGCGACCCGTTCCATGTGCTGATCGCCACCATCCTCTCGCAGAGGACCAAGGACGACAACACCAGGAGGGCCTCGGACAACCTGTTCCACGAATACGACTCGGTCGACGAGCTGGCCGAGGCGGATCCGGAGAGGGTGGCGGAGCTCATCCGTCCCGCCGGGTTCCCAAAGCAGAAGGGGAATGCCATCGTGAAATGCTGCAGGATCCTCAGGGACGAGTACGGAGGGAAGGTCCCGGAGGAGACCGAGGAGCTCGTCAAGCTCCCGATGGTCGGAAGGAAGACCGCCGCATGCGTCAGGTCCTACGCGATGTGCATCCCGTCGGTGTGCGTCGACACCCATGTCCACAGGATATCGAACCTGATGGGGCTGGTCCACACGAAGACGCCCGAGGAGACGGAGTTCGCCCTGATGGATATCACCCCCAGGGACAGGTGGTCAGACATCAACAGGTACCTGGTCAGGCACGGGCAGGAGGTATGCCAGCCCAACCGCCCCCATTGCGACAGGTGCAGCGTGTCACGTTTCTGCGAATATTATCTGAGCAACCACCGTTAAAATCGCATGTGACTTAAAGCAGACCGCGGATTCCCCCGTGATGCATGAAGTGTCGGTCGTGGCGAGCCTCGTCGATGCGGTTATCGCGGAGCTCAAGAAATACAACGTCATCAAGGTCAACAGCGTCACCGTCGTCATCGGCGACCTGACGAACCTGGGCGAGGAGCAGATGGCCTTCGCCTACGAGATCGTCACCCAGGACACGATCCTGGAGGGGTCCGAGTTCATAGTGGAGCACGAGCCGATAGAGCTGGAGTGCTGGGACTGCGGCTACAAGGGTCCTGCCAAGGTGCTGACCGACCCGGATTTCGACACCCATTCCATACCGATCCTCTCCTGTCCCGAGTGTGGGGGCAAGGTCACGGTCGTGAAGGGGCAGTCCTGCACCGTCAAATGCATGGATATTGAGGAGGCGGAGTGATGTTCAAGTACAGGGACGAACAGACGGCGAAGAAGATTCTCGAGCGCATCGGTGAGATGGACATGGACGTGAGGTTCATGCACATCTGCGGCACCCACCAGGATACCATCGTCCGCTTCGGGCTGGAGGAGATGCTTGCCGATGTCGGAGTCCACATAGCCCAGGGACCCGGATGCCCGGTCTGCGTCACCACGAGCAGGGAGGTCGCCGACGCGATAACCCTCGCCAGGAACGGGGTGACCGTCACAGCCTTCGGCGACCTGATGAGGGTCCCTACGACGGCCGGCTCCCTGTTCGACGCCAAGGCCGACGGGGCCGATGTCAGGATCGTCTACTCCATCGACGACGCCGTCCAGATGGCCAGGGACCAGCCGGACAAGCCCCTCGTCTTCGTGGGCGTGGGGTTCGAGACCACTGCCCCGTCCACCGCCGTGCCGCTCCACAAGGACGACTGTCCTGAGAACTTCAGCGTCTACAGCTGCCACAGGATATGCCCGCCCATCATCCAGGCCCTGTTCGACCTCGGCGAGAACAGGATCGACGGGTTCATCATGCCCGGGCACGTCGCCGTCATCACAGGCACGGGCATGTTCCAGCCCATATCCGAGGTCCACAAGGTCCCCCAGGTCATCGCCGGGTTCGAGCCGCTCGACGTCCTCATGTCCTGCTACATGCTGTGCAAGCAGCTGAAGGAGGGCAGGCACGAGGTGGAGAACGAGTACACGAGGCTCGTAAGGCCGGAGGGCAACCCCACGGCCCTCAAGCTCATGTGGGACACGTTCGAGCCGGTGGACCGCTCCTGGAGGGGATTCCCGGTCATCAAGAAGAGCGCCCTCGCGCTCAAGCCCCAGTTCCAGGACCACGACGCCACGAAGGTCCACGAGGACATCCTGAAGCTAACGCCGCAGGTCGACGAGGAGGCCAAGGGATGCAGGTGCGGGGACGTCCTCAGGGGACTCATAAGGTCCGAGGAGTGCCCGATGTTCGGCAAGGTGTGCAAGCCGATGAACCCCATGGGACCGTGCATGGTGTCCGCGGAGGGGAACTGCAGCATCGCCTTCAGGCTCGGACCGAAGAGGTATTGACATGACGAAGATCTACGCCGAGACCAAGCTCCAGAAGAGGGTCCTCATAGTCACCAACGACTCCACCGTTTTCCTGGTCAAGAACCGCATCGCCACGGCGTTCGAGATGTTCGGTGGCAGGATGACGGAGGTCAAGAAGCTCGTGGAGCGCCTGGACCGCGCTGAGAACGACAAGGGCGAGAAGCTCTGCGACGTATCCTTCGGCGTCATCAGCACGAAGTACGGGTTCGTCCCCGGAAACTACCAGATCATGGAGTACCCCCATGTCATGTCCAACAGGGAGGAGTACATCCAGGCGGACCTGGACAAGAACTTCGTCTCCCAGACATCGTTCATCACGAGGCCGTTCGACAAGGTGATCTTCTGCATCCCCAAGGAGATGTTCAGGATGTTCCTGGAGGCAGATGAGATCGAAAGGGGCAAGGTTATAGCCGTCACGAGCCCCGAGTTCAAGGACGAGTGCGAGAGCCGCGGATGGACCTTCCTGGAGAGGAAGGGCGCCAGGGTCGGCGACGCAAACGCCGACGAGATCGAGAGGCTGATCAGGGATCTCTGCGCCTGAGGGCGTTGAGCTCCTCCTTTCTCTCTTTGGAGACCCTTCTGGACTCGCGGATCTTCTGGATCGACTTGTTGTGGGTCCAGGTCTCCATCCTCCCGGAGCGGAGGAGATCCTCCACCATCTCCGGGTACTTCACGTAGACCATCGACACGGCCCATGCCGCACCCATGCGGTAGTAGTATCCGGGGTTGTCATGTGTGGCGATGTCCTCCAGCAGCAGGGCGCAGTGTCCCTCGTCCGGGAAGAGGGACATCCTGGCGATCAGCGAGACCCTCATCCTGTACTCCTCGCCTGAATCGATCAGTCCCGAGAAGTAGTCCCAGACGGCGTCGCCCTCGCTCTTCTTGAACTTCCAGGAGTTGCAGAATATGTCGCAGGTCGCCCAGTTGTCGACGTACCGGAGGAAGTCCTCGGTGAGGGCCATCCTCTCCTCGGCGGTCACCGGGGCGGTGGCGATCACCACTCCCCTGAGCATCTCCTCCTCGAAGCCGTCCGGTTCCGAATCCAGGATCTGGGTCCAGTCATCCTTGACGACCTTCTTCGCGATATCCCTTATCACGGGGATCCTCACGCCTCTGATCCCCTCCTTCCCGGGCGTGAGCTTGGAGTTGAACTCCGCGAGTTCCGGTTCGGATGCGGCGTCCAGCATCGCGCGGTAGTCGACCGTCAAGCGTTCTCCCTCTCGAAGTCGAGGAGCCTCTTCTTCATCGCAGTCCCGCCAGCGTAGTGTCCGATGCCGCCGCTGGAGGGGACGACCCTGTGGCAGGGGATGACGATCGGGAGCGGGTTCTCGGCGCACGCCGTGCCGACGGCGCGGTATGCCCTCGGGGAACCGATCTCCCTGGCGATGTCGGCGTACGTCCGGACCTCGCCGTAGGGGATGTCCATGAGCGCCTCGAGGACCGATGTCCTGAACTCGGTGCCCACGTAGTCCAGGGGCAGGTCGAACCTGCGCCTCTTGCCGGAGAAATATTCGTTGAGCTGGTCCGCGGCCTCGAGCAGGACGTCCGTCTCCCCGTCCTCCATGCAGGGGAGGTTGCTGTTGGGGAGGTAGATCCCGGTGATCCGTCCCTCTCCGTCCTCGGAGATGCTGACGGTGCCGATCAGGGTGATGCACGAGAGGATGCACGGTCCAGGCATGAGGGGTCGGATGCATCTCCCGACGTATAGTGCTTTCCAGTACCTGTGGATGGATATTGCATCCATCCGATTCGGTTCTATATCCAGCATACATATGCGGCCAGCGATGATAATCTGCGCCAGCCGCCGTACCGACATCCCCGCCTTCCATTCGGAGTGGATGATGAACCGCCTGAGGGCGGGGTATGCGCTGGTCCGCAATCCGGTGTCGAGGACCACCGTCCACAGGGTGGACCTCACACGCGCCAACGTCGACTGCATCGTGTTCATGAGCAAGGATCCCAGGCCGATGATCCCCCATATGAGGGAGATCGCATCGATGGGCCACATGACCCTGTTCCAGATCACTTTGACACCCTACGGGAGGGACATCGAGCCGGGGGTGCCGTTCAAGGCAGACATAAGCGATGCTTGCGAGGAGATAGCCGGGAGGATCGGAAGGGACAGGATGACATGGCGGTACGACCCGGTGATCCTGAACGGGAGGATCTCCATGGACTACCATCGCAGGAAGTTCGAGATGATGTGCCGCGAGGCCTCCAGGTGGACCGACCGGTGCGTGTTCAGCTTCGTCGACGTCTACGGGAAGCTCATCGGGCTGGAGGAGACGGGAGCCATCAGGAGGTTGAGGCCGCACGAGATGGACGAGTTCGCCGCCATGGCATCGAGGGTCGCCGAGGATCACGGCATCACCCTGAGCTGCTGCTGCGAGCGCAGGGATCTGTCCGCCTTCGGGATAGAGTGCAGGGCATGTCTCGACAGGGAGACCTTGAGGGCCCTGGACATCCCCTATGAGACGCAGAGGTCGCCGCTCAGGGAGGGGTGCACCTGCGTGAGGAGCATCGACATAGGGGAGTACGACACCTGCGGACATGGCTGCATCTACTGCTACGCCGGACGGTCCGGTTCGGACCCGTCGAGGCGCAGGCTCTACTCGGATGACACGGAGCTCCTGTGGGGGGCGTTGATGCCCAGGGACACGGTCGTCGACCTCAGGGGCAGGGACGCCTCTCGCATAGACAGTTATATATGAGTCCCAGGATGGGGTCGCCATGGACATACTGAGCCTGGTCCTCATCGCCGTCGGTCTCGCGATGGACGCATTCGCGGTCTCCATATGCAAGGGGCTGGCCATGAAGAGGCCCGGGATGAGGTCCATACTCATCATCGGACTGTGGTTCGGTTTCTTCCAGGCGCTGATGCCGGTCATCGGGTACTATCTGGGCAGCGCGTTCTACGACTACATCTCCGATTTCGACCACTGGATCGCGTTCATACTCCTGGCGCTGATCGGAGCCAACATGATACGCGAGGCCCTGGCCGGTGACGAGGAGGATGTCGACGACGACATCGGAGTGAGGACCATGCTGCTGCTTGCCATAGCTACAAGCATCGACGCCCTCGCGGTGGGGATATCGCTGGCCATGACAGGCGACGACATACTCACATCCGCCGTGCTCATCGGCGTCATCACGTTCCTGATATCCTCCTTCGGAGTGAAGATCGGCAGCCTGTTCGGAGACAGGTTCGGGAAGAAGGCGGAGCTGGTCGGAGGGATAATCCTGATCGTAATAGGCTTCAGGATCCTCCTCGAGCATCTGGGCGTGTTCTGATCCGGATGCGTAGGTTTAGAAAAGGGAATGGGCGAGGGGGACATCCCCCTTCGCGTTCAGACGGAATCACTCGCAATCGGAGGGCTCCGCTGGGGGCTGGTCCTGGACATCCAGGAGAAGGAGGTGCCTCACGTAGTTCTCCACGGCGACCTCGGGTTCGACGGGCTCCGGCTCGTTCTTCCTCGAGAGGAGCTTTCCTAGGACCCCGCTCTGATGCGGCATGATCGCGTCCAGCAGTTCCTCGTTGGCCTTCAGCTTCTCGTCGTCCCACTTCTCCATGATGGCGTGGAGCTCCTCCACGGTCATGTCGCTGGTGTACTTCTTCAGGCACTTGGCGAGGAGGTCGTAGATGTGGGCGTCCTCGAGCTCGTCGTCCTCGTAGGTGTCCGGGTCGTAGCCGATGCTGGCCAGGTACTCCTCGATGACGCGGGTGAGGCACCACAGGTTGCGGTGGTAGGCGACGACCCTGCGGAACAGCTTCGGGACGATCTCGTTGAACACCTCGTCTCTGTTCTTGTCCCTCCTGCCGAGGATCTTCCTGTACTCCAGGTAGATGTTGTAGTAGAAGAACGCCTTGCAGGACTCCCCGGTGTACTGGTGGATCCCGTCGCACAGGGCGTCGATGTACTTCACCGGATGGAAGTCGATGAACTCCTCCTCTTTGGAGTAGATCATCTCCGAGATGCAGCGTGACATCAGGCATACATAGGCGTCGATGTTGGTGTAGACCGTGAGGAGCTCCATGCCCTTCCTCCAGTCGTTGGCGGCTTTCCCGTCCTCACCGAGGTGGGCGTAGACTGCTCCCCTGAGGAAGTAAGCATCGAAGTCCTTGTCCTCGGATGCCTTGAGTATGTCGTCGGCGATGGATATCGCCTTGTTCGTGTTGTCATCTTCGAGGGCCGCGAGAGCATCCTTGAAGGAATCGACCAGTTCTCCGGGACGGATGAAGTGGCTGAGGCTTTCGCGGTCTGTGTAGATGCTCTTCCCGCACTCCTTGCACAGGTACCTCGACTCGTCACTGGAGTCGATGTTCCCTCCGCAGTAGGGGCAGAACATCAGTTCGAAATCCATGACCCATCATTTCGCCGAGGGTATAAGAGGGTTACTCACTGTGATACGCGACTTTCGGGACTCATTCGACATCCAACGCATGTTTGCCCCCTGTAAGCGGAAGCCTGTCGTCGATCACCGTACGGAACGGGACCTGCATCGACATCGCATAGGTCTGTTAATCGGATAAGCAGGGGTGACGCTCGGGCATCATCCCCCTTGTTTCAGGTTCTTGGAGGGGAAGCGTCACTCTCCGACGGGCTTCTCCGGCATCGTCTCCTTCATAAGGTGGCTGACACAAGCAATTTATTCTCTTCGAATCTACGCACCCTGACCAAGAACGAGATCTGCGACTTGCTGATGGAATGCATATGACGGCATCCGTCGACCTCTTTCCGGGACCCAGGTTTCTGTATTTCAGAAGACCTTCCCGATGTACGACTCTAGGAAGGCCCGGGCCTCTTCGTTGATCTCGTAGTCGTACCATCTGCCGGTGGGTATGGTCCTGACGAGGCCTGCGTCAAGAAGGATGGACATGTGATGAGACAGGGTGGGCTGCGATATGGCCATGTCCTTGAGGATCTGGCAGGAGCACAGTCTCTTTCCCTTAAGGATCCTGAGGATGCTAAGGCGGTTGGGGTCGGACATCGCGCGCATCATGCACAGGAACTTCTCATCATCGTTCATGACTGGGCTCGCCTAAGGTCGTGGTAATATATAGGAGGTTATGTCCGCGAGGAATGTCCCATGGCCATGTGCCAGCTCATGCCTGTCAATCATCCGTCGCATCGCCCTCATCGTAAGGATGCAGGATGCCGTCCTCGCGGATGAAGGTCGTGCCGTACGGCAGGTCAAGCATCCTCCTGATGTCCGGTGACAGGTTGCAGACGCATCCCAGGCTGCGGAACACCATGCGTTCGCGGTTGTCATCGTCGTCATCTGCGAAGAAGCACCATCCGGAGTTCCATCCCTGATCCTCCCTGTCTGGTCTCCTGCGCAGGCAGTATCCTATCGGCTCCCCGGAGAGGATCCTCTCGCTGACGGCACAATCTCTTGCACCGTTCCATCCATTCGGATCCGGGAATCCGTCATCCTCGACGAGCCACGGGGAATCCGGGAAAGACTCCATGAGCTGGGCGAACCGTTCGTCTATTGCATCCATCATGCGGAGGCGGTACTCATCGGACCACGGGACCAGGAGGTACGCGTTGAACATCTCCTCCTCGTTGTGCCATTCTCTGTCCTCGAACCGGACGTCCGCGTAATCCTTTACGTCCCTGAGGAACTCGTAGGGGTTGGACCTGTCACCCCAGTTGTACCACTGGGTGAAGAACGAACTGATGCGGTTCAGATGTAGCGTGGTCAGCCTACCGTCCATGTCGGGGTCGTCGCGGATGAATGGGCGGAGGTCCGTCATCGCCCCTGACCTCACAGATTCCACGACATCGCGGTGCCTCGAGACGAACGACCCGTTCATCATTTCATGTCTGATGCACCATTCCAGATAGATCGACATGTGGTTGTAGGCGGCCAACGGTTCCGTTTCGAGGCCGAGCCGGTCGATTACGCGCTGATGTACGACGGCCTTGTCCATGACCGCGAGGTCCTTGTCGATCCTGTCGGCATCAGTGATCATGTTCAGCCTCGTGGGGTCTATTACCTCCAGGAGGTCGTCCGTGCTCATATCGAGGAGGTCGTCCGCTCCGTTCTCGATCTTGTATTCGAGTTCCTCTCTGTACAGCGGGATGACCTGGAAGAACTCTATCTCGTCTCCGTCCGGCAGCGCGCATCTGTACGAGTCCTCCCCGAAGACGCCGGGGCTCAGGAGTATGCATCCGCACTGCTCCGTGCTCCCGTCGTATGTCCCGTCTTCGTCGATGCCCACCGTGTGGCCCCATCCGAGCCAGCATCCGGTGGACACAGGTAGTCTGGCCACGTCCTTGAGCATCCTGATCGGCCAGTACCACCTCTCATCGTTCAACGATCCCTCGTCCAGCCTCCAGTCCCGCGGCAGGTTGATCATGACTTCCGCGCGTCTGCGCACATCCTCTGCATCCTCTGGGATGTCCATCGGGTGGGCGCCCATGCCTATGGTGACCAGGGTGTAGTAGTCGTGGTCCCTCCTGGGAGGGATGATGCAGATTTCGACGTGGATGTCCGGGGACACCAGCTCGTGGAACACGTTGGGAAAGTCGCCGAAGTGCTTCCCGATATGGTCCTCCACGGCGTCCCACTGCGCCTTGTCGTACATCTCCGGTTCCTGATTGACGTTCTGGTCGATGTATCTCCTGATGGTGATCTCCTGTCTGCGGGCGTCCTCGCTGCCCGGGTCCAGTTCCTTCCATCTCATCGCGTATCCCAGCGCATCCGACTCCCTCCCATCCGTCATCCATAGGGCGTAGCACATGCGTGCGTTCCAGAACGGGTCATCCCTCCCACGGTACTCCACAGACTCAAGGATCCTCACGGCCTTCCCGAGGAGCTCCTGGTCGGGGTCTTCGCGGCCGGCATCTCTGTCTCCAAGGACAGCCAGGTCGCTGTATGCCCATCCGAGCAGGATCGTCATGCGGTAGCCCCTCTCGCCCTCCGGCACGGATTCGATCGTCCGGATGCACTTGGAGTACTCGCCGAGGCCCTTGAGCAGCTCGGCCTTCTCCAGGATCCTGGTGCCGTTCCAGCCCCCGACCATCTCAATCCCACCACATGTACCGCACGGTGGACCGGCGAAGCTCGTTAGCCAGCTCCTCGACGTTCTTGCTGTTCTGACCCTCGTCATGGGGGTCGGTCACAGGGGAAACACATACGACTTGCATAGGACTGTTGTCAAAGGTGATTGAGAATAAATGAGTGGGCCCGCCCGACTTCACCATGGCCATGGCCAGTAGGGCCTCTTTCGGAGGAATGGAGGCCCTGTTACCCCGGCATAGATTCAGTACCGAACCCGTCCGGGGAAGGTGGGTTCCCGCGTGACATCCCGACATCTTAGCCCAAACGAACGAAAGACTACCAGATCGTGGTAGCTCCGCGCCGCATCGGGGGACTGACGCCTGCCTTGTCAGGCTGACAGACGAGGAGCATACGATGGTAGACGAGATTACAGCGAGAGCAGTGGAGCTGCTCGGACAGGCGGAGCCTGTCTCGAGACAGCCAAAGAAGGAGACCCTGATGTCCTTCAGGGAGGGCCACCTGTTCATGGCCCTAAAGCTGGTGACCCCCTTCGACAAGGGGTCGCAGACCTATCTGGACCCGATCCCCAAGATAGTCTTGATGGTCGACGGGAAGTACGTCCGCATGCCTGTGGACGGGGACCTAATAGGAAGCTTCGGAAGCTTCCTCTGCAGGATGTCCGAGGCCCTGGAAGGGGTGAAGGTCCCGAGGAAGGAGATCGACATGGATCAGGTCCTCAGGAGGATGAGGGAGGTCTCCGCCACGCAGTGAGAACATACTCCGGCGCGAGTCCCTCATGATGGAATTCCATCATCAGCATCCCTTCTTTCTTTCTTGAGAGACGGGGTGCGAGGGGCGACGCCCGTGTGCCACGGCTCCGCCGCAGCACGGGCAAGCGCCGAGCACCCAACCCTTTCATGATAGCATGTCCGAGCAAAACACTCATGGGGGCGCCGCAGGCGTCTCCGAAACAGATTATGACGAGCTTCTCTACAGGATTACGGCCGACCATGAGCATCCCGTCATGCGCTACGTCAGGGAGCTGCCCTTCGAGAGCCCTGTGTACCCTGCCAATATGTACCATGGATTCCCAGACGGAGATGGGAATCCCCAGACGTATCGCAAGGGCCTGATCACATGGTCCCCTCCCGCTCACGATGTCTCTAGGTCCAGGAGGAACGGCTGCGGGTTCATCAGGGAGAGGGGGTCGGTAGGGGAATCGGGGATAGTGTACGCCGTCTGCTCCGGGGATCCCGACCACTACATCAGGGGGAGGAGGAGCCACTGCTGGTCCCTCCACTGCCCAGAGTGCGCCAACGACACTGCGCTCAGGATGGGTTCCAGGGTGGAGGAGCATCTGAACGCGTACAGGATCCTGACGGAGAAACGGGGCGACGACCCTGGGCCTCTCGGCCACTGGGTCGTGTCCCCCGATCAGGAGTATGCCAAGGTCTCGATGCAGACGATCGACGGTTTCGATCCCATGAGGAAGCTGGTCACGGCCGAGCTTCAGCAGTCCGGGGCTCTCGCCGGCGCCCTGGTGTTCCATCCCTGGAGACAGGGTGAGGATGGATGGAGGCTGTCCCCGCATTTCCACAGCATCCTGTTCGGCTTCCTGGACACCGACGGGTTCAGGGAGCGCAACCCGGGTTGGGTGGTCAAGAAGGTCCACGCTGGCGAGGACATGGAATCGATTTCGCAGACCGCCGCGTACCTCTTCACCCACATGGGCCTCGGCCTGGTGGAGAGGGACCCGCTCGACGTGGACTACGACCTGAGGTTCCTGTCGCACATGCTCCCGGGGCTGTCGGACGACGGGTACAGGTCGACGAAAGGAGCGGATGGCACGTACGGCGCGGGGTCGGGTAGGGCGTTCAGGTACACCGAGGACGACGTCTCCAGGAAGGGAGAGGGGAGGGGGCGCATGGTCGGTGACATATCCGGCACGGACTGGCTGGACTTCGCCATGTCCCCTCTGTCATACCCCCTCCGCATGACCTATTTCGGATCCGCCTCCCAGAGGAACATCAGGACTGTTTCCGTAGAAAGGGAGTACAGGGCGAGGGTCTGCAGGGAGTGCGGCCGCCCGTTGGAGGTCTGTGGCGGCGCCTGCGACCCCCACGCCGAGGCCAGGTATCTTTTCGATAACACCATCAGGACCTTCGCCAGGGATTACCGCGAGGTGAGGGACGCCTGCGACGAGCTCAGACCAGAGCTGAGAAGCTCCGGGAAGGGCCTCGGGGACATCTCGAAGGATGTGGCGCTCATCGTGTCGACCGATGAGACTCTCCAACAATCGTATCCTGTATCCCCTACCAGCGTTCAATCCGATGGTTCTGGGATGCATGATGGATATTGACGTGACACCGATAATCGAAGGAGCACCCGCAACAAGACGACGTGAACCTGCTACACAACCATATATGTTCGGTCAAGAGTTAAGTCTGGACGTTTGGAGAATCTCGGAGCATTCGGATCAGATCTCGTCCTCTTCGTCCGGGATTACAACTTTTCCCGATTCTATCTCGGAGACTATCTGCCTGCACCTCTCCCTGAGGTGGGGTATGTCTCCATTGATGGTCCGCCAGAGGATCGTAGGAAGCAGACGCTCGTATTTGTGTGCCATGAAGTCGCGCATCCTGGCGATATCGCTCCATTCGACATCGCTGTATGTGGATGTCAGTCCTTTGGAAAGGCGCTTTACCTGCTCGCCGATCTGTAGGATGGTGAATGCGATGCACTTCTGGTACGCCTTGTCTCCGAGGAAATCCTCCTCATCGGTGCCGAAGCGTTGCATATCCTCAGCTATCTCATCGCAGTACCCTATGATGATCTCCAGGGTTTCGGAATCAGGCCTCATAGACCAACCTCAGATCCTTGGATATCCTCTTCGTGAAGTCGTCTTTCTCAGCAGGGTCGTCGCATACGACATCCACATCGCCGAGGGCTTCCTGCAGTTTGCCGAAGAACCCGGCGAGCCTGAACATCCCGCATTCGTCATCGGGGACGACGAAGAAGTCGTAGTCGCTGTCCGCGGTGTTGTCGCCGCGGGCCCTGGAGCCGAAGAGGTACACGCGTCTCATGCCGTAGGCTGCGGCTATGGCTCCGACTATCCGGCAGAGCTCCTCGAACGTGTACTCCTTCACCTCGCCCATGTCCAAGGGATGGTTTTTGCGCTATATAATGGGTTCAAGTGCCCATTCTGAGGATTTGTCAGGATGGTTCCACTATAACGGAGGGCGCCAGGGGCATCCTCAACGATCCGAAATCACGGCTCGTCTTCCGGAATCGCCGTGATGTCTCGCTTCCGCTTGATTTCAGTCGATCTCATCCGAAACAAGCCGTCTCGCACCCTCCCGACAACACCGTCAGACGGGTTCGGTATCATTCCTCCGATTCGCCCTCTATGTTTATGAACAGGATGTACACTCCGCAGACGTTACCGTCTGAGTCGAAACCGAAGTAACATGGGTAGACTCCGTCGCCCCATCCCGACGCGAATATCGGGATACTCAGGTCGGTTCCGGGGACGGTCCAGTTCACCCAGTCCCCTCCTTCCCTCTGATAGCGGGGGTTCTCGTTGTAGCTCTCCTCGAGCAGGTCGCAGAACAGGTCGTTGTACGGATCGATGTCCTCGTCCTCCTCTAGACGCCTTTCCCAGTATTCTCTGAACGCCTCCTGCGCGGTGGCGTCCGTGATGCACCCCATGCCGGCGTCGACAACGAATCCGAAGTAGTCTCCCTCGTCCATCTCCTCGCTCAGGTCCTCGTCACCGACCATCGCCAGATTGTAACGCACGGGTTTGGCATCCGAGACCGTCACCTTCACACAAGCGTAACGGTCTCCGTACCTCTCGCTGGGCATCACGCAGATCGTCACCGGATAGGTTCCCGGCGGAACTGCCTGTATGTACGGCGGTCTGTCCTCGAGTTCGATCAGAGGGTCGCATGCCAGTATCCGTCCTGCCATAGAGTACCTTAGACTTCATCCGCAGGATGGGTCGGAGGACGATGATCAGGAATGGAATCAGGAGATCCCCTCCGAGATCCCCATGCAGGAAGGACCCGAGCCCTACCGCCAGTACATCACCTGGTGCATGCCAGCCCACGACCTCACACGTCCCGACAGGAAAGGCTGCGGCTTCATCCGCTCCTCCGCAGGAGGCATAGTCTACTCCGCCTGTCCCGAGGATCCAGAGCACCACTGCAAGGGCAAGCGCAGGCACTGCTGGTCCCTCAGATGTCCCAAGTGCATGAACGACACGGCTCTGAAGAGAGGTGTCCAGATCGAGAAGCAGCTCCTCTCCTACAAGGTGCTCAGCGAGAAGAAGGGCATCTCCGTCGGCGACATCGGCCACTGGGTCGTCTCCCCTCCGCAGGACCTCGTCAAGAGGCTCTGCCAGACCAAGCCGGAGTTCGACGACCTCTGCAGGCATGTGGACGACTCCATGGTGGTCTTCGGTGCCACAGCCGGAGTCACCATCTTCCATCCCTGGCGTCAGAAGGAAGGCGAGTGGGAGTTCTCTCCTCATTTCCACATCCTCTGCTACGGACGCATCGACACCACCGAGTTCAGGAGGCAGAATCCCGGTTGGCTGATCAAGAAGGTCCACTCCAGGGAGAAGATCAGGAGCATCAGGCACACCGCCGCGTACCTTACGACGCACATGGGCCTCGGCATGGCCGAGAAGGACCCCGACGACATCGACTGGGACCTGAAGGTCCTCGACATGCTCGTCCCCGGCCTCCTGTCCCCAGGTGCCGGCTACACCGAGAGGGACTACGACGACCTCGGACTCGGGAAGGGCAGGATGGTCGGAGACCTGTCGGGCATCGACTGGGAGCAGTGGACGATGAAGTCCCTCGCGGTCGAGTTCAAGATCAGGTACTGGGGAGGAGCCTCCAAGCGCAACATCCGCACCCTCGGGGTGTACAGGCAGTACAAGATCCGCGTGTGCAAGCATTGCCATACCGTACTCAGGACGTACGACGGCGCCAGCGACTCGGTCGGCTCGTACATCTGCTACATCAGGGACGACCCCGTCGTGGTCTTCGCGGAGGACTTCGAGCTGGTAAGGAACATCTTCCAGTCGTTCAAGTCCAGGCTCAGGGACGAGCACCTGACCATCGCGGACTTCTCCAGGATGTGTCCGCTTGCGGTCTGCACCCTCGACCTCGGACTCCCTGGTGACGACGACCTGGTCATGGCCAACCCCTTCGAGGAGCCCGACGAGTACTTCCTCAGGAGACAGAGGGAGGCCTTCGGCAGTTCTACCGACCATATGGCGTCCCTCGTCTGATCAAACCTCGCACTCACACGAATGCAGGCCTGAAAGCACGGCCTCGGACAGGATCAACTCCGAAGCGGGAGCATCCGTGAAATGTCCGGACATCCAGATCCAATGAACAATCCCCAACGACCGGGAGCCTCGACAGATACGTTTCGCACGCTCGGCTCGGTTGTTGTTTATAAAGCAGATGCGTATTCCACTGATTTCGACAAGTGAATCGATTTGTGGTCCCGGATACAAGGAGCGTACGCCGTTCCGAGACCAGGTCATCCCCTCGGAAGAGGGCCAATCACAGGAGTGTGAGAAAGAATGGCCAAAAATGATATGGCGGCACATGCCGCATGGAACGGACAGTCGAACGACTCCGGGTGCTCGGAGGAGTGCATCGACGACCTCGCGTCGATGTTCATCCGCAACGCACGCGGACGCATGATGGACGACGATCTCAGGCTGAAGGTCCTGGCGAGGGCCTTCGCCGCGGAGTACGTGGAATGCCGCTACGACGGCGACCCCTTCGCGTGCCTCGATGAGGCGGAGGCCTTCGCAGGAAGGAGGTCGCTCCCGCATACTGGATATCGACCCCTCGCTCTACGAAGATGTGGACATCAAGTATCCAGATGATGCGGAGGATGACTCCACCGGGGACGACGAACCCATCGATGAAGAATCGGACCCGTTCGACGGGTTCTGCGAATCCGGGTTCTGCGACGGGTTCTGCGATGAATGTCCGATCGATTACGCCTGCATACCGGTGTTCGTCACCGACGGTCTCGAGATGAGGGTCGTCCTCCGCAGGAGGGATCCCGATGCCTGAGCAGTACGAGCTCATCCCGACATCCAAGCAGCGCGGGGCCACCAGCCCCCGCGGATGGGTCCAGCTCGCTCCGAACATGAACCCCAAGCGCAGGACGATGACCGAGGGCTACCTCAACCAGAGGATGCCCAGAGGCAACACCGTCGCCATAAACCAGAACTACGTCAGGAAGGTCCTGGAGAATCCCAGGACACCGAGAGAGAACCGCGATGTCGTGATCGCATACGTCTTCAACCATCCGGACAAGTTCACGCCTCTGGCGCAGTTCACGGACGATCCCATCCACAATGAGTGGGCGTCTAAGAGGAACGGAGACGCGGACTTCGGATTCATGAGAGCTTTCAGGAGGAGATACCTGTAACCAAACCGGGCCGTCAGGCCCATCATCTTGATTCGAAAGCCCATGTTCCTGTCATGTGTCCGGCCTGTGAGGATCAGATCACGAGCTCTGCCATCATGCGTGTTTATCGTATCTATCCCGCCGATGTCTCTGCTTCAGGCCTCGAATCGTCTACCATAAAACGTGCGCTTGCGCGCGTATAAATAATATAAATAGATACAGAGAAACGGTCTATGCTCGTATGTCCAGCGTTCTGCATTGGCATACGGTATGAGCTTCGGTCATTTCCGGAACGGAGCTGATCCTATGGGGGAGAAATCAAGGACTAACGGTGAGAAACGTTTTACAGACGAATGCAGGGTGGCTCAGGAATTCTGTATAGATTACATGTCTGATTCGATGATGGATCTGCTGGAGGAATCGATTCCCGACCCCTATCTCAGGAACGAGGTCCTGGCAGCCGCTCTTGCCAAGAACTATGTGAGGCACATCTCGGATGGGGACCTGGATGAAGACGGGGAGAAATGCAAGGAATGCGTCGAGGAGCACGTGTACTCGCAGGGGCCCAGGACCGATTCGGACGGTCAGGAAGGCTTCGAGGATGCGGATGCTTCCTCGCCGACGGATTCTGCCAACGCCGTTCCCGCCATCGATAAGAGGCCCCTACACATGTCTCGTCGATCATAAGGCTGACAAAGACCCCGGGAAGCGTTTATGAAAGCAGAGTCGTGTGCACATTCGGATTTCCGAAGATGACCGAATGAGCTTCGAACCCTGCTGACGGGGGTTCGCCCCCTCATCCTCTTTTCCAGTAGCCTCTGCATCCGGCCTGGGCCGCTTCTGATACGGTGTCAGATGGGTAACAGTTAAATACGTATATGGTATTAAGACCTTTGAGCAAGAGTACCATTTCATTCAGTATTTCATTCAGTAAATTTCAGAAAACAGATACATGCTACTATTGTAATTTCATATCCATCTCATATTCATTCCATATAGTTTCATTCAAGCTCATACATCTCGCATCTGTTTCATATTAAGTTCATACATCTAATCTCATCATTGTTCCATCATCAATACAGGTTTCATTCTTGCTCAGAAACAAATAAACTTTTTCCTCATTGGAGGTTAAAATATGAACAGAAAACCGATAGTGGCTATCCTGTACGATTTCGACAAGACTCTGAGCACCAAAGACATGCAGGAGTTCAACTTCATTCCGAATGTTGGTTCGACACCTGAAGAATTCTGGTCTGAAGTGAAGGAGATGTCTGTCAAGGAGAAGATGGACAACAACCTTGCCTACATGTATCAGATGCTAGATAAAAGCAACACGAGAAAGAAATCCGTCCATCGTCAGGATTTCGTAGATCTCGGAAAGGATGTGGAATATTTCACGGGTGTCGAAGAATGGTTCAAGCGTATCAACGATTACGGAAGGTCCAAAGGCGTGACCGTCGAGCACTACATCATCTCTTCTGGCATAGCGGAGATCATCGAGGGGACTTCCATTCGCAAATACTTCAAGGAAGTCTATGCTTGCGAGTTCTTCTACGATCAGAACGATGTGGCGGTATGGCCCAAGAACGTGGTCAACTACACCACGAAGACCCAGTTTGTCTACCGTATCAACAAAGGGGTCCTCGATCCGTCAGACAATGATGCGATCAACAGGTACGTTCCGGACGAGGATCGTCGGGTTCCTTTCAGGAACATGATATACATCGGCGATGGTCTGACCGATGTTCCGGGAATGAAGGTCGTCAAATCCAATGGCGGTCATTCAATCGTGGTCTATGGTAATGATAAAAAGATAGCCCGTGAACTGATTCACGACGGGAGAGCCAATTTCATCTGTAATGCGGACTACTCCGATGGAATGGGGTTGGATAAGACTGTGAAAGGGATCATCGATTTCGTCGCAGCCAAGGACGTACTGTACAGAACAGAATCTTCAGGTCGGAAGACTGTTGAAAGAGAACTCAGAAAATCTAGTTCTAAAAAAGAATCCAAAGAAGATCCACAACAGTGATACTTTATTTGGAATCCTCCTTAAACCTTTTAATTTTCATATTTCCGAATGAATCCACATTCGGGTCTGATTTCAGCAGAAGTTGATGAACGTCTGACAATAAGTCTTCAGAATCAATCTCTTTCTTCGATTGTTATTTAAAATCACATCTCAATCTTTATAGTGATAGTCATGGGCAGATTCTCCATAAAGCAGACGTCCGACGGAAGGTACATGTCCACCTCATCGCCAACAACAACCGCGTGATCATCAGCTCCCAGACGTACGCATCAATCGCCAACGTAAAGATCGGAATCGAGAGCGTCCGCACCAACTGCGCCGCACCGGTCGAGAATCAGACCGTGGAAGGCTACGAGGTACTCAAGCATCCCAAGTACGAGGTCTACCTCGATGTTGGCGGCAAGCCGAGGTTCAGGCTCAAGGCTTCGAACGGTGAGATCATAGCTGTGTCCCAGGCGTATGCCGACAAGTCCTCATGTATAAAAGGCATCGCCAGCATAGGCTCTCACGCGCCCAATGCGGAGATTGTGATCGAAGAATCAGAATGATCGATGAGAATACATCATAGGTTCAGTATCTCACTATCACGTACGAATCGTTTTTAATACAACAACGGAGAAAACTCTATGACTGATTCCAAAATGACATCCAAGGATGTATCGGAGCTTTATGCGGCATATACGCTGGTGTTGACTGTTCCAGGATACCCGCATAATCTGATCCATGAGGATTTCCCGGATTGGATCACATCGGATAAAGACGGTAATCCCGATGGTGAACTCGGTTTGGAAGTCACATATGCCATGGATAAAGCAGATAAGGACTATAGTTCAGAGAAGATTTCCAAGATCAAAACACTTGGCGATGCTCTGGACATGCGGTTCGATTTCAACAGCGAGATGCATTTCAGAGATGAAGTGACAGGAATCTACTTTGCATATAATCCAAAAGATCGGACAATCAGACAATGGAAAATTCCTCATGAATATTGTAAATTCAACATCGATGAATTGAACGAAGATAAGAAGGACAAAATTCGTGGCCTTACCTACATTGGATTGTGTCATGAAGCTGAGAATTCAATCTCCAATGAATTTTTTGACAACCCATATCGTGCATACAGTGAAGCAAGAGTCTGTCTGAAGGATAAGTTACCTAAACTGCAGAAATACAAAGAAACAAAACATACTCACCTATTCATCATTTTTCCGGGATTCGTCTCCGATATCACAAACGTGATTCTTGACTTCATGGAAGAGTTTGAAAACATTCAGTCAGAATATGAACGCAGATTCGACAAAGTATATCTTAGCGGTGTCAACGGGCTCGTAGAATTCGATTTTGATAAAAACAAAGCATTTTTCTATGAACCATATGCCGGGATGATCAATGAGGCTGTTCGCAGAGTTTATGACGAAATGAATCGTCTAAATGTCTCATGGCCTTTGAAGATGTTTGATGACATGAAACGCGTATCCATATGTTGTCAGGTTCAGCGGAGAAATGAACCTGTACCGGCAAGTCTTGAATTGATGAGCGGATTGTTGCATTCATCAACTCATCGGTAAGGATTAATTTCGCATTTTCCTATTTATTCTATTGTTATGAACCATTTCCATCTAAATGGTATCGGATCCTGTTCCCAAATTTTGTTTTGTCATCAGTACGAATTATGTTCAGGTGTTTTCGGACCTGAAGCCATGGCGTCAGAGAATTGCAATGTGATACTGACCGATCACGAAAAAGCTCCGATGCTCGTCAACAACAAATCTCCGATTGAGATATGGATAAAAGCAAACGACAGTAGCTGGTGTCAGGTGATCTATCAGCTATCCCACGAGATGTGTCATTATGCCATGAGACACAATAAAACGGATAGGAATTACGTGCTGAAATGGTTCGAGGAAACGATATGCGAGGCATTCTCCATCTACTCCCTGAATTTTTTTTCAGAACACTGGATGGAATGTTGCTTAGGTATCATGAATCCAGGATACGCCGATTCTATTCGCAAATATGTCGCAGGCATTGTCTCAGAAAAGGCTCCCATCTCAGATGATCCGGTTCACAGTCTTTCGGAATGCAGTATTGTAAAGGACCTAGGATTTGTAGAAGCTAACAGTTGGAACAAGCGTTATCTCAGATTCAACGAACGTAACCATCTGTATGATCTGTTCAAGTCCCATCCGGATCAGATACGTCTGCTTCTAAACTATGAGAAATATGCCGATAAGGAATCGATGACGATTGACTTTTACAGATGGATTGATGACGAAAACGGTTCTGAGTTCCTGAAATCGGTTTCCGAGATACAGCCGAGAATCGAGAGACTCTTGAATTAAACGACCTTGCAGTCGACCGTCCTTCACTATTTCCTGTAAAGCAGGTTAATTATAGAGAATCCTGTCAATCAGAGTATCATGATGGATTTCAACATACCCAGGCCGGCATATGACATAGGTCAGTCGCCGGGTTCACCCATCTTCCGTCACAAGGACAAGGATCTGCCGATCTACATCACGGTCGAATTCGATTTCTTCAGATGCGTGACTTTCAACGACGGTTTTTACGGGAAGACCGTAAGCGAACTGCATTCCGGCAACCTGCGTGATAACAAGACCGGAAACAGGCACTCCGTCCTGTTCCGGAACGAGAGGACATCCTACTGGTTCGAGGACATATCTGTTGCGAGGTCTGAGGTGAGAAAACATGAACATTACAGCAGTCATCTCATGTTCTGGGCATATGATGACACCTCAAGCAGCTTCCCCACGATGTCCGACAGGTCCGCATTTCACATCGTCAACGGAATGGAACTGGGGTTCAGCAAAATACTGTACAAATCGGAGAATTCGATAGATCTGTCCGAGTCGGAACTGGAGATAATGGATCGCATTAGGTCGGAATCACCGGACGGCCTCGTGTACAGTTCCCATGTCGATCCCAACCATCGCAACTATCTGTTCTTCGAGAGCGGATTCAGGAAACTGTCTTTGAGGGAGGTGTCGTTGACCGTCAGGAAGGATGGTCACGTCAACAGGAACAGAGTCACCTGTGCCACATCCTCCGACTATACTCCATCCATCGAGGCGTACGGACATTATTTCGAGCCCATTGCGAAACTGAAGTTCGACGAAAGGTATCTTGAATCGGAGGAGTACATCAGTCGCAAAACAAACTATGAACATAATGTGGGCCTGTACTTGAAGGAGATGAAACCATCGATGGAGCCCGGTATCGAGGACATCCCCGATGAGAAGGTTAGGAATGATGTCAAGAACGCCGTTTCAAGATGGTGACCGTTCAGAAGTCGCGCATTTCATCGAATCTGCCGATCAGCGAATCCCTGTCCAGGATGTTTTCCGGAATCGCATCCAGGATCCCGCATAGCGCCATGTAGATCTCGTCCCTCTCGTCGGTCTCTATGAAGCGCATCCGGTTGAACGTGCGGACGTACTCCTCCACGGTCTCCAGCGCCTGTGCCTGCGCGTCTCCGTCGGGTCCCGAAGCCAGCTTCATCAGCCTCGAGCGGGTCTTGCGGTATTGATCAGCTGCCTTCTTCGCGGATGTCGCGGGTATGTGTTCGGCACCGTCCCATCCGCGGAATGGGTTGTCCAGGTTCTGGGCAAGCCACTCGAGCTTCCGGGGCTTGGTGATCCTCAGGTCCATCCCCGGCCAGCCCTTCCATACACGCTTGGCGGCCTTCGCCGCGTCCTCGGGCAGGCTGGTCATCCAGAGCCAGCGAAGAGTCGGCATCCTCTCCGGTGTAGGGATGTCCTCCGCGCCGAATCCGAACAGGTCGTACGTGGACAAGTGAGTCAGATCCCGGAACCCGTCCACGGCGGAGAGGTTCCTCAGGTTGCCCGGAGCGCCCCAGAGACGCAGCTCCTTCAGATGGGGATGGACAGCAGCCAGTCCGGTCGGATCGTAGTCCCTCAGTCTGATGCCATGGAGTCCCCATAGCCCGGGCAGTTCCGGATGGGGGCGATACTCCCCGATGAACTGGATCGTCAGCCGATCCCCGTCCCCGGGAGCGTGTATCGTGCAGTCATCTATCCCTTCGTTCTGGAACAGGAGCATCTCGGTCCACTCGCCCAGCCACAGCTCCTCTAGTCCTGTCATGTCGAGCATAAGCTTCCTGATGCCGGTCTCCCTGAAGTCCAACGAGCTCTGTCCGTGGTTCAGCAGGGTCAACTCGTCGACGAAAGGGTTCCCGCGGAGGAACTCCAGGAGGTCGGGATGCCATCTCTCACAGACGATTTCGGACAGGCAGGGCAGCGCCTCCAGCTCCAGAGCGGAATCGAACGGTATGTCGTCGAAGATTCTGTGGCTGCACACCTTGATGTTTCTGCCGCCGACGGTGGTCTCCTCCTCGCTCTCCATGGCCTCTTTGAACTTCCGACGCCGGTCCTCCGGAATCCCCTGCCACCTGATCTGCAGGTACACATCATAGCCGTCGTCCCAGCCGCCGTAGGAGTTGCAGGGCTGGTCGGTGAATGGCGTAAGCGTACCTACCAGCGTGTATTCTGGCGGGACCTCCACAGGCACCCGCAATAGATGCAACTCGCGGGTCCAGTACATGAAGTCCATGTAGAGCGGACGGAGAAGGGGCAGCTTCTCCGCTTCCAGAGGGGTGTCGCCTGACCAGTCCAGAGGGAGGATGACCGCCCAGGACTGCTTGCTCACCGCATTCGGCGGCGCGATGTACGCCACCTGACATGCCGTGTAGCGTCCCAGGTGTCTGTTGTAGACCGTATAGACGTCTCCGGCATTGGCTCTCGTGGGTTCACTTATCATCTATCAGTCCTTCTCCAGATAAAAACCCCATACGCAGTTGGAGAACTCCCCTGCGGCGAAGTGGCGGATCCGTCCGTCAATCTCTGCCTGCCAGATCTCGAAGGTATGTTCTTGGTGATAGATCGGGTCTTGGACCTTTACTCTCTTGCCGGTGGTCTGCCAGTCGTAGTCGAAGATGTTCACACCGAACAAACTGCATTGACCGTCCGGTCCGAAGGTCTCATATTCCCAAGCCATCCGATACCTCACAATCCAGTGCGTGTCCAGCCGTCCAGCCGCTCCTGCACCGCGTCGATCCTCCAGCTCTCGCCCACACGCTTCATGAGGAAGCGACGGTCAAAGCCGATGTTTTTCTCTCTGGTGTAGATGTAGAGCTTGTTCTTCGTGATCTGTTCCAGTAGGCGATCACGGATGCCCCTTGCCATGTGCTCTCCTCACGATTTTCCGAAATGGTCCAGATACAAATCCCGCACAGAATAAGGGCCTACAAGGTTCGTTTCTTGCCGTCCATCCCAGGAATACACATGAATATTGCCCTCGTCCCCAATGTACTGCTGCTCCTCAAAGGGCGCGGGGAAGGGGAAGCTTTCTACCATTCTCCAGTCGATCCTGGTTTTCAGCCCATCAAATTCCTCGCGCTTGAGCCTTTTGAAGTTAAACACCAATGCTGCCCCAATCCCATCGAACAGCAAGTCTGCGTATTCTCTGGGGGTGATGTTCTCGCTTACATTGACGGCATCAACATTCACATCCAGAACCTTTTTGCCGCAGTTTGTCCAGATTTTATCGGGAGAGAACCAGATAGCGCGATCCTCAGCATCCGCAAAGTCCTCACGTGGATACCATCCGTTTGCACTGTCCGGCTTGACGCCTTCCCGAAGCGGTCCGTTGTACGGGGAAAGCGGATAATATAGGTGCCTCACCGGATCAAATTGGTTAAACGTAATTTTCAGCAGATACTGATGCTTTTCGCTGCGCATGAGCTTATGGGGCTTCACGATATTTTCTTCAATCAAACTCCAAATGTACTCATCCACATGGATGGATACACGGGGACGGTCGAATAGTGTGATTTTATTTGTGTCCGTATCCACATTGAGCCAGACACGATTGATCTCAGCCATTGTCATTCCTCGCTTTCACCAAGTACCCCGCCATAGAGAACGCCTTTTTTCCGAGGAACAGGCGGAAAAACGGGGAAACAGGCGTTTGTGAGCGCATCGTCCTCCACGCCGAAGTTGGCCATGCTTTTATGCCCGGCAAAGGGGGCAAGCAGCTCATTGGTCACCGGATAGCCTTTCATATGGAAGCCCACCGGGGTGTAAGCGGCCAACCGTTCCATGATCTCTGCGGTCAGCTCTGGGACTTCGAACTGCTTTTCTCCGTCCAAGGTCAGGACACCGTTCTCCCGATCCGCTGTCTGCGCCCGTTTCGGCCATTCCATAGCTTCTCTCCCTACTCCTGCGCTCAAGGCGATACCGTTCTCCATCCGGATGTCAGTACCCGGATAACAGGACGGAAGAAGTCGAAATCGTTGTTGATCACATCATCATCCCGAACTTCCGGCCTGCAGTGAGGGGAACAGGGCAGATATCCGACAAGGAGCCCCATGCCGCCACAGATGTTACGACCCCCATCGCCGCCGCAGGTGGTCAATGTCTCCCCATCTACCAGTTCACGTTTATAGGGATCGTATGCAATGGACAGACCGAAGAAGTTGGCCTGCTCCATATCGTATGGTTTGCCCCGATCCTCCTCGCTTTCGAAATGGTGCAGATGCATGGAGTAATCCAATCCATCGCCCCAGGGGAACAGGGTGCGGCATCCGCCACCGCAGAGATAGGCCCACTCATCTGGTGTAGGTAGCGTGGCCATCACCTCCCACAACAGGGACAGCCGAAACTTCTGGTAGGTCGTAGGATGGCATAGCCATGCATGCCAGCCACCGCCATCGCGTTCGAAGCGGACGGTTTGGCTTATCTCGAGACTCCGACCGCCTTTGTCTGCCCATCTCTGCAGGCTCTCGAGCCATTCCGGATGGGCGGTGATGCGGGGATCATCCATGGATGCGCTCTCCCAACCGATCTCCTCCAGTCTCCTGCCCACGAACATCGGGCCGACGGTCACCTGGCGCACCGGAGCCATGCTTTCACCGATGAACTCCTCAGGAGTGCAGTCGATCCCCCATTCGCTGAACACCTCATCCAGTTCCGCTGTGCTCTCTTGATTCATGCCAACGGCGAACCTTTCCCAGCCGAGGGTGATTGTATCTCCGGGAACGAAGACGAACTCCCTGCCGCATTTCTCGAATACGCCTGTCGTGCAACTCTGCCCCCAGCGGGAGAACTCGCATATCTCCCTGAATGTCAGACCGTGACGAGCTGCCAGAGTCCGCATCAGCCAAAGCTTATCTGACGACTCCAACCTATCGAATTGCGGGCGGAACAGATTCTCAATCATCGTCAGTTCTCCTCATTTCATTCCAAAATCCTCTGAAAACCCACGCATGGGACCTCTATCCTACTCTGGCCGTAGTCTTGTGCAGCTTCGTTTCGTTTTCTTTGATGAGGTTCCCGATGCATCCGACAACAAGGATTGACAAACGGGGCGATTGAACATCCTGATGTTGTTCCCACCTCCGCATCCAGATCTATCAGATGCTGTGGTTCCTAAACGGGGTCACTCCTTAGAATCGTCCTCGATTTCGATGAACAGTATGTACACCCCACAGACATCCCCGTTGGAACCATAACCGAAGTAGCAGGGATAGACGCCGTCGCCCCATCCCGATGCGAATATCGGGATGCTCAGGTCGGTTCCGGGAACGGTCCAGTTCACCCAGTCCCCTCCATCCCTCTGGTAGCGTGGGTTCTCGTTGTAATTCTCTTCGAGGAGGTCGCAGAAAAGGTCGTTGTACGGGTCTATGTCCTCGTCCTCTTCCAGGCGCTCCGCCCAATACTTCTTGAACGCGTTCTGGGTCTCGACATCAATGATGCACCCCATGCCGGCGTCGACGATGAATCCGAAGTAGTCTCTGTCTTCGAGCTCCTCGTCCAGATTCTCGTCGCCGATCATGGCCAGGTCGTAGCGCACCGGTCTGGAATCCGAAACCGTCACCTTCACACAGGCGTAACGGTCGCCGTACTCCTCGCTGGGCACCACGCAGATCGTCACCGGATAGGTCCCAGGCGGCACTGTCTGGATGTATGGCAGTCTGTCCTCCAGCTCTATCAGCGGGTCACATGCCAGTATCTGCCCTGTGGGGAAATTGACTGTACCGATGTCCATGGTGTCCACGGCTGTGTTTCCCACCTCTTCGTTTGTAAAGTATGCCTCCAGGTCAGTCCAGCATGTTAGCTTATCCCTGTACTTCTCGTATTGCCTCTTCCACTCCTCCGTCTGCATAACTCTCCCTCTCTCCTGTCTGTGTTTATTGTCTCTAACTTTGTATCGGACAGTTCTCATTAATCCTCTTCGTCATTCCCCTCATATGGATGGAGCATGCCGTCTTCTCCGCGCATGAACGCCGTCCCGTACGGCAGGTCAAGTATCCTCCTGACGTCCGGTGACAGGTCGCAGACGTATCCCAGGCTGCGGAACACCATGCGCTCCCGGCTGTCATCGTCGTCATCTGCGAAGAAGCACCATCCAGACTCCCAGCCCTCGTCCTCCCTTTCCGGTCTGCGGCGCAGGCAGTATCCTATCGGCTCCCC